>Ga0255336_100149_pt1 | contig 155379 bp, 177 predicted proteins | sample MeOH1_35cm_T3_17_FD_189102 | JGI IMG/M metagenome (GOLD analysis project Ga0255336, IMG submission 189102) | Sandy soil microbial communities from University of British Columbia, Vancouver, Canada - MeOH1_35cm_T3_179 | ecosystem: Engineered > Artificial ecosystem > Sand microcosm > Unclassified... | reverse complement strand
CCAGTTGAGTGCTCTGGCGGAGCACAGTTGCATGCTGAATTTTGGTGATTTTGGTGTGGATTGGTGGTGTCTCGCTTATGGGGTTGTCTCGCTTACTAGTGATTTACGTTAACCTCAAAGACAAACTCAAGAAAATCCAGACCGAAACGGCGAACAAAGACCTAGAGGATGTTTTGAAAGCGAAGATTGCCAACTTTCCTGGAAGTGATAATTCGCTGGATTTTGTTTACCAAAAGAATATTGGCCACAAGCGAGTATGTCGACACACAAGAAATAGATCCGAGATAGGGACTTGATATACTGTGCAGGCCCTCAACCTGCAAATACCGACGACTTCCTCAAGAATACGGTAACTGACATATCCAACCCCTCACCCGGCACCTCCGATCTTTATTCCCACGAAGGGGTAGATATGAACATTGCACGCCTGACTTCCTTCTAAAGGATCCCTTAGATCCGTATGCACATGGAAGACTCGGGCGGTGGAGCAGTGGAGCATTCCAGCCTCGCGACATGACCAATTGGGACCCACTTCACCAACCCTCATCGGGAGAAACTTTTCGAGCACGTCAAGTCCTTCTGAGCACATTCTTGTGTCCTGGCCACAACCCATCAGCAGCCTCCAAAGACCACGCTGAAACAGCAAGTTACAGAGTGCGATGCCCTTTTCAAGCAGAGCATGCCAGACATGCAAGATTCGACGAATCAAGGCAAGCAGTCCCATGTGCTTAACTTTTCGCCGGGTAACAGCTGACCTGCCGCTCAAGTGCGATGAGACCAAGCCAGCATGTCTAAGATGCACAAAATCTGGGCGAATCTGTCTCGAAACCAGTGTTGTCGAACAACCCGGTTTCTCCATTAATATCGAGAATGCCTACGCCAGCGGCAAGGTGAAGCGGCCGAGAGGACCTCGATCAAGTCTGACCTTACTGCGTCCACATTTCGACTTAGAAGCGCGTGCTGTCACATACTTTTTCCAACATCATGTGCACTCGTTGACCGACATACCCAATGTTGCGCAAGGCCTGTGTGGATGTATAGCTACATGGAAAGCTTCTGGAAGGGAATCTGCGATGGTCGATCTTGCTTTATCTTCCACGTCCCTTGCCGTCTTTTCACGAGTTCAACAACATTCCCAAGCCGCCATAGAAGCGTCTTCCAAATATTGCCGCCTTCTGCGGATGGTGCAAGAGCGGATTGCTCATTTTCGGCCGTCAACAGCGGATGAACGTGACAACGTCGATGCCTGCTTGCTCACCATGTTCCTCATGGGTCGGTACGAGGCTACAATGCACAACCATAGTGCTCTCAGTTCGGATAACTCCACCCCGTTGCTGCAAAAGTGGTTCCATCACGATGGGGCTCTGACAATTTTGAAGGTTTGGGTCGAGAGTCCAAGTCCCCATGTGGCAACGTCCATCATGAAACTGGGCAGAAGGGGATTGATCAGATCCTCTCTACGTCGGAATATCCCGCTGCCGGGCTGGATGTTAGACGGCGGTCATTTCGGCGAGCATGGTCTAGAGTTGGAATATGACCGCATTCTTGTTAGAGCAGTCAATCTCCATCAAGCGTCCGTAATACTTCGGCAGCGGGATGATGTAACGACATCCATGGTGTTGGAGCTGACCGGCGAGGCACGAGAGCTTGATAATGCATTGCGAGACTGGGCGAGTGGGTTGCCCCAGGTATGGGCCTACCAGCGACACACTCTTGCAGAACCAGGTCCGTGGCCCAGAAGGTATTTCTACTCTTCAACGGTCTACAGTTTCGCGACACCCGGATGCGCTTCAGTCTGGAGCCAGTATTTTGCGACAAGAATGCTTATCAACAGTACACGCTTGAGGATTCTTGACCTAAGTCGTCGGGATCTGTGCCTTGGCTCCAGTTATGGACAGCAGCAATGATTAGAGTGCTCTATTCTGTTGAGTTCCATGGCTGATAGCCTGGCATTCACCATACCTTTCTCCCTTGGGAGATTCAAGGCCTCAGGAGACTGCAACTTGCCCAGCGGCCAGACTTTTATCACAATCGACTCAGACGAAGACGTCAAGCCATATCCAGCTAGTTTGGTGGTATGGCAATTGACCATTGCTTCGAGTCTTGAAGGGATAGATCTCAGGCAGCAGCAGTGGTTCAGATCTGAGCTTGCACAGCTTGGGAGAACGATAGGCAATGGCATCCTTGAAGCTGCAGAAACCGGTGAATGGGCTATGCTTTGACTCGGGTAGCTGAGACATCGTGGCCATAAGGATGATTCAACGCTTGAAAAGGTGCCCACCGGTTTCAGCGCGCTCAAATCTCTGGCCAATACCGCAGCCATTAGGCGGGTGGACCGCAAAATCTCGTTAGTGTCTATGCGGATTTTCCTGTCATATTCGCAAGCTAGGAATGAACCGACTCCACCCACCTCATGGCCACGATGTTGTTCGTGGCCGCTTGCCGAATTCGATGAATGTAACTCGCAGCATGTATCCGGCCCGAAGCCGGCGAATTTTTTCAGCAGTAGAACTGAAGGTCTTGTCCAGCCTTCTCGCATGAGGTGCTGATCACCGATCTTATCTTCCTTGATCCAACTGTGAAATATCAACAGGTTTCCTCTGAGTGAAAAATCTTACTCTTCCATGCATTGGCCACCAACTCTGCTTATAGAGCGCCGGGCCCCCACGGGTTGGTTCCTCATCGAGAAGACCCTCTGCTGCCTTTTAGGCACGGCGTTGGCTCACCATTTCCACCACGCTGGGCTTTGGCATCCCATCCGAGTACAATTGATCTCGTTGACGACGTTACTCTGAGCCACTGGAACTGTGAGCGTGATAATGAACGGCCGAGGACAGAATTCAATCTCGAAGCCAAGGGGTATAGGAGAAAATGAGAGGAAAGAAGGACATCCTGCCCACGGGGAGGGGTGCCATCCCTTGGATGAAGTCCATGGCTGCTAGCATCCGCTCCTGGAGGAACGGGCGTGGGTGGTCGCAGATGGTCGGGTGAGTTGAGGTCGAAGTTGAGCGAGGGTGATTATGTGGGTGTTTGGAACCAGGGTAGTGTCTTGGCATTGAGGGAAAAACGTCGCCAAAAGCGGCGGCAACAGCCGTCAAATTCGGTGGTAGATTTCCTCCAACCTGCGTTGTAGGACAGAATACTCGACGGTTAATCATTCCAAACCTTTAACCCTTATTTCTGAGATCAAGCATCGACCCGTCCTTTGGTCTGTACAGTCCCCCCTCCACTTCGCACTCCAGGACGGAATTCAGCAGAACAGTGGTGAGAAGGGCCGCGGGCCTCAACAGGAGGCAAGATGCAGGCGCCAGTGGTGGTAATGAGTAAGTTCGGTGATCAAAATGCCTCTGCACAGGCCCAGTTATCTGACTGAATACATCAGACACGCAGAGTGGTGAAAGACAGGTCGGCCGGAAAGCTCAAATATCCAATATCACGGCCGCCAAAACGTAAGGAGCCGGCAAGCACGATCCGGTCACGCACAGCAGCTAACTTTGGCAGCGTCGCCGACATCATAAGATCATGTCTCGGCCCGAAGGCGATGTTGAAAATGCTTCTCGACCCGATGGGCGGGATAGTGCTGACGAACGATGGCCATGCGATCTTACGAGAAATCGAGGTGGCGCATCCCGCGGCGAAGAGTATGATTGAATTGAGCCGGACACAGGATGAGGAGGTCGGAGATGGAACAACCACGGTGATTATCTTAGGTATGGATGCCATGATCCACCTGCTGGATGTTCCGACGCTGTACTGACCGGCGCCCAGCGGGAGAAATGCTCGCGCAAGCCCTGCCGCAGTTGGAGCGCAACATCCACCCGGTCGTGATCATCCAAGCGTACAAGAAGGCGCTGGCGGACGCTCTTGCCATCGTCGAAGAGATTTCGATTCCGGTCGACACTTCCAATGACAAGGCCATGACCTCTCTCATCGAGTCCTCCATCGGCACCAAGACGATATCCAGATACTCGGAACTGATGTGCTCGCTAGCCCTCAAGGCGGTCCGGGTCGTCTCACAGGACCAGCCCTTCATATCGAACGCCCCTCCGACGAACGGAACAACGTCGAAACCGTCGGCGGCATCGTCCAGACCACAAGAGATTGACATCAAGCGGTATGCCCGGGTGGAGAAAATCCCGGGTGGCGAAATAGAGGAGTCGAGGGTTCTGGACGGGGTCATGTTGAACAAAGACATCACACATGCATCCATGCGCCGGAGAATAGAAAATCCTCGCATTGTCCTCCTCGACTGCCCGCTCGAATACAAAAAAGGCGAGTCTCAAACAAATATCGAGATTACCAGTGAAGAATCATGGAACCGAATTCTCCAAATTGAGGAAGAGCAAGTCAAGAAGATGTGTGACGCCATTCTCGCGGTCAAGCCTGATCTGGTCATCACCGAAAAGGGCGTCTCCGACCTGGCTCAGCATTACTTTGTCAAAGCGAACGTCACCGCGCTCCGCCGGGTCCGCAAGACGGACAACAACAGAATAGCCCGGGCCGTTGGGGCCACGATTGTCAACCGCGTCGACGACCTGGTCGAATCCGACGTCGGAACGGGCTGCGGGCTCTTCGAAATCGAGAAGATCGGCGACGAGTACTTCTCCTTTCTGACCAAGTGCAAGAATCCAAAGGCCTGCACGATTCTCCTGCGCGGTCCGTCCAAGGACATTCTCAACGAAATAGAACGCAACCTCCAAGATGCCATGAGCGTCGCCCGCAACGTCATGTTTCACCCACGCCTGTCGCCCGGTGGAGGCGCCACTGAAATGGCCGTCTCGGTGCGTCTGGCGCAGAAATCAAAGTCCATTGAAGGCGTCATGCAATGGCCGTACAAGGCCGTCGCCGAGGCGATGGAGGTGATACCACGAACGCTGATCCAAAACGCGGGCGCCAGCCCCATCCGCGTCCTGACCCAACTGCGCGCCAAGCAGGCTGAAGGCAAATCCAGCTTCGGCGTCGACGGCGATACCGGAGCCGTGGTGGACATGAAGGACTACGGCGTGTGGGAGCCGCAGGCGGTGAAGATGCAGAGTATCAAGACCGCCGTCGAGAGTGCGTGCCTGCTGTTGCGGGTGGACGACATCTGTGGCGCCAAGAGCGCGAAGCAGGTTGGTGGGAGTGGGTTGGCGGCTGGTGCAGGCGAGGATTGAAGTTCCGTATGACAAACTGTGGAAGGATCTCGTGGCTATATCGGACGAGTACGATTAGCGACGACGATGGCCACAGCCTCAATGGTCATTCCCCAGGACCACTGGAACGGCCAAGGCCACCGCGCGATACCGCGGCACCAGACCAGACGACCAATATAGGGAAGAAAAGGGCGAAAAGAAGTGAAATAAAATGTAGTACGCTGCTAGATCGTCAGTGCTCACTCATGCTCGGCCAGCGGTCAATCAACCAAAAACACTTGACACACCATATCAGTATAAAGCATTGATCACTCCCTGAGTCCATCCAGGTGAGTACATCATGACCAGATCATGGAACTAAATCAAGAACAGGAAGTGGACTGAACCGACTGTAGATCCTGTCAGATATAACCACTCGTTGCCTCGGAAATCCAAGGTACACCTTGCAACATCTCTGCCTGTCCACCCGGTCTTTCAAGTACATACCCTGTGTTGCTGGCCCTCATTATGCAAAAGCTGATAGGGTCATGTCTAACTAGGAGATATCTAAATCTGGCCGAATTCTGTGAGGTATCACTTGCTTTTGTCCCGGTTCAATACCCATCCATCCAGCTTGATCAATTAAATAAAGAAAAAGTCGTCGAATACAATTCCACTCACCGGTCGATCAACACCATAAAGCAGTCTGAGTGTGACCCTAATTGTCCATCTCGAGCCAACTCACTCCTCCTCACTGATCTCGCTCTCATCCTCATACTCCTGCTGGTGCTGATGGTGCTGGTGGGACGCACCACTGATCCCCAGACCAACCCCACTAGGTTGCCCATGCTCGGCCTCATTATCCTCTTCCTCCAACGCCGCTTGCAGTTCGGCCGCTAGTAAATCTTCGTCATCGTCGTCAGCGGCGACATCCGGTCCCGGTTTAGATGGCGTGGGCGCCGTCGCTGTCACCGCGTCTACTTCATCTTGATCGTCACCTTCGATCCGCGACACATTTCCACCGAGCGGCACAGATGCCCGACTGGTCCTGGGACTACCAAGGTCGAGTTGTTCCACGTCACCATCTTCATCTTCATCTGCAGCTGCGTTGCCTTGCTCTTCTTCCTCCACATCATCTCGATCCATCATGCTCACCTCCTTATCCGGAACCTTCCTCGCGTTCCGGTTACTGCTTGCGTTCGCTCTCGGCCCGGTAGGGGGAGTCGCGGCATGACTCTTGCTGAAAGCACCGGGGTCAACACGAACACGCCGTCTCCAGTTGTCCTCCGGTGGTGGGGAGCCCAAGTCGATCTCCAGGTCGCCGTCATTGACCACAATGTGGGGGGACCGGCCGATGCCAGCGGATGCGTTGCGGGTATGTCCTCTTGACTTGGAGAATTGGCTCGTGCCTGAAGAGGGCTTGGTTCTGGAGATGGTGATCGTGTCGCCCATCTCCTCGTCTGAGTCTGATATCCGGGCACGTGAAAGCGTGGCGGTGGGCGCGTTCGTGGCTTTGCGTTCCAATACATTGGGTTTTGTCGTCGTCGAACCCGATGGCCGGCTGTTTCGAACCGGCTCGTCGGTTTTCCTCTTCTTCTGGGATGGGACCGATGTAGGCGTCGGCCGGAACTGAGGTGTGGTAGCAATGTAGCGGTGCGGAGCTGGTACTGGACTGGAAAAGCCACTCATGGGCGTTCGATTTCCGGGGACGGGCGTCCGATTTCCTGGTGGCTGCGCAGCCTTCTCCGCATTCTCCCGTGCTTCCGTAAGGAAATGGCGGAAGTCGAACGGATTGGAAGGATCTGCATTCTCATCCCCGCTGGATGGACGTGCGCCATCACCGTTTGTGGCCTTGGAGGGCCCGGCGGCGTGTCGTGAAGCCGGTAAGGAAGCGAGGTCGGTCGGGATGCTGGCAGCCTTGCTGGAACCGGGGAGCAAATTCAAATCCAGAGAAGCGGAGATGTTTTCCAGGACAAACACCGACTTTGATTTATCAAAGAGGAGGGCCAAAGACGAGGCCGGCTCATGCGACGTGGTCTCGAGCTTGGGGCGAGCTCTTCCGACATAGACATATGTCGACGGCTCGACCGAGTCTTCGTCTTGGACGACGAGTCGATATTTATCGTCCGTGCCGGTCAGAGTGCTTTGTCGAGAGCCAAATCCTGATTTTGGCTGCCAGTTGTAGCGGAGCTCAATCAGACCATTTTTGGCCGTCGATTCTCGTTTCAGGCTTTCTCCCAGGATGATTGGATAGTCACCCGCTTGACGAGGATCTATCCGTGCGGAGGACCGGGCGGCCTGAACTGCGGGCGACGTCGAAGACATCAACGCCTCGGCCGCTTGCTCCTCCACGGGAGGTCTTTGAAGGCAGATCTATACGATCAAGACATGCATGCAGCGGCCCGACGGGACAGGAAAAGACTACCGGCGGGTGAAGGGATGACTAAGATTATTATGTAGCCAGACGGTTGGTTGATTATGGACGACAATGATGATAGAAGATAGAACAGACAATCCCGCTTGCGGAGAAGACGCCAATCGGAAGGAGCAGCGTGGTTTTGTCCTCACTGCCACTTGGCGAACGAGCGGATGGGAAGGTCAACCTGGTTTACAAGGAGGAAGGGTTCATGGGATGAGAGCTAGCCTTAGGCTCTAAGCAAGGTGGAGAAGAGAAGGGGGAGGAAGAGCAGAAGCAATGAGTGGCGGGGAAGAAGTACAAGTGGCATTCGGCGCCGATCACCAGACTTCGGCAGAACCACCCGGCCTGGCGGACACGGCATATCGAATGCACCAAAAGGAATAGATGATTATACAGTGGGTTCTATGCCAAATATGACGGCACTGTCTTAGTTGTTGTAATGGCAAGACGAGCTGACCTGTAGTGGTGTAACGAGAGTTCTGGTGGCGCTGCAATTGTGCCAGGTGAAGAAAGAACGAATAACAGTCTCATTACTTATCGCTCTCCATCATCCTTAAATCCGTGAAGATCATCGATATAGTTGATCACTCACGCACACGGCGGCTCTAATCGTGGGCTCTAATCGTGGCTCCAACAGGCGGTCCAAAGCAAGCCGTCGATCGAAGCAGAGGATCGGCTCGGTCCACGCGATCGAAGCGCCAAATGACGACTGAGGCAGATGGGTGCAGCGCTCATTGTCGTCAAGCCGAGCCGGAATCGTCGTGCTCGGCGGCCTGAGAGCGGAGGGCGGCCAGCTCTGCCTCTAGGTCATTGGTCGTCCTCTCCAGCATGACCGCGGCTCCTTGACTCAAAGGTTTCAGAAAGGCCTTGGTGACATCCCCCTTCTCACCGGCCCCGTCTAACAGCGACTCGTCGTGCGTCCTCCTCGCGTCTTGGGATTTTTGCAGAAGCCTCTTCCCACGGCTGATGACGGTGGCCAGAAGATTGGTCGATGACGGGGCACCTTCGCGAGACAGATAGAGCCAGGCCAGCACGTCTTCAAGGCCCCGTGGAGGACGAAGCACGGCGTGCTTCACAAAATTCCGTGCCATGACAAAAGCCTTCTCACTGTACAGCTGCGACTCGAGAACGTAAGCTTTCTCTTCTTCGTACCCTTCAAAGCCAGCCTCGTTGTAGAAGGGCCGTGTCACGAGGACGAGCCCTTGCAAGGATACCAGGACCTGCAGAATCGTGGCCTTCTCGCTCCACCCCTCCTGTTCACTTTTGCCGGGCCAGGTTCCCAGCAGACTGAGGCATATCTTGCCTTCTTCATAGAGGTTGGGATTGATGCGTCCCAAGCCACTTGTCCAACTGTGGAAGTGTGCCGTCGGCGGCTCTCGTGGAAACTTGGCTGGGAGATAGAGATCGATCAAGAAGGGAGCATATTCGTAAGGTGTGTCGGCGGGCCCAATGATAAGGCATCGCAGCAAGTCCAGTCGGCTTTCGTAGGTCCTCACATAGATCTCTCCGGCCGGCAGGGCCGTCGATAGGATTCGGTGCTCAAAACGAATCCGTTTGAGGAGGGCGGAAGCATTCGTGGCCGAATGGAGCCCAAACTGGTCCGGAGGTGGATCCTCCTCCAGGACAGCGAAGGCGGGAGGGGCTTCAGTGCCGAGTTGAGATCTCAGATAGGCCAACGAGGGCGGGCCTGTCACTGGTGGCCGTCGGTCTGCTCCCGCGTCTTCTTCCCCATCGAGTTTCTGTGGCTGTTGCGGCTCACTGTCTTGCATGATCTTGTCGCCGTCCGGGCCGTCCGCTGACAGAGCCTCTTCATCCGACACCCAGTTTTCGTCCCCGCTGTCGTGATCGATCCTTTCTCCGCCCTCATATTCGATGCTCTCGGAGATCGTTGTGGGGCTACTCCTCCCCAACCGATCAAAGTCTGAACCTTCTTCCGACGACGCCCAGTCGTCCAAATCCATCATGTAATCTTCGCTGCCTTGCGAGTACCCTGGGCTATCTTCGCTGAGGATCGTAATGATATCGTCCTGTCCGACATGGACATCGCGGCAACATTGTGATCCACCTAATCGGACTGTCACACCTCCATCCAGACCAAGATGAACAATCTCTCCAAACCAATCGTTGTCGGGTTTGAACGTCGATTCCGACTGAGCGGCGCCGGCAAGGACCTTGTCGAGTCCGCGTTCTCGAATCTTGTCTTGAGCGTGCAGAAGGGCGAAGCCCAGATCAGACCGGGGAATGCCATGGTCATTCGTCGGGTGTTGCAGATTCTCAATCGCTCTCCTGGACGGGCCCCCCGCAGGCGGGATAACGACCATGTCTCGGTGATTCCGAAGCAGCGCATGGAATGTCATGATTTCATAGAGCGAGACATCCTCGACATCGTCTCCTATCTCGCCAAAGTACGATTTAGACGCCAAAAGTTGACCAGACATCTGAATCTCAATCTTCGGCGCTGTGTACCATCGGACACGAGCCACTCTTTCGTTGGGGTCGATGCTTTGTATTATGCCAACCTTTCCCGGGATGAGATCGTGCGGTCGTTCGAAAAATGTCATTTCGTTGAAGTCGTCCAAACGACCCGCTCCAGAATTTCCCCTGCTGCCCACAGCCTTCTGCTTCATCCCGTCTCGCTTCAAGACAATGTCGGAGGGTGCTAATTCGGCCTCGAAGAGAGCGAACTTATTGAGGGACAGAGAAGGATGGCAGCTCAGACTTCCATCCTGCCACAACACGGCGGCTTCTTGCCTCGCCGAGAGAACCTTGAATTCATTCAGATCCCAACCACCGGCCGCTTCCAGTGGGATTCTCACGAATTTTCCATGAGGCGAGGACGAATCGCGGCCACCGTGGTATTTAACCGCCGCTGCTGTCGGATCGCGAAACTTGACATGGTCACCGACTCGAAAATCTTGACCGGACGATATGTCACGCTTGCCTGGGGCTTTCCCGCTGGACCATTCGCACTCTCCAGTGGACATGCGCCCCTCCACCATGCTGAGTGGAGACTTACCAGAGTCATATACGGTCACCTCTTTCTTTGCACGCAGGTCACTTGACGACCGAAAGCTTTTGATGTTCTCGTATAGGGATAACTTGGAAGAAGGAGGAATCACTTCTGAGGGCGTGAGAGGGGCAAATGCATTGCAGGTTAGCCATTGTACCCGTATTTGGCGTGCTCTCACATCCACAATCACTCCTTGAGTGGAGCCTTTCGGATCGTAGGATCCACAGAGCCATCGTCCCCGTCTGAGATTGCTGCGCTGTGTCACTACACACTGTCCAAGCTTGGGCTCCTCCAACGGAATCGTCGTGGACCATCCGGCCAGAGCCACAACCACATCGGGGCGCCGCAGCTCGTCAAACTCTGGAAGCGAGACCAAGGGTTTGCCAAAGTCAGGGACGGCGAGATGCAAATCATATGGGTCGTGGACCACCACAACCGACTTGTTCTCCAGGGCGATGGTGACGTCAAGTTCCACCTCTTCCACGCCTCCAAGCCAGTCGTGTGATATGATAAAGTCACCTTCAACGACATCTCGTGCTCGGATCAGCTCTCGCGACGGTACTTCAGTGATGATTATAGGAGACGGCGCAGCGCGGGAGGAGGACGAGGACGAGGAGGGTTCCGACGAGCACTCTGAACGACGGCAGTCGTCTGGAGTGTACTGGTTCTTTGCTTGCAGACCGCTGAAACTTGCACTGGTGATTTCCTCGCCGGGTGTGTAGTGGCATATAGGCTCGAGCGTGAGAGATTCAGAGACGTCGACGACCACGCCGGTCATGGCCTGCTGGTCCCGTTTGACATGGTCCCCAATCTGAAAGCTTCGGTTGAGCAGAGTCAAGTCGCTCTCGTGCACCAGGGCACTTCCACACTCCTCGTCAGCAAACTGAACAAAGACGTAGCCCCTGGGAGGTACGCCAGATGTTACAAACTCTGTCAGGACAGGAGGTGGGACATCAACATGGGCAATGATTAGCGTGTCATCCAGTGGATCATAACTGTCGCTACTGGTCCGCTCGACCGTGCCGACCAGCCTCTTGTCACCTTTGAGGACAACAGTGTCGTAGACCTCGAAGGCTGGCATCAGGCAGGCCGTGCGTGAGGATGACCGAATGGACAATAATACCTCTAGAGAGACACCTGCGTGATAAGTGGGAATCCAAACTCGCTTGAAGTGGCGATCTGCGGCTTATGTCAGCGTGCCAAGGCGTCCCAGACTGAGATCGGCCGCTCGCGGTATGCTACTCTACCTTGAGTTGTATGTGAACCGGGGTTTTGATTGTACGAGACTCTGAAAGGGTTTGGGTCGCTCATGCTCATTGTTCTATGTTTGCGGAAGTCAGCCGAGGCTGCCACGTAACAAACAACAGAGTCGACACAATAACTGGCCTCTGCCCTCGTGGATGGTGCGGTATTGAGACAGCAAATGCGCTAACGGAACGGTTAGATATAATGTTAAATTTATTAGTCTTCAAATGTTATCCTGCCTATCTAACCGTGGTCTTACATGATGGCATTCCACACTAAAATAATACACGTCATTACGTGGCCTGGTGGTCCCGCGGATTTACCACAGCATGCCGGATGAAATCAATTGAATGACAACGCCATCGCTTTGCAGATGCTATATATATGTTGTGTTGTCCGTGTTGGTGACATTAATCATAATCCAGAGTCAATCTGGTCGACGATATCCTGACTGGTAAAAGCACTCCATGACGAGCAAAGGTCACTGACGGCACTCGGACTCTGGACGGTTGACGGGATGTCGTTAGGTCGCTCGAGCAGGTTGACGTAGAGGCCGCTAGACACATGCCAGGCGATGTGGCAGTGGAAAGGCCAGACGCCCGGATTGTCGGCGTCGATCTGCATGACGAGGTGACCGTTGGGCGGGAGCAACTGCGTATCCCGGCGCGTCGGATTTTGCGCGTTGACGATCGAACCGTCCCAGGCGACGAGACCTGTGCTCGTGGGAGATGAGCCGGCGACGGACAGGACGTACATATTGTGGCCGTGCACGTGCATCGGATGCGTGATGGGAGAGAGGTTGTTGACCACCAGCCGGATGGACCTGGCTTCCCCGAAGTCGAAGACGTTCCATTCGGCGGGGAAGGAGGACGAAGGTTGGCCCGCCTGGGCCTGGGCCAGGATTGGGGCGTTGTAATCAGTCCTGAAGGTGGAATTGTTCATTGTCCACACAAAGTGGCCGGTGGCGTTGATTGCGGAAGCGATATCAATCTCGACCGTCACATCTGGCTGCGATGGAGGGGTGATGGAGTAATACGGCACCGTGGTCGACAGATCGTCGTTGGCACAAGGGTCGGTGGTGTCAGGCCAGGGGCTGGTCGTTGGTTTGGCGTTCGGGTCCGCAGATGGGTAGTATATCATGGCCAGGCCGTTGGGCTGATTGGCGAGACTGCAAGACGAGAGGGTGCTGCGCATCCAGACGATATCGTCGTCGCCGCCATCCGCCGTGACCAAGACGTCGGCTCGCTGGCCGACGCCCAGTGTGACGACGGTGGTCTCGAAAGGAACAATTGGGACAAAGTCATAGGCCATCACGGTCAGTGCGTGATTATCAATGCTGAATTTTTGAGTGCCTTCGGCGCCAGCGTTGATGAGGCGGAGACGGTGAGTCTTGCCCGTCTGGAACTGGAACTTGGAAAGACCGGCGAGAGTGGTGCACGGAAGGCCGTCGTTGACTTCGGTGCAGTTCATAATGCCCTTGCCATTGATGAGGTTGTTGTCAGAGTGTGGGGCAATCTTGGACTGGTCTGTACCCATGACCTGTTCAACAATGTCGTAGTAGTCGGTGTGATAATAGTCGGTCAAGAGGACGGGCCCCAAGTCAATATCGTATTGGGCGTTGTCTGCCGGCCCATGGATGATCATGGCACCAAAGAGACCGCTGGCGTACTGCGCAGAGTAATGAGCGTGATACCAGCTGGTGCCGTAGAGGTCGGCCTTGAAAGAGTAAGTGAAGGTTTGGCCCGGGGCAATGGGACATTGCGTGATGCCCGGAACTCCGTCTTCGTAGTTTGTGTCGGTTTGGAGCAGGCCGTGCCAGTGCAGGGTCGTCCCTTCAGAAGGGCTGTCGATGTCGTTATGCACCGTCACTTGGATGGTGTCCCCCCAGTCTGCCTCAATGGTCGGTCCTGGAAATTCTCCGTTGATCAAGATGACCGATCTCTCGACGCCGTCCGGGGCAAGAGTGGCACGGGCAATGGTAAAATCATACTGTCGAACCACACCCGTGTCGGGTGCATTCTGGTACGGATTCGTGTTCTGAGCCGTCTTCGCCCCCCAGGGAAACGACTTCGATGCCCCGTTGCCGGCTCCCATGAACATGCCGTACGTTGGCGCGTCAAAAGAGCCAAGAAAGGAGTGGCCATTGGTTTGGTTTTGTTGTAGATTCCATCTGCCGTCAGGAATGTTGGACGGCATCAGATTCCACACGGGATCGAAGCCGGGGAAGACCTGAGCGGAGATTGATGGAGTCAATGACGTCGTCAACGTCGTACTCTGGGCGGGAGTCGACGACGGTGCTGTGGTCACTGATGATATTGCTGTCGTGGTATTACTGTATGGTGGTGCACCTGACTGTGCGTAAGCCGAGCTGGCAACGGTGAGCAAAAGCCCACAGGACTCGAAAAGGCGCATTGTGCCGGCCCCCGGCGAGGAAAGAAAGACTGCTTTGGAAGTCGAGAAAACACACGAGCAAATGCAGATGAATGTGGTCAAGGAGAGAATCTAGGAAATAAGTCTATTAAGCAACCCACGAACGGATTAAGCGGGAAACGGAATCTCACAAACAATGGGCAGCTGAAGAGAAGTCTGAATGAAAGTGGCAGGGAAATAAGTTATAAGTCTCCTCGACGGCAATAACACCGCTGCTTGAGTGGGCTCGCAGTAGCATTGAGACAGTGTAATGACCAACTATTCCGGGAATATCACCACTTACCAAGCCTCTTTCGATGCGAGAATTGGTAAGAAAGAGTGGCTAAGTCGCGTTGCCTCACACGTGGTCAGGCTCAGGGTGGTTGGCACATCTTACACCGAGACTATGGCAGCAGAACATAGTAACGGTCCAAATCTACCTTGCCGCCCACGCTGTGGGTCAGTTCAATGGTCTTTAGGCCAACGTAGATGATAAGGAGGCTGGGACAAATACACGCTTAACCGTAATAAGCAAGGATTGAGAATGTTAAAGATAGAAATCGGCAACGCTAAGCAGACTCGGGTCTGCCACTAACCTTAAAGATGACCTGGGGCTCAGGCCCCCGAGGAGTCTCACTCAGCCTCAGGTCTCTGCAGTTGAACCGTCCTTTTGTTCCACCAATGCTGTAAGCACGCTTCCCATGGCGATCAGGCTGTCCAGCAAGAGTGCCTCGATGAGAACGGTCATGCGAAGGAGTAGGATGAACGATGGCCTAAAGTTCAACAGCGAGTCCTACATCACGTCGTTCCATGTTGAGATTCGGCATCAGAACCTTGCCCGTCTTTTCCTGCGGATTGATGACAATTGTCGCCTACACCCCCGGCGCTCGTGTTGGAAAGGCGTCTGAGTTCATCCAACCAAGAGCCATCCAGGTGTGAGAAGGCGCTTCCCCGAGTGCCACCATCCCTGCACTCAAGGCTTCTGGTGGAGGATGATGGCCAGGCTAGGTACGAGAATCGAGTCGGGCCTTCGTACACAATGTGACACTTCTAGGGTCGGCCAGAGGAAATTGGTTTGAAGCCCCGTGAGTCAGATCAGGCCGCCATTCGTGACTCCAGCTTCAGCGGATCACAAAGGAATCAGTCCCAGGACGTTGAGGACGGACCGGAACGAGTGCCACTCTGACACTGTGACCACGAAGCGCTGCTCACCACCCTGATGCAACATACATCATATTTCACCCAGGCTCGGTCAGCATTCCGACCCTTCCGCGATTCCACTTGCATGTCCGGAGCAAGTGAATCTCGGACAACACTTGCATCTACATCGCACTGGCCTGTGACGGTCTTTGCCTTACGATGACTGTCGATTACTTTACTTGGTGCAATTGGCATATCCATGCTCTCGGATTCGGGAATCTATGGCTTTGTCAGATGTCCTGATTTGAGGAGACCCGTCAATGAAATACTTGCTTCGGTTTGAGAAGAGCGGAGGAAATCTTTCTCAAAGTCTCAGGCAGAACAAAATGAACCCGTTCATCTCCTTGTCATTAACTTATGTCGAAACTGGAGGATCACCAGGGTCCGCCGACCAACCACAGAGACCTGTGATATGGTCCGAGGCACACTGATAGTGAACTAGGAACAGGGCGCCTAATGGCCTCTCTGACCACATACATTCGGTTGTCTTTGCTTGCGGATTTGCTGGGTGACGAACAGCCACGTCGATCGACAGGACGAGTGCACGCCATCTTGACAGACAACTGGGGTCTTCTAACCGGTCCCTGTGCGGATGAGTCAACGTCGACTTAAACCATAATGCCGGACTTCTTGGACATCATTCCAGCCCGTAGAAGAACATTCCTTGTAGGTTTTGCTGTTGATTATCCAAAGTCTCACCCTTCCTTGGGAAGTCATTACCACCTTACGACCATGCCAAATCAGGATGGAAAAGTCGTTGTATCTGGACTTGAGTCGCTCGCTCGCAACTTCAGATATGGTCGCTTTATCCGTCTGTCGATCAGCTTTGATCTTCAATCTGGATGGGAGTGCAATTTGAGCCGGTTGATGCTCGTTCGGAACGAGAACCGGCTTGCCGGGCCTATGTTTCCAGCCTGACATTGATGTCAACACTTGTGAGGCACTTGATCGACTTTGATGCGCTGTGTATACCAGAGAGATAAAACTCACGGACGACCTTCTACACGGAGTCTTCGACCCGCGGCCAGTTGATATTCAAAGCTGCCTTAGCCTTTTCATCACCCTATCGCCCATCTTGTCCAGCAGACTCCGGCGATTTGACGGCGTCAACATTGCAGACGTCGGTCCGGGTCGCCCATCAGCAGGCACAGCCGGAAATCCAGGCTGGCCTTGGATGTGGGCGCCTGTGGCGTACGGCGCAACACCAACGGCGCAGCATATTGACGGCGTCTGCGGGTGGAAATGTTCTGGTCCAAGACATAAGATTCGTGCCTTGCGATTGTTCCATCCCTCATCCGGTCTTTCCGTGCCGTGGTAGATGCAGTAAACCCTCCCGTCCCCGTAAGGCGAATGGATGAAGGATGCATGCCCCGGCCCAAATGGACCGCGGTCTTGTCCGTCGCTCGTCAAAAGTGGTCGGTCGCGTTTCCGCCACGAGCTGTCCTTGAGCAGATCAGAGCCGACAAGTTGCAAGAGGCCAAGTTTATAATCTCTGGTCCAGCTGCCATTTGCACTATACACTATCCCTTGGAAGCCAGGCATGCTGAGCCAAGTTGGTCCTTCGTTGATGCCGCGGCGACCACCGTCAAGTCGCTCCCAGGGAAGCTGAGCGTGGGATATACAGATCAATGTGTTCGGGATGGCCACCTCGGGCGACGCGAGTCTGATCAGGAAGAGATCTTGCTGTGTATCAGAGCTGTCGCCAAGCGGCCAGCCGGAGTAGCAACAGTACAGCTCGTTCGGCCTGGGGCTGAACACAGTGGCGTCGATGTTCCAGTGGTCGGGCAGACCTCTCAAAGGACCAAGAAACGACCACGCGGACGCGTCCATAGGATCTCGACTGTCAGATCGGAGGACAAGCGTACGGTGGGACGGATTGCCTTGGCCCGGATGTGCTGCACAGAAATAGACGTACCAGGTATTGGCTATGAAGTGCAGCTCTGGCGCCCAAACATCGACGGACCAAGGCGCACCCATTTGTGGCCGCCAAACAATGGATTTCTGACAGTGGCGAAAGTCTTCCATGGCCGGGGAAGACCATATTTCGACGCGGTTGCCCAGGGTGAAAGTGAGGTAAAACCTACCATGAGCTGCTATCATCCACGGGTCGGGTGTGTCCGTGTCACAAATCACTATGTTGGACATGGTCTCAAACAAACGCTGGTTAACCGATGGCTCCGAAAAAGTTGGATGGATGGAGTTCGTCTTTCTACAGAGAGCAACGCAAACTTGTTCTTGGCCATCGATCCCGGTTGAGGCCAATGGCTAACAAGCACCGTCACAAGATACAAAAGGACAAAGAGGATAAAGCCAAAAGCATGAAAATGTCTAATCATCTCAGCCTTTCCGAGCTTGATCTATGGAGCCTGATCTATCAAGTTCTGATCCACTGGCAAGCGGGTTCGGTATGCTCCCGACTTGAGCCAAATTTGAGGTCGACAGAAAGTGGACATTAATCGAAACAGTAGTACAAGCATCAAGAGCGAGAAGAGTCTCGAGCGTAGCACAGGAGCCAGAGAAGGGGATCCTGTCAGGTCCCACCCAAAGCAGCACGACTGCACTCAAGTTCCCTCGGCCCTGACACCATCTTTATGGTGGGAGATTACATCACACCTTTATCTTTCAACACCTCCTCGGCGACCCCTTTCAGGTGCTCTGGCACAGTGCCCGGCGCGTGCGGGCCAACGCCACCCTCACTGGCTTTACTCGCCCTTCTCACCTCGATGCTCTCCCTGGCGGTCTCATCAACCGATTTTCTGAAATGCAACGTGCTCGCCATGGTGTCGATACCATCGACGTTGGAGAAGCCCTTGGGATTGCCCACCAGGCTGTCCTTCCGGAGCACCTTCTCGTCGTACGCCTCCTCGTACGCCTCCTCCTCGTCCGGATCTTGCGGGATGCCGTAGACGGTGCGGGGCACGAGCTGATCCTTGGGCTTCCAAATATAGCTGAGACTCGTGTAGATGACGATGCTGACCACGAATCCGAAGAGCCAGTCAAAAGTATATAGGTTCTTGGTCCCTTGGCTGATGTGGGTGCCGCTTGGGTTGATGCTGAACGCCAATCCTGGAATGAGTGGTCCGACGGCGATGAAGAAGGCGAGGAATGCGCGAGGGTTGATCCCCGTGATGTTGTACCTGTACCGGCCGTGGGGATTGTACAAGGCCGGTACGTCAATGTGCTGTTTCTTCACCAGCCAATAGTCGGATGCAATGATACCCGCCATGGGGGCCAAGAAAACGGCATAGCCACCCATGAAGGCGAGGAAAGTGGTGGCCGATTTGAGGATCTTCCACGGCACAATGACCCAGCCACCGATGATGGCAGCGAGGACGCAGCCACGCTTGATGTTGATGTACCTCGGGCACAACACGGTCATATCGTTGGCGGCAGAGATCGAGTTGGCCGTGATGTTGGTGCCGACCTGGGCGATGTACCAGGAGAGGGCCGCAAAGAAAGCCGCAGCGCGTCCGCCTTTGTTATCGAGCCAGTGCGCAACGATATCCAGAGGGTTCCAGTAATATTCACCGTAGACGACCTTGGACGCTGACGTGGTGACAATACCCATGACGCCGCAGACGGTGAAGACGGCGGGTAGGAAGGGCAGCTGGATGTATTGACCCCTGCTGGAACGAGCGTACCGACTGAAATCGGGAATGTTGCAAGCGAGTGTGGCCCACGATCCCGTCACCGACGACATGCAGGACAGCCACAACCAGGCACGCGTGCTGCCATGAACGGTCTCGGGGAGGGAGAAGATGGCACCTCCGCCTCCGGCTTTGTTCACAATCCAACCCAAGGTCGCCAGGGCCGTCACCGGCGCCGCAATGAGCTTCACGACGAACAAATAACGCAATCGGGTGGGCGGGATCAGCAGGAGCGGCAACTGAATGATCCAGAACAAGAAGTAGCTGACCATACCCTGGGTGGTGATGCCGGCACTCTCAGGCAGGTGGTTTTTGATGCGGTTGTAAGATGGCCAAATCGCGGCGAGCATGATGGTGACGCATTGGGCACCATTGGCGCCCTGGATACCGAGCCAGAACATGGCCAGAATGCAACGAGAAACGATGCAGAAGTAACCGAAGTAGTAACCGAAGCCGGACCGCACGACGACCGAGAAGGGAATGTGTAATTTGGCGCCGATGGCGCCGTTCAACACCATGGGAACCGCGACGCAGGAGGTACCAACAACCATGATCGGGATGGCATCACGCCAGTTGAGGCCGACCGCGATGACCGACGAGGCCGTTTCCCAGGTGCCCAGGTTGATCGTGTCAGTTGCCCAATACGCCATCCAGGTCCACAGCGTCCACGTTTGATACTTGGGCGGGACTGGGTCCATGTCGGCATTGGTCCTGTCAGTCTTGTCAGCCTCGTGCAGCCTGGTAGCAGAACCCCAGGGGGATGGATCACTCACCAAACATTTGGAGGCGCTAGCGCCGAGTCCATGAGGGTGTCAGCCCGCGGCCGAGTTCGTGGTGTGTGGAAAGTACCAATGCTTACCTTGCTTGGGGAGCTCCCATGCTTTGAGGGTGGTGGTCCTCGCCTTGATGGTGTCCTTGCTGGGGACGTACTTGGTCACGTACTGACTCATGGCTGACGGTGTTGCGCTCTGGACAACCTCAGCAACGACGGAGGGATGAAGACCGGGGCCGCCGCAACAGGGTACCGCTGGACAATATATGGGCCATCAGCAACGACGGCTGGAAGAAGCTGTACATATCGCGCAAGACTCCAGCTGGCTGGCCCTGAGTGCATGGCGACGGCTCCACTCTCGATCTGCCTGATAAGGAGTCTGGAAGGAGGTTCTTTAGACGATGCCGACAAGGGACAACGGGGATGAGCGATGCAACCTCGAATCACGTTTCGTCTTACTGGTTGATTGACATCGGCCGACTGCGTGGGCAGACGATAAGGGCGGCAACGTTTGGACCGATAACAGCCTGGAGAAGGGCTGAAGTGCTCCGGCGTCTGCAGCCGGCCCCCGCTGATCACCACCAGATGTTGTTTGAGGATGGCAGGCCTAACTCGTTGATCTGAGAGACCATGCTGAAGGGTGATGTCAAGCGGGGTCTCATTGTGACCCGGTCTCACAACCGTCTGCCCAGCCCTTTTTTCCAACTCTCTTGTCCTCCGTGAGGGAAGAAGGAGGATGCAGTCTTTGGTCGGTGCAGTTCTGTGCGGCGCCTCATGCTCGTGTTCAAGCTCTGACCCTGGGCTTATCTCTGTCCGCATCGAGCTTGGTGATGAGCCTAAAGCCTCTAAGCTCGCGGTCGGAAATGTCCTCGGTGCCAGAGCGAGTAGGGGGTGCAATGACACCCGTATTTACGCCAAAATACAGATCTGGTTGTACCAGATATACGAGTCACATGACTTCAAGATAACGCTGATTTTTTCTGTCCAATAAATAATCTGTGATAGCTGTCAACACTGCCTCATCAATGCTAGCGTGTAAACTTTGTCAACTTTATCCAGCGTTTGTAACTGACAGGTTGCGTGCTGAACAAACCGGTGTCAGCCGGGATTCCTGACAAACACCAATCAGGGCCTATAGACAACCCGCGACTGGCCTACGGCCTGCACGATTTTGGAAGTTTTGACAATGCAAATTATTGGGGGCAACTTGATCCGCAATGGAAAGCTACTTCAGGTTAGCTAGCATTACAAGGTTCGTGAATTACGGCCATATGGACCGTCATTTACGCCACAAAACAACCTAGCGAAAGACGTTTATTAGAGTTGGTTCTGCAAGGTGGCGAATGGAGGCGACTGGAGTTGATTGGGGGGAATGGAAGGATCCCCGGACATGCGCCGGCTCACTGTAGTCCCGCTTGTTAGTGAGGTCTTGCATCGGAGAGAGCGAGAAGGCGGCGGTGGAGCCAGCAAACCATCGAGTCTGGATCGCGTGGCAGCGTGGCTGTTACCCAACCCTGTCGAAACAGATCAGATCGCGTGTGGTTATTAGTCCTGCATGACAGATAAAGCTACATGGAATTGATTGCTGAAATCCGTCCTCGGGCCCAGATTCATCCACACCACGACCATGATTCCGGCTCTGGGTTGCCATGTGCGGCGCCCTCCGTGCTCATTGGAATCAGCCAAGTCCAATGGGCCACCTAAGTACAACTCGCTACACTCACTACCATGCTAGCACGCCGCTGGCATTACAGGGTACCGATTGTAGTATGTTTGCTGCCCCCGAAATGGCCACACCCTCCCTGTCGGCGTGATTTCTTTTTTCCTCTTCTCTCCGGCCTCGGACAGACCCGATGCTGTCAGGTTATCAGTGGCAGAGACTTGGCCATTCGACGACGATGCCACAATGCCTCCTGTCCAATGGTTAGATGGCCCACTATCTTCATGGTCTGTTTGACTACCTCACTACTTCCGCTCTCACGGTTGGCATTGGGCACGACGCGTCGTTCTTTCACTGAGCCATGATTTCCTATCAACCTGCTCAGCCTTCTCTGATTGTCTGGCCCTCCTCTCCCCCCACGCTTCGGCCGTTCGGACTTTTTGCTTACCCACACCTCGGTGTCTGCTAGGTCCCCCGTCGTTCCAAGCCGCTGCTCCAGTGGTGGAACATTCAGCCGTGCTGCGTAGGATGTGAGCAGCATTGTGTTGTTCTCACGCCCGTTTAATGAACCTCTTCCGCCATGAAGGCTGGTGTCTTGACGACAATCCGCGATAGTCGCGGGACAGGAGTAGTATGTTTCAGGAGGAGGGGCACGAGGCCAAACCCTTCCATGTACTCATCGCCCATGCCCCTGGGTGCTGGAGAAGGCAAGCTTAGAGTCTTGTATGCTGTATGCCAGATTGTTAGCTAAATACAGAGACCTCACCCTGCCTGATCGCGCACTGCTTGCCTCAGTTAGCAGTCTGACAGCTGGAGCTTGATGTCGCTTGCAACTAGGCCTGACCGCCGTCTTGAATTTCCAAGCGTTGACGGATCCTTGAGGTAAGATGATGGTTGGGGGCGACAGAAGAGCCTTTTCAACGTCCACCCTCGCCGTCCGTGCGCGAGAAAGCCCTTGGTGAGCGATTACTTTACTCGTGGATAACGCTGCAACCGTTTCCAGAAACCAACTCTATTTACCAGAAAGATGAGACTCACCTCATAGATGACGGCCCAGATCCGGTTCGACACCCCCCCGAATCTTGGGTGCTTAAGGCTCGGGAGCCATGACCGCAATATCCCTTGTTGCGTCAGACTACTCTTTCTTTCCTGCCGAAATGTCGCCATATTTGTTCTTCTCACCGTTTGAAACTTACATCTCCGGTACTGTCTTGTGCCATCCATGACGCTCTTGCTGCGGATGAAGCAGAGAGCAGGGTGGACTTCCGGTCGCCACTCTGACTGAGCAAGTACCTGACCCGGTTCAGTTCTGATGAAACCGGTGTCAGGAACTCTCGAATTGTTGGCGAGTAAGTCGTGTGGAATCGCTTGTACATTCCTCGCGAGGAACAGTCCACCTTGAATGTTTCATCTCCCTGGCAAAGGTGTGTCATCTTTGAACTCCGACACCGCCGCATTGAAATGGAACTGGATTCACTAGATTCACTGTACGGGACTGCCTCATTCACATCCACGTTTACCTCGACGACACCTCCTAGCCTGGAAACCTGTCGGCGACCGGGTCCTTTGGGTGGTGCCATCACGGTCAAACCTAGAATCTAACTCTCATACTCCAGGCTTACATCTTTGGATTGAACAGTTACAACATCTCGCATTCCTGGCCAAATGTATACGGAACTTGCCGAAGAACTCCAGGAGAATACCTTTCAGGTTTGGCGACCTTGTATTTATGAGGTACGCCCTTCAAATCAGGCACCTTGGATGCCAGCCCTTTCTGGCTCTCCAGATGACATTTAATACGACGATCTTTCGATATCGATTCGATATTGTATCGAATGATCGACAACAAAGTTTCCATCCAATTGCTGGTTGTTTCAGGTCGTGACCAGGGTAACATTGTAGGCACAATCCTCTTGGGCACTCCTGGAGGCGATCTAATGCCCAAGTGCAAGCTAAACCTAGCCTAGAAGCTCCGGAATAGGTAAGCGAACGCCTAAACGATTCCCCCTAACTTAGGCACCATCTAGAACACCCCTTTGACCAGAGATTACGGTATGATCGAAAAGAGTTTCGATATCGACTTTGTGAACAACCACCCTGCATACGACTGAGGGAGTTTGGTGCGGGAAAACATGGCCCCCATCCTGGACAGCCTCTGTTTGATTAACGTTTCATACACACCAGTTGGCAGTATTGTCAAGATGGTGATCACGTGACTCATGATCACGTGACTAATTTGTAGCTTGGTCCTTTGATTTCCTTTCTCGCCTCACCACTGCGTGAGATTAAGATTGCTCGTATGCAGACTGGTCTATATCAGATAGATAGATGCCCTCCCAATGGAAGGGGACGGGGGATTTCCAGGTAGCTGATTTCGCTGAACCTTCAGCCAAATATACCTCCCTCCAAAGTCCAACATTATTGGCATGCAAGGTAATTTCAGCTCCCTCGGATAAGATTGGCTACTGGTAAGGGCTGATATCAAGATGATGTATATCGACTTTCTTTTTGACCATCTGGTATCGCACAAAGGATGGCGGCACAGAGGCCCTCGATTTTGTATTCGCACCTTTTGTACCTCGATTGGCTGAGCACAAGAAAGTTGACCAGGATTTGAGGTGGGATCCAGGGAAATCACGTCAACGATGGGGGGGATAGGACTGTCATGACGACAATAAGCCAGCCACAGACAGAAGTGTAACAACAGTATTTAAACCTGCTCATATCCTCCTCATCTCCCGCCCCGGAGGATTCGAAGAGTCCAGCGTGAAGTCTTGTATGCAGTTCCAGATTTTTGGCCAACAGAAGTCTGGCCCTACCTGATTGTTCACTGCTTACCTCCAGCTAACGTCTGACATCCCCATTCACTCCTTTCCCTCGCCACGACCAAGTGCCAACAGCAACGCCAAAAACGAGAAAAAGGCACCACACTTTGTCTCTCGCGGTCGACTCTCTCTTGTTTGATTCAGGCCTCAAATGGCGCCTTTCCCATCAGATCCCAACCAGACTCAATGGCCCGGCCTGGGCTCAACCGTGACCACGTGACCGACATAGAACTGTAAAGCATTATCACATGTCAGACCAAGTCCTGGACAGCAGACTTGGTCAGGGCTGGGGTCATGTCAAAGCACTATGATGCAGCAGTTCCCAACAATACGAGACCAAAATGTTGACGGAAAAAAGACTGGAATCGATTGCACGTGCATTCACATTTCCCTCGGATAATATTATTCCAGAAGATAATCTATCTAGATCTATCATGGTCGAGTAGAGATGACAACCCGACCAAACTGATGTCGTTTTGGTTGCTGGGCCGGACTGATTGACTGACTGATAGATTGATAGATTGAGTGATTGAGTGATTGATTCTTGCACAGTCTCGCAGAACAAGAATGATCATTGGACCGATTGGCATGATGGCAGTGATCACTTCTTGGCCCCCCTTTAGCCAACTTCTGCCACCCGAAGAAGAACGTCAGGATATCAATGCTGTTGCGCCATCTGTAGAACTCCGTGTAAAGGCACTCCGACTGCGGTTACTTATTGGGGAGCCTTGTCCGGGACGGCCTCCTTGGCCTCCTCTTTCTTCGCCTGCAGCGCCAAGCTGAGCCACTTCAAGGCGTCGGAGCTGAGAATAAGAGAGCTGGTGACAATCGCCTTGCCGCCTGCGACAATGCCATCGGCCCCCCACTTCTTGTACTCCTCGTTGTACGTACTCAGCGCCCAGTCCTTCGTGGCATAGGCCTTCTCAAGAGGCCAGTACACATAGGACGAGATGGTGCTGGTGAGCTCTTTTGTCTCCGACTTCACGATCGGGACCTTCTCGTCGACCTTGGAGAGCAATTTGTCACCCAGCTCGTCGGCTTTGGCCACGTACGGCTTCGCGTACGATGCTGGCGTCTCGAGGTAGGGGAAGGTCGGCTTGATGAATTTGGCATAGCCGGCGTTGGTCAGGTCAATCGACTTGGCTCCATACGGGTTCTCCTTGATTGTCTTTATCGAGTCGGATACCACGGGGTAAGAGGAGAGGTGCTGTACAGGAGAGGGCGGTTAGCTGCGAGCCTCCCCACGACCAGAGCCGCTGCGTCACAGAGAAGCAACATTCAGGAGCGTACACACCGAGAGAAAGGCCGAGTGAGGCAGGTCGCCATTAACGGTGGGGTCACCCATGGTGCGTTACGAGATGAGAGACTGGCCGATGTCAGCACGATTCGAAAAGTGACTCCTGGGTGGATGTAGAAAGGTCCAACGGATTGATTCAACGGCACCGAGATGGAAGATTTTGAGGGCACAGGACCGCGCGCGTGGAAAGGTGTGAGGGGATCGCCGGTGAGCAGTTGGCCCAGATTGGCGAAGCATGTGAAAGTCATCTGACGTACCTGAGCACCAAAGACACCTTGCGGGTGAGTCAGATTGTTGCAGAGAGCTATACAATGAAGAGACGCGGATGAAGCTCGGTGATGCACTGGGAGGCAACGTCGAAAGAACAGAACGCAGACAGCGGGAAAGAGGGGAGTAAAAGACCTCTTGTTGAGCTCGTTCCAAAGTCATGTCGGGAAGGCAAGGGTGATGACATGCGGTGCCAAGCATTGACTGACAGCTGCACAAATGGCATGTGATCACGTCGAGGGACATGCCAACTCCTGGCTGCCCGCACGACGCTACGCCTCCTGCAGGCATCAGATTACTCCTAGATCCTGGTGAGGAGAGATCGGACAGGAAGTGGGATATGCAGATTTATCGGACGTGCATCGCCCAACCTGGATCTCTTCTCCGCCTCCACCTCCTCGGTATGGTCCGCAGACGTTCTGACCAACCCCGCCCAAACTCCCTACAATTCCAAGGGTTTTTTTTCCCACGCCATTCAGGGTTCATGCGGCCAGACCTGTTTTTGACTTCGACGCCTTAAGCTGGACTATTGACATCTATGTCACGGTGACGCGGCTTCATGCCAACCCCCGGCCTATCGAACAAGGAGTTCACTGAGAGGGGGGGCTGTGGAAGATTCCGGCATATGGACGGAAGCACATGTGAGAACAATATAAGAGTATGTCATTATTGTGTCACATCGCCCCATGGGTCCTTTAGCGCCCAGTGCGAATATTGGTGCCTGGGGATGTGAGGTCGCATTGATGATTGTGTGTCTCGGTGACCTGGTATGGCATGACCTGACACCTCTTTCTCCCTTCTCTCTCCGTCCGAACATCATTACGAGCCGTCATGGGAAAATCCGGCAAAATCTGGTGTGACACATGGCTGCAAATCTCCTGTTTGAGTCGAGGTTGGTCTGCGATGGGCTGACACTAGAGGATACGCCCGACGGACGTTGTCAGTGCAACAAAGAAGCATGTGAAAGTCGAAGAATGCGGGCAATGCAACAGGCGAGAAAGTGGCCAGGGGCTGGCCTGTGGACTCCGTTGACAGAAGAGACCAGCCCGACGGGCGGAGCGCCTAAAGCCGCGAGCCGTTAGAACTTGGCACTAAGCAGCTTCAACTTTGTTAATTCAGTCGCGTTTGAGCTGGTTGAGTTGAGGTTTCGCACCTCTGGCTTCCATCGATCTTGCTCACCGACCGCGGCCTGGCCCAAGGATGTCCATGACAACAGGCCTGGTTTGCATGTACATCCTGGAGCCTCGACGCCTCGGTGTGATGTCACCCTTTAAACTGGGTAGCCATGTGAAGACGGCACTCTACCATTACATTCAGCATCTCTCTGCAGAAGGACTAGGATCTTGGATCCATCGTCTGTGCCGTCAATGGGTCGCGGTGCTCCCCAACCCACGCCGTCCTGCGCCATTTATCCTGGGCCGGGTTGGTTGCGTCTGTCATGCCATCTGGAGACAGCGACCCTGTTCACCCCGCCGAGTCCAGCCTCTGGCCGCTGGCATCATCTCATGTCTCGAAGGCTCGCAAACCCGGCCGGCACGGTCCATCCATGATTTCTGCACGCTCTCTCGTATGCTACCACGGCGTCGGCGATCCCATAGCTGTCGCTCGAGCCGGCTTTCACCCTCGGTCCTTTCCGCGCCAGCCTCGCCGGCGGTTCTTCCTCACACAGGGCCATCTGAACCTGGAGAAGAACGCTCTCCATCGTGTAAGCGGCCGACCATCCATTGTTTGTCAACAGTTCCATGCAGATGGCCCCCCCTAGGGTGACGTGACCTCCTCCCCCTTGATGGAATGGCCGAAATCTCGGCGTCACAACTCGGATGAACGGCGGACTGAAAGGATATTGGTTGGTGAATCGTATCTCGAGCACAATCGACGTGACACCCGACGTCTTCATGTCTTGGGCCAACGGCAGCGAGGCATCGAATGAGTGCAGTTCCACGATCCACTGGTACAGGTTTGTGACGTGGTCTGGGTCAATGTACCAACCGAGCTGGGGGAGTGGAGTCTTGTTCTGCGTCGCCAGAGCGTCCTTCAACGACTTCATGAGCGCGGTCGTCGAGGCGCCCGTCGCGTTCTTCGGTGGCTGCAGGAATCTGATTTGGCTGACATCTAGAGTGCCAGGGGTGAAGTCTGTCATGTCGCTCCCTTCGTTTTCACGACCCCGTTTGCGGCACAACGGCGTTGTAGGGAAGAGATCGGACGTGACAGAAGGGGACAAAGTATCACCATGATCATCATCCCCTCGGAGAGAGACGGCGTCGCAATGCTCGGCCGGGTCTTGGTCAAACTCAAGAAACATCAGGTCACCGTCATCAGAAATCGTGCTGTTGGCATCATCTTCCTGACACTCAGCGGCCGCCTGATTCGTGACCGTCTCCGTCTTCAATCTCTTGTTGCCAATCGCACGCGCCGCCGGACCGACAGCAGGCCGACGCGACTTGGATATCGCGGTAATTGGGACCGTGATCGGCTCATCGTTTTCGTTGTATGCTTTTGCCGATGGGTCTTGCTCATATGCCGTCGACGGGTTGGAGCTGACGGAGTGGCGAACACCAGACTGGACCAAGAGATATCGCGTCTGTATCCAATCGATCTTGTCCACAACGTAACAGTCGTCACTGCGGATGAATTTGTACGGCCTATTGACCACTTCCTGCAGAGAGAATGCTTGGCTGATTTTGAGGACGCTATGGGGCCATTCCTGACTCTCTGTATCGGGGAGTGAGAAGATCCCAGACGTGTATTGCAGGCTTTTGGAGGCATATTTGCTCATGTACACACCATGACCATAGCGTCGGCCGTTGAGTATCTCGTCAAATCGTAGCCCCTGGCGTATAATCGAGTGCCAGTTGCTCAGGGCACTACCGTGCCATGCGAATATGGTCGGGTATTTTGTCCCCGTCGAGGCCGCTTCCTGGTTGACATGGTCGAGAAAACGCTGCTCTTTGTCCGGGGCCCCTTGTGCGAAGCGGAATTGCATCCAATCATCCATCCCACCGACACGATCTTCGGGAGGCACTGACAATCTGGAAGAGATGTCGTCTTGTTCTACTCGATCGACTTGCATGATGCAAGATCGGTTAGATGCAATAATCCACCTCAGAAGATTGAGGGCCGAGTCGGACACTCGCTCACACCAGCCTCTCAAATGAGGTTCTGGACCTTGCTGTTGGAGGTCGAGGTAATTGTGCATCTCTATTACCGAGGGCAACGTGTCGAGGAGGGTGGCGATAGCCTGCATTTTGGACTCGGGTGCCAAATCGTCGAAGCTACGGCTGTAGCAGTAGCAGTCGACTTCGACCAAGCCGTGAATCGATGGTTGAGACGGTGGCGTCCTGTCTTGTGAAGACGTATTTGATGCGGTGTTCTGGGGTAGTATAATAACCGGCTTGCTCAGCCTGACGACCGGAAACGTGGTCTCAGTGACGCGACAGTGCATTTGGCCTTGGGTCGAGTCGGATATAATGACTACCCAGTCATTGACCTTCAACGTGGCGACATCCTGGTATTGGCTCTGCACAAAGATCAGCTCTTGCGCCTCCATGTCAAAGTGTGCTGAGAAGGACTTCTCCGGGCTTGTGGGGGCTGTGGCTGAGGTATTTTCCACTGTCGATTTGTCGTCCCGTGGGAGGACGGGGACCTTAAGATTGATACCGACGGGGAATTCCTTGATTCGACCGCACCGTGCCGCTGCATAGCAAAAGCTCACCAACAAGTCCACGACGTATGGCTGGGACAATAGTTCCCATTCGATACTGGGCCCAAATCCGAGTGTCATGTACTGATACAGACACAAAGGTCGGGAGCACACATACGGCTTCAGAGCCTCGAAGGATTCTTCCACCCGGCAGTGACACACCAGGCAAAACTCGGTACACCGGACAAAGTGCCTCAGGACGAATTGCATGGCGACCAACGGGAGAGAGGCATCCTGCAGCTCTTTGCCGTCCATTTCATCGGCCCTCACGATGGCCGAAAGAGCTCTGGACCCAGAACTGTCATCTAACTGGAGGTAGGTATCGATGTCGTCCATCTCGCCCGGCGACTTGCCCTGAAGATCGTTGACCCAGTTTTCCGCGCCGTGCCATTTGAAACCATGGCTTTCTCGGCATTTGACAATTCTCGTGAAGCGGTCTCGGAGGAGATCGTGGAGTGGTCTTCCGATAAAAACATGTTCCAGAGCGGGAGCTGCATCCATTGATACATGAGTGCGGCGGTCAACGGGCTCACCATCCGACTTGACGTATAGGAACGCCGACAGCGCATCGGCCATGGTTGGCTTGTAGTGCTCACAGAGCCCGATTCTCATTACCGTGGCGTCGGTCAAAGTGTCATCTTCTTTCACCTGAGAAATGTCCCGGTACCCAGACCGGAATCGGATCAGGAGGACAAGGTAATGCTTTCGACGCAAACTCCAAGCTTGCATGGCTTCTTCGGATATGCCCAGCTTCACCACACGAATCGAAACGCAGACGATTCCTCCGTTTTCCAGATCCCCAAGGATTCCAACTCTGAAGCCTGCGTCTTTGACCGCGCGTAGATCTGCCGCCAATTTGGCCATTTGGGCAGGCCGCTTCGGTAGGGCCATTCCCTCCGCCATCGCCGGTGAGCTACAGGCGAGATTTGGTGACTTTAGATCATCGAGTCCGAGGTCATCTTCGTCCAAGTCATCTCCCTCCGAAAAACTCTCTGAATCACTCGCCTGCTCTTCCGCATCAACATCGATGGGATTGTCTGCCGCACCATGAGAGAGTGTGTCGGTCAACACCTGCGAGACTTCCAGAAGAACTTCGTGGATTGTCTTGCCGTGCATCACAGGCGTCAAAGTCTGCAAAGTTCTGGGGATCACCGGTTCGGCATTTTCGTCGTTAGTGTAGAGCATGTATGTGGTGCCATCTGGGTATTCGTCCACATCGGCAGCATGAACCACGATGTTGACCACATGAGCAAGGTTGTTCTTGGTGTACGAGTATAAGCAACTTGTGACGCCGTCATCGGGGGAGTAGACATCTTGAATGTGTGGGATGGACGCCGCGGCCGTCTCGACAAGATGTTGAAGGAAGACCCGACGGCCCATTTCACCAGGTCAGATTAGCCTGTACAAACTGGGAAGCTTTGAAACTCGTTTATTGACTTCAGAATGCGGATGGAACTACTGCCAGTCAGTCGGTCACAAGTCCTAGTGTGAGGCCTCAGAAGTAGGGCTGTAAAGGTCGGTTTCAGACAGAGAGAGCTACACTCCAACGAGATGAAGAGAAGAGAGTGTACCAAATCTTGCAATGAAAAGGAAAAGTGAAGGTCGAGGGGATCCCTTTCAAGAACTTGCAGTTCAGGTGGTAGCAAGTCTTGACCTGGCACACATTGTGGAGTGCTCGGCATTACGGACGGTCTACAAGAAAGCGGCTCTTTGAGGTCCTCAAGGCTCCAGCCGGCCTTCAAATTATAAGTGGGCAAGAATGCGCGAGCAGCAGGCAACAAGGCAGTGAACCTGGCTACTACGTTCATGATCCAGATAAAAGGTGTCAGAGGTTGCTTTGGCCCCACGTCTCTGGCTTGGCTAGGAGCACCGAACGCATCGGCCCCAACACCACAAGGTGGATCTGCTACATTCTGAGACTGCACCGAAGACCTGTGTGCTTGTCACTTGATTGAGATTTGGCTGAATCAGAGAGTCTATCGGGCAGAGGTCTGGTCACAGTAAAATGCCGCGCACTTGCGTCCGCGACAAATATATTCTCTTTGGAGGTTTCTCACCTTCGTTCCGTTCATGACCCTGGAATTTGTGAGCACAGAGCTTGGCCGATATGCCCGCTCCGGTTGATCCCCATCCAAATCTCAAATCAGAAGAAGCTTCACGAGCAGGGGATGAAGTGATCTCGAAACTCAGCCAACCCCAAGCATTATTCGATCCTGTTCGCTTCCTCAACGATATTCTCCCCTCTCCGAATCTTTCCTCCCAATCAGCCGCGTCCAAGATCGACAGAGGCAGCCAGATCCAGAACGTGTCGGTGGAGGTGTTGTCGCTGCTGTCGACGCTCAATAACCACAATATCCGCTGCTCCTCTGAGCTTAACGCTCTGACGGACGAGATTGTTCGGAGTGGAAACCGCCTGGCCTATGAGGTGGAAATACTGCGTGGCGACGTCAATGGCCTGCATGAGTTGTTGACCGAGACTCTACGAGAAGATATCCAACAATTCGTTCTCGACGAGTTGACAGAGGGAGGTTCTGGTGGAGAGCCGGTCAAAGATGGGGTAGACTTGGAGGAGTCCACTCCTGAGAAACCGGCAACAGACCTCAAAACAGAACCAGAGTTTATTACGCAACTCCGATTGTTAGGACAGGTCAAAGGCCGCCTGGAGTCCGTCATCACCGTTTTCGGTGAAGCCCTCAAGTGGCCATTACCGCCTTCCGAACTGTCTGTCACATCCTCACTCATATCTGTGTCGTCCCCAGAGCTGGGCCTGCAGAACAGTGCCGAAGACGACAAAGCTCGAGAAATAGGAAGGGCTCTTCGTGCAGAAATTGCAGATCTCCTTGAAAGTGACGGCGGGGGATACACGGGCTTGGAAGCGGCCGTCAAGAGGGTCGATGAGTTTCGGCAATTGGCCACGGTGTGGAAAGGCACTGGCGAAGAGAGGGCGAGGACCAAGTTTATTGACAGTCTTGCCAAGATTGCAGAAGACAGGAGGAAGGCTTTGGAGACTAGAACTGGTCCTTCCAAGGCCACCACCGCCGCCGATGGTTCACCATCTTCCTCTTCGACCCCAAGCCGGCGTGTGAAAGTAGGAAGTGATGGTGGCCCTGCCGGCGGACTTTTCAGGAACCTTCAGCGATTGAAAGATGATCTGTACCTTGAATGATAACACCGTATGAACCTGATGTGCAATTAGTTTGAGAATCTTATGGTCCTTGACGTGAGAATTGCCTATAGGCTAGCGAATAGTGGGAATGCTTTGAAAGAATCCTGTACGGTGCTGAGCCCAAAGGAGGAAGTCCTGCCATCAAGGTAAAGCATGGTGAAAGTGTCCTTCAAGGTGTGAGATCGACCCTTCTTCACTCGGTGCAAAATCGCTTGAGGAGAGCTGGTCCAAGAACAAGCGAGGAATCACGTATGATCATTGTTTTCAGACCAATTGTTGTCACCTTTTTCAATGCCTTCACGCATGTCGATCGGCATCGACAACCATTCGTAATGCTCGAGCGAGTATCGCCGTAAAATGCCAGCCTCTCCGCAGTCGACCCAGCCTAGAACCGTAGAGGAGTGAAAAACCACCTGTTCTTTCCGCTCACATATCTATCTTCCAGCGCCTTCTTCACACTCTTCTTCGCGTCTTCCCGATGGCTGACTTCCTTGAAGGTGTCGTTGGAGATGACGTTTTTCAGTCCTTCGAGTTCGAGGGTGTATCGTGTCGGCATGATGTGGTTGTAGTTGATCAACTTGATGAATGGCTTGACCTTCGATCGCTTCTCAACTTTCTTCTTGCCCATGCGCCGGGTGACTTTCGAGGGATAACGCTCAATGCCTGCGACCAGGGCGTAGGAGAATGGGTGTGCCTTTGTGCCAGAGTCAATTGGCTGGATTATCACCACCTATTCTGTCTGTCAGAAACGCTGAAATCGGTTTTATCCCACGTTCCGGATGCTCAAGTCTGGAATAAGGGTGTCTCCGAGTCTCCTACCTTCTTGCCAGCATATCTGCCACGAGTGATGATGGCAACGCGGCCGACCTTGAGGACTGAATATGCTGTCAGCAAACCGCGCGTTAATAATAACAGACAATGATATCATACACTTCATCTTGAGGTCAAGCGTCGAGCAGTCGAGTCGTCAATGGGTCGCGAGTTGTCTTTGATTCCATCCAGCAATTCAAATTCCCAAATTTCGCAAGCTTGGCATGGGAATGTGCGAATCGGTGTCACGTGCAAAGTAAATGACACGTGACTGACCTGTGGGGCTAAAGATCGACCTGACGGAAAAGGTTTAGTGTTGTTTACTCTTCGTCACCGGTACACAAGGATGCTAGTGCTCGACCACTGCCACAGAAGCCAGCACAAGAGGGCATCAAATGTTCCGTGCACCAACTTAACATTGATCTATTGATCTATGGGCTTTACGGTGTTGGCGTAATTGCTGCGAATTGGGTGTCGCTGCACTATGATCATTGGCGCCTTTGATTTTATCTGACAGCATTCCAAAGGTCTCGAAGCACTCCACTTGCTGCATTGACCATGGCCAGCGTCTCAGGACGACCGAGAGATGGCTCTCATGACCGTGCTGAGTCCCGCTTGGTCAAGCATCAACATTCCTTTTCCGAATCTGGTCGAAGCTCGGTACCCATGTAAGCGATTGTCTGAAGCTCGGTGGAAAGCCAAAGGGAAGAGAGTGTGCTGATTATCGCATCAGGTGGGATAGCTCTGATCCGGACAGAGCACCACCGCCCCTGCCTCTGAATCCTGGAGCTGCGGGCACGGCCAGTCCAATAACAAGATCAAACACATCGGTGCGAATAGAAGAGGCGGCAGCTCTGATCACGGCCAGGGCCCGGGAGAATGCACCCAGCGGCTACACGAGTAACGCACCTCCGACGGCCTCTCCAGACAGAAACATGATGCGTGCGCAACATCGACGCATGCAAAATCTACAGACTTCTAGTGTGGGCCGGCTCAGCGATTCTCTGGAGCGCCGGTCACCAGAGAAGGGTCTGCGCAGCTCGAAGCTTTCCGACTTTGAAGATTTCCGCAGCAGCAGATCCTCTGACCGCAGTCCCGCCAAACCACGGTCGGAGACACCCACTCCTGTCGGGAGGTCGACTCCCAAGTCGAAAGAACCCGAGACCACACCTCCGTCGTTGAGCAAGCTTGCCCTTCAGACCATTCGAAATAAGCAAGATGCGCCCGTTCCCCTCGGCGACGTTACCAACGGCAGCAGCTCACTCACACCACTGTCATACCCATTCGATGCACTTTCGTCCCAAATTTTGAGCTTGACGAACATGGTCACGAGTCTTCAGCGGGAGATGGCGAGTTTGAACAAGAGGAGCAAAGATCATGCCTCGGAGCCGATGGATCTGAAAGACGGCACCGCCGATCGTGATGACGATATCAGAAAGAGTTTACGGGACCTCGTATCTGAGTTGGAAAATAAGCTCTCTCACCTGGATGCACGACTGCTTTCAGCCCCGGACGCTGCTCGACAGATGCCCAATCTCGGTCTCTATTTGGATGAGAAGGCTCACAATAGCTCTCCCCGGCCGAAGAGCTTTACCCTGCCCCGAATTCCCAGCCCATCGAGTTTTTCGGGCGCGCTGGATCGAGATCTGAGCGCGTCCCCATCTATTGCCTGCGTCGACGGCGCCGCGAGTATCGCCTTACTGGAAAAGGTGCTGCGGGAAATGGCCACGCGAGACGGACAGGAGAAGATCATGGCCACGCTGGAGGCCGTGAAATGTCAGGCTCAGGCCGTGGGCCCTTCCCCGTCCGCGATTGACCCTGCGATGATGGCCAAACTCGAAGATATCCTCGTCTTTATGAAGGACATGAAAGAAGAGTCTGGGACCAAAGCATTGATCAAAGCAGGATCCAGTAGCACCGGAAAAGCGCCTTCACACATCGATCGTTATCTCGAAGCCGAATCCGGGTCTGGATCTCTGGCCAAAGCGAAACCAGGCCGAGAGAGTCTGTCTTCGACGAGTGCCGGTGTCGGCTCGGATTTTGTCAATGACGAAATCATGAAGATGTTGAAAACCGTCAAACAATCGCTTTCGCAAGGTGGCGGTCTGACCAACGAGGTGAAGGCACTGGTGAGAGAGCTTCGCGGCGAGGTTCTGGGCATGGGTCGCGAGATCGCACGGAAGCTAGAGCAAGCAGAGTCGGCCACCAAAGCGGCCGCACATCCCGATGACCACGGGCTGGCGAGAGAAGAGGTGGAGCAGATTGTGGACCAAGGCCTGGTCGAGCTCAAGGAGCATATGCATCACCTCATTCAGGAGAACAGACGACAATCTGCCAACCGCTCTGGGATGGACCCCCAGGAGGTCATCCACGCCGTCCGTTCTGCCTTGGTCGAAATGCCCCGACCACGCGAAGAGCCACGGAGAGATCCGGTCGCGGAGCGCGAAGAGCTTCTGGCGGCGGTGAAAGAGGCCTGGGAAGATTGCAAGCCGGAGATCGCTTTGGAACATTTCGGCCTCGAAAGGGATGAAATTCTGGAAACGCTGAAAGAAGGACTCCGGTCATATCAACCACAGCGACCCACCGTCCGGGACGCCGGGGCGACATATGAAGAAGTGGTCGAAGCCGTTCAAAAGGGGTTGGCGAACTTCAGGCCTCCCCCGATTCAAGCGGAAGCCGTTGCCGCAGCGCTATCGCGAGAGGAAGTGCTGGCCACGGTTCGAGAGTGTTTGGAGAACTTTGAATGGCCCACGCCGCCGCCACCGCCGGTGACCGCGTCTGAGACTCGATCACTTGACTTGAAGCGGGAAGACGTCCTGGATGTCGTGCGAGAAGGACTCTCCCAACACGTCCCGGTGGCAAAAGAGATTGAATTCAACCGAGAAGACCTATTTGATGCCATAAAAGCTTGTCTTGAAGGTGAGCAAAATCCTCTTGGTGGAATGGGCGAGCGCGTCATCGAGGCCATGCACGAGTTCTTGAGCAGTATGAAGACGGAATTCAAGCAGTATTCGGCGGCGAGCGGCAAAGACACGGAGCAGGTCCTCGACGCGCTGAAGGACGGTCTCGAAGATCTCCGGGCGGACATCGAAAGCTATGTGGATCGGGCGGCCGATGTCACGGGCAAAGACGAAATCATCGACACGGTCAAAGCAGGCTTTGCCGCGATGCAGGCAGATATTGACAAAGGCTTTGCGTCCCACGCCGGTCAAGGCGCGCCGAACACACCAGAATTGCTGGATGCGATGGAAAAGGAGTTTCAGCACCTTCGAGAGACCATCGGCAAGAGCATGGCCCCAAGCAATCTTTCGTCGGACAAGGATGAGATTTTGGATGCCATTCGTGACGTTGCCGACGACCGTCAGTCTGCTCTCAGCAGCAACAGTGAAGACATTGTTCGCTTAGTGAAGGAAGAGCTAGAGCATATGCGCACGACTCTTGCCGGCACTCTGGTCAAGAGCGGCGGATCGTCGCTGGATCGCGATGAGGTCCTCGACGCCATCCGCGAAGGCCTCGAGACACACCGGAGTGTTCCGAGGGCTGATGGAAACGACAGCATTTTGTCCAACACGAGCGAGCTGCTTGACGCATTCCAGGACGGCGTTGACGGTATCCGGGCGGACATTCAGAAGCTGACGGATCGTCCGGTCGACATGAGCACCGGCTATGATATCCTGGAGACATTGAAAAGAGGCATCGAGGACATCCGAGTGGACATCAGCCGACTTCCCGACCGGCCAAATGACATGTCAGATACCGGGACAGCCCGAGGTCAAGAGGTCGTCGTTCACGACCAACATCGAATCTCCACCGAGATCGAGGGTCTCAAAGTCATGATCACCCAACTTCGAATCAAGATCGAGGCTTTGGACGGTATCAGCCAGACCGCTGCGCCCAATGGCGGCGAGTCACGCATGCACAAGGATGACATGGACGAAATTTTTGGTGCCATTACTCAGGTCCAAGAATCTGTCCACGAAATGAAAGAAGGGGGCAGTCGCGTCCATAAAGATGACATCGATGGTCTGTACAACGCAATCGCTCAGGTGAATGATGCCGTCAGCCGAGTGAGAACTGCTCCACCGCCAGCAGTGGTGATGCCGGAAAATGCCGCGTCAAAAGAAGACACTGACGCCATCGAGACGCTGTTAAGGAACGTCAAGGCCCGACTTGACGACATGGTCATGCCGGACATGGATGGCGCGGCCAAAGCGTCCGACCTCCGCGAGGTAGAAGACATGCTGAGGGGGATCAAGACTGCCATGGAAGAATCCTCCCAACAAGCGGGAGGCAAGGACGACTTGACCCTCATCGAACTCCTGCTCAAGGACGTCCAGGCCAGCGTGGGGGACCTGCAGGAGAAAGTCGGCAGCATCGGGGGTGAGGATGGCCTTCTTTCCAAGAACGAGCTGCAAGTGATGGAGTCGTTGTGCTTAGAGGTCAAAGACAAACTGGACGGATTCTCATTTCCCGAGGCCGAAAACATTCCGACCAAAGATGACATTGGCGAGGTCAAGAGCGACATTCGGGCCTTCCGGGAGCAATTGGAGGCCGACAACGAGCTGACTGCGCAGGCCTTTGAAGCAAGAAAAATCGAGCACGGCGGTCTGGCCAACAAAATCGACGACGTCAAGAACGTGATTGGTGACCTTCGTGACGAGCTGGTCGGCAAGCTGGACGGCAGCGAAGAAGGCATTGTGGAACTCAGCAAGGTCTTGGGATTGCACCATGACAATATGAGCAAATATGCCACCGCCGCCAGTCTGACGGAACTGTCGGATCTGGTCAAAGGCGAACTCGATCGTCACATGGACCATCACACCAGCAGCAAGGCTGAGATGGAGGAACGGGACGCCACGCTGTTTACCAAACACGAAGAGACCAGTGCCGAACTCAGAAACGTCATTGACGAGAAGTTCACCGAGCTGATGACCAAGTATGACGACGCCCAGCTGTCCAGCGAAGCCAAAATCCAGACGCTGAACGAGCGGGATGCTGCTCATTTCGAGGCGACCAGCGGGACCAAGGCCCTGCTTGACGATCTGAAATTGCTCATGGATACTTTGGGCTCCTCGGTGACCGAAACGTGTGAGAGGTTATCCGAAGATTCGAAGACGGTCTTTGCTCGGGTCGACCATGCGACGACGAAGCTGGGTGAATTGCATACCTCGAACGCCTTTGAGCATGGCTTGACCCGTGAAGAAGTCGCAAAGACCTTGGCGGCCACCGCGAGATTGGAAGGCGTCGTCAGCGACAATCAACCGGCCATCCTGGCCGCCGTTCGAGAGGTCTTGGGCATTGTCGGTCAACACTATGAGCATTCGCAGCAGCAAACCGAAAACTTTGCCCGTGCCACCGAGGAGATCAAGTCGGGGGTGAATTCCATTCCCGCTTCGATACCGCCACTGCTCCCGGCGCTGCCACCAGCCCCTGCGAGCCCACCACTGGTGCGTGAAGTGCCCGTGCAGAGGGAGTACGACGACAGCCGAGTGCATGACAAGCTTGACAATCTCATCTCCCATGCCGCCATGGTGAAGGAAGCTTTTGCAAGCCTTGAGAATCACCAACAGAATACGCAAGAGTCGCTCGCAAACATGGAGAAACTCGATCGAATTCATGAGCAAGTCATGTCCACGGCTGCGGAGATTTCTGGCATGGTTTCCACGCAAGCCCGGCTGATGACGGAGCACCATGAGTCCAAGGCCACCGAGGCCACCGAAGCAGCGATTGCTCTGGAAAAGAGGACCGCGCAGAAAGAACGGGTCGAGGCGGACATTGTTGCCCTCACTGCCGAGAAGGACGCCCTGGCGCAGTCCATGGCCGCCTTGAAGAAAGAGCACGACGAGCTGAATAGCCAAACGAAGAGGTTGACCCGAGAGGTTGCCAAATTGGAGGCCGCTTTGCATGTTCGACAGGATGAAATGCGCGAGATGAATGCGAGAGCGGAAAGTTTGGAACGACGAATTCTGGAAGGCCTGGTCAACCACGCCCGATCGGTCAAAGCTTCACGGCCCCTCGGGACCAGGAAGATCACACCGGCGGAACGAGATGCGGCAATGAACCTCAAGCGAGTCCCCAGTTCGGCGAGCACGGTGACTGCGCGAACCTCGATCAAAGATGGGAATTCCACCATCGGCAGCGCCGTCGGGATGGCCCTGAAGAAGAGAACCGCTCTGGGTTTGTCTCGGGCCCATTCCGCCGCGTCGTCAAGGAGCTCGGGCGTCGACAGAAGAATCCTCAGTACCAGCCACGTCACGGGAAATCGAGGTCGAAATGCACCCGAGACGGCTTTGGTCCTGGCGCCCGCACCGAAAACAGGCCTTGTCAGTCTGAAGAGGAGCCAGTCTGTCAGGACCAACCCCACCAGTCTTCTGAATGGTCGGAAGTCAAGTTGGACAGATGTCGGCTCGACCCACGCTGACAAGGAAAACCACGGGCACGATTACCACGACGACGACCGCAATGATTCTGACGATTCCAGTGACGCCGGCACAGAGAGGCGGACCAGTCTTGAAGGCACGAGTATCATGTACACTGACAGCGTCATGTACGGGACTGGAAGCACCATCAGCAGCAGAAGCCGGAGATCGACCAGCTATGCCAGCAGCATCGTCGGCACGATCAACGGGCACGCAGAGAGCATTACTGAAGAAGACGAGGAACATGAAAATGAAGAAGAAGGAGAAGAAGAAGAACCATCCTCTACGACACTGGCGCTGCTTGAGGGCCTACCGAGTGCTGGCAATATGGACAAGGAAAACTCAATGGCACTGGCCCCTTATGACGGCTTGGGATCGCCGGCGCATGGTGATGGTTTGTCTGAACTTCGGCCCCCGCCCCTCATCACCGATATAGGAATCAAATACCATCAAGGAAGTGACAGCGGGCTGGGGACCGAGCCGGGAACTAGTGATGGCGAACGGGTAGGAGAGGCGCAGAAATACTTTGACAAGACAAGGCGTGAGCTGCGGACGTAAGGCAGGAGAGGCCAGAGGAAGGCCAGAGGGAGGCCAAAGGGGGGCCAGGGAGAAAAGGCAGTAGGGTCGGCTATACCGATGTGTGGATTCGATATTCATGAGCAAGCATTTGGTGAATTCAATCTTTAACCACAACAGTTGCGACAGGGAACTGGGAGTTTGGCAACTTGCCCGAGATCAACTTTATTCATCTTCGAAAATAGTGGAGCGGGTGTCGATCGGCACGCGAGTCGCTTCCCCAACAGATCAAGGATCTAGCGCGATTTGGCATCATTCATTTCCAGGCACGACCACCTCTATGTAACGATCACAGCTCTCAGGTTCGCCCGTCCAGCGTTCCGCAAGAGGCCGGCTCAGATTGTGCTGAAAGGAATCAGACGCTGGAAGCGTATCGCATCGCACCCTTCAAGGTCCATACATCGATCCCCAACGGAAATGCTCGACCCTATTCCACCGCCAGCACCCTATTTGTTCCGCCTGGTCAAACCGTATGCTGACGCACTATACCTCCCCACGTTGCCCTACCATGTTCACGAAGTAATCTTCGCTTTCTTCCTATATCAGACCACGCAGTCACTCGTCTCGCCTGTCCTCTCGACGTTTTTCTTCCCGAATATTTACCCCCGGCTTAATCGTCGAACCCGGCTCAACTGGGACGTCCATGTCGTGTCTCTCCTTCAATCATGCCTGATCAACGCCCTGGGACTCTGGGTCATGATAAAAGATGCAGAACGGTACGACATGAAGAGTAGTGTGCTCGAACGGATTTATGGATACACGGGCGCATCTGGTCTGATTCAGGCACTGGCCACCGGCTATTTCCTCTGGGATCTCGTGGTGAGCGCCCGGTATGTCAAGATCTTTGGTCCGGGAATATTGGCGCACGCCATCACGGCGCTGTCGGTCTTTTTCCTCGGGTTCGTACGTGCTCCCTTTCCCGCCCGGAGGCGTCTGGCACTAACCGGCGATGGCAGAGACCATTTTGCAACTACTACGGACCGGTCTTCATCCTCTACGAATTATCGTCCCCCTTTTTAAATGTCCACTGGTTCTGCGACAAGCTCAATCTGACCGGTTCGAAGCTGCAGTGGTATAATGGGATGGCGCTCTTGGCCACCTTCTTCTCCTGTCGGCTGATATGGGGCACATACCAGTCGTTTCGCGTATACCAAGATGTGTGGCATGCCGTACATCTGAATACGACAGGACCAGTGATTCGCCCGGTCCATACCCGCCTCGACGCCTCCATCTTCGTGCCCCGAGATGGCCAGTTGTGTCTGGGCAAGGAGAGCTGCGTGTTGGCGCAAGCTGAGGTGATGAAATTCACTGGCGACCATACCACACCCGTCCCGATCTGGCTCGCGACCATCTACCTGACCTGCAATCTGGTCCTCAACGGCCTGAACTTTCACTGGTTTGCCAAAATGATTAAGACGGTGCGAAAACGATTTCAGGGACGACCTCACGATGAATTTGCCCGCGAACGAGAGGTGATACAAAACCTGGTGGAGGAAATGGCCACCGAACTGGAACATGAAACTCTTTCTGGTCCCAAAACCCCGGCGGAAGAAAAGGAAGAGCCATTCACGCACGATGCAGGGAAGGCCACTGCACTTTTTGACAATGGAACGGTGGTCAACAGGCGGCGGAAGGACTTGTCTTGATATTGCATCCCGACTCCAAAATCTCACCGTGCGGAGGGTGCTGCGAGCACGGAGTATTTTGGTGAACTGGATTTGTGTGAGAGGTTGGTTATTCCTTGACTATCTACGGCAAGGCAGGAAATTGATAAAGGAGACTTATGCCAAAAGGATGAGGGCATCTTGACGACGACCTTGCCAAGAGCTTTTTGGGTGAAGAATCCACAACATGGAGCTGGTTGTCCGTTATGGCTCTTTCTGTTAAATACCAATGTCCATACCATCTCACAGTCTCCATCGGATGGACTGGTTATTGAGATCTTATCTTGTCTAATCTAATCACCGCCTAGGAAGCCTTGGCGCCAACTTGTTGCCTAATCGACCATTCAGCTAAACATTCGCCGTTGGCGCCCTCCTGGGCATTGACTTCGACCAGACAGTCGCACGCTTGGGAGTGACCGCGACGAAATTCAGCTCGACCTTCTCTACTCCTGTTTCGTTCCTACCTCTCTGCATTGGAGTGTCTCTGTCCGGCGCAGGGCGCCCCGAAACCTCGGCGAGATGGCCTTTCTCTTTGGCGGCAGGGGACGCCAAAAACAACCTGCGGAAATCGCTAGATCGTTGAAAGACCTCTTGCAGAAGCTCCCGGAGTCGTCTGGCAACGCAAAGGTGCGGGTGATTTCGACCCATCAACGGCAGCGGCATCCATCTTTACTAACCGTCGGGCTTGCCTATCTAGGTGGAGGAAGATGTCGCGAAGCACATGTCACAGATGAAATTGATCGTGCAGGGCACGCCTGGTAACTGCTGTCAACCCTATGTATGCCAGTGGAGGTTGTCTGACAGCGCGGCCAGAAGTCGAGTGCAGTCCTGAGCAAGTACATCAATTGGTCCATTGCATCATCCAGGAAGATATTCTCTACGACCTCGCCCGAAGTATACGGCTGCTCCCTTTTGAGGCGCGTAAAGACGCCCAGATCATATTCTCCCATGTCCTCCGCTTCAAACCGGCCCATGCGCAGTCAGGAGATCCGTCGGCGGTGTCGTACCTTGTTTTGCAAAGACCGGAGATCATCATCGAATTGTGTCGGGGGTACGAGTATCCTCAGAGCGCGATGCCATGTGGGACGATCCTGAGGCAAGCGTTGCAATATGACACCATCGCTGCAGTTATATTATATGACGAGTCGCAGCCGGGCGAAAGAGCGGTGCAGCTGAAGGATGTGGACGTCGGCAGGAAACAGACGGGGACGGGAGTGTTTTGGAACTTCTTCCATTGGATTAACAAGGGCAGCTTTGAAGTCAGCGCCGATGCCTTTACCACTTTCAGAGTGAGGCGCCACCTGTCCTGACGGAAGGGAAAGTTGTGTACTGACCGGGACAGGAAATCTTGACCAAGCATAAGCAGCTTGTCTCGCAGTACCTGGCCACGAACTATTCCATGTTTTTCGCACAGTATTACAACCCGATCCTGTTGCTGTCACAGTCGTACGTGACGAAACGTCAATCCATCAAACTCCTCGGAGAACTTTTACTCGACCGTGCGAATTACGTGATCATGACCCAGTACGTCGCGTCCGGCGAAAATCTCAAGCTCACCATGAACCTGCTGAAAGACGATCGCAAGATGGTCCAATACGAAGCATTTCATGTGTTCAAGGTCTTCGTCGCCAATCCGAACAAGAGCGACGAGGTGCGGAGGATTCTGGTCAAGAATCGAGGTCGGTTGTTGAGGTTCTTGCCCGGTTTTCTCGAAGGTCGGACCGACGATGACCAGTTTTTGGATGAGAAGAGCTTCCTGCTCCGGCAGATCGAGATGCTGCCTGAGGAGGGCCAGGATGGCGACGTGTCGAAGACGAAGGAAGTGAGCGTGGGAGCGTGACGAGCCCGTCAGGATCGTTATTGATGACATGTATGGAGGCGTCTTGGGTCAGAATCGCATAGTCAGGCATATTTGGTCCGCTGCATTAGCCTCGGTGTGAACAATACCATTCAGTGTTACATGTTTCCATAACCAAACTGTTTAGGCTTATACTTGTGATAGCTGAACCCTATCTCGTGGGCCATAAACGCGCTTGAACAGAGAAACCAATTTCATTTCTTGGGCCGCCGTAAAGGAAGGCGAATATTGGACAGCTATTCTAAGGATCATCCAATCCATTGCAGGCAGGGAAAAGTGGAAAGTCAGATAATCAACCGGATGATCAACGCAAAACATTATCACGTACGTGACAATCTATCATAAGTCGTCAATACCAGTGGGAAAATTAGCATCGAGGTTTGCTCGTCTAACCGTGTTGGGGGAGAAGGGGACCAGCGGTCTCTCCGGGTCCAGGTTTAGAAGGGCCAAACCCATTCACGCACCGCCGGAGGATCAATCCCATTCTGGTAGGCCTCGTTCCTGCACGCGATCTGCTCGTTGAGCAACTTCTCTCGGGCGCTGGCGCCCTTGTTGTGCAGCTCGGGCATGCGGTCGATGGCGTCGATCGCGAGGCTGAAGCGATCGGTCTGGTTGCGGATGGCCAGCTCGAGCGGGGTGTCGATGTTGCCTTTCTCCTTGTACCCTCGGACGTGCAGGTTGTGCTGTCCCTTACGCCGATAGGTCAGCCGGTGGATGAGCCAGGGATAGCTGTGGAAGTTGAAGATGACGGGCTTGTCATCCGTGAAGATGGCGCGGAACTCGCGATCTGTCAGGCCGTGTGGGTGCTCGCCATTCGGGACCAGCTTGAACAGGTCGACCACGTTGACAAAGCGGATCTTCAGCTCCGGCAAGTGGTCGCGGAGCAGCGCCGTCGCGGCCAACGACTCCATGGTCGGCACATCACCACACGCGGCCATGACCAAATCCGGCTCGGAGCCCTGATCGTTAGAGGCCCAGTCCCAGATGCCGGCACCCTTGGTGCAGTGCTCCAGTGCGGCTTCCATGTCCAGGTACTGGAGATGGTTTTGCTTGTCAGCCACGATCACGTTGACGTAGTTGGTGCTGCGCAAGCAGTGGTTCATGCAAGAGAGGAGACAGTTGCCGTCGGGGGGGAGGTAGATCCGGACGACCTCGGGGCTCTTGTTGGCCACGACGTCGAGGAAACCAGGGTCTTGGTGGGTGAAGCCGTTGTGATCCTGTCGCCACACCGTCGCCGTGAGCAGGATGTTGAGCGAGGCGACCTTGGCGCGCCATTCGACCTCGAGACATTTCTCGATCCACTTGCAGTGTTGGTTGACCATGGAATCGATGATGTGGATAAAGGGCTCGTAGCTGTTGAGGAGGCCATGGCGCCCGGACAGAATGTAGCCTTCCAGCCATCCTTCCACCGTGTGCTCGCTGAGGATCTCCATCACGCGGCCGTCGAAGGCCAGGTTGCCGCCGTCGGTGTCTTCGTCAAAGTACTCTCCCATCCAGACTTTCTTGCCGGCTTTGTAAATCTCGCCCAGTTTGTTCGATTCGGTCTCGTCGGGCCCGAAGAGTCGGAAGGTGTGCTGATTCTGGGCGATGACGTCGCGCAGGAAAACCGCCATGTTGGACATGCTGGGCGCCTCGGTGGTGCCCCCCTTGTTCACCTCAATCCTGTACTTGTGGAAGTCGGGCATTTGCAGTGGCTTCCGGAGAAGGCCCCCATTGGCCACCGGATTGGCGCTCATACGCCGATTGCCTTCGGGTGGCAGCTTCTTCAACGCTGGGATGAGCTTTCCATCCTCGGTGAAGTATTTCTCTGGGTGGTAGTTCCGCATCCACTGCTCCAACAACTTGAGATGGTCGGGGTTGGACGCCACGTTGGGGAGGGGGACCTGGTGAGCGCGCCAGAAGCCTTCCAGGAAGTGGCCATCGACCTTGCGCGGACCCGTCCAGCCTTTCGGACTGCGAAGGATGATCATGGGCCAACGGGGACGGAAGGCTTTGCCGGATTCACGGGCTTCCTTCTGATATTTCCGGATCTCGACGACACTCTTCTCCAATGTGGCCGCCATGGCTTGGTGCATGGATTCTCGGTCGTCGCCTTCGACAAAGTAGGGGGTCCATCCGTAGCCGACGAAGAGTGCTTCGAGCTCTTCATGGCTGATACGCGCGAGCACGGTCGGATTATTGATCTTGTACCCATTGAGGTGCAACACCGGCAGGACGGCGCCGTCGGTGATGGGGTTCAAGAATTTGGTGCTGTGCCAACTCGTGGCCAACGGGCCCGTCTCGGACTCACCGTCGCCGACCATGGTCAGCGCAATCAGGTCGGGGTTGTCGAAGACGGTGCCGAAGGCATGAGAGATGGAATACCCTAGCTCTCCACCCTCGTGAAGACTGCCGGGCGTCTCGGGCGTCGCGTGGCTGCCGATGCCGCCGGGGAAAGAGAACTGTTTGAAGAAGCGGCGCAACCCCTCGACATCCTCCGACTTGTCGGGATAGACTTCGGTGTACGTGCCCTCGAGGTAGGCCTGGGACAGCACGGCGGGAGCACCGTGTCCCGGGCCCGAGATGAAGATGGAATCCAAGTCATACTTCTTGATGAGTCGATTGAAGTGAATGTACGTGAAGACCTGACCGGCGTCGGAGCCCCAGTGGCCCAGAAGCCGTGACTTGAGGTGTTCGACTTTGAGCGGTTCTTTCAGCAACGGGTTCTGCTTCAGATAGAGCATCCCCAGGCAGAGATAGAGACTGGCATTGAAATAATCGTCAATTTCCTGGACCTCGCTTTGACTCAGTGGCACATCTTTGACCGTGGCCCGCGCCAGGCCATAGGCCGAGATACTCTCAACCGACACCTCGTCGTTCGCAGGTGGCGCCATATTTGCGTGGGCGAAAGATGCGGGAACGGCCGGAAAGCGTGTCGATCGGTGCTGAGGAGTTCTCGAGTGCTTTGGCCGATTGCTCAGGTGAGATAGAGGAGATTGAATGATGCTGCGAAAAAGCCAAGTGACACGTGGGTATGTGGTGGTTGTTATGAGTGGTTCAACCCTTCTCTGACCCCCCTCGTTGGATCCGATTGAGGGGAAGGCGTGACGTCGTCCGCCTACTACTTGGGAAGGATTATCGAGTTGTTGGTCCGAGCTGGCACGGGCCTTGCACCATCTATATAGTGACCACAGTCTTTACAAAGCTTGGCAAGATGCCAGCACATGGGAGGTTGCAAGTGAATCTGCATCGTCAGGCTGACTGTATAGCCGCATCACGACCGCGCTTAGCACGTCCTTTAGACTTTGTGATATCATCGCTTGCCTATATCAGACCATTTTGAGACTCCATCAGCGCCGCCACGTGGGCGATGGGGCCAAAGTCATGAGACGGTATGGTCATTTTGGTATCAAAATCGGTATTTGTGACCAGGTGGTGGTCTGATATAGACGGACGGGCCCGAGACAACGACTATCAAGAACGATGTACCGACAAATCTCGAATGTAACACTCGCCGCTGGGTGATCGCATCTCCTGCCACGGTCTCGCAATTTGTCCAGAACGATCGTCTGTGAGACTAGAGTGTAGCTACAGGTCCTGACATGGTGCACGGTTGCTGCGGATATTCGGCTCCAGTTGAAAAGGTCCCTGTCGAGCCGATCCCGGCTTCCAGGGACTTACACAGCGTGTGTCAGCCCCCGCAAAGCATCGTGGCCGGGGCTCGAGCTTGGTTTGCTCGTAAAGGCAGTTCAGTTCACATCCACCGTAGTTTTGCATCAAGACTGCCGGCCAGTCAGTCCTGGCCATCATGTCCGGTGGGCCGGCCGCGCGGAATCCATGGCCACTCGGCTCGATGAGGCTGGGTTGCCGCTTCATAACCACCTCCTTCACGTTACGTCGCACTGGCAACTTGGCCGTCGACGGGGAATTGCTTTTGAAGTCATCCAGGCCCACTCTTCCCGCCTCGATCTCTGGCTTCAGTGCTCGGCCCTACTCTGAGCCATTTCTCGCCATGACAGCCACGCTGTGCCTGCAGCAACGTGCTCCACGGAGCTGCCAATGAGGCATTTCTCAGCACCCAGCTTGCTGTACACGGTGTTTCAGATATCTCACCATCAGCAGATATTGATCGGAGCTCTAGCTGGTCCAGTTATCTCGACAGACTCGTCATCGGCAAAAGTTGGCCGGATCATCTTACCTTCTATGCCCGTTTCAACCATCTCCAATAGGCACTCCGCGGCAGATCGAACATCTGACACCGGCAAATATCGCACATGCTGGTCCCTCGGGAGGTGTTTGCTGCACCAGAGACCCTGAATTGGGACTGCGGCATGCTGGTTTGAATCTTCTATTTGGAAAAGGAGCCTCTGAGGACTGACCAGCACATCTACGGTAAGCTGCAGATCTCCAACGGGAATGGCTGATATTTTTGTTGCGACAACAAGGCCTTGAGAGCTTGCTGTGACAAGTCCGAATCGATCGCAGCAAGCCGATGGCCCTCCGGCGAAAAGTTCCATTAGTAGCCTGATCTCCTCTCTTCAGAGCAGCAAGGTATTGACAGCCAGGAATCCTCTTCGCTCTGGCACAAGGACTATGAACTGGTTTCCTTGCACATCTTATACTGTACCAATGAATTCATTTTATCGACGTTATTTCCATCTCAAAGCTCCGTGATACACCGTTCGGCTCTTTGATCAGTCTGCATATGCTATCTGTGCCTCTGCCAGCTTATCGCTCTACCAAAGCTTAAATGCTTAAAATAGCTGCAGCATGGGTTCGCCAAGACTTTTTCCATTGCCACGCCAACGGATTCTTTCCTCAAGCGTCGCGTGTAAACAGCCAAGCCTCACAGATTGACACAGATGACAGCGGCCGCCTGATTTCATAACGTATACCCGAGTGGCAATCTTTACCATGGATCCTCCAAGCAAGATGGCATCACAAACGGCCTCCCTTTTTCAAGTTTATCTGCGACTTCGGCCATCGATCTACGCACCGTTACCGCAGCCAAAGTCCGAGCCATGGCTGATTGTCGAACCGTCTGCGACACCATCTTTGCAAGACGAGGACAGCAAGGCACCATCACAGCCAACACATGTGACGTTACAGCCTCCGAACGAGTCGCGAAAGCGGGCGATCGAGAGGTTCGGGTTCACCAAGATCTTTCAAGAAGAGGCCACTCAACTGGAAATATTTGATGGGATCGGGACAGTCGACAGCATCCGCAGCCTGCTTCAGTCTGGAAGAGACGGACTCATTGCGACACTAGGAGTGACCGGTAGCGGCAAGGTGGGTGCATTTGAACCTTCTCGAATAGGACCGGCTCTAATCAAAGACAGAGCCACACCACCTTGGGATCTAAAACGCAGCGCGGACTGACCCAAATGACTCTGGACGTGCTTTTCCGGTCAATTGGTGAGAATATACGCCGATCTGATGACCCCCACGCTCCCGCGGACAAAGATGTGCTCTCGGTTCTCCAGGCTTCGGATCCGTCTGAAGGCCAGATTCTGAGTGCCACGACATTCTTGGAGTCGTTTTATGGGGATGGAGAGCGAGCCCGGTTATCCCGAGCGCAAACACCAATGTCGAGAGCCCCAACTCCCATGACGGTACTCATCCCCATCCCTTTCTGGAGTGGCCTCAGAAGCCCAAAGAGATGAGCGGCTAATCAGATCCGGTAAAGGATACGGCACATCACGTCCGAAGGCCGCCTTTGCCGCGTCCGAGCACGTTTGCCCGGGATCCGGATGTCTCGTCGCATTCGATCGACATCGACAGGCATTCTGAATACGTCGTTCTCATCTCAATGTATGAGGTGTATAACGACCGAATATTCGACCTTCTCTCAAATCCCACCGCGGCAAATGCACCGCCAATGACAACCCGCCAGGGAGCAGCATTGCAGAAAGGCCTGCTTCGACGACCTCTACTCTTCAAGAATACGGAAGCGTCACCAGACCGGAAAGTGGTCGCCGGGCTGCGGAAGATTGTTTGTGGAAGCTACGACGAAGCCATTATGGTCCTCGAGACCGGCCTGACCGAGAGACGCGTGGCCGGCACGGGCAGTAACAGCGTCAGTTCCCGAAGCCACGGCTTCTTTTGCATCGAAGTGAAAAAAAGACGCCCGGTGCAGAACTACGGACACGGATCATCCCCTTGGATCGGCGGCACCGTCTCCATCGTCGACTTGGCCGGCTCTGAGCGAGCGAGGAGTGCAAAGACAACGGGCTCGACACTGGCGGAAGCAGGCAAGATCAACGAAAGTCTCATGTACCTCGGCCAGTGTCTGCAGGTGCAGAGCGATTGTCAGCAAGATGGCAGCAAACCAATTGTGCCGTTTCGACAATGCAAATTGACGGAACTGCTGTTCTCCAATTCCTTCCCATCGTCCACCAATCCGGCTGCGGCATGCCGAGCGCCGCAAAAAGCCGTCATGATTGTGACCGCGGACCCTCACGGTGATTTCAATGCCACCAGTCAGATCCTGAGATACTCCGCGCTCGCTCGGGAGGTGACGGTGCCCCGGGTGCCCAGTGTCACGAGTACCATCTGGGGAGCTGCTGCTGCTCACCAAGGTAAACTGGCCGCCGGCACGAGCAGCGGGCGTTCCACCCCCCACGACATACCCCCGATGTCCTTAATCCAAGGGCTTGAGCAGGCCACAAATGAGGTGGCACGACTGACGGAAGAATGTGACGGCCTGGCCTTGAGATTATCCGACCAAGAAATCAAGCGAACCGAAGTCGAACTGCAGCTCCAGGCGGCAGAGGAAAAGATGGCCGTGGCTGAGCAGCAGATCAGGGAAGAATGCTGGGCCGAGATGGACGCACAGATCGAAGAGGAGAAACAGAGGTGGCGGGCGGCGTGGGAGCAGGAGAAACTCCGTGGGGAGGAATACCTGGATGGAAAGCTGGACATCCTCGAGAAGACGGCCACCTTCAACATCTACCAAGACACATCACCCGAGACACGGTTGGAAGAGCTCGAACGTGAGAATCAAACCCTTCGCGCCCAGCTGCGGGCGCTGGAGCAAGAAATGCAGATGCGAAGCCCGACGAAGAAGGGGGGGAGAGCGGCCCCGAGAGCGACGTCAAAGGCGGCGCTCATCCTGCAGGAAACGTCCAACAGCAACATCGCGACGAATCCCTTTTTGGCATCGTTACGGACCCGAGACAGTGATGCGACAATCAAGCCGAGTGTTGATGACTGCTCAATGAACCTGTGTGACGGGCCGCCACCGAAGCTGTCTTTGAATGCCCTTCGGATCGCCGGGGGGGATGATCAAGGTCCTCCTCCTCAGACTCCGATGAAGAAGCAGCGCAAGCTGACCACCAGGAAGTGGGATCTGGCCGATCCCGAGGAACTGGGCTTCTAGGTTGTGAGAGTCAGCCCGGTTATGTCATGTTGCAAGATCTCCTTGTATTGCCTTTTATGCGCATTATCATAAGCTTGCTGATCTGGATGAGTCAGCGGACGGCGTCCAACAGGTAGAGGCATAAACACAAATGACGTTTAATGAAATTAAAGGGAGATGCAAATATGCCTCCCAGCCTCTCGCCCCAATGGTCACAGCCAGTAATGCTGACAGGGGTTGTAGAAAATTGGATAGCCAACCACCACAATTATGCATCGGCACGAGTGTCAAAGTGGAGAAATGACGTGGCTGGGAGGCAATGCTTGGCGCCGTTTGTCTCCAAATGCACCCATCCCAGCTCGAACTCGATAACGTGCCCTTCTCTTTTTCTTTGCTTGCGTGCTTGACGGCATCGCGTTGTGCCTGACTGCTCCTCGTTTCTCGTCGTTCGTTCCCTCAACATTTGGCAAACCCATTCTCCCTTGGAATCGGCCGTCTTCACAATTGCCGACCTCTATCCCTGCCCTTGACCCCGCCCCCGCCGACACCAGTAGAGTGTTGAGAATCAACGAGCCAGATATCGCCACTACGACCGTCTGCGCAGAGAGAGCACAGCACCACCAGTCTAATAGACGAGCACTCAAGCACGTCGACATTTGTGGATCTGACAGGCCGCTCCTCTCGCCGCGCCCAGGATGGCGCCAACTCGGATCCCTCGCATGCACTCGACCGAACATTCCGACCACTTCTCTCACTCTGTCTTCTCTAGTCTGGGCGCTCTCCTGTCTCGCAGCGCTGACTCGAGCAAGACACCGCTCGCGTCCATATTTGCTTTGATTCTGCGGCATGCATTGGGTCTCTCTCGGCGCAACGGCTCCCTGCTCCCTCGAACCGAAGACCTCTCGTTCAAAGATGCTCTACAGCCCATATCGATCCCGTTGGCCAAGAGGCAGACCGTGATTCTCGCCCTCCCGACGACATACGCCGGACTCAATTCCGGTCCCCGCCCCGGAACCGTGGTGGGCATCACCCTCGGCGCCATTGGAGGATTCATCCTGGTGCTCTACATTGTTTTGTCGCTGTTTCAGTTTGCGGGACGCGGAGGTGAAACCATTGTCGAAGAAGAAGTCGTACACCGGTCGGGCAGTCCTCGACGGAGGTCAAGGCACATGAGCGAGGTGCCGCGTCCGGCAAGGGAGCGAGTGGTTCGGGAAAGAGAAGACACAGTCGTGGTTGAAGAGACGGTGGAAAGGGAGCCCCGATCGACGGTGGACGACGATGATGTCGTGGAGGTCATTGAAGAACATAGTCCAGAGCGGCCGCCAAGAAGTAGGAGGACCAGCGGGTACAGGACGGTGGATCCTGCCGAGTTTGGTGGCGGGGGAAGGCCAATGAGGAAGGTTTCAAGAAGGTCATGATATTGCACGCGAATCCAATCGACAGACCATCCCTGGTTTGAAACCCCAGAATAATGTATCGCGAGCATGGCGCTTGGGTTAAGATGTATGTGTCTTGGGTCAGTGACTGACGCTTGAGCCTCTGTTGGATCAATGTAGAACATGAAATTCCAACGTTTTGAGAACAATGAGCAAACTAGACAGCGCTATGTCGTTGTCAAGTGGCCTGTACTGTCAGTCAGTCTAGGTCGGAGAATTTGATCGCCTTCACTCCCAGCAACGCTTCGGCATTCTGATACGCAATTTTTGCGAGCTGATCCTCCGTAACTAAGCCGCTGTCCCGTAGAGCCTCCATAAACGCAAGCCCGTCTTCGTTCTTTGCAAAGGGGTAGTCGACGCTGTACAATACACGATCGATCTTGGTGTTTCGAAGGATGCACGCCAAAGGATCGAGGCTCCACACTCCGCTCGTGGTGATCCAGAGGTTCGCGTCCCAGATCTGCTGGAAAGTCCGGGTGCGCGGGCCCCAGCGTGGGGATAACTGGATGATTCGGTGGAGCATGAATGGGAGCATCTCGCCCATGTGGCCGATGATGATCTTGACACTGGGATATCGATCGAAGATGCCCGCGGCGAAGAGGCGTAGAATGTGTGTGGCGACGTCCGAGTGCCAGCCAAATGCTGACGTTCTCATGGACATGGAGGCCGCGGCAGGAAAGTTACCAGTGTATTTCTCTCCCATGGTGTCGGTGGGCCACGTGGGGTGCAGATACACGGGGACATCCAGTTCCTGGACGGCTTCCCACAGGGGATAGTACTCCTCGCCGTCATAGTATTTGCCATCCGCGTGGTTGTCGATCAGTGCGCCCACGAACCCGAGCTCGCGAACACAGCGCGAGAGTTCGTCGGCACACGCTCTCGGGTCTGAGACGGGAAGCACGGCGAACCCTGCGAGGCGATGCTTGTGCCTGGACACGGCTTCACCCAGTTGATTGTTGGCCGACCGGCACTGAGATGGAGTCATGGCGCCAGGTCCATGGGAGATGACTTGGACTGAGACGTGATTGGCGTCCATGTTCTGGATCCGACCATCATCCAGATCACGAAGTTTCTCCGCCAGTCCAGGAATGTGCTTTAGCTGTTCCGAGTACTGGGCGTCGTTGGAATCGAGGATGGCCTTGGAGAAGAAGTGCTCTTCGAGAGTGATGAGTGGTAGCATTCTTCAATCGTCGAACCTGAACAATGCTCCAGGGTCAGGGTAATCGCAGTTTCATCAACGTTTTCCAGGGCCGTGACCTATCTTCATCGAGCCATGGCCACCGACCTTCATCAGCCAGGCTATATTGGCAACCTGCTCAACAGCGAGGCTGTGGTCTCCTTCAGCAAGGAAGCAAGTTCTAACAAAAGAAGAGGGGGTAATTGGGCTTGGTGGCGTGCAGGGAGAAAGTGGGGAGAGGTGCGGGCCAAAAACATAGACTTCTGCTCTCAAGTTTGGTCCATAAAAAATTGGGGTCGTCGGGGAGAGGGAAGGGTCAATGTCATCACTCGCTGCTTGAAATCATCTGTCAAGTCTTGGAGGGTAGGCCCTCAAGGGACTCCACCGACTGTTCAGCAAAAGGGCCTCCTTGAATATCCCCACTCTCCTCCTCGGAAAGCGTTTCTCTGGCTTACATAGATCTATCTGAATGAGCCAAGGACACAAAATTTATTAATCTCCAACAGTTGTTTGAACGACGGAGATCAAGGACTGATGAACCACAGATTCGCGCGGGCCTCCAAGGTCCTTTGGCAGAAGCTGGTTAGATTATACTATCTCACATTTCTAGGAACCATTCATCCTCGAACCAGTTCTTTATCTCCAGTGGGGTTTAACAATGAAGCTCAAGCAGCAGGGTAATTTGATTATACACCTGGTGAGGAACTCGCGGTGAAGACCATCTCTGCCACCCAAACTTGTGGTTTGGTTGTCCCCTGACAGCGGCGCTCCATCCAACCTCAGGCAATCCTACCTTGCGGACGAGGGAGCGCAGGCGGAATGGCATGAAGACCTGGAACTTCACCAAAGACTGCCAAGGTGGGTTCGTAGGCGGGCAACTACCTTTGAGCTAGGGAACAGTTTGCAGGAGAGTGCAAGCCGCCAATGAGCATATTTCAAACACGTTGTATCTTTTTTGCTGTCTAGCTAATCATTCTGGTAGTCGCATGGAGAAGACTTGGTCATTTTTCCCAGAGAGCTGAATTGTCCTCGCAAAACCGTTTCATCACTGGCGACTGAAAGGTGATCCCTGAAGGATTGAAGTGGAATGTGAATATCTTTGTTTCCAATAACTTATCCCCCATGTCGGCGCCTACTAGTCCATAGTAGGTGCTCCATGAGATAGATCCCTTCTTCAAAAGCTCACGGATAATCGCCGCTCCCTCCTTGTGATAACGATGTTTAGGGAGAACTTCGGCGCATAGGAGATGGTGGTAAACGGTGGAGAACATCGGCTGGCATATAGCTATAAAGGGGGTGAGAAACTAATCTTGTTTTCTGTGTAGCATGGTGTACACATACCTTCAAGCCTGCGGGTTGTCTTGATTTCATGTGCGAGAAACTTGAGGTCTATCATGCGGCCACCAACAAGCTCCCAAATTTGCGCGGCCTGTTCGTCATCGATGTCCTGGAGTTTGAGGTACTGAAGAGCTTCCTCTTTGCTCACATCGCCAATTTCGACAATTCCCGAACATCTTGACCATGAACTTTTTCTCTCTGTCGCATTTAATTAGGACATAACAATCGAAAGATGATTGACTTACCAATCATACGACGTGGTACGCAGCCTTCGCCTTCACCTGATACAAACACAACGGAGGCCGTTTCTTCGTCAGCAGCATCCTTCGCATAGTCCTGAAATAGGTTGAGAAGGCTCTGCTGCTGCTGCTGGACGAGTCTGTTGACATTGTCAATTATCAAGACCGGTACTTTCCCATACTCCTGCTTATATTTGATGGCGGCACGGGAAAAAACTTCCAAAATGGCCCATAAAGATGTCGCTGCGAATCCATTAGCCTCAAGCAATGCTCACTGGAAGGGACTGCTGTAGTTACCTTGGCTGGAATCGAGAGACTGATCTGAGCTCCACCCCAGAGCCTCTCGCATCGCCCGAGCAACATCGACTTCTGAGCTGCACTGAATAGGTATGTCGACATAGACGACACCCTTGGGCTCGTCCATGCCATCCACGGCGATCTCGATCAGTCTTGTCTTTCCAGTTCCGGGTTCTCCGATAATAAGGGGGTAAAGTTGACTGTGTCCCGCTGGTGTGGTAAGCTTCTTGATTTTCTCGAGGGGATGACGTGGGATCGCGTATTCGCTCGCGCCCTGAAATACTGGTCCCTTTTTGAGCTTATCGCAGATGGCAGATTCGAGTGCAGATTCGCGTAAACGTCTCCGAAATGCTGGGTACCAGTCTTCATATAAAAAGATGCCTCCACCTGCTAGACCAACTGTAGCCAAAGTCCCCGTCAAAACCCCAGCCCCGGTCAAGACCCCGTTCAAGACCTTGCTCCAGACTTTCGGGGAGAACCAGTTCTTATTCCCAGGCCCAGAAGATTGTGAGCTCTCTGTCGGTCTGCGGGATGTTGGAAAGGGAGGAATGGAAGTAGAGTCTGAGTATGATCTAGAGCTGAGAATCGGCGGCAGCGTGGGTCGGTCGCCTTCAAGCTTGTTGACGATCCTAAATAAACCAGGACGACGGTGAGATGGTCGAAGGAGCAGATGAGCTTGAAATGCTGCGTTAACCGTGAACTTGGATGCCATGGTGGTAATGACGTGTGAGCCTTGGACGCGAGGTGATGGTCAGGAAATATTTCTAGTTGACGCGATGAGTATATTTGAGGGTGTCTGCCTGGAGGGGACCGCGCCGGTGACGTAGAGAGGCACATGGCCTAAAAAACGACTCCCTTCATCCATACCATTCGCGGCACGGCTCCACCAGCCAGCACGAGTCCAACGGTCAGGACCACTCGACCGGCCAGACCGAGGAAGTCACTTTCGACTCCTTCATGATGAACCAAGCGAGATGATTTGGCTGATTGATTCTATCTAAGGTGCTGCCAACGGTGGTATTATATGTTTGCTGGATGCCAAGTACTCACAGGGTGGACACAGCAGTGCCTGTGTTCCCAATCATTCACCATTCTTTGACCTCTCCACGGCCTTTGACTCCACCATCCAAACAGAGGCCGAGGTGATCAAGGACTGTCGTCGAAAGCGGCTTTTTATCGAAGATGCAGGGATAGAAAAGTGAGAATGGAGAGGCTGTGGGTGAAGGGTGAGTTTCGAGGGCGCCGTTCGACACCTGGTAGGAACTAACATGAACACCATCGCTGCGGAATCTTGTTTAGGACGACGACGACAATGTCTCTGTCTTGAAGCCAAAATGGTCCACTTCAGGCGATGAGATCGAAGACCCTAATGGAGTGCCAACACGATCTTGTTAAGCGGGAGTTGACATGGTGATGTCATTGACTCTGGACACGGACTTCGGGCTCATTGTAAAGTCCGGCAGCTTACCTTTGGCACGCGGCTTCGTGTTAGTGTCTTCATGTCTTTAGTAGTGCGGGCTGGAGCCAATCAACTAATTCAGGGGCCTGCTTTAGGAATATTAAATATATCATGTCTGGCCACAGCCATGGACCCGTTGGGCTGACGTCTCAGTCTGAGCAACAATGATTACCATCAAGAGACTAGACTCCCTCCTGCCCGACGAGGCAAAGTCCCATCACATTGGGAATCCTCCGACAGGCTTCAGCAATCCATGGCCGTCGTTCACCACCCGTCCCAGAAGCGCTCTGACCTTTTTCAAGGTGCGGTTCGCCAGAGACCGCCCGGCATTTGTTCCAGTACCGGATCGGACCGAGCTCGTCCCAGTGCGCCAGGTGGACTTCTCCAATACAGAAGCTGGACCAAAGGTGACTTGGATTGGGCATGCCAGCTTTCTGCTTCAGACCTCGACGCCACCCGGAGCCTGTCGTGGAATCAATATCCTGTGCGACCCCGTCTTTGCAGAGAGGACTTCGCCGGTAAAGTTCGCGGGGCCTAAACGGTACACTCCGACGCCATGCACGCTGCAAGAATTGACCGATTCGGTCGAGGTGGATCTTATCGTGATCAGTCACAATCACTACGATCATGCTGATGCGGAGACATTGAGATATATCTACTCGCGGCAGGAGGGCAATGTCCATTTCCTAACGGGTCTGAACAATGCTCGATGGCTGACCAGCTTAGGCATCACACCAGCGGCCATCACAGAACTGGATTGGTGGGAGAGAGTAGATGTCAATGTAGAAAGGATTGGCTCTGTTCGTATCACTTGCACTCCCAGCCAGCACTTCTCCGCTCGCAGCCTCTTTGACCATAACCAAGATCTGTGGTGTTCATACGCCATTGAAGAGGTCAGCGTCGACGGGAAGCCCAAAAAGATCTATTTTGCAGGCGACACCGGCTACCGCTCCGTTCCACAGCCACACATGTCCCGCGAGGAAGAGGACGCCCTCCCAGTGTGCCCAGCCTTCAAGCAGGTGGGCGAACTTCTCGGACCATTTGATCTCGCCTTGCTCCCGATTGGCCTCTGTTCACCTCGAGATTTCATGTCACAAGTACACACGAATGCATGGGACTCGGTGCGCATACACCAAGACATCAAAAGCAAAAAGTCCATTGGAATGCATTGGGGAGCCGTCAGAGGCGGGATATCGCAAGAATACGAAGATGTCAGGACTCCTCCCAAGCATTGGAAGATGGCCTGCGAGGAGGCTGGATTGAAATGGGGGGAGGACATCGGTCTGATGGACGTCGGCGAGACCTTGATCCTTGGGTGAAGCTGTGCCGTCTGTGCACCAGCTTCAGACATCATCGGGGCTCGACCCACGGCGGCGGGAGGAGTGTTTGAGTGTCGATTTTCTTGACAATTCGAACTCACCCCATGCCCTGGTGGTGACTACGACGGGCGTGTCTCTGCCCAGTGCTCCACACAGAAAACCAATGCAGAGATGAATAGGGAGCACTCGGTATTCTCATTCAATGGCGGTTGATGCGGGTTGTATGTGAGGGATGTACACTGGGGTTATCACTGTATCATTTGACAGAGAAGCTTTGCGGAGACGGTACCGCTTATTCTTGCCTGCAACAAACGGGCTTCGGCTGCGCTTGCACGACTCACCGACCAGGACGCGAGCAAGTCTTTAAATATTTCTCCATGTCCTGACACTGAGTACGACCTTGATGCCGCGACTTTGTCTTCCATTGGACTTACATCGGCTTGTGCTTATCCGACCCTATCACTGGCCTTCCTGGGTGTCATCTTCGGGGGCGCTGGATCGCCGCCACAATTCAAACGCCAGCACATCCTCAACTCGGGGCTCCCAAAAGACCATGCGACCGGCGTGCAGCCCTCTTTCAACAGCCGACAATGCCACCACGACAGATTACACCACCTATTCGACCAGTGACCTGATTTCCCGTATCACGGCTCTCGAAAGCAAACTGCGCGAGCAGACTGCTCAAATCGCCGCTTCGACCACCGCGTCACCGGCATCGCTGGACACCAGACCGCAGAACCAGCGCAACGGGTCACCTTCCCGCCCCTCCCGTCGCGTCAAACCCTTTAATCCATCGCTCTACTCCACTCGCCACATCGCGCTCAAGTTCTCGTACCTGGGTCAGCGGTACAATGGCTACGAGCACGCCAACGGGACCGTGCCACCTAAACCGACCATCGAAGAGGTCTTGTGGAAGGCGCTGCGAAAGGCGAGGTTGATTAGCCCGGACCTAGACGACGGAGCGGACCAGAGCTTCGATGTGGTCTGGGACAGAAGGGCGGATGTGTACACGGCGGATCGAGATGGGGGAGTGAATGGGAATGGGAAATCGAAGTTGTCTCTCAACTGGGAGGGATGCCAGTACAGCAAATGTGGCCGGACCGATCGCGGCGTCAGTGCCTTTGGACAGGTCATTGGGGTACGCGTGAGAAGCAACAGACCGTTACCCAAGCTGGCGCCCCAGCGCGAGTCTGTCAACGGAGTGGAGCAGGAAACACCCCGATCTCGACCGATCTCGAGGTCGAGCTCGAGCTCCAACGTGGACGGCATGATGTCGGGAATGGATGTCGACGGATTCGACTCAGATACATACGAGAAGGCCTTTGATCCTATAAATGACGAGCTGCCCTACGTCTCGATTCTCAATTCCATCCTTCCTTCAGACATCCGCATCCTGGCGTGGTGTCCTGATCCGCCCGCGAATTTCGATGCCCGCTTCTCCTGCCGTGAACGGAGATACAAATACTTTTTCACGAACCCCGCCTTCTGCCCGACGCCGGGGCCGACAGGCTTGAAGTACGCCGACGGCACCGAGGCCACAGTGCGGGAAGGATGGCTGGACATTGCCAAGATGCGGGAGGCTGCGAAGAAATTGGAAGGCCTGCACGACTTTCGGAATCTGTGCAAGATTGACGCCAGTAAACAGATGTCCAGTTGTGAGAGGAGAATCACGTTCGCGGATATTCAGGAAGTTGACGTCGGCGGTGGAACGGCATTCGGTGAGGATCCTGCTCTGAGTGATGGGAAGGACCCCACATCCAGCACCATGCCCTCGTTGCCGTCCATTTGGGGAATCAGAGATCCACCGCGCCCGGGTGGACCCAAGGTGTACGCATTTGCGGTGCACGGCTCCGCCTTCTTGTGGCATCAGGTGCGCTGTATGGTGGCCATATTGTTTCTCGTGGGCCAGGGCCTCGAAGACCCCAGCGTGGTCGACGACCTTCTGGACGTGGAGAAAAATCCGGGCCGACCGATGTATGAGATGGCCGATGATGCCCCGCTGGTCTTGTGGGACTGCATCTTTCCAGACGACGGCACGAACTCTCTCCGGTGGATATATGCCGGGGATGAGAGCACCATTCCGGCATTGACGACCAAAGGTGACGGCAAATACGGCCTCGGCGGAGTCGTCGACGAACTCTGGACCCAGTGGCGATCGGCCAAGATGCAGGAAATTCTGGCGGGCCGTTTGCTCGACCTGGCGATCGGTCAGGGCGACCGGAGTGCTCTCCACCGGGGCGGCTTCAGAGATCCCCCTAATGTGGCTTTTCGGAGTCAGAAGGTATTCGACGGCAGTGAGACGGCCAGAATGGTGGGCGCGTATGTTCCCGTCATGAAAAAACCGACCATGGACGCTCTCGAGGCTCAGAATGCCAAGTATGTCGCCGGCCGATTGGCTCGGAGGGGTGCGAAAAAAGCAGCAGAGGCCGGTGATGGTGATGACGGATGATGAAGGCCTCGTCAGCTACGCCCAGCATATAAACACTTGCGTGCACCTCTCCACACTTCTTCCAAAATCTCCCGTCGGGGAAGAAGTGTCTGAGCTGGTTAGACTTGTCCATCTAGATCACTGGGGCCGACACACCGGAAAGACAACAACCACTTCCGTCGCCCCTTTCACAACCACGGCGAGATAGAAGCGCACTTCGAGGCCTTTGAAGGCTTCGTGGATGACAATGTCTTGGATTTGCGTGGCCGGAATAAATGTCGACGTGGAACTGGAGAAGAAGTAGGGCGAGCTGGTAGATGTTTGGATGCCCAGGCCTTGAAGCACAAGCAGCGACTCTTCTTGAAAGCTGTCAGCGCTGGTCGTCGGTGGCATGGGAGAACGTACCAGTGTAACCTCGTCGTAAACAGAGGTACAGGACAGCGAAGGTGATGATCCCGAGAGCCCACCAATCGATCTTTTCAGCCATGACACGGATCAGACCGCTGGCCGGACAGATACACAAGAGCCTTTCAAAGTAGTTATCGGAGGCCAATGCCAATCCTTGTGCCTTTGTCTTATTGATCAAGAAGACATAGAAGAGCGCCAGCCCTCGGAGTCCATGGAGGGCTGCATTCAAGAATCTGGAAATTGGTCGTCGTCTTGTCGAAACCGTGTAGGAGATTGTCGTTGGCGACGGCGAATACGCATCAAGGTGCTGAGCTTGACAGGCAAACATGGTAGCGTCGTCGTCTGCAGATGATGCTGTTTCTTTTGACACCGACCGCTGCAGTTCTTACTTCATGTTGATCCGCAAGACGACCAGATAAATTGGCACAACCGTTGGGTGCTTCCTGATGTCTGAGTGGTGAGGAACGACACAACGAGCATTTCATCCCGATGGCCAAGTTCAATGCTGCGCGTGTCGCTGCACCGTGGAGTTAACTGTCCATCGTCCAGGACACAGACGGTGTAAAATGGTAGGATGTCTGTGTCCAGTAGCGCGTATATATTGTGCTCCCAAATAGAGTTCCTCTGGCCTCCTTCTGAACACCTGCAGACTAGACGCCAAGACTTTGGTCACGTGATTATCATCACTCACTGCCACTCCTTGACACATTATTGAATGACGACCACGCTCTTGGTCAGCCCAGCCTTTCCTGGACCTTCTGAAAGGGTCAAAAACTTCACCCATGGCGGACGACCAGCGTGAGGAAGAGCACTCTGCATCTCCGATCCACTCTACTGACAGGAAAGAGCGAAGCTCGCCCCGACGGGACGACCGCAGGCGCAGCAGGTCCCCTCGCAAAGACAGACGTGAAGATCGACCCCGACGCAAAGATGCCGGTTTCAAGTGGAAAGAAAAGCGACGAGATGAGGAAGATCTCACTCGTGACCGTGACCGCGACACCGGCCTGCAACGGGGCTACCGAGATCATTATCGGCCCCGTTCGCGATCACGATCCCCGCGCCCCCGTTCACCGAGACGAGATGACCGTGAACACGAGCGCAGGAGAGAAGCGGGTGATCGGGGAGGGAGCGAGAAGAGAGAAAAGAAAAAGGAGAAGAAGGCAGCGCCCGCGGTCCCCTCGCAGCCCATGATCATTGTCTATGTCAATGATCGACTGGGAACAAAGAAAGCTATACCATGTTACCCAACAGATCCGATAAGTTCGTCATCCCAACTCGTCTGGGAAGATTTTCGGGCTGACTGCAACGCTAGAGGATTTCAAGGTCATTGTGGCATCAATGATTGGCAGACAACCACACGAGATTCTGCTGAAGAGGCAAGGAGAGAGACCTTTCAAAGACCAACTGACGCTCCAGGATTATGGAGTCAGCAACAACGTCCAACTCGATCTTGAGGTCAATACAGGGGACTGAGTCTTGAAGAAAGCGCGGAGATGCTGGCACAGGCTGGCATGTTTGTTGCGCGGGGTTGCAGAAGACGCCCGTCGGCCATGTAACTCCGTCGAACCAGCACAACAGAGATCACGGCAGTCAGCTTCATCACATGAGCCCTGTTTGCGGGAGCGGCTTCATGCATCTCTCAGCCTCGTGGGCGATGAAATGACGTGATAATGCCTCGGAAAGGACCCATGTGGAAATGGAAGGTGGGGCGAGGCAAAAAGTCCTGCACGCAACTGACCGCTTGGCTCTCGTAGTCCTAGATTGTGTCGACGACCACGTTGGCCGCATGTCAGTCGTTGAATAATCATGTTCTGAACCAGATCAACACCTTCTATTATCCTACGCTCCTTCTCACTCGACCTCGCCGGTCCCCGATCCTGCCCGAGCGCACCGCAGCCGATAACCGAACCGACATTGCGAACTCTTCCAGCAGCGACATGGTCAGAAATATTGTGGTTTTTGGCGGCTCGTCCCACCCCAGCCTGACCGAGACCATCTGTGAAATCCTGGGGATCGAGCAGGGTCAAGCTCTGTTTTCAAAATTCTCTGTTGGTGAAACACGGGTGGAGATCGGCGAATCTGTCCGAGGGAAGGATGTCTACATCGTCCAGTCTGGAGGTGGCAAAGTGAACGATCACTTCATCGAACTGTTGGTGGCCATATCGGCTTGCAAAACGGCCTCGGCCAAGAAGGTCACCGCTATCCTGCCTCTCTTTCCCTACTCCCGACAGTCGGATATTCCTTACAACAAGACTGGGGCACCTCTCGTCAAAGCGACCAGCCAGAACAGCAAGCCTAGTCCGGATGGGCCGAACGGCTATACCTTCGACAGCATCCCACCGACGCCTCATCCAGAGAAGCTGGAGAGCTTTGGTTTGACCAACGGCCAATCGCTCCACAGAGTGGCGTCCAAGTCGCCACCGGACGATGTCGATGCGAGCGCGACCCATCAAGCCCGATTCAGCCACTACCGAGATTCGAGTGCGCACTCGAGCAACAAGTCAGAGTACTTCTCCAGCCACCGGCTCCGAGGAGATTCGAATGCCTCGGTGACCAACGGAGTTGCCAACCACGATTTCGCTCCTCAGCCCAAGCAGGAATCTCCCCAGGACACGTTCAAGCCTCGACCGGGGTACAAGCAGTGGGTTGCCCAGGCAGGCACGCTGGTGGCAGACCTGCTCACATGCGCGGGCGCCGATCACATCATTACCATGGATCTTCACGATCCGCAATACCAGGGCTTCTTTGACATTCCTGTGGACAACCTCTATGGCCGCCCCCTCCTGAAGAAGTACATTACCCAGAACATCCCCGACTACAGGAATGGAGTCGTCGTCAGCCCTGATGCCGGGGGCGCAAAGAGGGCCACGGCCATCGCCGACTCTCTCGGACTTGAGTTTGCCTTGATCCACAAGGAGCGCCGGCCGACCAAGATTACCGATCGGCACAATGCCACCATGATGCTGGTCGGCGATGTGACGGGGAAGCCAGCCATTCTCATCGATGATTTGGCCGACACGAGCAACACCATTACCCGAGCTGCCAAACTCCTCAAAAAGGAGGGCGCGAGCCGGGTGTACGCCTTGGTGACCCATGGAGTCTTGAGTGGAGATGCCCTCGACAGAATCAATGCCAGTGCTCTGGACAAGGTCGTTGTCACCAACACCGTCGACCAGAGCGAGCATTGCAAGAGATGCCCCAAGTTGGAAGTGCTCGAGGTCGGCCATGTCTTTGCAGAGGTGAGTGGCCCCGAATTGTGTCAAAGACCTTCCTCTAACCCACCACAGGCCATTAGACGAGTCCACTACGGAGAGAGTATCAGCGTCTTGTTCCAGTATGACTGACGTGACGCTTCGTTGAAGCGTTGCAGGCAGCGGCGTGGCGTTCGGGAAATCGACATGGTGGGACGGAGAGAGGTCTTCTCCGAGGCACACCAAAGGAGCCATCACCAAGAACAAAACCCACAGAATTGAAAGTGCCTCGAACCAAGTGCTGGAGAGGGCCTTTGGGAGGACGTCGTTCTCGATTCTCGTTTTCGTTGCTTTTGAGCAGGAGGGATTCTGCCAATGCCGCACATGACAGTAATGTTCTTTCTCTTAGGTATAAAAGAATTGCGTAGACACTTGCCTAGACGGTTTCAAAGGTCCTAGGTGACCAGTATTCTGACCTGACCATAGTTGCTGATTATAGTTATGCTTTGTTTGCAGTTGACTTGACACGCGTCGAGCTTAACAGAATAACAATCGTATCGCCGGGAGCCAGAAAATAAAAAGGACTCCTGGCGATACCAAGTAGAGATTCTGATTCATCCTTTGAGGGCAAATCAATTCAGCGGTGATCTAGTAGCGATTGTCACCCGATCTCTACGGTGAGACGGCCATAAGATATTGCACCTCCAATAGGCTCTTAAAGTTCATATTATATTCTCGCTGTGATCACGGTTGATTTGTTCTTTGTAAACCGGTTTGGCCATAAAGGATCAATAATTCCACTGATTCAGCCACATCTGCATCATGTTCGGAGTCACCGCCGTGATATTGGCCATTGTCTTGCTCAAGGCGACACCATTCTTTGTCTTATACGTCTGCAGGAGATGTGATGTAGCACCGACTTGCTCCACATCCTCGAACCAGTCTAGAATCTTCAAGGCAGGCTTGGATTCCAGCTCGGCCTGGTCCTGGGCATCACAGGCTCTCAGCAGATTGATCCATTCGGCAAAGCTGCTCGGCTCCACCCCGAGACGCTCTTGGACAACCGGGACAAGCGCAGCCCATTGAACGGTCTTCGGGTTCACCAGATTGAAAACATGTCCCTCTTTCTGTTGGTAGTCACTGTGGACGAGGTCTAGAACAATCTGGGAGAGCACATCCACGGGGATCCAGTCCACATCGGTGAAGTAGCCGAGGGTGTCTGGTACGCGACCTAGGGACTTTGAAGTCTTGATGAGACTAGGTAGCCATTCGCTCAGATTCCACTGCCCTTTCTCGCTGGCGATGGGGCCGGCGATCTGGCCGGGGCGCAAGATACTGGCCGCGATGCCAGATCGTTCCGATGCGATTCCCAGAATCCGCTCCGCGACATGTTTGGACTCACCGTATCCGAGGTCCTTTGCAATTCTATACTCATTCACCGGCGTCTCGGGCGTGGGCTGACCACTGTGGTAGGCCGTCCAGTTCCCCACGGATCCAATCGACGAGACGAAGAACAGATGGGGCTCGCGGTCGCTGCCGAGGGCGAGATCGATGAAATGGCGAACTCCGCGGATGTGTGTGGCCTCGAACGATTCTAAAGAGTGGTTGAAGTTGACTTTCCACGCATTGTGGATGACGATGTCAGTGCGATCTCTGATTTCCACGTATTGTTGATCGCTCAAGCCCATATGCGGATCGTCAAAGTTGGCGACGAGAAATTCCGCCTTCGGGTTGGTTATGAAGTCGTGCTCCTCGCCCCTTTCCCTAAAGTCTTTCTCGTGCTTTTCTCTGGCATTTCGCGCCCGATTCAGGCAATAAATCTTCGCCATCGTGGGATCTTTTAACAATGCCTGCAAGATATACGTTCCCAATGAGCCTGTGGATCCCGTTAAGACGACAATGAGGCGGCCTGGTCCTCGCTTCTTGGTGCTCATCGCTCTTTGGGGGAGGTCGTGGGTGTACTTGTTCACGAGAGCTTCCATTCGTGCGGCCCGCTTGGCCTCTGCCTCTGCACCGTTGTCCTGGGCCACGGGGGTTGGATTGAGATAAGATTCGAGTGAATCCGAGAGACCTCTCACTGTAGGATTTGTGTAGATCATTTTAGAGGTAATGGGTGGTAAGTCCGAGTGCTTGTAATACGTTTTCAGTCCTGTTCTCAACTCCTTTGCCAGCTCGATCGTCTGAGTTGAGTCCATACCAAGCACAAGAAAGTCCTCATTGTCACCGACACTGTCTTGGGTGATGCAAGAGGCAACACACTTGCGGATGAATTCGACCAGGTCTTGCTGCAAGCCCAACGTCGGGAGAGTCGACAAAGGTGTCAGAGTCTCACCAGAATCCAAGGCGTCAATCTCGGTGCTGAATACGCTTTCCGTCTGCCGCCGGATCATTGTTCCCTTGGGAGCCCGAATGAACCTCTTTCCAGGACCGGCAATGATCATTCTGGATCGGAAAACTCGTGCGTGGCCTGGGGCGTGACCATTGGCTCTTTGGACGACCGGCCAAATCTCATTAGCCAGTGCGTCTCGGGCGGCAGCGTCATTTTTCGGCTCGACAATGAGGACCGTTTGCATCCTGCCCTGTCCGCAAACCAACGCCCCAGAGAGTGACGGATGGCCCAGAATTTCTGACTCCATCTCTACTGGATTGAACTTCTCCCCATTCGACAACACGATGGTGTCATCCGACCTTCCGTAGAACTGCCATAGATGGGGTCGGCTAGGGTGTCTCTTGAATAAATCTCTTGTTCGCCATTCCTTGACATGAGGGAAAGTCTGAAACGGACCATGGATCCATGTGAGCTTCGGGTTTCGCGGAACTACCAGCTCGTACACGTCCTCATCCACCAGATCCATCTTGCATTCATAGATGGGGTGCCACTCAAAGTAGCGCCAATTTTCTCGCGGGGGGATCAAATGCGGTTGCGTACCTGCTTCCGTGGAGCCCATCATCTGGTAGAGGTTGACGGCCTTACTCAGTGTATCTCCAGCGGAAATAGCCAGAGGTCCGCCGGCATTCATGATAAACTCTAGCCGCGACGCATGTTCCAGGCATCCTGGCTCTAACAGCATTTCTTCCAGGATGGATGGCGGACACAGAAGCGCGCGCATCCCTGGTTGTTTCATCATTTCAAAGGCAAACTCTCCACTTGGCCGTTGGTCTACTGGCCCAAAAACCACGGTTGAATCATACAGGACTGGGATAACTGCCGTGGCCCCAATTCCCATGCCCTGGACAATGAGTCAATGGGGCTTTCACGTTAGGGAATGAATGTACTTGCGTGAAAGGATGGAAATGCAGAATAGAACCGACCACCGCCATTAAAGTGATATGTCGAATAGCCAATGGTTTTCCGGCCGTCGATCAGAGGGATCTTGTGTTGGTTGTCCATGACAGCATAAAATCCATTCGTAATGACAATTGGCTTTGGGATTCCTGGGGCGGTTCATTAGCTGACGCTCCACCCAGAACTTTCACGTACCCGTGGATCCCGACGTCTGGAATACCAAAATTGGGTCCGTCCGAGCTTGGGAAAATGATTTTTCGTATGGGTAATGGCGGCTTCGTCCAGCAAATATATCGTCGACGGATGGGACGGGAATCAGCTGCAAATCTTGCTTCTCGGATCTCAACTGGCTAGCCAGCGATTCTCGCTCGGAAGTGTAAAACAGCTTTGTGCACTTGGTCCCTTCCAACAAAGCGATAGTTCCCTCCCGAGAGTTCCGCAGGGAGGGAAGGAGGAGCTATACAATCACTGTGAGATCAAAATTGCGAGGGTAACAACAGCAGATACTCACCGTGTAGCCACATTTGATCGAAGCAAATAAGAATATCGCATACCGGACGTCAAAGACTCCCACGAGAGCAATGGTCTCAAAGTCTTTGCCAGGCCCGATCTGATCGTCAATAGACCAGGCCAGATTATTGACGGCCTGAGCCAGTTCTTGGAACGTCACATCGCGGAAGCCTTGCGACAAATCTCGTGAACGGGCGATTGATGCCCATACTCTCCCAGGGTCGAACTTGGCGTGGGCATCGACCACATGTGGCAACAACCTTTCACCAATCGGGCCGCCAATATGACTGCTATCCACATTAGTATCCATGTTCTTCGATGCCGGCCAAGAGAATAGTAAGTCTCTAAGTTAATCCTCCAAAAGTTGGTTCTCAGCTCGCCGTAATCATCGGCCTTATATCATTCGTGACGGTTCAGAGGAACGGTACACATGAGCAGACACCGGCTGTGCAACTGGTTGACCTCGGCCATCGCTGGCAGTGTACCGCTCGAACGGGCCAACGACTCATCTATTTCCACGGAACAATTTCTCCGACGCCTCAGGGTTAGTATTATCGATCGTGCTGAAGGGCGGAAAGGAACAAATGACGGTAAGTGAAAGCGGCGGTCCGTCTCTTAGATGCAAGCTCACACTTACCCCACGCCCCAACTGAACGAAGATGGAGCGGTGCTGAAATATACACACGCCATTGTTCACTCGCAGATGCACTTTTTAGGCAACGTGTGGGATGAGGCATCTTTGGGATTGGCGAAGTGCTTTCCCCGGAGTGTGTCATCTAGATCCTCGTGTCCGGGGATTCATGCTGCGGGGAACAAACTTGGCTGGAATGATGTTAGCGTGAAAGGAGATCATCACATGAAGGGCACTACAACTCAACCTATACACAAATAGGCCTTCGTGTCTAGACCTTCAACTTGACCCTGCTGCTAAGGAACTGAGGGAGGTGGACGACGAAATGAGAGTTTGTGAACACAGGACGTACAATCGTGGAGATTGGCTCATTTGGTGAGTGCGCTATGTTTGCCTTCCTTTGTTGCCTCTTTATATAGCATTGTACCTCTGAGAATAAGAATGACGTTTAATTCGTTTGTGCTTTTGTGAGTTGTTTTATGTTCTTGCCAGATTGTCTGGTCAATACGCATCTGCATTGATCAATCGACTCTAATGCCCTCTGGTCGCGCCTCCAAGGAGGAATTACCCTCAGCTTGGTATTCGCATAGACGGGATTCATTTTCCTGCCCCGCATTTACAATTCAGGGTGTGAACAAATCTATCCGAAGATAAAGCGGGGACGGGTTCCCCGTGGGGTGTGCTGAGAGGCTGGTCTGATTATTGATATCTCTCTCATCCCTGACATTGCCCCATAGACCACAACTATCTGTGCAGACACCTGTCACCATGGCAGAAATTGAGATATCAGCTCCAGTGCGCGAGAGACGCCAATTCAATCTCTACACCGTCTTTGTCGTGGGCTTCATCTGCATGGGTTCGGCGACCTTTGGCTACTCGGCTTCAGTGCTCTCAACTGGCCTCACCCTGCCATCTTTCCAGAGGCATTTCCATCTTGATACCGCATCGAACAAGGAGGCTATCGAGGGTGCCATGAACTCACTCTATTTCACGGGTGGTTTTTTTGGCGCCATCTGCTCCGGCTGGATGTGCAAGGCATTCGGTCGGAAGGTGTCGGTCATTGCTGGCGCCTTGCTTGTCCTCGTGTCCGGGGCATTGCTCGCGGCATCGGTAAATAGTGCAATGTTCATTGTTTTCCGAGTTTTCAATGGCTGGGGGTGAGTCAAATGGCATTCATCCATTCTGGCCTGACGTGTCAAGATCCTTTCAGCTCCTGACTACGGTTCCCCTGTGGGTGGCTGAGATCGTACCACCTCGATCGCGTGGCATGCTGACTGACTTTCACGCCGTTTTCCTCAATGCAGCCTTCACGGCGGCTTCGTATGCCGGTCTCGGCTTCTCCTTCTACTCTAGCAGCAATCAATGGCGGGCTCACCTAAGTCTGCAGATGATACCGCCGTTTATCCTCCTTTGTGGAATATATTGGATGCCGGAGTCGCCGCGCTATCTCCTACTCAAAGACAGATCAGAGGAAGCCTTCCAAATCGTTCACCGCTTACATGCCGGTCCAAACGACCCAAATCATAACTTTGCCAAACGCGAATTCTACCAGATGCGTAAACAGCTGGAGCTTGACATGAGGTTGTCCGGATCATATTGGGAGATTTTCAAGAGACCATCTTTTCGGAAGCGGGCACTCCTCACCATGGCCCTGACCTTTCTCACCCAGAGCTGTGGCACTCTGGTCATTAACAGTATGTCCTGATCTATTCCTGCCTACTCCCGTTTTAGTTTCGATAAAGGAATCTGTCAAAGTCCATGACACGCGGTGATTGAATATGTTTCTAATGGCCATAGATTATGGTTCTCTCATCTACGCTGGCCTGGGTTACAGGACCACTCAGATTCTCCTGCTTCAGACCGGATATCAGGTCACTGCCCTCGTGATGAATATCGCTGCTATGTTCATCGTGGATCGGATGAAACGCAACCGGCTCATGGCGGTGGGATTCTTCCTCTGCATGCTTGCTTTGATTGTCGAGACCGCCTTGCAAAAGAACTATCTGAACACGGCCAACTCCTCAGGCCTGGCTGGTGCGGCCGCCGTCCTATTTTGCTACGTCACATTTTACTCTCTTTTCCTTGACGGCGCCACGTATTTCTACATTGCCGAGCTATGGCCCAGTCATTTACGCTCTCAAGGCTATGCAATCGGCATCGGAACTTTCGCTGTCACCAACATCATCTGGCTTCAGTCAGCGCCGACGGGGTTTGCCAACATCCACTGGAGATACTACATTATTGCCATTGTCTTTGCCGCGGTCGGGTGCGTGGTGGCGCTGCTCATCTTTCCGGATACGTTGCATAAACCACTAGAGGAAATTGCGGCCCTGTTTGGTGATGAGGATCTGGTGGTGGTCTACGAAAAAGATTTGCAGAACACCAAGGAGGGCGTTCTGGAAGTGGTCGAGGGGAAGGATGGGACCCGTGAGGAAATTGAGCTTGTCTGATCTATATCGGATTCTCTATACTTGGCGTGGGGAAGCTCTACTAATGCATACGTCTACCATTATCTGGATTATCCTCACGAGGTCAGACTCAAAGGAGCGTGGTACATCTGTCAACCAGAAAGCGGAGCTATCAGTCTCTCAAACGCACCACCTTCAGCTGCGGCTTTCCTCGCTATGATCTCCCATACAATTCGTCGACCAAATCGTTCCTCAACTCCGTAAGTGCTGTGGCCCTGATAAGGGCCATTACCGACGACTCGGCTTGTTTGATACTCGAAATGCAAATGCATATCAATGCCTGGAAGTTTTGCGTGAGGCTGATGTGACGATAGTATAGTATGTACAAAACTTTCAATATGGACCTACATACCAATGGCACAATTAACGTATGTATATCTTGTCTGCTCCTGAGGCCTCTTGGAGTTTTATATTCTGGAGCTTGTTTATGCAAGGGGGGGTCTAGTGTTAAGTAAAGGCCATCGATTGGCAGCTTCTCGGAGTCAGGGATGAGTGGGTTATCTATGATAGAAAGTGATGGAAGGGCATTCTCAGACCACCAAGATGGTAACAACTACCGGATGGCCACAACTACCGGATGGCCAGAACTACCGGATGGCCAGAACTACCGCATGGCCACAACTACCGCATGGCCACAACTACCGCATGGCCACAACTACCGCATGGCCACAACTACCGGATGGTCACGACTACAGATAGCCATAGCTACCGGATGGCCACAACTACCGGATGGTCACGACTACAGATAACCATAGCTACCGGATGGCCACAACTACCGGATGGGCACACCTACCGGATGGGCACACCTACCGGATGGGCACAACTACCGGATGGGCACAGGATGCTGACCACGCCATCCAGATATGTAACGATCGATGTGGCGCTGTTGATGTCCATCTGGAAAAGTCTTGCCACTCCACTTCAACCGCTTTGGTTAACCAATTGTTGACCCTGGCTAACGTTGCACCGTTTTGCTTTACCCCACACATTTTCCCCGTTTCATGTGTCCACAGGACCCACAGAAGCCGCCATTCATAAGCTTGGGATGCCCTCATCTGGGGAATTCTCCGAGCTGGATATACATTCAGAGGATCATCACTTGACAGTTGACAATAGACAGAGACCATTCTTGTGCCTGCAATGGCAGCCCTCCCTTCGGATCATCTCGGCTCCGCTGAAGATAAGGCAGTCGCTTTTGTGCACGACGATGGGGGAATACAATCACTGGATGAAAATATGGCGGAGTTGCGGGACAATTATGTCAAGCCTGGTACGATGCGAGTCGAGCCAAAAGCGGTGGGTCATTGATAATATTGTGGCTCAGGCCTCAGAGGCATGTTTCAGTCGAAATATGTTGTGCTCTGTGCACTCGTCGTGCGCCTCGGAGGTTTCCTATTTGGATATGGTGGGCACAAAAATCCCTCTCCCTATCTTTCCTGAACTCACGTTTTCCAGACCAAGGCGTCGTGTCAGTGATTCTCGTGACCGACCAGTTCCAATCCCAGTTTCCGAGGGTGTCAGATACTGCCGGAGGCGGAGGTTTTTGGAAGGGCTTTCTCACGGCTATGATTGAGTTGGGCGCTTTTATCGGTGATCCTAGTCTTGTCGTACTGAGGCTGTGAAGCGACTCTGACTCGAGTTCCAGGCGCGTTTAATCAAGGTTGGGTCTCTGAAAAAATCTCGCGCAAGTATGGTATCTGTGTTGGAGTGTGTTTCTTCGTGGTCGGCTCGATCCTCCAGACTGCGGCACAGGATTATGCGATGCTCATCGTTGGTCGATTGATTGGCGGAATTGGAGTCGGCATGTCAGTGCTTGGGACAGCATGAGACAACCCCCAGCGCTAACCGGACCAGGTTGAGCATGGTGGTACCGATGTATATTGCCGAGATCTCACCACCTGAAATCAGAGGTATACTGCGCTCGGACAGGCAGAAATATGAGCTGACTCGCGGGCCTAGGTTCTCTCCTCGTGTTGGAAGAATTCTCCATCGTTTTCGGGATCATTGTGGCCTTCTGGATCACCTTTGGAACCCGATACATCCATTCGACGTGGGCTTTCCGCCTTCCATTCCTTCTCCAGATTTTCCCGGCCCTCATTCTCGGTGTTTCGGTGTTCTTCCTCCCTTTCTCTCCTCGCTGGCTTGCGTCCAAAGGCCGGGACAACGAAGCCCTTGCCTCGCTTTGTCGATTGCGCCGTGTGGGTGCAGATGATCCGAGGGTGCAGGCAGAGTGGATGGATATCCGGGCCGAGGTGGCATTTCACCGGGAAGTGGCGCAAAAGAAACATCCCAACTTGGCCGTCCGGGGCCACCAGTCCCGCCGGGTGGCTATCAAACTCGAACTGGCCGCGTACATTGACTGTTTCAGGCAGGGCTACTGGCGACGCACCATGGTCGGGATTGGACTCATGTTTTTCCAGCAATTCGTGGGGATCAACGCGCTGATATACTATTCACCTTCTCTGTTTAAGACCATGGGAGTGCAATACAACATGCAGCTCGTGCTGTCGGGAATTCTGAATGTCACCCAGCTTGTCGGCGTCTCCACCTCTCTGTACACGATGGACAGATACGGTCGTCGGCCTCTCCTGCTTCTGGGCAGCGTAGGGATGACCATATGCCACGTTATCATCGCCGTGCTCGTCGGGCTGTACAATGAGACCTGGGCACAACACAAGGACAAAGGTTGGGTATCGGTTGCATTCCTGTTCTTATATATGCTGCTGTTCGGAATGACGTGGGGTCCTGTGCCATGGGCAATGCCATCCGAAATCTTTCCGAGTTTCTTGCGGGCCAAAGGTGTGGCTTGGAGTACCTGCAGCAACTGGCTGAACAACTTCATCATTGGACTGATCACGCCCCCGCTGGTGCAGAACACGCGAGGCTTCGGTGCCTACATCTTCTTTGCCGTTTGGTGTGGTCTGAGCGGCGTGTGGACCTGGTTCTTGGTGCCGGAGACGAAGGGACGAAGCCTAGAGGACATGGACCGCGTCTTTGGAGATAGAGCCGCAACGTCCGATCGACTGAGGCGGAAGGACCTGGTGAGAGAACTCAGAGATCGAGATGCACATCATACCGAAGATGCCACAGCGATGTGAATACTGCATGTTCGATCAAAGGTAAAAGTCGACGATCTCATAATCCCTCAATCCATCTGCTTGCTTCGGACAACAGCCAAGAAGAGAACGATCACGGCTCGGATGGTAGAGACAAGATGTGAATGTGAAGGTGGCAGAACAAAAGAAAATTCTCACTTGACTAGTTGGGCACTTTAGTTCCTGCGCAGATGGTACATCAGGACAAGCAGAAGACCAGAACTTGATGATCCCATCAATGAGCCCAAAGGCTGGGCCCTCAATGTGCAAAAAGATCGGTTCGGTTAACCTGTATCAGAACGGCAAACGGGACAGGAACCTGCAAGTTCTGCGGACGTATACCACGTAAGAAGGAATCGTGAACGGAGTATATAGATATTAGCCTTCAGAGATCCCGATGCCAAGGTGCGACTTATTTGAGGGTGCGTTTCATGGACAAATGAGCTCAGAGTACACACGTCGTCTATGGTACTATACTGCGGCAAGAATTGATCTGTCAGATGCATCAGTCAAACCCATGGGCAACAAAGATTGAACCATACATGTTGGAGGCGGCCGGAGCCTGTGGAACCTATTCGTACCGATACAGAAGGAAGGTCTCCTCGCATATCATCGTAGAGCATTCCTCGGCACCTTCTCCGCCTCAGCAGAAGAGTCGAGTCACGGACGGAAATACTCCGCGTCAGAGTCCACCTGTAGATCTTTCAGGAATAGCCAAAAGCTGAAAGCCCAAACCTTGTTGTCGACGGAGGATTGACAAAGCAGTTCCTTGGTCACCGGCTTCCCCCCAACATCTTTCGTCCTCGTTTGCTTCACCACTTCACACCCATGGCTTCTGTGCTGAAGAAGTCGATTCCTTACCAGGTAGAGGAGCAAGCCTATAGATGGTGAGGCAGTCCAAGCTCACCTAAGAAATAGTTTAGCGACCCGTCTCTTGTGGACACTGGCTCATTCATTGGACAATGGGTGAATGCCAAGTCTGGTAGGACATTTCCTGTGTTTGGTGTGCACTCGCCTTACCACTCTGACTGCGCCTGCGCTGATTCCATCTCTTAGATCCCGAGGACGACATTGAAGTATGTCAAGTTGCCGATCTAGAAGGTAGAGATACGCGCATGGCCATCGAGGCCGCTCAGGAAGCATTCGAGACGTATAAAAGAATACCGCATTGTCAGACGGCCAACTGAAGCAAGCAGTGCGCGACTAGGCAGGGTGAGGTCTCTCTGTATTTAACTAATAATCTGGCATATAGCATACAAGACTCTAAGCTTGCCTCCTCCAGCACCTAGGGGCAAAGGCGATGAGTATATGGAAGGGTTTTGCCTCATGCCCCTCCTCCTGAAACACACTACTCCTGTCCCCGACTGTCGCGGATTGTCGTCATGACACGCATCGTGAAAAGAGATGGCTCATGAGGCGTTGGGCAGATCTGATCAAAGCCAACCAAGACGATCTGGCTGCACTCTGCACCCTCGAATTAGGGAAACCTTTCACTGAGTCACGCGGCACCGTTCAGTATGCGGTTGATTTCCTCGATCGGTTTGAAGGTGCGATTGAACGTGCTTTTGGTGAAACGATTCCTGCGGCACGCAGCAACAATCGTGTTTTCACCATTCCAGAACCGCAAGGAGTGGTGGCAGCCATCACGCCATGGAATTCCCCGTCGCCATGGTCACGAGGAAGGTCGGTGCTGCGATCGCTGCAGGGAATACTGTCGTCTGCAAACCTGCACCTGAAACACCACTCTGTGCGATTGCACTGGCCAAAGTATTTGAAAGGGCGGGTGGCCCTCCAGGAGTGTTCAACGTTGTTACCGCGGGTCCCGAATCGACTCCTGCTGTGGGCCAGGAGATGCGCCACAATAAACTGGTCAAGCACCTAAGTTTTACGGGATCAACAACTGTGGGTAAATATTTGAACACTGAATGCGCCAAAACCGTTAAGACCAGCTTGGAATTAGGAGGGAATGCGTCATTCATTATCTTTGACGATGCAAATATTGAAAACGCTGTGAAGGGTGAGTAGAACGCCGGAGTTGATTGTCAACTCCAGCTCCCTGCCTCTTTCGCATCACCCATTATGCATGATCACGCTCCAACAAGTCTGAACCACCAGTGTCCAGGTCTCGTCACTTCTAAATTTGCTCGAGCGGTCAGACCTGTGTCCGTGCAAATGGGGTCCTCGTGCATTCTTCGATCATGGACAACGCCGCAGAATCATTGAGCCGGAACTTGGAACTGACCTTCGTCCACGGCTCCGTCTGGGACAAAAAGGTGAACTTTGGCCCTCTTTATGTGGGTCAAAGCATCAGGAAAGTCGAACATCATCTCCAGCAGATGTTAAGCTGCGGGGGTACGCTGTACACGGGTGGAAAAGAGGCTGCGAGACACAAAGGTCCCAACTTTTTCACGCCCACGGTTGTTACTGGCTCCAAGGTCAAGATGCAGTGTATGCAAGAGGAGACGTTCGGCCCGGTCGCTTTTTTAGTCCCTTTGGAGACGGAACAAGAGGCCATCCGGCTGGCCAACGACACGGACGTCGGCCTCGCTGCTTACTTTTACACAGAAGATTTCTCCCAGCTGTGGAGGGTCAGCGAGGCCCTGAAGGTGGGCATGGTAGGGGCGCGCGTCGGACTCGTCAGTGCCGCAGAGATGCCCTCTGGTGGCGTGCGAGAAAGTGGACTTGGTAGGGAAGGAGGGATTGCGGCTCGAACAATATCTAGATATCAAAGCCATCACCTTTGGGATTTGAACGAGGGGGCCAGTACCCATACACGTGGATTCAGAAACGTGGAAGAGCAAATTTCTCTTCATACAGCTTGATTGGCCAGCTTCGCCGCCGCATAGCCTGCTCTGCGACCGAACACGACTCCGGAGGTCAGGCCACTCCCACCGGGGTAATTCTGATAGAATAGCCCACCCATCATCTCGCCAACGCAGAATATACCTGGTATATTCTCCCCAGTGGTGGCGTTGATCAGCTGCGCGGTTTGAGGCTGTACAGCGAGTCCACCAAATGTGAAGGTGACACCACAGCTGACTTTCACGGCCAGGAACGGACCTTGATCGATAGGCAGCGCCCAGTTCGACTTGGCTGGGGACAGTTTTTTCGTGGAAGATTGCGTCGACAGGCCGTCCCTAACGGCCGGATTCCACGTGAGAGTAGGGTTCTCCCTGCGGTGGGCGTAGACGGCCTCATTGTACTCTCTCAATGTATTGATAAAATTCTCGCGGTCTTGCAGGCCTCGTAACGCGCATTTTCCGGCCAGCTCTTCGATGGTATGTGCTGTGATCCTCTCGACCCGCTCTTCGCGGTACTCCTCGGGGCGTAGCCAGGGAGATGCTTTGGAGTCCCATATCTGGAACGCGACATGCTCGGGCTGTTCGAGGATGGCCCGGCCGAATTTGGCGTAGGTGTAGTTACGCAGGTCAATACCTTCATCGACAAAGCGATTCCCTTCCACATTGAGCATGAGGCCAAGGGGGTATCCAGATTTGGTGTACTCGTTCGAGGCTTCGCGATCGCCCACGTTTGGGTCTGCATTGGCGTCCCACGCGACTGAATGGCAACCGGACCAGTTGCCAGCAGGCTTTGCGGAGACATCCCGGAGTGCGATTTCAAGACAGTCCCCCGTGTTGTGAGGTGTACCACGTACCATAGCCATGTCCCAGCCCGGTCCCAGGTACTGGCAGCGCATGCGAGGATTGGATTCAAACCCTCCGGCAGCCAAAATGACGGCACTGGTCTTGATGACCTTGTCCTCGCCGTTGAGACGTACCGTGGCATACCCTGCTCTGCCCATCTTCTCATCAACGCCCAGTCCCGTGAGTGCCGTGGACCATGAAACCACCACGCCGTGCTTTCGCGCTGCTGCTTGGTAGTCCTGGATGAGACCTTTCCCTCCGTCTTTGGTTTTGAGTGATAGACCTCCCCAGAATTTAAATCGGCCGTCGACCTCATATGCTTGTCGATTGAAAGAGAGTTGAAACCTGACACCATTCCTCGCCAGCCACTTGATGGCAGAGTTGGAGTCTTTGATCAAGATCCTGCTCAGTTCCGGGTTGGACCTCCCCATACAGATTCGCTGCATGTCATTTGCAAAATCGTTCTCGGTATACGGCGGCAAGTCGATTCTGTTCACCAGCTCTGCCTCGACATTGTTCACGAGGGTGAGAAGATCGTTCAAGCCGCCGTGCACTGTACGGTACGCTCCCGCCGTAAAATAACTATTGCCACCGGCCCAATCTTCAGGACATTTGTCGATTAGCAACACTCGTGGAGCTCCTGCTTGCGCCGCTGCTATCGCGGCGCTGTAGCCAGCATTGCCGCTGCCTGCAACGAGAACGTCACACTCTGTGGGGAGGTCCATGATGAACGATAAAGTTGGGAAGAATGGGTCGGGGACAGACAGCAAGAGGTAAGCCTGAGATTCAGAAATGAATGATATCCTCTCTCATTCAAAGAATGGGCCGGAGTATATGGGCTGCAGAAGAAGGAAGAGAGGCCATTGAGGTAACAAAGTTCCTTGTACGGAACAAAGATTGGGTGATTCTCGAGCACTGTTCCGGTTCTGGCGTGATCGCCTTGGGTTCTAGCGAGAATTTTTGGGTTGTGAGACCGGGGTTTTGGAGCCAGTAGAATACATTCTGTTTCTACCTGGCGTAGAGTCGGTGTTTTTGTTCGACATTCATAGGAACAGGACTGATGGAGTCGGTGTCTGGAGAATGGGGATTGGAGTTGAAACACTGTGGGGATGAAGCGCCTAAGATAGTGCCCCGGCGTAGTTTTACAGCCCACTTAAAAAGTTGGACGCAAGGCCCTGGAATGATCCGGGTGGAAGCACTAGTTAAGCTGTCATGGTTTGGTAGCCCGGCCAGGATAGTTGGCCCAGTGCCGTGATCCTTCGATAATTCTTCGCAGTGCTTATATCATTTTGACTCCACACCTATACCCCGCCTTTGCCTCCCCGCTTTGCCTACCCTCTTTGGTTAATCTCACTTCACTGTGTTCACTCTTTGAGCGCTTAGCCTCCGGCACTCCCACAACATCACCAGAGGCAGCACTTAGATAGCATCAATCAACCAATTCATATTGCTTGGTCACGGCTTAAGTACATGTGACAAGAAAGGTAGCTGCATACAAAACAGCTAACGTTTCACCTTGACAGAAATATATCATTCACACTGGCTGTTACAGTTGATATTGTGCAATTCTACTCCGCTGCCCGCCACCATTCTTTACCTGTGGCATTAAGCCGAGACAGTGGTTAAGCTGGGAAAGCCCCTAAATCCGTCATCAACGACCTTTTGTAACTCATTTCGGTAATTTCCCAGCCCACCAAAGTAGAATCTTGTGGCAACTTTCTTGCCGGGCACGTTGGCACCAAAAATCCACGACTGGGCTTCCTTGAAGATTGACCCTTCAGTAAACTTCTCGCACAGCTCCACCCATGCGTCTTCATCAGCCTGAGAAGCTTCAACCACAGACACATGGCGCTTCTCCGCCTCTTCAATAATACGGGTGACGAATTCGACATGACTTTCGATGAGGAGAGGAATGTTACAGAAGGCGCCCTGTGGCCCGGTGATGAGGAACAGGTTAGGGAATCCGGCGACGGACACACCCATGTAAGCCCGCGGACCAGTGGGATTCCAATGGTCCTTCAGAGTCTCGCCAGGGTTGCGGCCTTGAATATGAAGACGGGTATAATTGCCATCGATAGCGTCAAAGCCTGTGGCAAAGACAATCACGTCGAGTTCGTGTGTCGTACCGTCGGCGGTCACGATGCCTTCCGGAACGATCTGAGTAATGGGCGTTTCCTTCAGGTCGACAATCTGGACGTTATCCCTGTTGAATTGTTCGTAGTATCCACCGTCGCAGAGAGGGCGTCGCGCATAAAGCTCATCTGGCATCAGCTTACGCGCCTTTTCCGGATCTTTGACAATCTGAGCAATTTTCCTCTTGATAAAGTCGCACGCTGCTTTATTCGCGTCTCGGTTGGTGGTGAGGTCGCTAAAACCACCAAACATGAAGCGGAAACCATTTCCTTTGTTCCAGAGATCCTCGAAGATCTGTTCCCGCTCCTCCGGTGTATAGTCATTGAATGATTTGGTTGCTTCGGTAAATCCAAAGCCACAAATGGTCTTTTTGTTGTTCTCCATAATCGTGTCATACTGAGCGTTGACCGACTCACGATAGCCCGGTTCGACGGGCCGGTCCCCGCTGGGTACCGAGTACTGAGGGTTGCGTTGGAAACTGATCAATGTCTTGACCTTGCTGGCGAGATCCGTGACCACTTGGACACCCGTGGAACCACAACCAATCACGCCAACGCGTTTTCCGGCCACGTCGAGATCTGGCTTCCAGGACCCAGTGTGGGTGATGGCGCCCTTGAATGTTTCCAAACCCTCGATCGCAGGGAAGTTTTGTTTCGAGAGCAGACCCAGAGCCGTTATGAGATACCGCACCCGGACTGGAGTGGTGTCGCCACTGTCGTTGGCCTTCAGCTGGCACAGCCAGGTATGGCTGGTGTTGTCCCATGCTGCTGAAGCCAGCTGCGTGTTGAACTGCATATGCTTGCGGAGATCGTGACGCTCGACGACATGTTGGAGATATTTTAGCACCTCTGGCTGCTTGACGTAGTGATGTGACCAAGGATACGTCTGCAGATCCTCCTTGTCCCAAGTGAACCGGTATACGAAGCTTTCGGTATCGCTCATAGCTCCTGGGTACCGATTCCAGTACCAGGTGCCCCCCACGTCGCTGGCGGCATCGATGACTTTGACTGTGAGGCCCAAATTTCTCAAGGTGGAGCACTGGTAGATGCCACTGAAGCCAGCACCGACAACCAGGGCGTCATAGTCAACTTTGGCCGCCATTTCCAGTGTTCTTTGCTGTTCTTCAGTCTAGTGACCAAGTTCTGCTGCTGGCATAAGCTTGAATTCCGATAGCAATCAAAGAATGGAGGAGCCCAACGAGTCGGAAGTCGATTCTATATTCTCAGGCGAGCTGCGCACCGTTCATACATGCGGATCCGCGGAGGATATGGGTGCCAATTCCGAGGTATCAGGTCCTTGGTAATTCAAGTACGCGCAAATGCCCCGCACTCCAGTATTAGCGGTCTCCAGAAGTATCCGAGGCCTCTACAAGTGGAGACCCTCGAACCAATGGTTGTAAAGATCGGAAGACTCGCAAGCCGAAATACGAAGTGATTAGCAGCTCGGTCCATCGGACTCGGATAATACATCATTTTCATGAGACCACAGCATAAGAGAGGAATAGGCCAATCTAAGATATTTTGATAGATCAATCTGCTCGAGGGGCGTAGTGAATCATATGCGGACAGGAGTGTAATTCTCATTCTCCCTAATTTAACGAGAACTATTTGGCTGGAGATGGACAGAATCCTAGATTCAGAGAAACCGAACAGGTGGTCTGCTTGGCTCCATTCCAAGGTATGGCGTGATTACCCGTACTTCATCCTCTCTCTCGAGACGCTAGGAATTGTGATCTAATACGAGAAGTCGGGAGACTCCAGGCTAGTTACACAGTACATTCTCTGAGATCATCTTCCTTTGCAGCGGTTCCGCTCTCTCGGAGTTGCATATTGTCTCGAAGCTGAGGCCAGAATTAAACGCCGAATCTTCTCCGAGCTGGAGAAGCCGGGGGTGGGGTGTCAACGCGGGGTATGGGTAGACAAAAGTTGGCCTGACACTTTGACGTATGCACTGGCGTAAGGTCCAGACGACATTGGCGAGTGTGGCGTGCAAAGCTCACCTGTGACTGAGGCATGACTGAATATTCCGTAGCCAAAACCGCAAGCCTGATAGGAGCGGATGATGAGTGCCGAAGTGAGGGAAAGAAACAGGAATCTAGCAGGAAGAGGATTGGGATAGAAATTTGATTCCTATCAGACGTGGAACGTAACCCACTAACCCTGTTTCTTATCCCACAACCTCCCCTCCGAGAGATGGATAGACTCTCTGGCTATTCGTAGAATTTCTTCGCCTTTATAAACTCTTCTGCCACGCCATAGTCGTGACCGAAGATCAGGTTGGCCTGGAACAGTCGCTGCAACCGTTTAATCTTCTTGCCGCTGTCGATCCATGACCGGTAGTCGCGAATCAGCCAGCCGTGGGGATGGTCATCATGGTAGTTTTCCCGCACATGATACTGATCCGTTGTCCAGATCCAGGTCCCATCCTTGGGCAAATTCACCTGCATGATGCACAAGCCCGGCGTGTGGCCTGGTGCGTGGTACAGGGTGATTCCCTGCCATAGGTCCAGCTGTTCCTCATTGAACGTCTGCCAGTTCAACCGGGACAAGCTGAGGTAGTCGGCCCTGCAGGAAGTATCAGACTGGAACCAGACCGGACGACCGAAAATAGGTGGAACTGGAAAGGGAGAAGAGACTAAACCATGCCATTCACTCACAGGTAAAGACCGCCTTCGCTTTTGGTGCCTGCAGCCCAGCAGGCATGTTTAAATTCTTCCTCGTGCACGTAGATGGGAACGTCGGTGCCAAAGAAGTGCTCCAGTCCACCGGCGTGGTCCATATGGAGGTGGCCCATTATCACAGCCCGCACGTCCTTGATGTCGTTGCCCGTACCCTGAATGGCCTCGGGCAACTTGTGGCAAACGTCATATTGCGTTCGCGGGAACATATCGGTGGCTTTGGCGCCCCATTGCTAGGAAGACGGCGACCACTGCTGTCAGTCATCCACAACAATCACCATTGAGGAATTGATTCTGAGGTAAATGGGTGGGTAAATACATACCGTGTCGATATCATCGGCACATCCAGTCTCGAAGAGAATCAGCCCGAAACCCGGATATTCAATGAGGCCAGCAATGAGCATGAGTTCTCGTCGTTTATTGGTGGGATTTGGGCTGCTGAAAGAGCCGCCGTTGGCACCCATCAGCAACCTAAAGATCTCCGAAAAGATTGTGTCAGCCTTGTCTTGCCATACTCTAGCCTACACAATTGTTCTTGATGAGATCGGTTAGAAATCGGCATCTCACCAGCCCTCATCGACATTGAGACTTCCGAGGTTGAGGATATGCATCTTAGTGCCGTCGGGGCACTTGAATGCTGGGATACCAGCCTGAACCAGCACTTCAGCCATCCGGGCCGAGCTGGGTGTAGTGGCTGCCATGAGGGATCGCCCACTCACGCAGGACGAAAACCGGGGGAGCGGGAAGGACAATGTCGATGGCTGCAGCCGCGGTATCGTACTGCCCGAGGTTCCAATATCAGTGAGCTTGGGCGTTTCAAATATCTGGGCAACAAAGCTACACTTTGTCAACCTAAGTGTGGAGATCCCAATACATCTTACCCACCTTTAAATACGTCACCCCACTCGGCTCGTAAAGATGCCCTGGTCAGCCGGTAGTACGTGGGGGACCTCGGCAAATCCCATTCAGTGGAGAGTGGAACAGAGCAGGCCGAGACTGTTCGAATCCGGAGACGTGGACTGAAGTAGTGGCCGATTCCGTTTGCAGAATGGGTCGGCTAGACTTCAAAAGGCCAGCTGGTCAAAATGCCTCCTGGGCGGCTATGACACTTGACTCCGCCAACCCTATCCGTTCTCATGCTGGTCCTCTTTGTTGCAATCTGCCGTTACCAAGGAGGACACACTAAGAGCGGATACAAGAGTCAATGTCTCGAGAGTAATTGTGGAAGAGCTATATGTAGCGGAGAATGGATATGGCATATAACTTGACCAAGTAGTCGCCATTCAAGTATAATTCTCACACGAGGAATATCATTTTACACAGCATACAAGTGCCCTGCATCAAGGCAGGACAGCGGACGCGCATTCCAGTTGCACATGGCTTCTGAGCACCGGTCCACATTCTTCGTGTAGTCCACACTGCATCTGTTGGTGAGCCCTTGGCTGATAGTCACTTTATTCAGGATTGCCAGGATAGCCGTTAATCCCCGCCGACCCGCATGGATGCCGTGGAAACTGATTCCACGGAAATATCGTTCCTTGGCACGCCATGGCGTGATAGGAATAGCTGGCGACACTATGGAATATTCCGATCTACCCCAGGGCCACCCCCGCATATATGCCAAGTCTTCATCAATCGAAGAATACGAGGCTGGAGTTGTGGGAGGAGATCAGAATCTGGGGGAGTATATGAACAAAGATGAATTCCGGCAGAAATGGGGTCACAAGGAAAAATCCGTCACGTTGTCTGCAAGAATGGCAATCGAACAGTCAGGCCACCGCCAGTTCAGCTGGATCAACCTCCTCATCGTACTGGGAATATCGCTCTCGTCTCTGTCGTTTGGGTACAGCGCCGCTGTGATCGGAACGATCACTGGGCAGCCAACATTTCTCGAATACTTTAATCTCGTCAACTCATCCAACGGTGCTGATTTGCTCGGGGCCTGCGTCTGCATGTATTATGTTGGAGGTGTGTTTGGGTCCATTTACGCCGGCTGGGCTTCCGACCGCTGGGGAAGGAGAAATTCGCAGATTCAGGCCGCCATCATTGTGGCCATATCTGGCGCTCTTCAAGCCGGTTCGGTGCACGTTGCCATGTTCATCGTCGGTCGATTCCTGAGTGGCATTGCGTAAGTGCTCATCCTCTCGAAGAATCCAAGACTAATTCAACTTGCCAGCGGGTATATTGTTCTGGTTGGAACACCCGCATGGATGGCCGAGATTGTCCCTCCCCGTCAACGGGGCCAATTGATGGACACACATACCGTCGTCCTTATTGGGGGATATTTTGCCACCGCCTGGGTTGGATATGGATTTTTTTTCTACTCAGGCAGCGTGCCGGCCTTCAGGCCTATTTTAGGTACATCTCCCAGTCCTCTTCCGCCAAGAGACCCGCTGACAAGGGCCCCGTGGCAGCGATCCAATGCTTCCCTGCTGTCCTGTTCCTCGCAGCAGTCGCCTGGCTTCCCGAGTCTCCACGGTGGTTGATCCTCCATGATCGCGCCGAGGAAGCCCACGCCATTCTCAAAAAGCTCCACTCAACCCCTGACGACCCCGACCATACCTTTGCACAAGCCGAATACATCCAGATCACCAAACAAATCGAGTTGGATCGATCCCTGGATACGTCGTATATCGGTATGTGGAAGAGCGGCTGGCCGATGCGGAAGCGAATGGTCTTCGCCGTGATTTGGCCTTTTATGACGACGGCTTCAGGCATCCTCGTGATCGCAAGTGAGTCCTGTTCTCCAATGTGGCTCCATGGAGGAACAGACATGCGACCTAACAAAGGAAATTCTCCCTAGACTACGGACCTTTGCTTTATTCTTCCCTGGGATACGGCCCTTCTAAACAGCTTCTTTTCAACGGTATCTGGATGAGTGTGACGTGGTTCGCCAATATTTGTGCGCCTTTCCTGATAGACCGATTCCCACGTCCTGGATATGCAGCAACGGGCCTGCTGGGGTGCTTTGCCACTCTGGTTGCCGAAGCGGCTATCATCAAAGACTATGCGTCAGTTGGCTCCACTAACCGAGCGGCACTGGAGGCTGGGGTTGCCATGTTCTTCATCTACGCCTGGTTCTACGGCTCCTGCCTGGATGGTATGCTCTTTGTCTGGATCGGAGAAGCATTCCCTACTCCGCTACGTTCCAACGGCTACCGAATCGCCATGGTCACCCACGCAGTCAGCAATACTGCATGGCTTGGGGCTGCGCCCACGGCTTTTGCGTAAGGACTCCTCTCACATTGAGATTAGCTAACACTCCTCAGGAAGGTGGGCTGGCGGTACTACTTGCCATTCATCATCATAACTGGCATCTCTACTCTGGTGGTGTTCTTTTTCTTCCCTAATACACGCCACCTTGCTCTCGAAGAAATTGGTGCTATTTTCGGGGTAAGTCGTTTATTTCACGAGACTAACCAAGTGATACTGCCGTCATGACTAACATGGCGTAGGATGCCGACCGTGTTGCAATCTACCAACGAGACATGGTTGTCGATGAAGTCACTCATGAAATTCGTTTCGTTGGCGATGAAAAGGGTCTGGGTAGTGAGGCTGCAGTACAGCACATTGACGAAGCCACCAAATCTGTCTGATGGGTGTATTGGTCACCGATTTCATCGGACAGACTCCTGAAGATCGACCAAAGCTGAATTTCGTGCAAGTCCTGTAAAATTCTTTAATGAGCGTCACTAGAATGCTCACCATGGAAATACAAGTCTAGCTGAGTATGAAGCGAATCCTCGTCCGATTCTTCGCTATTTGTCAGTCGTGGCTTTCGCGGAACAGCCATTACACCTTTTTGGACACATTCATGTTGATATGAATGGTCTTTGCGCGGATATATCCTTTCAGACCATCATATCCACTTTCTCGGCCATAGCCACTCTGCTTGACGCCACCAAATGGTGTCTGAGGCGACGTCAAAAAAGCAGAATTAATGCCGACGGTGCCGGCCTCAATTTTGCTGGCAACTCGAAGAGCTCTTGCAATGTCGGAAGTGTAAACGGTGGCTGGTCGCAGTCAGTATATGTGACTTCAAAGAAGCGCATCACCTACATCCAAGACCGTAGCCAGTGTCATTCGCCAGAGCAATTGCTTCTTCCTCGGTCTTGAAGGTCCGAAGGGAAATGACTGGGCCAAAGATCTCATCCGTATAAACCTTGCTCTTCACGTCCGGATTCAGAAATACTGTCGGCTGTACAAACTGGCCCCTGTCGCCTTTTCGGCCTCCACCTGCCAAAACCTGGACACCCTCGGCCTTGCCGTCATTGAGAAATCCCATCACTCGGTCGAACTGTTTCTTATCTGCCAGAGGGCCCCATGCAGTGTCTGCTAACGAGGCGTCGCCCATCTTCTCGGTGGCACGTTCAAAGGCACTCTTGATCGCTTCGACAAACTTGGGGGCAATGCCCTCTTGAACCAACACGCGAGACGCTGCGAAGCAGATTTGTCCCGAATTGCGCAGAAAGCTCACGGAATTGTGCAAAACCGCGTTGTCCAAGTCGGCATCGTCAAAAATCAGGGCCGGTGACTTCCCACCAAGCTCGAGGGAAACAAGTTTCATGTTTGATTTTGCCGCAGCAATTTGGACCGCTCGTCCGGTCGCCGTGGAGCCGGTGAAGGCGATTTTGGCGATCTGCATGTGAGACGCCAGCAGTGACCCGACGGCACCCGCTCCGGTGATGATGTTGATGACACCAGGCGGAAAGCCGGCCTCCTTGATCAAATCACCGTAAGCGGCCGCACCCAAAGGCGACTTCTCGGACGACTTGAAGACAAACGTATTCCCTGCAGCAACGGCGGGGGCAATTTTCCACGCCGCCAACACATGAGTGCCATTCCACGCTGAGATGCCCGCACAAACTCCAAGAGGTTCATAGGCGACAATCTTGTAGGTCCCATCGCCTTCGGGTGGATAACTTTCGCCTTGGATCTTGCCCGCAAAGCCGGCATAGTAGCGCCAGATGGCAGCAGGGCCTCTGACGAAATTCACAGATACAGAAATTGGCTGGCCCATGGCCACCGTCTCGAGACCACCAATGCGCGCAGCATTCGCTTCGAGAAGGTCTGCAAACTTGAGCATGATGGTTGCTCTCCTGGCGCCTGGTGTTTCCGACCAGTCTGGAAAGGCTGCCTTCGCCGCTGCGACTGCTTGATCAACGTCGGCTTCCGATGCCACTTGCACTTTGTCTGTCACGAGCTCATCGTTGCTCGGATTGTAGATCGAGAGCGTCTCGCCTGTTGATGAAGGAACATACTAGAAAGTCCTGAGCCTCTTGAATCGCTTGGAAACGTCGACGACACTCTCACCTTGTTGTTGATGAACAGATTGGTCTGGTACCCCATGGTGGAGTCAGGGACTTGAAATTATACACCGATTGGTCCTTTGGGTAGGGTATTCCGGAAAGAGGATGAACTGAAGACTGGACGTTGTTGCGAGTTTGTTGACCGCAGAAAAGCCCTCAAACGTGCTCTATTCACCCAAGAGTCTGATTGGTATCGAGCAGAGATTTGAGAATTCAGTCATCACCTTGATTATGACGCTGCTGTTGACGAACCCCGCACTGGAGCAAACGAGGAGTGCTCTGATGGCGAGAGAATCGTTGGCTGACCTCAGGACATATTGTCTCGTGAGGGACAATACCCCACCTTTCTTGGACTAAACTTGGAGGTTCACGCCTTCACCTTGGTCCTGACCTAGTTCGAAGCCGGTCAGCCGTACTTCCGTAAGCAGGAATCCGCATTCGCATAGACTCGGGGCGTGTGTCTTAAATCGACGTCCATCCAAATGCGCTTGATGCGGATCAGATCACACCGCTTTTGCCGGATAGGAAGGTCGGTTTTGAGATTCACCAAGTTGGTGGCTTTGTGTTCTGGTTGATGAGAATGCAAGACAGGATATCCTGCCAGTCTGGCCTCCATTTGGACGGTTCCAAGAGGAGGCAACGTTCGTCATGATTGGAAGGCGGGCAATATATAGGGCGATGAGCTTCCTGGGATCCTGCTCTTGCGGTGGCCGTCCATGCCTAGGAAGAGGGCATTGTGCCGTGCTCTTCGATGGAAATGATGTGGCAACACAAATGATCTCCTACTCCGCCGAACCAAGACTCGCGCACTTAGAGGACAATCTCGAACATTGGAAGGAATATAAGGCTTTGTGTACTGCGTCGCGCTTCCTACATTTGAAATTTTCGTGGGATCCTCTTGACGAGAACATTGCAGAGTGACAATGGCGAAGGGACGTCATTTGCTCTGGCATGTTCCATCACTGGTGGTCGGATCTAACCCTAGATAGAGATTGCAGGTTATTCAAACAGGATACTCCCTCGCAATGTTGAAGTCTGGTCAAGGAAGGGCTGGTGTGCAAGCCTAGAGGGGTCGTCAAAAGTGTGTACACAGTGCAGGCACGGAAATCCCGCTGCACATGTGAATGCATGCGGATGCGCTTGGCCAACCCCCACATATTCAACATAACATATCAGCACCTCAACATTGTCATGTTTGCTTCTTGAGCTATACGCTATCCCGTGGATGGTGAATGAGTACATTGTCTTGCCAGAACCATTGACCCCATTCTCGAAACGTCAACTGGCCAGCTAGGGCCCGGAACTCTACGGAACCGCTGCCGGCCCAAGTGTCTGACTCTCCTACAGTACAGGGCGTCTGCTCATTAGGTGGAGTCTATCCATTGGCACGAAAATACGGCCACTGTCCTCTGTTATATGCTGCTCTTCTGGCATGGACTTCTCGTTGGACTTCCCGCTCTTGAGGAATGCGGCACAATCAGGATGAACAAGTCCGCCGACAACGAGTTCTTGTTTCTTTCGTACAGTCCAAATACGAGATCTCGGAAAGACCAGGAGTTGCAGGAAGCGGAGCGGCGTGCACATGCCGCTCGACGTTCACACCCTTCCGTGAGGCAGAGAAAGTCTGCAGATTCCAGTCCAGCGACGGCTGCTGCCAATAGCCCTTCACCTCAGGATCAACTCTCCGATGCCACAGATGCCACGCACACAAATCGTAATGCAACGCAGGAAATACAACGATACTCTAACCGCTACAACTCTACCCTCGCCGGTCCCAAGGTGCTAAGGACTCTTCTAGGGGAGGGGCGGTATGACCCTTTCAGTGTCTTCGCCGTCCAGGATATTCCAGCATACGTACACAAGATGCTAGATGCTGGTGAGTCAGCAAGTCGCCAACTTCACCCTGAATTGAACTGGGGCATGTTTTCTCTAACGCTTCCTATCGACAGCGGCACATTTGAAATGGGTGAATCTGAAACCTTCTCGTGCAAGCGCCGTCGCCCATCCAATACGAAGGGCATGGATGCGGACTGCCATGGAGTCGCCGGCAGCTCTCCATGCCATTATCTATGCGATGTATCGGTCAATAGAGCTTCTTAACGGGAGTTCGGAATCTGAGAAGCTGCTCGGGCTCAAGCATCACACAAGGAGCCTCACATTCGTCCAGCAAGAGATACAGAGCCTTGGAGGAAATATGGCAAATGACAGTCTTCTCCTCGCACTCACAATCTTGGCTGCTCACGGAGAACCGCTCGACAACAGAGACTCGTACAAAGAGTATCCGCAATCGCCCCTGGCCCGAACGCAGAATCTTCACATCTACGGATCGGTAAACTTGGTCGTCGAGCACATGCAGGCTGTCTATTTCCTGGTCGAGCAACGAGGATACGACGACATAGAACTGTTTGGTTTGTGGGAGACGATGGAAATGTACGTTCAGGGCATCCTTCATGGTCATGGCTAATACCTTCGAAGCACTGATCTCATGTACGCGACTCGTGTAGGGACAACACCTCGGTTCCCGTGGCGCCATGCCATTCAGCCCTTGCAATCGGACCGTGATTATGTCCTCGACATGCACGCTCAGCAGCTGCTTGCCACCCTGGGATCGGCCTTTGATACCATTCTCGGCTCTCATCCCCGTCTCGTCGAACTCCTCGCTCTCATGTGTGGGACCACCGTGGCTCTCGACCAGTATCATCGGAACAGCCCGATGGCACCAAGTCTTCCAGCACTGGTTGGCGCACGCAACGCTGTGCAGCATGGATTGCTTTGTCTGCCTCCAACAGATCTGACAGCGGGTAATCATCGGCTCTTAACGTACGAGATTTGCCGAGTCTCCATGCTGGTCTTCAGTGATATGGTGTTATTTCCGATGTCGCCTGCTACTGGTGTGAATGCGAGGCTGGTCACGAGCTTGCGTGACGCTCTTCATTTCTCGCAGGGCGAGGTGTGGGATGCCTGTCCGACATTGTTAATTTGGGCTGCAATGCTTGGTGGAATTGCATCGTCATCCACACCACATCGGAGTTGGTATGTGAATTTCCTCCAAGAACAGTCTCTGCTGTTGAGCGTCAGCTGGGAAATACTGGAGGACGTCATGTCTACCTATCTCTGGTGGGATTACGTCTGCAGTGGACCTGGTGAGAAGCTATGGAGGGAGGCCTGCTCTTGTGCAGGCCAGAGCGTCGTCAAATATAAAGTGGCATACCAGCAGGAAGACCAGACCGCCTCGCCTCTTTGAACCGCAACGGACAAAGCACACGTCACTCCAATAGAGGACGGTGTGTATGCGGCCGAAAGAGTCATGATTGAGTTGGCCTCTGCAGCAGAAGCTGGTGATCATCCTTGGCTTGATGGAGCAGTTCGACAAGAAGAGTCACTTTTCGCACTCCGGACATCTTCCCTCTTCACTGCTCTATGGCGAGTTGCAAAATCTACATCGCAATCTGGAGGAAACGCACGAGTCCTCAACTCCTGCCACGAGCAGAGATGCTGTTCCCCCCACGCTTTTGGGTAGAATCAGTGGACTTGAAATCCGCCGTCTGGCGCACACCATCGGCGTCAAATCCAGACATCATGTTCTCGTATCCGGGCTTGTCCCCCCGGGTACTGGAAAGCGATAATGGATACATGCCTACAAGCTTGATTCAGGCAGTAAATAATTGGCTGTTTCTCTCCAATCTCACGGTCTGGATTCCATACGCTCCAGAGCTGGTCAAAACACGCGACTTGGTTCAGAGAGCTCGCACAATTTGACGTCAAGAAATGGGCGACATGAATAACCGACGCACCCTTAAAGCCTTGGAAGCGAAGTGCACCTCGCCGCAGCAGGAACGACGGGCATCATTCTGGAAGTCAGAGGCGCATGCGGAAAATACCTGTCCGTTAAAGGCGGATTATCTCGGTGGTATGTGGATCTACAGCTACAATTATCTAACCCCAGTCGAATTGAAGTCGAATCGACTGCGGCACAGAGCATTGGATGAAGAGGGCCTCTACCGGGTGATACTGGAATGCATCCCCCGATATTGGCGCCGTAACGCTAGTGAAGGGATCTGGAATCAGTTGAAAAGCTACCTGAAGAGTTTTAGCCTCATTGTAGAAGCCAAAGCTGGCCTGATATGCTAGGCCACCGGTAGAGGAAAAGTATTGCGGTGCAAGCTCTTCAATGCCGGCGCAACAGCCCGGTATTCGTCTTTTTAACTATGTCCCACCCTCGCGGTCATCTTCAACGATTACCCTATCCGCTTCAAACTTCCAAGAACCAGGAATGGGTCAAGAGCCCGCCTCCCTCCATCCCTCGCCAGGCCAGGCTCTGGAGTCTTCCTTGACTGGCATTTCGCCTTAGTAGACTTTCACAGTTCTGGTTGGACCTCAACAGTTTTGATCCTGTGATCCTTTCACCGAGTCCACCAACCGGTTTAGATTCCGCCTGTCGAGCCCATCACGCCCTTGATGTTGCAAGAGCCAGGCCCCTAGAGATCCTTTCCGTGCCTTCAATCCTTCCAATCCCAGACCTGCTTCAAGAACATGGCCATGTTAACCTTTTTGCTCTTCATCTCGACCATCCACGGATGTTCGAGCATCCGCCAGGGTGTGGCCCTCCGCGGCGGTTCCTTTTCCAAACAGCACTCGATGAAGTATTTGAACATATCGCTCCACTTGATCCCGTTCTCCGGTTCGTCCTTTAGTTTCGGGATCGGCTGTGCCACGATATAGGTCAAGAGGTCGATGAGGCCCGCTCTGGGTTGCATTTCGGTGCCATCGGCCGGGAAGGGGAAGCGATGTTGGGCCACCTCTAATAAGGTGACCCCGAGTGACCAAACGTCCGAGGTGATCGTGTATGATTGGCCTTGTATCCTCTCCGGTGCCATGTAGTAGGACGTGCCGATGAAGGTGTTGGCGTCGCCTTTGGTTCCAAACTCGCCGCTGACCCCAAAATCGCAGAGCTTGACTTGGCCGTTTCGGCAGAGCAAGATGTTGGACGGTTTGATGTCTATTTGGGTCAGCTCCCCGGACACGACGCCAGATCGTGTCTTCCCTCACCTCTGTGGATAATCTTCCGGCTGTTGAGGTATGTCAGGCCATGTAAGACTCCTTCAGCAACCTTGCCGAGCACCTTCTCCCCCGTCCGGCCACCGAGCTTCTTGACTTCGCGATACACACTGTCCAGGCTGCCTCCTTCGCAGAACTCCATGGCAATCGATATGGTGCTGGACGACTTGTCCATGAATGCTCCATAGTACTGGCAAATATAATCCGAGGTACAATTCTTGTTGAACTTGAGCTCTCGGAGGATCTGTTTTTTCACGTCCGGGTCGGGACTCGTCGTGATGATCTGGTCATCCATATCAGCGCCGTCCAGCCATCGTCACCACGGGCGTCATACCTTCAAGGCAAAAACGGTCTTTCCGCCTTCCAGCATACATCTCGTCACGGCTCCGCCGGCCCCCTCACCCAAGGACCCGAGTTCGATGATTTTCTTTTGTTCACTGGCGCCACCCCAACCTTCATCGTCCAGATCTTCCACGTCCAGCGGTCGTCCTTTCTCCAGGCTCAATTTCTCAAAGTCGACCGAGAGGCCTCCGGTGCTGCCTTCCCGCTCCATCGAATGACCACCGAGACCGGCCTCCGAATAGACTGAGCTGATGGCCGAAGAAGGGTCCGGCGTGCCCATCTGTCGCCCGTGGCTGCCGAGGGCGAAAGAAAGAGTGGAATAGGTCGAAGACGAGGCCGAGCCGGGAATGCTGGCATTTTGAAAGCTATCGGACCGAGATCGGTTGCTTGTGTCGCTCGACCCACTGACCGTCGACACGTTCAAAGGCTGTATCTGTGGTCTGAGGTTCGGTCCGCCTTCTTGGAGAGAGCCCTGGCTGCCCATGGGAGTCGCCAAAGACAGTTTGGGTGCGCCTCTCGCCGCCAGACTGAACCGTGGTATCTCGGCGCCCGGCTCCCCCTCACCGTTCACAGGCCGCGCGTTCGGAGATGGAGGGATACCCAAGGTCAGACGAGGAGTTCGGTGGCCGCTCTGGCTGCGAGCGCCAGGAACGGGCGGCCGAAGAAGCGGCACCGGTGAGGACATGTCGATCGGCCACAACACGAATGGGAGAGGAGAGAAGAGGCGGGCGAGGTTCTCCTGTCGTCGTCGACTGCTGTCACGTCGAGAGTGCGCTCAGGCCGGACACCTGTTGCTGTATTGGGTCTGCCGGGTGCCTGTCATGTAACGCTGGACGACTCCGATCGTGGCACAAATGTGCCGGGCCTGAGGAATATGCACACTCGGCCAAACCGTCTGGATCCGAGAGGCTCTCGAAGATGCGTAGGAAAGCACCAAAGGTGGAAGCGTAGAGACTATAGGTAAGTGCTGGTGACCATGGAGGTCGCGGCAAACGTCGCTCTTCAGGTTGATTTCCACGGCCCGTGACAGGCGGCTAACTGAAACACTGAACGGCCGGTCAGTGGGAGACAGACCGTTGGGGACGGCTTTGACAGGCTCAAGAAATGGCACGGTGCCCAAGGCAGACGAGCTGATGGAATTCAGTCCGGTCAGAGATCCGAGGACAACGGTAAATCTGCTCAGCTCGTGCTACAAGTACATTCGCCGCCTCATCCCACCCGCATGCGAGAGGAGGAGTAACCCAGCCCTACAACAGCAGCATGACGGTCTCTCGTTAGCGCTGGCCCACGGCATGCCAAGGGGCACCCACTTCACCCCGTCAGCCCAGCAGACAATGGGCAAGGCATGAATTATTCATCATGTCGCACCTTGCGTTACAGAAGATCAGTCCCGTTGGCGGAGGCCGGCGGCGTCAGGGCCCAATGGCGGCGGCGGTCAGAACGCGGCAACCCTGGCGGGCACGTATTCATGCCTGCGTGGCCTTACCGCCTGTTTGGGGCTCACTGGGGGTCCGCTCCGGCCAAAAGATGCGGTGATGACAACGGCCATGGATCCATCGACCCTAGTTGGGCAGGCCTGATCTGCAGATCAACGGGAGTTGGCCCAGGGTAAGAAGACCGAGTGGAACATTTCCTTTGAAGAAAAGGTTGGGTCATTTTCATTGGACTACGGAGAAGAAAGGTTCCAGCGTGCACTCACGTCTGGTGCATCCTGCGACGTTCCATGCTCAAGGCCGGCTACCCGAACAGGCGTTCGCTGCCGACTCGCATATCTTTGTCGGAAGGGGGCAAAGATCGATCGCCCTTGGCCATCCAGCCGTCTGTCGAGTTCGCACCAGGCTGTCGAGGCTCATTGGGGGGGTGATGCTGGTGCCCGTCGGCCAGTACAGAGAGTGTTCGTCGCGGAGGGTGTGCTGTGGGTATTAAGGAGGGATCGCAACTGTTTGCATACAGGCTCGTGTCGTCATTCATCACCTCGCTTACCGGGCGAGTGGTCAAGGTATCATAGCATCATCATGTCGCTTTGCGCAAGACACCGTCTATCGGACGCCAGAAGAGAAAAACAATGCCATATGCTTTTCATCCGGGGGAGTGTTGTCGTCGGTATGGTTGAGAAAAGGAAGGGAGACGGATTCAACGAGCGTTGAATGAGACAGCGAGAATGGCGATTCGAGGAAGAAAAGGCGGCGCACAGAGGTACTGGATGGAGGGAAAAGGGGGGCCCGACAGCTTCTCATCCTCACTCGGACGAGACCTGCTGCCGGCGCCCCTTCTCGGCTTCGAGATTCTCGTACAGCAGGTACAGCGCCCTCTCGTTGGCGGCCGCGCTGCCCATGATGGTGAACATTCGCTCGCCCGTGTCGTCATGTGGTGCCTTTGCGATGGAGATCCGGGCGCCGGACGTCTTTCTGATCTCGCTGATCTTGGATCCGCCACGGCCAATGATACATCCCACCATGTCGGCCGGGATGCTGATGTTTTGTGTCTGGATTTCTTCGCCTTCCTCGTTCAGAGGGACGCCACTGCCACGCACCGCCCCTTCAGCATTGCTCCGGTTGTAGTTTCGTGACTCGGAGAAATCTGCGCCGTTGCCGGTGCGATTGTAGGACCGGGTGCCGCCATAAGCTCCGCTGACCAGACCGCCACCACCACCGACGGCGGGAGGGAGAGGACCCGAGCCAACTTGGACACGAACGGCCGGGTTATAGAGCACGGTGCCGGTGCCGCGCTGCCAGTCATCGACCAAACATTTACCTATCTCCCAGACGGCCTTGTCGATTCCGTCCGGCGTTCCCTGGACCTCGACAATGCGCTCCGTCGACTGCGGCAACATTTCCTTCTGGGCGACCATGCGGACTCCGGAAACGTCTTGGATATGCTTGATCTTCAGCCCTTGGCGGCCAATGATGGTGCCCATCTGATTGTGCGAGATCAACAAGCGAATTGCTGCTCCCCGAATTAGCATCAGTGATTATCGCGCGACGGCCATCTCGTTGACTTACGGTGGGTGCCGTTGTTCTGGACGACGCCGCCCATGCCCATTTGCGGGGCACCTTCCAGTAACCCCTTTGCCACGAGAGAGTATGCCTTGGAAATCCCCGACAAAGGCCCGCTGACGGTCAAGACGCGGTCATGCACACCGGGCACCACCTTGCTCACCCCGGCTTTGACCCCGGTTTCTTCGCGTAAATCAGCCACGTTCTTTCCCGCTTTGCCAATGATGACTCCGGCCTCTTTGGACGAGACGATCGCCCTCAACGTCAACTGTGACTGGGCGTATTCCTCCTCTGTTTTGGGTTGTTCAGCATCTCGATCGCCGGGGCCGAGATTGAGCTGATTCAGGGCGTCTGTCAGGGTGGCATCTTCGGTGTGATTTGTCGCCACTGGCGACTCGGTGGACGCCATCTGAGCAGTCAGCAAGCGTGGTAGATGTGAAGGGTGACGGCCACAATAATGGCCGGATCGAGCTGCACGAGTCGGGTGGTCGGGAGAGGTTGGGATCCAAGGGAGGTGGGGGAGGGAGCGGGTCGAAACAGGAAGACACGTTCGCCGGTGAGGAGGATGATGACCACCACAAAGTGCGCAGGCTGGTGGCGGGAGGAAAAGGGAGGTCGGGAAATGAGGTGTAGAGAGGACGAGCGGGAAAAGGTAGAGGATGTGGCAGGTGGCGCAGTCGTGAAAGACTTCAAGTTAGCTGAGCGTCGCCAGTTGAAGAGTTGGAGCTCGTCCGGCGCCAAGCCGAGAATTTCGGAGGTTTATCACTGGCACAGCAGCTCAACCTAGTTTTCGATCCTTCATTTAGAGGCAGCCAGCGACCAAATTCCACTGATCGGCCACTGCCTGTCTCAGAGGACGGGCAACTACGTATCGATGTCTCTAATGGAGGGACTGTATTTTCTGCCCGGAGTGCTTTGCTGATGCCCCTTGAAATCGCGACGGCAAGTTCAATGTGCATGCACCTCGGCCAGACGACCATTCACGCTGTAGTAAGTGTGCTGAGCGCTGTCCTCGATCAGCCATCATCTCGAAGGTCAAGTCATCATACCGCGGACTCCGATGAGACTCATGAGCAGAGGGAGGGGGGCAAAATGCTTGTCATTTTGTTTTGCTCCATGGAAACGCTCACCGGTCACCACAGCGGGTAGTGATCACTTGACGTCCAACATCCTCAACGGGCGGTGTCCAGGCTGATGCGCAACGCCTCCCCTCCTATTTGTCGGCTTCAAAAATGACTTTTTGAACCTTCATCTGATTGAACTCGTCATACCACTTGGCCGCCTCCGACATGGGTTTAATGTTATCGGTCATAAAACTGCACACGACGTCAGATGCGATCCGCACGTGGACGTTGCCTGGGCCTGTCAACTTACTCGAGTTCATGCTGGTGTTTGGCGAGTGCATCGAGCGCTTTTTCGAACAGGCCTATCAACAGTGTCAGGAGAAAAGACGTGGGGAAGGAAAAGTCGGTCGCATACTCCTCACCGGGCATCTGCCCATCTGGACCCTCAGATTCTTGCCGTATGCTTGGTTCCCGGACCATGGGATCTCGCCGTTGTGGACGCCGATGCTCGAGATGTTGCCCCACGGTCTCAGCAACTCAAAACCCATGCCGAGAGCATCACTGTGGCCCACCAATTCAATCACCGTGTCGGCACCGCGGCCGTCGGTCAAGTCCTTCACCCGCTTCTTCAGGCCCTCCAGATCTTTTTGGTAGTTCCACGGCTCACCGCCCAGTTTCTTCGCCAACGCGAGGCGGGATTCGACGCCGTCAATGGCCAGGACCGCCTTGGGTTTGTAGTCCAGAGCGTTCACCAGAGAGCACAATCCGACCGGTCCGCAGCCGATCAGGAGGACGACGCTTGACTGAATGGTCTCTTGGTCGAACCCGCGGAACGCATTGGCGGCGGCGAAATATCCCGTGGGAAAAATATCGGCCATCAACACCAACTTGCTCTCTTGGATATTGGGCGGTGCCTTCACGACCGTGGTATCCGCCAGAGGTATGCGGCAGTATTCAGCCTGACCACCGTCCAGAATCACGGATCCGAACAACTGGCATTTCTCACATCGCGATGAAAAGCCCTTTTTGCAGTAAAAGCATTCTCCGCAATTCACGGTGAACGGCGTGACGATGTGATCTCCCACCTTGACCGTCTTGACCTCGGAACCCAGTTCGACGACTTCACCGGTGAATTCATGGCCCATGACGAAGCCCGTGCCAGAGGGTTGGTGGCCGCGAAAGACATGGAGCTCGCTGCGCCGAGGTCAGTAGGGAACCCGAATTCAAACGCCGTTGACCCACCACGCACCTGCCACAGAGCGCCGTGTATCGGACCTTCACAATGATGTCTTTGGGATCCTGAATCTTGGGAATCGGTCGCTGCTCGACTTCGACATGCAACTTGCCCTTGAAGATGACTGCTTGCATCGTGTCTTTGGCCATCCTGTCCCGCTGGTTCTTTTCGCCTTCTCAATCGCCAATTTGTGCTGGGAGTCACCGGGATATCGGGAAGAGACAAAGACTCGAGAGGGGTTTTGGATCTAAGCCGCGGCTGCGAGGTGGGTCAGGCTACAGGATATGTACCGTCAAGATACTCGCACATACTTCCATCGCCTTGAGACGCTGTGGGAGGGGAGAAGTCCTGGTCCGGGCGTTGTTGCGGGGGGTTCCGCTTTCAGTTGGAGAGCCATCAGCCAACCCACTTGGGCTTCGACCACTCAGACGCATGGATTGTGACCCAGCGCAGCGGGGTGCGTCTCGTAAAGTTGAGAGGCCCAGCTGCGAGGTCTCGGAAACGAACGTAGGGGGGCTAGCCAGTTGGACGACCTGCTTTGACAGGCGGGAAACACTTGCCGCGGGATTTGTGGTCGGAGAAGTACGGAGCAGCAACATCGACCCAAGAAAACGGTTGCAAAAGGGAGCGAAGAAGGAAAAGCGGCTCAACGGGGACCAGCTCGATTGTGAAGAGGCCATTCTGATGCAAGTGGTAGGTTATAGAGCCGCAAACTCGGAATTAATCCCCCCCGTCAAGACTCCTCCGTTGTGTGGCCTGGGTCCCTGGTGTGCCTGCCCGCGCATCTGCTGTCCCCACGCCGACCAATGCTTGCTCTCACTGCACCGAATCGTCATCCGTTGGTCCTTTCAAAGCCATCAGGCCGGTGTCGGTCGACGCCAATCGAAGATTGGCCGCTGGGTCATGTAACCGTGCAGAGAAGCTCTGATTCCAGAATGAATTTGCCTTCCTTGTATTTCTCACTGGTCTCATATGCCTTGTCATATTTCCAGCCCACAGTTTCATTGCACTGCTTGCATGTTATGTCTCGGACGATGTGTCTCCCTGTCGTCATGTTCCTCTCCATCGGATCTCCCGCTTTGACGTTGACGACCGTGGAAAACAGAAAGGCCTTGCCGTGCTGGCCCCGGAAGTTTCTCGAGATGATGTCGTCGAAATCGGCCAGGTGGGTTTTGCAGTTCTCAAGACCTTTTGTCAGAATATAATCATCCTCCAGTGGGAGACGTCGGAAGTTACCTTGCAGCCGAAGATCTTGTTGGCGTTGAGATAGATGTTGTAGGCGAGTCCCATCCTCTCATCAGCTCACGAGGTCGACCTCGGTGGTAGCAGAGAAGGAAAGGAGGAAGACCTGCCGCCAGCAGGGCAAAGCCGGTCCGTCCGTGCCTGGCCCGCACACGGTGAGCAGGCTCCGAGTGGTCAAGTCAGCGTCGCTTGGAGGGCACGTCCTTCCCAGAAGAGATCGTTTCAGAGGGCCACTGGAAAGGTAGAACCTGATTTTACCGCTGTGAAGTGAGGTGCAGTCAATTGAAAAGATTCGGTACGGTGAGGATATATCACGTCTCAACGTATGGAATGTTCAAGACGTGGGCCGGTCAGCGATCGGAGGCAGAGTGCGAGAGTGAGTGTAGATTGGCGGGACGGGACTGGACTGTGTCAGCGTGAGATGCAAAGGTCACAAGTCGAGCCGCCAACTCCAAGAGTGCAGGCTGATTCACGAGAGGAGGCTTGTGACTTAGGATATTAGATATCATGACCGTCAGCGGATGAAACTGCACAGCGGACCACGGTTCCGTGGCGCAGTTTGGCCCGAGCAGAGCTTGGCCCACTGATAAAATGCAGATGACGCAGTGAATGGAGCAGCCTGGATAGTAAAAACTTGAACAAACCGAACCTTGCACGGTACGCTGCGGCATGACGGCAGGATAGTTTCTCTCATGAGGGACTTTTAAGTCTCCGCAGAAGTTGACAACCGGAATTGCGATAGCTGGCCATCTCGGGCAGCCTCTAGGTTGAGCCTTTACCAGCAAGTTATCGAAAAAGCCAGTGGCCCTTTTGGTGCTGCTTTAGCGGCCTTTGCCAGAGGGGGTGAGTGTTCCTTGGCAAAGCAGAATTCCAGTTTGACACTGCACTTTGCATTCAACTTGTTAGTTACCAGGCTGTCACTATAAATTTGTTACCATCAGTCTAGGACTGAGAATCTGGCGGTTGCCACCAACTGCAATTATGAAACTGATGTTACAGCAAATATCTATGCGGCTGAAGAAGGCCGTCCACGATTCCGAGCCTAGGGTAGACCTTGATCTGCATATCTCTCTCTCAGAATTCGCCGACAGGCCGATCTCAGGCAGTGATCCAGATAAATTCTAGATGAGGACGTGCGATTCTTACCTCCTTCATGAAATGATGCACAGAAGAAACATGACCAGGATTGTTACGGCCGCCGTCAACGTCCCATTCTGCTGCCACCTTCTCCGCAAGCAACCAAAGAGAAATCAGCTGCGCAAGGGATGTATATTACGGGTCTCCCTCATCGCCGACTCAGTCGATCTTCGTACCGGTACCAGAAATCTGAGCAGTCTTTGTGCCCCCAATGGTCCGTCCAGAACTCGCCAAATATGTCCTCCAGATCAAGATCGACTTCGGACACTCTTTCACTTCTTTTGAGCCCGCATAAGGCGCAGAATTGAGATGATGAAACTGCGTTCGAGCTCGTGAGAATGAGCATGGCGGGAGAGAGAGACATCTTCATACGCGGATGATGATGGGGCACGTCCGCTTTGCCCACAACCGCATTGAATATATATGCGTATACGGACCATGCATTGACCGTCTCGGCCACTTCCCGGTCGTCCCTCGCGATCTCGCTTTTGTTGATCGAGGTCAACTTCATGCCCCCGCTCTTCCCAGCAGGTCCTATTCTGGTGCTCTGAGCGAGGATCGTATCACGCTTCCATCGGAGTGTTCGCCCTGCAATTATCCTCGCTGCCACACGATAGACGGTCGTAATTTGAATGGCCAACTCTGGCCGCCGTTGTGCTGGTCTCTTGGCCTCATCGGCTAATTCCTGGAATACCAATGACAAAAGCGGCAGCAGCGTTGACGGCGGAGGGATGTTTGTCGGTCTTTGCCGCACCGTCGTATGCAATGGACCTGACAGACGGCCGGTTTGCGCTGTGGTCACCAGTGAGCGTCCATGACCAACTGGCTCTGCGGCATCGATGGCGGAAGCTGAAGTCACTTCATCTGGGTGTGTGCCATCCTCAAATGGCTGCCAGTCTTCTTCAGCGTCGTCGGACATTCTTCTCCCCTTTGCCACCCTCGTCTTCACTTTTTCTTGGCTTTGGTGCTTCCTTGCCGAGCTCGTTGGTGCTGAGGTCTGGGTTTGCACCTCTTCAAAAGCACCCCATTCGTCATCCCAAGTCGCGTCGTGGTCGACGTGGTGGCTCTTATTTTCCACAGCGGCCTCTCTGGGGGCCATTGCTGGCCCTTGAACAGACTGGGTCACATGAGAGCTTGAGGAACCACTCCCATCCAAGGCCAGCAGATCTTCATGGATAAGGCTGGTGGTCTGGACAACGGACGGAGCCTCCCAATAGCCATCTTGACGACTCGATGCGTCGCTCTGTGAAGCGATCGGAGCTTCTTCCCCTCCTGGGCCAGTCTCAAAATCCCCAAAGTCATCGTCAGCGTCGAAAAGTATATCGGTGCCCCCGTCTGCTTGCGCCTGCCATAAAGGCTCTGTGGGGTTTATGCCTGGTCTCTGCGGCTGAGATGTGTGAGTCTCACCAGCTGACCCCGCCTCACCGCATACATTGTTGGGCCATTCTTTCTCCCGTTCCTGGCCGGTCGACGGTTGAGCTTGGCTGCTCTTCTGATCTGACACAAAGGCCGCGTACAAATCAGCGGACATTGCTGCAAGCAAACATGATTTCAGCCTCAGTCAATTCACGCAGGAATAGAAAGAATTTGACGATGCCAAAAGCTGGAGCATGGATATGGCGTTGGCGGAGGCAGTGGCATCTTGCCAAGGAATGGTCCAGGGCTTGGCCGCCCGCCGCTTTTGACGTCGCCATAAGAACCGGCCCTCCCAACTTCCCGACATCGACCTCCTCCTTCACCCTCCTCTCTCTCCATCCCAGTCCCCCTCGAAACAATAGCCTTGGAGAAAAGTCAAGGACTGACTCATGGCCGGAATTCAGATTCAGGGTTGTGGAAGCAGCCGTCCGGCACTAGGGTCTGTTGCAAGCGTCGTCGCGGATCAATGCGAATGAACCCAGTACAGACGTCGAGCCCTTGCGGCTGCTTTTCAAGTCTTTCATCTTTACCTGTTGACACATTGTGTCGCACTAAAGCGGAGAATCCAGGAACTGGGATTGGCCTATTGAGGGTTGGACTCGACGTGCTTTGGTAATGTGCTGCCAGCTTCAAAACTCATGTCAAGCCCACAAGCTCTTCCGTATACACAAACTCTGGTGGCCTTTGAGGAGCTTCTTCAACGCTATGAGTCAGCATTCGCAGCTAAAAGATTATTTGGTCGCAAGAGAGGAAAAAATTGCCTTTCTACCAAAAATTGGTGCGCACTTTCCGCAGAGCTATTAGACTCTTCTATCTTGTCCTCTTGTCGAAGATCCCGAGCAGACTTGGCTTCCTCGAGAGCTTTTTCGGCCGAGAGTGTTGCATTATACCACTCGATGAACCCTTATTCTTTTCCAGGCTACGGTTCCAGTAAGCCCGGAGACCGGATTGATATCCTTTTAAAAACACGTAATAAAGGCTCTCGCAAATAAGGCGAGTTTGGAGTAAGAAAGTTGCGGGGTCATCGGCACGGTCCATCTCAACAATGGGTTGTCGCCAGTGGCCTTCTGGAAACGTGCCTAAGCAGAACTACGGTAATCCACGTAGAGAGGAATCTGTCTTGGCATTGAGGCAAGAACACCACAATCAACATCCATCTTTGCGTTCTCACCCTGTCCCTGCATCCTACACCTGGTCACCGATGCGCCCGTTCGAAGATACACAGTAATGGTCACTGTCTTGCTTCGCTCTCTATACACTGACTGGATGTAGGCGACGCTGGACGTTGCTCTTCAACACCTCAATTGGAGTTGATCTCCGGCAGGCGTTGCGAGACGATGACGGCTTTGATCCTTGTGAAGATGGGCTCCGGTCGGTGTGCTGGAAGGTCGGTCATCGTCCTCACCCTTTCATGACTGACGGTCTGATGATTTCAGGCCTTCTTGTTGTACGGCCCGCTCAGCCAAGGTTCCTGGTCCAAGAAGCTGGCAGAGTCGAGATCGGCGTACAGTTCACTTCGAGACCACTTTCTGCGATTTATCGAGCATCCTAATGATCTTCACTCGACGACCGATCCTTTAGCCGATGATGACAATGTAAGACATCTCATTGTGAGTTTCCTGCGCGGTCTGACCTCTGACCAAGTGAAGTCTCCCTGGTCGACGCTTCGACAAGACGAGGTCAGTCGAGAAGAAATCTTTCAGGATGTCACCCGGTGTATGCAGGAGAATTACTTCTTCCGCGAGCCAACGACCCAGAAGAAGCTTTTGGACATTCTCTTCATCTACGCCAAGCTCAATCCCGACACTGGCTATCGGCAAGGAATGCATGAGCTCATAGCCCCCATCCTCTGGATTGTCCAGCACGACGCCGTTGACAAAGCGACGGTGCCCAATGTGGAACGGGAGCGAGAGGGCTCCGCGTTTATGCTGGAGGCCATGGACCACCAGTACGTGGAGCACGATGCCTTCAGTCTATTCTGTGCTGTAATGCAAAATGCAAAGGCATTCTACGAAGTCGGCGCCAACGGTGATTCTTCTCCGATCATTGCGCGAAGTCGAAGGATTCACGACGACATGCTCGCCGCCATTGATCCGGAGCTGGCGCTGCACCTGCAAGTCGTCGGCATTTTGCCCCAAATATATTCCATGTAAGTCTTGCTGAAAGATGCGGCCCACTCCACGGTGGACTGACCAAGGACAGCCGATGGATTCGGCTTCTCTTTGGTCGAGAGTTCGATTTCAAGGATGTCCTTCAAATGTGGGATCTCCTGTTTGCCGAGAACCTCAGATCTGATGTCATTGACCTGACATGTGTCGCCATGTTATTGCGAGCAAGGTGGATGTGTACGTGTGATGCCCGCTTCTGCTTCCGACCGACGCTAATTTGCACAGTGCTGGAGGCCGACTATACTGCAGCGATCACGGCGTTGACGCACTTCCAATTGCCTCGATCGACCGAGGGACCCAGATCCTTGGTAAAAGACGCCCTCTATCTGGACCGGAATCGAAATGCGGAAGCTGGGGCCGTGCTCATAGAACGGTATAGTGGAAAGAGGCCGAAAGAGATGGTCGGCGAAATATTGGCCCCTCCCAAGCGCCCTTTACAGCCATTGAGGGGAGCCAGGACTCCTCAGCACCGGCCGTCACCAAATGGATCGCCAGCACGATTTTCATCGACACCAAGACAATTCGAGACCGTCTTCCACGATGTCTCTGGCGGGATCCAGAGGCGGACAGAAGGCTGGAACGTTTCCAAGGCCGTCAGAAACGCCATGGGAGAAGTCCGGCGCAATGTGACCAGCCTCCAATCTCACTCACGTCAAACAAGCGCGGATACCCGGCCGGGCACCCAGGGTCAGGAGCAGGATGACGGGAAGAGAGCAGCAGATTTCGAAAACCGTCTGCGGGAGCTCGAGAAACGAAACAAGGCGCTGGCAAATATGCTGGAAGGGGCATTGGAGACGCTGAGGTCGACCAAGCCGACGGCCTTCTCAGACCACCTCGACCAAGCTGAGCAGAATTTCAACTTGTCCCTGGCCAAGATTCAATTTGTTTCGGTCTATCTGGCAGATCCCGAAATCCCAATCCCCACCGACGACGTCTGGGACCGGCCTTCGCGGGCCTCGAGTGATGCGTCTCCGGAGAAACCCCTGGGGCAGGAGGGGGTCACTGTGGCGACGACGAAGCCCGAGGATGCCGAAGAGAAATCCGTCGTCCACGCCCCCCCGACACCAACGGCGTCACGCGAACAAGCCGCTTCGGGGACGGTCGCTGGGCCTCGAAACGACGAATCTCAGAGGACTGACAGCAGGCGCTATGGTGGAATCAAGAGCTCGGTGAGACCGTCTCTGACGGACTCCCCGTTTTCCTTCATGCTTGGGGAGGACCGGCACGGGTCCGGCTTTGTCAGCTCCGCGGCCGATCCGTCTACACAGAGGGGTGGCGGTGAATCTCGGACGAAACTCAAGCAGCTTTGGGCCGAAGCGACGGTCAATTCAAACAGCAAAGGAGGGGAGAGCGAAGATGGCGGGTTTACTCTTAGCAAACTGCATGGCGGCCACGGACTATGATGAATTTTGATGATGGCGAGATCTCCAGTGCATCCGAGGAACGGCCATTTTTCATTCCAAAGATCTGACGAGCCATGACCAGAGTTGGGAGATATTTCTTCTTATCAAGTCGAGAGGTGTTAATTGACTAGATGGAGAGAGCAGGGAACACAATTCATTGGATAGGGTCCAAACAGATCGGTAGATATTTCCCCAGGTATGTCCACTGACTCCTCACATTTGATCAATCGCACTTGGCAGTGGCCCATCCGTTCCGGTGCGGCAAAGCCCAAGCCCATGATCGGTCTATCATACTCTTCACCACTGTCAAACGCCTGAATACACGTCCGCTGGGTGGGCACAGTGGTCTTTGATTGAAACGCTGACTTGGGTTCCACTCATCGCCCGTCTTGGCCAGATCTTTTTCTCCACATGTTCGCGATCGGCATCAGTGGTTGTGTCTGACTTCAACACATCACCGACTTCGCCGCCGTCCCAGCAGACCACGACCACAAGGTCTGGCCGAGTGGGAGCTGTCTAGCACGAGCTTGAGGAACGCAATCGACGGACAGGCGCCCATTCTGCTGCAAAAACCGAGGCGTGACCACGGTGCGCAGTCATCTGGCCCCGACGTCCCAAGCTCAGTCGTGCCATGCATTCCACCAGCACACCACTCTGACCGTGGTTGAACTCCCCGTCAGGCGACCACTCGGCTCAATCTGGCAGCCAACAAGTCCTCCCTCACTATGACACGCAATGGCTCTTATACGTACGGTACGTCTCCATTCCCACGAGGAGGTCGCGTCTCAACTCTCTCATGACGACGTGATCATCTGTCTGACCGGTCCAGCAGAAAACGTCAGCCCGCTGTCACACTCGCCTCACCTTGAAGTCCCTCCAGGAGCAGCAATGTCGTCGGATCTCGGCGTACACATACCAAAGAATAAGAGTACCGGCAATTTGCTGTCCCCCCGGCATGGTTTCAATTTTCTCTCGGCACGAAGCCGCTTCTCATTCGACGCGGGCTCGGCACAGGAGATGAACAATTTGAAAAGGTGTGTGTGTCTAGGCTGACGTGTGTCTGAATGCCTCTCATTTTTGTAGAGCCGCTCGTGTAGACCCCGACCATGGACTGGGCATTTCGGGTCTGCGTCGAATTAGACGACAAGGGCCGTTTTTACGCACCCCGACGCTGATACACGAGGAAGACGAGTTTGTCCCGTCCTCTCTCCAGCACACCAAAACGCTGCCGTCGTCGATGATCTCGTCCTCGTCGCCTCGATCGGTATCCGCTGGTTACCTCACGAGCGGACCCTCGTCTCCGGTGATTGAAGATCTCCATCGATTTCCCTCCGAATCGCTCCATTCATTCTCCTTTGCGCACCAGTCGGAAGAATTCTTACACAGCAGACAGAATATACTGAGAAAATCGATAGACTTTATGCGAGATCGTTCCTCATGGGCTGCCAACCCTGCCTTGGCCGCGGCCCAGGCACGCCTGAGCGGCGATGCAGAGATACAAGGCATGATGGACCTGTTGAAGAAAGCCAACATGATCAGTGTTGATGATACACACGAGCGCAAATCGAGGGGGTTGGCGACTGGGCCCATGACGGGACCGGCTGATGTGGATGGTCCCAACATCTTTGAAAAGAGTTTCAGCCAGGAAATCGAGCGGCCCTCAATTGAGGAACCCGTGGCAAGTCCCCCCCCGGAGCAAGAAGAATTTTCACGGTGTTCAACTTCCACCTTGGGAGAGGGGGATTTGGAGCTGCCACGCCGTCGACCGACCGGTTCGGCGTCTCCTTCTGCCCCCGGCCGGTTGGGCCTCAAGAGGACCTTCACCGACCTGACGTCGATGTCTCTAGAACAACGACTGATGGAAGCCCTCGCACAACCATACTCGGCCAACGAACCGTTGTTCGCTCAGAACGTGGTTGGCTCACCGGTGGCCTCGGACATGACGGCGACTGCTGCCGCGGCCGCGGCTGCCAATGCATCTTCGGTCCATACCCACAGCAGTAAATGGTCGCCTGCTCACCAAGCCGTTTTCCGGACCGAAGCTGATCTGCCCTGGACCATTCTGGCGGCCAACGACTTGGCCTGTCTGATATTCGGGGTGACACGGGCCGAAGTCAGATCGCTCAGCATTCTGGGCATCATCCAGGAAGAAAGGAGGCAGTGGCTAGAGACGAAGCTTGCTCGATCACACCCGCCTAGCCGAGAAAATTCCAAACCATCTTCGACGAGTGTCATGGCTAATGGGACCTCGGCCCTGGTGGGCAACAGAAGTGGTATTACAGCTAGAATACTTAGTAAGGCTCCCTCAAGAGCTAACAAATCTTCAGAAAAAGCTCAGACGAGCGATGGATCTGGCGGCCGCGGTCCTGGCCGCCCGGATGCCAAAAACCATCCTTCCACGAAGTCACGAGGTGTGTTGCTCTGTGGCGATATCGTGCCTATACAAAAGCGCGATGGTTCCGTTGGGGCTGCGAGTTTCTGGGTCATGGAGAAACGTGGCGGCCTGATCTGGGTGATCGAAGAGATCACCGAAGACGTCGCCTACCTGCCCGTTGACAGCACCGGCACGGTCTCCGGCGCCCATGGTGACTTGGAGCCTATCTGGGGCCGGGCGATCCCAGACGGCACTCCTCTCAAGACTCTGATCCCACGATTTCCCTTTCAGGACTTTTTGCACGCTCGCGTGTATGGTGATAAGTCTCTTCTCGGACACTTTACGGTCCAGACTGCTAATGGGAGCAATGTTCCCGCGACGGTGGAAAAGACTCCCGGAAAGAGTGAGCTCCGCATTTCGAGCTTGCCACACATTGCCGGCGTCATGGTGTTGAATCCAGAGACTCTCTGCATCATCAGCTCCAATTCTGTCTTCTCGGCCGCACTCTTTGGCTATGAGCAGCCTGATGGATTGCCGATATGCGACCTGATCCCCGGCTTTGCCGACATCCTGGGCATCCTCACCGAGGAAGAGGACATCGAGTTGACTGATGGCATCGTCGTCCCCGAGCACAGTTTTCGTCGTGCGCGCGCCTTACTGGCTCTCCGTGAAGGCAAGGAAGACGCGGCCAGCATTTTCTTACATCCGTCGGGTCTCCCGGCCAAACATCGAGATGGCGCCGATATCATGGTTGATCTGCAGATGAGGGTGGTGCACAGTGAGACCGTCTTTCCGGACGAAGATCATCATGATGCTCGGTCCGGCATGGCGGTCTCGGAGCTCGTCTACGCCGTCTGGATCACGTATTCTCGACAACTACACTCGGCCGGGCTCGGACTCGTGGAGCCTGACCCGACATTGTCGGAACGATCGTTGTCTCCACCATCTCAGCCAGAGCCGCCGGCGACACTGCCTTCCCCGCCAGTGATGTCGTCCGACGCATCGAGCAAATCAGCAGAGAGCCCCCCACTGTCCCTGGAGGCGCCCTTGCAGCCTCTGACGTCGGATGAGGACAATGCCAACACGATGGACGAGCCGTTGGAACATCCTCCACCGCACGCGGCCTATATCCCGCATGAGAAGAAGACGATCAATGACTTTATCATCCTGGAGGAAATGGGCTCGGGGGCCTATGGGCAGGTGAAGTTGGTGCGATACAAGAAGAACACGTCGAGAAAGATGGTCCTCAAGTACGTCACCAAGAAACGGATTCTGGTCGACACATGGACTCGAGATCGCCGATTGGGCACTGTGCCCCTGGAGATTCACGTCATGGATTACCTTCGCCGAGACGGTCTCCGGCATCCTAACATTGTCGAAATGATCGACTTCTTCGAGGACGATGTGAACTATTACATTGAGATGCTCCCTCATGGCATTCCCGGCATGGACCTGTTTGACTACATCGAGCTGAGATCCAACATGGAAGAGGGTGAGTGTCGGAACATCTTCCGACAAGTCGTGGACGCCATCCACCATCTCCATACCAAAGCCTTTGTCGTCCACCGGGACATCAAGGACGAAAATGTCGTTCTCGACGGCGAAGGTCGCATCAAACTGATCGACTTTGGCAGTGCCGCCTACCTCAAGAACGGGCCTTTTGACGTGTTTGTGGGCACGATTGGTGAGTCCTCAGCCCTCACTCATCCCCCCCCGGCGTGTACTGACTCGAATAGATTACGCGGCCCCGGAAGTGCTCCAAGGCAAGGCGTATAGCGGTCGTGAACAGGACGTGTGGGCCTTGGGCATTCTCCTCTACACCATTGCATATAAAGAGAGTCAGTTTGTGGCGGCAGTGATGCCTCTCGGTTGACATGATACTAACGTCGGGCCTGACAGATCCTTTTTACAATCTAGACGAGATTCTCGATCACCCGTTGCGAGTGCCATTCCTGCCGTATTCCGAATCCTGTTTGGATCTGATTCGACGAATGCTCGAGAGAGACGTGGACGAACGCATCGACATCGAAGAGGTGCGAGACCATCCGTGGCTGCACGAAGATGATTGATTCACTGCTCACGAGAGAGTGACCGAGTCCGACGGGCGCGAGACCATGGCCGACGACAAGCGGAAGAAAAAATTAAATATACCCAGGGAAGGTCGGCCTGTACATGGATGTACGAAGATTTCATGATTCCCTGTACGGAACACCATGTTTTATGTGATAAAGATACCGATACCCTCAAACGACAAAGCGGCTGACTGACAATACGTTTTGGTGTTGCGGGCAGATGTCTGGCAGAGCTCCCGGCGCGGCCCGAGGTTTGGAATTTAAAAGGACGGCTGGAGAATCTGCGAACGGAAAAATCTGAGACGAAAGCGGATCGTGTAATGGCGACATATTGGCCGGCAGGAAGCATGGCTGATGGTGGACACTGATGGCTATTGGAGGGATATGGACTCGACGTCTTTGCCGTAGCTAGCATACACTCACTTGATGCCTGGAGAGTCCCACGACAAACACAAGATTGGGCACCACTTTCCCTACCAACATGATACATGTTATAGAATGGAAATCATGTGGACGGTCGAAGTCGGGAACAACTCCACTGGCGCTCGCCTAACAGGCCCACGACCGTACACTCTGGTTGACGCACCTCGACCACGGCAGAGAATATGCACAGAAGTTTCGTTATGTTGAGGGCTCGCCGGAACACTTCCGTCCAGTTCAAGAGTACGACTTTCCGAACATTTCATTCATGGTGCCAGGGCCCACGTCGTTAGCTCGACGGCTTTTGACTTTTACGTTCAAGTTGGAAGACCAGGTCCGGGCTCAATGGCGGCAACGCGGTGGGCTGCGGCTTGCATTGTGCCTGAATTGTCCCAGCCAGGGGTACAGGTGTACGCCGCTCGGTTCGCAGTTGCGCTGCTCCGGCTTCCGAAGGTTTTTAGGACCTTTGAGTGTGATGGCCTCGCTGGCTGGTTGGCTGGCTCGCGCCTCGGGTGGAGGTCCATTGACAGATAGCACATGGCCGGAAGATCCAGCACCAGGGCCCATGAATGAATGGGTCGTTGGGTGGGTCAGAACAGCCAGTGGCTAACAGGCGAACATCGGGTGCCATGCCCTAATCCCCTCGCTAACGGCTTTTTTGTCTGCTGTCTGAATTGTTTCTCGTCAAAGTGGCCGGATTTGGGGCCGTGGCCTGCAGGAGAGAAACATCCGCGAGACAGGGCGCAGGTCTGATGTTGTGGCCGGATCTGGACCTGGTTGGCCATTCTCAGAGACATGTCCGAATGTTAGGAGGGAAAAAAGGTACGTGCACAGAGGTATGTCTTCCGTCGCATGCAGCGTGGGCCTCTCGGTCGTGTGGAGGCTTCGTCCCGCTCGCGTGCAAGTCGAGGGCCTGGTTAGTTCGATCGATCGATGCAACTGTCTGTCCGCCATTTCCTGCGCCAGGCTCGTGTCCGACAAGACGGGGGGGCCGACTTTGCAGATTGCACCCTTTTTGGTTACCGCGCCGGTGTAATATCTGTGCAGGTCAGCTTCTCGCCGTTGGCACTGGCGGTGTGCTGCAGATGGTGTAGCTGAACTTGGATCTGGCCTGAACTGGCGTCCTGCCCACCAAGTCCAACGTGAGATAACCAGGCAGGACCGACCCCAGCCACTCAGAATCCACCGCAGTGGCAACAACCCTGGCTGCAACATCCTCCAGAACACGGCCTAATGCAACTTGCATCCGGCCCTTTCCCAGCTCGACATTTCGCCGCTCTCCTCCCTCTTCCCCTTGGGCATGTTGCACGTACATCACGCGATGGACACAGCCCATGTGCGTGTATACGTGTGCGTCTGCAAGGTGCAAGGAGCTGAGCTAGACTGCTGACCCCGACCCTGCGGTAACTGTTCTCCTGTTCTGCAGGGGCTTCGCCCTTCTGCCAGGTTTGTAAACTGGATTTTTTTGGTTTTCAATTTCGCTGGGCTACCCTTTCTCCCACACCCACACACACATACATACTCTCTTTTCTCCATCGAAAGCCCCTCCCCCCCCACTCCTTCAGATCCTCATCGGCGTCATCCAGCTGGCCTCCCTGGCCCACGGCCCCGCCCGCTCGCAATCGCCTCGGACATCTATCGATACGCTGATAAGTTGGCGTGCTTGGCCCACCGGCTTCTGCCACACCACCACCACCCTGGTCCGGGCAGTGTGACCTGCGCCGGCCCTCTCCCTTATCCACAACCACATCGTCGCCGTTGCCACCACGGCTCCTGTCGTTGTTGTCTTCTTTCCATCTTCTCCCTGTCCGGCCGGCATTGGGCAGTACCAGCGACCAGCGCGCAGCGCCTTTCCCAACGTCTCAACCTCGTCATCGCACTCAGCCCGAGGTCGTGCAGGGTCGCAACACATGTGCTGAGGGGTAACCATCGTGCGGAGGGAGACGGTGGAAGCACCGCCTGACATCATGGATTCAATCGCACCGGTTGCGCCTCCGCGACCGCTGGAATCACCAAGGCCGATGACTCCGACCAGTCCAATGCTGAATGAGGCTCCGTTCGATCAGCCAGCAAAGTTGAAAAGCCGGCACCGCCTGTTGCAAGGCCTGCAGAGGATGTCGTCGTCTCCGTCATTGGCCAAGTTGGGCCGGACCCGATCCAACGAACGAGTATACAGGTCCAACCAGAAGGCATCCATGTCTTGTGTATCCCTAAGCTCGCCCGGCTCGAGTTATTCGCTGTTGCCGCCCGGTTCCTATGCGTCCGACCTGTCCAACGGGTTTTCTACCGCCCCCACCACGCCGGGCTCGCCGTCCAGTCAACAATCTTATTTCGACAGCAACTCTCGCCTGCGGCCTCTCGACCCGACCGAGATCACGACGATCGCCGTGCCCATTGACATCCGAACATCCAAGCCGTTGGCATCGACGTTGCCTGAGATCTCTGAGAAGCCTGTGCCGCGACGGCCCAATTTCAACTTTTGGGCCGACCTTCCCCAGGAGCTTCGCGTGCACATCCTCAGCTTTTTGTCCCCCAAAGAGATCATCCGACTGTCATCGGTGTCGAAACAATGGCACGAACTGTGCTTCGACGGGCAGCTGTGGACCAGTCTCGACTGCCAGACCTATTATCAGCAGATCACATCCGACGCGTTGGTCAAGATCCTGCTCCAGGCCGGCGCTTTCGTCAAGAATCTCAACCTGCGCGGCTGCGTGCAGCTCCGAGACCAGTGGCTGAGCCTCGGAACACGGATGAATGACCGAGAGTGCCGGAATCTGGAGCATTTCAGCATCGAAGGATGCAAAATCGAGCGGTCCTCGATCCACTTCTTCCTCCTCCGAAATCCCAAGTTGATTCACATCAACATGCCGAGCATGCAGAACATCAACAATGCCACCATGAGGATCATCGCATGCCACTGTCCCCAACTCGAACTCCTGAACATTGATTGGTGCTCGCAGATCGACACCAAAGGACTGAAAAAAGTCATCCAATCGTGCCCGAACCTGACCGACCTCCGTGCCTCGGAAGTGCAGGGCCTCGACGAGAACGATTTCATGCTCGAGCTGTTCCAGCGAAACAGTCTCGAACGGCTGATCCTCCAGCACTGCGACAGCTTGACCGATGAGGCTCTCGAGATCCTGGCCCAGGGCGTGAACCCCGAAAGAGATGTGCTGACCGACCGGCCGATGGTGCCCCCGCGCCGGCTACGCCATCTGGACATCTCTCGCTGCCGCAGCTTGACCGACCGAGGGGTCAGAGCACTTGCACACAACGTTCCTTATCTGGAGGGCTTCCGTTTGTGTCAGAACACCGCTTTGACCGACGATGCATTGGCCGATCTCGTCCCGACGACCGATCGATTGACACATCTCGAGGTGGAAGAGGTGGAATTACTGACCAACGCGACGCTGATGACCCTGTCGAACTCGAAAGCGGCAAAGACGTTGGAACACTTGAGCATTTCTTACTGTGAACAGATGGGCGATATCGGGGTCCTGCCGCTGTTGAAGGCGAGTCCACACCTTCAATCCTTGTGCCTGGATAACACTCGGATCTCGGATCTCGTCCTGATGGAAGCGTCGGAGCAAGTCCGCAAGCGGGGCAGCACGCCCAAGAAGAACCAACGGCCCAAAAAGGGCCTCGAACTGGTGGCATTTGACTGTGCCAACGTCACCTGGGCAGGGGTGCGGGAAGTCCTCCAGGGAAATAGCCGTGTCATGCAAGGCCGGAAGAGGTCGGTGATGCCGACCCACAGCCCCGTCGGCGAAGAGGATGCACCGGGGGGGACGAAGCGCCTGGTCGACATACAGACGTTGCTGTATCCGACGCAGATCATCCATCTCAAGGCCTTTTATGGATGGCAGCAGACCGTCGAGGAGCACTACAAACGGTGTATGACCGCGAGGTGGGGGGCCGCCGCCAGACTGGAAGGTAAGTGGGCCGAATGGATGGTCGTCAGTGAAGAGGTGGGCGGTGTCGGAGGCGGATGGGCCAGTCGGAGAAGACGAAGGAGGGCGAGAGAGGCCGAGAATCGGGTGAGAGATGACGAGGATGGAAATGCGATGGATACGGGCACGGGAGATGACGATGGCAGTGGCATCGAGTTTGGGGCAGGACGGAATCCAAGAGGGGGGAGGCGCAGGGCGCGGAGTGGAGGGTGTGCTGTGATGTGACCTCAACGCCGTTGATCGGCCAGCGCTTGGTTCAGTCATGGCCTTTGGAGTTTATTCCACTTGATGAATGCGTGTTGGCGTTGAATTTGCATTGTCTCTGGCAGTGGGAGTGAGCTGTTGGGTGTCTGGTGCATGGATGGAGTTGGACATGTGACGTTTGGATATTGGGATCTGGATTGGATTGGCACTGATCTTTGGTTCACAGCGGACCACTGACTCGAGCATGAGAGCGGTGAGAAGCCTGCAGCAGAAGCCTACAACAGAAGGCTGCAACAGACGTCTGCAACAGAAGCCTACACCCTCGTCGCATCTCCACAGTCGTGGCTTGTGCGGAATATAGAATCAACCACGTTTCAAACATGATGATTTGATGGTCATGCGTTATTTTCAGATCCTGATCTCGTCTCCATCCCAGGTCACTGTTGGTTTCTCTTCTACGAGAGAGCTATTCCTCTCTAATCGAGCTTGGATTGAGCATTTACGGAGCTGAGATACGGATGAAAGACAAACGCGGGCAAGGTCAGGAGTATGGCCAGGGCTTTGAGCCAGTGATAAGTGAAAAGATCTATATTAGCAAAGCAAGCGTCATTTCATCTCAGCCAGGGCAGAGCACCCTTCCCTCGGTCCATCAACCTCTAGACGCACAGACCCTGGCGACTCCACTCTCTATGCTGTTAATGTTACACTCTCCGTTTTCATATATCCAAAGTTCCAGGTCAAATCTACCTTTCCCTTCCCGGCTATCTTCATAGACTCTGCGATAGAACTGTTCGAATAGACGCCGCGGCCATGCTTGTTGACGGACAGTTTAACGGACAGACTGCGGATAAACAAGAAAGTGGACGGTTTGTCGGATGGATCAGACGAGAACATACAGACTGCACATGGCACTCAGGCCGAGGATCATACTGCTCCAAAAAGCCACATTGTTGAACACCCACCGACCGCGGAAAAACCGGGTGCGCTGAACGGCGACGATGGGCAGCTGCAACATCATCGCTATAAAGCCGTACCCGCGAAGTTTTTTGGTGATGCAGCTCATGATGAGCTCATGGCCCAACGCGCTGACCAGGAAGGTGATGGTCATGGAGACGGGAGTCGAGAAATACCCCTTGCAAGGGAAAAAGACATGGCGGCGCAAGAAGTGGTGGACTGGGATGTTCCATTCACGCGAGAACTCGAGCCAATCCGAGCTGTTCCACCAGTCGCCGTAGAATTGGCGGTCGGCAAAGCAGGTGATCTCAGCAAAAGCCCCGAGGAGATATTCCCAGATGACCAGAAAGACCAAGAGAAAAGTGATCATAAAGGGGAACAAGAGGAAGCTGATGGTTTCAGCGAGGATGAGCGATTTATCCGACAATGTGTCGACCTGCCGGAGGTGGATGGCCGCGTCGTCGAGAACGGGGGTGATGAATTCGTCGCTGATGATGGTCATGAGAAAGATGCAGCCGAAGACGGCCAAGGTATGGTAGAAGAGTTCCTGCCAGCGGATCTGGGACGTGCGCGGATACTCGAGCTCGTAGCAGAGGGTCGGGCAAAGGATGTAGTCGATATAGTTCCGCAGCGTCAGGTTTTGCGGGTACGTCACTTGGCCCAGAGGCGAGGTGAGTTCGGTGGCCAGGTCTTGACGGAGTTGGCTGAGTTGTTCTCGCGACTCCGACTTTTCAGGCCGGTCATAGGCATGGAGCTCTTGCAGTCGCGAAGGGGAGCTGGGGTATTTGACGGCTTTGGCCATCGATGCCGTTTCCGGTTTGTCCAGCTCTTGGAGGCGCCTTTCCGTCTCACTCAAATGACCGTTGTAAAAGGCATAGGAGTGCATCTTCATGAGAAATGTGAGAGTGTGCAGGGCGAAGAAGACCTGTGCCGTCCAGGTCCAATGCAGGAAAAAGGGCCACTCGACCCACAAGGTCAGCCAGGCGAGTTGGTAGATGCTCTGAATCCAGATGCCCGCCCGGCGCCATCGAAGAATTCCTTTTTGGCCTCGGATCAGCTGCTGGAACGGTAGGCTCAGGGCCGTGCTGGCCACCATGGCCGCGTCGCTGAGACCCAAAGACCACACGTTCCGCGACAAGACCCGGTACACATGAACGCGCAGTGGATATCCCGTCTCTTTGATGTTCCGTAACCCCGTCGTGAGCACCAAGATGGTCAAGCCGATCCAGAAGAGAACGAAGAAGCCCCGAAAGTCTCGATAGTCACTTCTCGAGTCAAAATGAGACACTCGCGGTTCGTAATTGATCGTGTGGAACAGACGATGCTTCGCTTGCGCCCGCGCCTGTTTCCTCGCAGACGAGATCGAGTGGACCGATGGGGGGGCATCGTGCGGCACGGGCGTTGAACGTCCACTGTGTGACGGTCAGACCTAGAAGGTAGAAGAAGCACGACGACCACACTTGCCTCGAAATGCCAGAAGGAGTCTCAACGGAGCCGTTCACTCCATGACCGTTGGCCCGCAATGCTTCCGGCAGCGCTCTGGTCGGCCTGGGGCGGAGGATCCGCTCCGGACTGGCCTCTTTGCCTTGAGTAGCCATGCTATCACAGACGAAGGTGAAGTTAAGGAGAGACAAACCCGGTCCCGGACGGAGGGATATACATGATCACCACTCCCGCAAGAAGCCGCATGGTGCGTATTCGGATCCTCTTCACGGCCGAGTCGCCTGTGTGCAATAGTGCGCGCCCTCACCAGTGAGCCTGACAAGCACGCTGATCCGAGTCGATGTCAGCTTTAGCCCCGGATCGGGGACACCTTAACATCGAGGGCCCCGAGACCTGACTGGCTGGACCCTCGCCACACTGGGGATTGGCTGGTGGCGGACGCCGACTAGAGCCCACATCATGGACACTTTGTGCGTCGAGGTTCATCCAGATCAGGAGACGCTGTACCTGTTGACCAGTCTGCCCAGGCCGCCATGGCCTCTGCATCGACACATATTCCATGAAGACGTTTTGGGTGGCACGCTCTTGACGGACTGACCGACGGACTGACTAATCATCATCTTCGCTTTGGGTGACCCTGTTTGAGGGGTCTTGCAAACACCATGACCTCCCGTACAGCCGCGCTGCCATTCTCCCACATCAGACCTGTGTACTGACCGGTCTACAGTCAAGCAATTCATCCGCAATGTTCGAGCGTCCAAGACGATCGCCGACGAGCGAGCAGTCGTGCAGAAAGAGAGTGCTGCCATTCGAGCGAGCTTTCGGGAAGAGAGCGGCGATTCCAATATCAGGTCGGTTCACGGCCATCTTGATGAAGGCTTCTGACGACGGGCAGGAGAAATAATGTGGCCAAATTGCTATACCTCTTCACCCTCGGCGAGCGCACACATTTTGGACAGATAGAATGCCTGAAGCTCGTTGCTTCACCGCGATTTGCGGACAAGCGGTTGGGATATTTGGGCACCATGTTACTGCTGGACGAGAACCAGGAAGTCATTACCCTGGTGACGAACTCTCTCAAGAAGTAGGCTGTTGTCATTGTCGCTGCGGCGGCCGTCGTATTGGCCACCCTCCGCTGACCCAAAGACAGCGACCTCAATCACTCGAATCAGTACGTGGTCGGCCTCGCCCTGTGCACGCTGGGAAACATTGCTTCGGTCGAGATGTCAAGAGACCTCTTTCCCGAAGTCGAAACCCTCATATCGACCGCGAATCCCTACATTCGTCGAAAGGCCGCTCTCTGTGCCATGCGAATATGTCGCAAAGTGCCCGACTTGCACGAACACTTCCTGGAAAAGGCGAAACTCTTGCTCTCTGATCGCAACCACGGCGTCTTGCTCTGTGGCCTCACGCTGGTCACGAGCCTGTGCGAGGCCGATGAAGCGGAGGGCGGCGAAGAGGGAGTCGTTGATCTGTTTCGGCCTCTGGTGCCGCAGCTCGTGCGCACATTGAAGAGTCTGACCAGCTCCGGTTACACGCCGGAACACGACGTTTCCGGCATCACCGACCCGTTCTTGCAGGTCAAGATTCTCCGACTGTTTCGAGTTCTCGGCCGCGGCGATGGCGCGACCAGCGAGCAGATCAACGATATCCTCGCCCAGGTCGCCACCAACACCGAATCATCCAAAAATGTGGGAAATGCGATCCTGTACGAAGCGGTGCTCACGATTCTGGATATCGAAGCGGATTCGGGACTGCGCGTGCTGGGGGTCAACATTCTGGGCAAGTTTCTGGCCAACAAAGACAACAACATCCGCTATGTCGCGCTCAATACGTTGATCAAAGTCGTGGCCATCGAGCCGAACGCTGTTCAGCGACACCGAAACACCATCCTGGAATGCCTGCGAGATCCGGACATCTCCATCCGCCGCCGTGCTCTCGATCTCAGTTTCACCCTGATTCGGGAGGACAACGTGCGCGTGCTGATCCGAGAACTCCTCGCTTTCTTAGAGGTCGCCGACACAGAATTCAAACCCGTCATGACAACCCAGATCGGCATCGCGGCGGACCGGTATGCGCCGAACAAGAGATGGCACATCGATACCATGCTCCGCGTCGTCAAGCTGGCTGGGAACTACGTCAAGGAACAGATCCTGTCGTCCTTCATTCGCCTGATCGCGACGTCGCCCGATCAACAAACATACGCCGTTCAGAAACTGTACGCAGCGTTAAAGGCCGACATCACACAGGAAGCATTGACGCTGTCGGGAGTGTGGGTCATTGGCGAATACGGCGATGCTTTGCTCCGTGGAGGTTCGTATGAAGAAGAGGAGCTGGTCAAGGACGTCAAGGAGAGTGATATTGTCGATCTCTACACAACCATCCTGAACTCGACTTATGCCAATCAGGTGGTCACCGAGTACATCGTCACCTCGGCCATGAAACTCACAACGCGCCTCTCTGATCAGTCGCAGATCGAGCGCATACGCCAGCTGATGCGATCGAGGACGTCTGATTTAAGTATCGAGATCCAGCAACGAGCGGTCGAATACAGCAATTTGTTCGGCTACGATTCCATCCGCCGAGGTGTGTTGGAAAAGATGCCGCCGCCCGAGATCCGAGAAGAGCAGAGGGTCCTCGGTCAGGCGACAACACCTGCAAAGGACAAGCGGCACAGCAAGGTCCTCAAGGACAAGACGCACAAGAAGGCTGCTAAGCCGAGCGAGTCCGACATGCTCCTTGACCTGATGGGTGGTTCGGACATGCCTGCGGTCGACACCAGTACGACCCTGAACGGACAACAGCGGACGGCAGACCTTCTCGCAGACATCCTGGGAGGGACCAGCAGCGTCTCGTCTCCCCCCGCACAGGCGAGAAGTCCACCGCCGGCGAAAGCCAGCGATTCCATCATGGATCTCTTCGGGAATGGCACCAAGGCCACCAGTCCACCGGCTTCAGGCCCACAAGCACATCCGGCATACAACAAGAACGGTCTGTTGGTGACGATGCAAATATCACGGACCGGCGCCGGTGCCCAGGCTCAGGCTCGGTTCAAGAACACGTCAACGTTTGAACGCCTGGCCGGCGTCGGATTGCAGGCCGCGGTGCCCAAGAGCCAGAAGCTGACTTTACAAGCCATCAACAAGAGTACACTAGAAGGTGGCGACGAGGCCACTCAAGGAATGAAGATAGTGGGTGCCACTGGAGTAAGTGACATTCTCACCGAGGAGAATAGCGCCGGCTGACCTGCAACAGGCCTTACCCCCAAAGCTCCGGCTTCGGCTGAAAATCAGCTATACGAAAGAAGGTGCTGCCCCAGTGACCGAACAAGTCGATTGGTCCGAACCGTGACACGGCCATCACTATGTGCGAACCGGCCATTTCCAGGGAAAGCTGTTATCCTCCAAGGCCTCACTGTCCGGGTTCCGCGATCTTGCTTGACGGAAACCGAAGCTGCTCTTGGTTCGTAACCTCGTGCCGAGGACAGGCCGTCGAGGCAGTGAAAGTCGACGATTGACCGGTTCCAGACCTAGTTAGTGGTATAATGACATGGCTCCCCAGAATGGACAGACCTCCTTATTTGGAGGGAAGGGGATCATGCAAGTGTGGTCGGCATGTCTCCGAGACAGATATCAGTCCTCTCTCACTGCAAAGCTGAATGCCCGCCATATACTGTATTGGCCGCATCGTCCCCCAATTTTGGAGACCTATTTTTGGATCCGAGGGAATATGACGCTGCGGAAATCGTTCCGCCCGAGTTTCCGTAGCATCAACACTGTATCCAGGGTCTCGCCAAGTTCAACCGCCTCACCTATGTGCGGAAGGTGTCTGATGATGAGCGGAAGTTGGCCGACCGTTCCTCCCAAAGGCTCTGCCGGCGGTCTAGCATGGTTTTGTCTTTTATATGACGTTCACATTCATGCACCTCCTGGCTCCCTCGCCTCTCACACTTTTGAAGGTCGATCCTCATAATGATTCTGACGCTTTTCGTGTATGCCGCTCCGCTCGCCCTCGTGCTGTCCTTGGTGCACAATTACTGGCAGCTTCGACATGTTCCCGGACCATTCCCCGCCTCGCTGACCAATCTCTGGCGGCTGTGGGAGGTATTACAGCGCAAGCCGCACGACGTTCAGCTGGCGCTGCACAGACGGTACGGCGACGTGGTACGCCTCGGTCCCAATTGTGTGAGCGTGTCGGGACCAGAATATACCAGTGCCATCTATGGCATTGGCAAAGGATTCGTCAAGAGGTCAGATCACTCGTCCGAGGGGCCTTTCCCGGTGCTGACTTGTTCCCAGTGACTTTTATGCCGTCTTTCAAAACATTGTCAATGGAAAACGCGCGGCCTCGCTCGTGGCCATGATCGATGAGTCCGACCACGCAAAGACGAAACGACAGATCGCCCACGCCTATTCTCTCAGCACGCTGGTCGAATTCGAACCCTTGGTCGACTCGACAGCCGAAGTCTTTCTGGACACATTGGACCGGCGGTACGCCCAGACGGGCACCGTATGCGACCTGGGTCGCTGGCTTCAATTCTTTGCCTTTGACGTGATCGGCGAATTGACCTTTTCCAGGCGTCTTGGCTTCGTCGAGAGGGGCGAGGACGTGGACAGTATCATCCAGGCCATCGGCGCCAATTTCGACTATTTCAGTGTCTTGGGCCAGATGCCGTGGCTGGATTCATGTCTGGGCAAGAACCCGCTCTACGTCCGGTACTTTTCAACGCCGGTGTCTTCGCCCATCTTGAAATTTGCTCAAGGCCTCCTCTCCGAGAGATTGCAAGCCATCGAAGAGAAGGGGGAAAGCGCAAGCAGGTCCGATTTCCTGTCACGTTTCTTGCAGGTCAGAAAGGAGAGTTCGGAGCCGATGAGTGACGGACAAATCCTGTCGTACCTCTTCGTGAGCAATTTCACTCCACCACATGCCTGTCGACGATCACTAACCTCGGCCAGATGAATATCAACGCAGGCAGTGACACAATTGCCTCCACCCTGCGTGCCATTTTCTACTACTTGTTGAAGCATCCCGCCACACAAGAAAAGCTGGTCGCCGAATTGGATTCCGCTTGCGCCGCCAACATTCTCACCACCCCATCTCCGACATGGAACGAGACTCAGGCGCTCCCGTACCTCTGCGCCGTCATTAAGGAAGGTCTGCGTATGAATCCGGCGCTGTCGTTGCCGCTGGAGCGCGTAGTTCCATCCACCGGCCTTCAGCTCCCGGACGAGAACCAGACCTTTTTACCGAGCGGGACCATCGTCGGGATCAATCCATATGTGCTGCATCGGGATCCGAGGATATTCGGCGAACACCCAGAACAATGGGATCCCGAAAGATGGTTCAGCGAGCATGAGAAGAAGACCAAATATATGGAGCACAGCCTTCTCTCCTTCGGGGGTGGCAAGCGCTCTTGCCTGGGAAAAAACATTGCCATGCTCGAATTGCACAAGCTCGTTCCCGCTGTCTTTCTGAAATTTAAGATGGAACTCAGTGATCCCACTAAACAATGGCAGGTCAGCAATGCATGGGTCCTCAATCAGACAGGACTCCACGTCAAGCTGTCCGCGAGATAATATGCTCGTCCGAGGAGCCACGGATGATAGGGAGTACCAATGACGTGTGGTTTCCAGAAAAGTCACTATCACTTGAATCAGCTCTTGATTGCTCCCTCCAGGTTGACGCCGGGTTTACAGGTGATAGAAGGGCACAGGTTGGCCTCCCCGCCATCCTCCAAGAGGGGGTTTCTGACGCTGAGGATAGGTTTCCCTTTGCCAGCGATGGTCAAGAAAAGGGTCTGGCGAATGCCGGGGAGTCAGATCCAGTCCTGTGGGAGAGGCCACTGTTGACAAAGTGGTGACAAGGCTTATATTCGAAACGATGCTGCCACAGTTTTTGGAAAGTGGACCTTGATCAACCCGGTTGACGAGTGTTGTACGGGTTAAAGGCAGAGACTAACCGCGGCTTGTCAAGTCGGAGTGAGAAGAAGTGGGAAAGTATTGTGCAGCTGAAAGCAGAGACTTAACTAGGCTTGTTGGAGTCGGAAGTAGCCTAGGAGTTTCGAGTCGCCATTGTGTATGTGGACGCTAGCTTCGGCTTTCCAGGCACTGACAATGGTCGCCAGCATCTTCCAATGTCAGCTAAATACAATTCCACCAGAGCAAGGATAATGTCATAAGACTCTCAACTTGGCACCTTGAGTCCCCTATTTCTAGATATCAGGCTGGCCGGCCTTTTCTACTTGTCTGCAGACACATTTCTACTAATCATACTTATGCGCTCCTTCTGCTAAGGATACCTTCCACGTCTTCTATTCTTGACAACTTCATTATAGTACAAAATGTGACTTTTAAACCAAAATTCAGATAACTATTCCAATGCATCCATTTAGCTTTTCCGGAAAATGCAACCAGTAGATGTCCGTAATATTTACCATCACTGACACTTATTATTACCGTCACCCTTCACAATGATGGCCGTACACATTCGTCTACCAACATGCAAGTGCAAGTTCGAGTATGACGAGTGCCGCTAAAGCTCCAACGGAGTAACGCTTGGACGCCACCTCTCCCATCGACGTACTCCCTCCCTGCGTTGCGGCCGCTGAGGCGCTGGCAGTGCTGGCCGCGCTGGCGGTGCTGGCAGCGCTGGAACCACCGCTGGATGTCGATTTTGCACCCTTGCCACTGGTATTCTCAGCCTTTGCCGCATTAATTGTGTAGGTGCTGCTGAGGTACGTATATGTAAAGGTCGCACCGCTCAGAGGGGCCGTGATGCTCGGACCCGTGGTGTAAAGTGTCTCAGTCCCAGTCGAAGCCGGTATGCTGGCGATGAATGACGATATTGTCCCGATCGGAGAGAATCCGAAATCAGGGACGCAATTGTATTGAGCAAGGTCCGGTCCACATTGATCAAATGGTTCATCAAACGCCTCGAGATTGGTTTGGACAGTGTTATATCCAATTAGGGTCGGGTCGGTATCTGGGCAAATGCCGAAGATGCTTGAAAATGTCCGTCAGATGGGGTGAGGAACTCAGGGTAGACGACGCCTTACGAGGTATATGCCGAGGCTTCAGTGCAGCAAATGCACCCAACTTCGTTATCGAAGGATGTAGTCGTTGAACAGGTCTTTTCAAGACTGTTGGTCACGTTCAGGAAAACATTGCCCAGGTTGCAGGAACAACCTCCCGGAGCATCTGGCGGGGCCGGAAAGAAGGGAAAGTCGCTGGATGAGCCGGGGCAGTATTGGAGGTATCTAACGACCAGTTCCTGGTACTGGCACGAATACACCTGTATTTCCACTTAGTCTCGTCCAGCAGCAGGAGCAACAAGCTGCGTCTGTGTCAGAGATGAAACCACGCACCTCATTCCAGCAACTGCCGAGGACACAGTTGATCTCTGCAAGATACAGCTCACATTGACAAGCCAATACCGAATCACCGTTGGCATTGGCGGCGTTTATGCAGGATGATGTCTCGTCCGAGGCTTTTTGGAAGCATGAATCAAATCCATTGGAGTCAACACAGTCAGTCGACGTAAAATTGGACGACTGTTGCGCGGCGACTGTGGTAGCCAGCGCAAGAAATGTAACGCCCACTGATGCTTTGACAACCATCTTCAGATTCGACCTTTGGCCGTACACTCGCCATCATTCAGTGATGGGTGTGGGATAAGCCAAGTTATGTGCGAAAGGGCTGTCAGCCTTGCTGTCGGCTAATTAGGCGATTCGGAACATGAAACGTGCCGAGCATCGTTGTCAATGTAGATCATAAACATATCGAGCGTAGTTCTTCAAATATAGTTGTAAACATGTAGTATCCACAGTCAAAAGTGGATATCGTCATATAGGGGCGTTAAAAGAACTTCACGTTAGAACCTGGAGAGAAACATTGGGTCTGGCGGCTGGCCTCAAGTTTGTGAGCTGTCAGACATGCCTCTCGATGTTGCTATCTCCACGAGATAATTTAAACTGCCGATGGACGACCGTTTGCCTCCATGAGGAGCTGTAGGGATTTTGGTGTAATCTTCCAAGGCTGGAACGGCTCATCCACAAGGTTGGCGCTAAGCTCAGCGAAGCTTCTTTTTCCTCGTGTATTCATTCCTGTCTCACCTCAGCCATCCTGTATTGGGCTAATAATCGGGAGCCAATGCCTGCTTGGCTCTAGCTAGGCCTCCTCGAAGTTTGCTTTTGCTGAATCCAGGAACGCCTCCCAGAAGTACCATTTCCATTACGCCATATTTTGTCGCTTAGCCCTGAAACGACCTTTGAATTATGATGCCTAATTATGCTGGTGGGTGGTATCGAAAGACAAGGCAATCCATCAAGTCCCATGTTGTCCAGTCTGGGTCCGCTCAGGAAACCGGAAGCGCACAGGCCGAAAGGAGTGTCCACTCGGGAGCCGGAAAGGGCAGAGTGTAAGGGTTCCGGGCAGTATTGAACGCTGCAGAGGCCGTTGTATTAGGAGCAATCACCAGGATCTAGAAACAGGACGTCGTGCAAAGAGTAAGAAGGGAAGGACGTGGGCAGGTGTCTAGCAGAAAAGGCAGTATCACCTGACCCGGCGGGCCAGCCACCCCTCGCCAAGATTTTATCATTGGTAGACAAAAAGTTTCAAAGATCCGTTGATTCCTGCTATTGCACAAGCATGGCACCCTCCAGGGTGTACGGTATTGACGGAAATAGTTCCAGCCCGACTTTAGAAAGCGACCCTTCTCTCAGTGATGCCGATTTCCCTCAACCGACGCCGAAGCGCAGGCGCATCTCACAGGATGGCGACGAATCGCGCCCCAGGGAAGCGCAGTACATGGCGCCCTCGAGAGTCAAGAAATTGAACGTCCCTGTCCACGACGCCTCCACGACCATAGGCGCGACGTCGGTGCCTACGACAACGGCTTCTTTCGAATCGTTGGACGTTGCCCCATGGCTGGTCCGTTCGCTCACCGCCATGGCCATCCAGCACCCGACAGAGATTCAAAAGGCATGTATCCCCGAAATCCTCAAAGGCCGGGATTGCATAGGAGGATCAAAAACGGGGACGGGAAAGACGGTCGCCTTCGCCGTGCCGATATTGCAAAAGTGGGCGGAAGATCCGTTTGGGATCTACGCGGTGGTCTTGACACCGACACGAGAGCTGGCATTGCAGATATTCGAACAATTCCAAGCCTTGGGAGCGCCACAATCGCTCAAGACCGTTCTGGTCACCGGTGGAAGTGAGATGCGACCACAAGCTCTGGCACTAGCCCAACGCCCTCACATTGTGGTGGCCACGCCCGGTCGCCTGGCCGACCACGTGATGAATTCAGGAAAGGAGACCACCGTTGGTCTTTCCCGGGCCAAGGTGGTGGTTCTCGACGAAGCCGATCGATTGCTTTCCTCGGGTGCGGGATCGATGCTGCCCGATCTGAATACATGCCTGTCGGCACTTCCTCCGTCATCTCAACGCTTGACCCTGCTGTTCACCGCTACCGTCACACCAGAAGTACGAGCGTTGAAAGAGCTGCCCCGTCCAAAAGACCGTCCACCGATATTTATTTCTGAGATTGCAGACCCACATCATTCTCCCACGGGGACGACTCTCGTCCCCCGCACCCTGTCGATGACTTATCTTCAAGCCCCCATGACGCATAAAGATGCTTTTTTGCACGTTCTGCTCACCGTGCCATCATTCACCAAAGAACCTCTCCCCAGCATCATGATATTCACCAACCGCACCAAAACTGCCGACATCTTACACCGCACCCTGATACAACTGGGCCATCCCGCAACGTCTCTCCACTCCGAGTTGCCCCAGTCGCAGCGGAACCGCAACCTGGCCGAATTCAGAGCCCAGAAATCAAGAATTCTCATTGCCACCGATGTTGCCAGTCGAGGCCTTGATATCCCGGATGTCCAATTCGTGATCAATTATGACGTGCCGCGCGATCCCACTGACTATGTCCATCGAGTCGGACGAACAGCTCGAGCGGGCCGGAAAGGCACGGCCATCACCTTTGTCGGACAGAGGGACATCCAGTTGGTCCTTGCCATCGAAGACTATGTTGGTTCGAAGATGGTCGAGTGGCAAGAAGAAGGGGTCAATGTTGAGACGAGGGTTGTCCGTGGGAGAACATTGAAAGACGTCGGCGAAGCTCGGATGGAAGCTTTGCGGAACATCGAGGGTGGTAAAGATGTGAACGGCTGGCGCAGGAAGATCAAGAAAGATCGAAAAAAGTTCATCGAAAAGGAAATGTCTGGTTATGACGGATGAAGGCCTCGGAACCACTCTGCGGCCTCGATTTCTGATGCTCGCTCGGGCGGGCCCCATTGATCACTTTCAAGTCTGTCAGACCAGGAGCGAGTCTCACTGCTGCCGAGTATCTAGTATCGGCACCAGGACCAAAAGGAGAGAAGAGACGTCCGCCAGGCGACTATCCACTCACTCACCAAGCTGACTTCGGACTGAGGGTGTGTTGGAACACAGGCAGTTTTCTTCACTTGGAAGCGCTTGGCCTCCGGCACATCTACAACACCACTGTAGACACCATCTCAGATAGTATCAATCAACCATCAGAGCTTGCTTGGTTCATCAGAGCCGTCTCCAGCGCAACGTGTTCAAATGTACGCTCCTTTGGGGCAGAGCAACATCAGACAGACGCAGAAGTCCGACGTAAACATGACGCCAGTCGCCTCTTCAGAGCAAACGGCAAATCTAACCTCCTAATTATAGGTCCTGTAGTGCCGCGCCGCCGCACTGGACGAACGAGCTTGTCAGCGTTGACGTCCTGTGATAGGCCATCCTCTACTGTATGTGGTGCTTGATTACAGATCCAGAGGCCTCGGCTGGTGCCAGGTCCCGCACACGAAGCACCAACCTCGCCAACGGCTGATGCCAGCCACCAACCAGACATGCTGAAGGACCACGAGGGTTCGCAGCCACCACTGTGACGTCAATGGGAGCCCGTCATCCTCTGGAACCGGTCGCGATAGCATCCCACAGATCCCCGTCAACAAGGCTGTCACCGTCATCCTGGCGACGCATCCCTTGATCGTACCCTCGCGCTGTTTGCGCGACAAACCTGTCGCTCCGGCGTTGTGTGACCTGACCTGATCAACCCCGTTGACGAGTGGCGCGGCGACAGCGGCTGACCCGGAACCACTGACGACACTTCGCGCTCTAATTGCCTCCCCTCTTCCTTGGTCGGGCCGGGGCACAGCAAGGTTGACACCTTCTCCCACATTATTCAGACGATCGTAAGATGGTATGCGCACAGCATTTGCCCATATTTGGTCCGTGCTTCCTCCGAGCTGACGGTAGACAATGCTAGGCCCCACATCCGACGCTCGCAAGCTCCCTCCTCGACCCTACCGCCGTTGTCTTGCAAGTCCGTCAAGCCACGACGATTATCACCGACGGAGCGACGACGACGAACAACTGCTCTGGACAGTATTCTGGGGGAACGTTGGCTGGCGCAGTTCTCGGCACTTTCTTCGGCACTCTGCTGTTGGTGTACTTCTTCAACGCGATCCGAGATCGGGCCGGCGGAGTCGGCCAGGAGGAAGTCATTGTGGAAAGAAAAGTCAGAAGCAGCAATGGAAAGAGACGACACCGAAGCAGAAGCGCCAGCTATGCGTCAAGCGTCCGGAGGCCGAGCAGGGTATATTCGACACGAAGTTAGCAAACCCACTCGATGGTGTGAACAATGTCCGGGACCGGATTATTTGCAGGGATGACACGCGATTGCGATTCAGAACTCGGGCCAAACCGAGGAAGACTCTTGCCGTGCCGACTCACGCATCTTGCAGGCTGAGTTGAATTGTGTGAGGAGATGTGCGAGAGGAGGTCGAATTGTGTGTGGTCTCGATGCTTGATCAATCTTGTTTTGATGGGTGACACGAATTTCGCAACTGGACTCATGCACCAGCAGTCATGTATATGTTGGTCGCGGCGTTAAATCTTCTTTGGTTGTTTGTATTTTAGTCCTACCGCTGGCAGAGGCGACATGGCTGGACGATCAGAACATGACAGACTTTGTCACAGAAGGCTGCTCCGCGAGTTGTCCTGCATGCGGCTGCTGGGGCCTTTAGTAACTCGCCCTCGTCAAAGCGCTTGGTCCTCGCGCAGGCACTGACTCGACAGCCTCGACCATGCAGTTCTGTTGGTCTTTGTTTGGCTCAGATTCGGGTTGCCATACAGGGTTCGGGTACACTCGGCCTCAGGGAAGGAATCTACTCCCAACTCAAGTGGACGCTCATCTCGATCCTGCCGGCGCAATGCACCACCATTCACTCAGTGGATAAGTCGCACGAGCACGATAGAAGATTTGGTCCAGCAAGGAGAACATCAAATGTCCAAATTCCCTCCTGCGACGTAACGAGAAACATACTTATACGCCGGATATGCTGCTATATTAACCCGCCGAGTTAGAGATCCGACAGTCAATGTTAAACAGATCATCTCTTTTTCCAGGCTAGCACTAAGGTCAACCTATCTTCTGACTTTGCCCCGAACGTTGCATTTCTAAAGTCACAAGTGATCCACTCTAGCCGAGAGTTCTCCTATCATTTACACTTTGGTCAATGAGCCTTTCCCAGACAGGGCCATAATTCTGGATTTTGAACGTTTTCCCGTCCCAGATCCAGGCCTAGTAGAGCACGGCGAGCCCTTGAGCATTCTTGTCGGCAAAGCTGACCTGATAGTTCTGGATGGAGTGCTGGCTTCCTCTGCCACCACTGACGTCAAAGACGGTGACAGCGGCAGGCAATGTGCCCTTACCCGGGCTGAGAGCGTAAATCTTGTCGCCGGTAGCCTTGAGGTCAACCATTCCCTGGTCATTGTTTCCACAGTCCACCGCTGAGACGATGGCACCTGTGGACAAATCAACTTCGACCGATTGGCTCACCAGCACGTCGTCAACAAATCCTGTGCCAGTGGCGGGCGATGTGGTCGACCAACAGGGTGCTTTGCCATTGGTGATATTTGTCGCTGCCACGGGCGTGTCGAGATCATTCAAGTCCAACAGAAAGCTTCCAAATCCTGCATTACTGGCGAGAAGTTTGGATGTCCCGGGGATCGTGGTGGTGCCAAAGAGGAGGTTTGTACCGGTGGGCGATATCTGTCTTGATTCGTAACCCACACTAGCCGACCGTGCGTCCGTCTGATAGGTGGCGACGAATCCTGTATCTAGAACAGTCCCATTTCCTTTCACGATGGTAATCAATGTCGAATCGGGCTCTGAGAACAGTACCTGCGCGATCCCATGTGCGGGACCCGTGGGGGGTGTCGACTGCCCGAGTGGGATGGGCCGAAGCTCGTCAAATTGGCTGAGACCGGTCCTCGGGTCAAAATGAGCGCAGGAGACACCGGACCGAGCCCCGGTGTTTCCCACACATGCGAGCCGGAGATCTGGAGCAACTGCCACGGAGACAGGAAAGTCTCCATTTGTCCATGCCGGTCGACCTACCAATGCAAGATTCGTGGGATCATGGTCTGATATCTCGAACATAGATAGTGTGCTAGATCCAGCGTTGACGGCAAACAGAAGCTGGAAGAAGCCGGGATTAGTTTTCGAGCTTCGATTTTTCACCGTCCAGAAACTTACATTGCCTGATACCTGGACGCTGCCCTGACTTCCCAGAGCGTCCGGTCCATTCGGAGTCAAATCAGTCGGGCTCACCAGATTTCCACCCATGCCATCCGTATTCGCCACGCTCCCTACAGACGCGATCGTGCCATTAGGCGCCACGTGAAGAGCCACAATGGCATTTTCTGCTTTATTGGTCATGAAATAGACCGCTCTTGCACTCGGTGATGCCGTTGGCTTCCAGCCATGTTTGTTCTTACCACCGGGATTCGAAGCTTCACGTTTGCTGCGTATGTATGGATTGGCCCAAGAAATCTGGAAAAGTAAACCGGCCAGGAGGAACAAAACCTGGAAACGAGCCATGGTTGATTTTGATTGGCGGGATCGAAAATGGGTTCTGGGTCAGAGATAATTTTGATCAAAGCAATTGATGGATTTATACCACCTACCAGGCATAGACATACCTCCCAAAGGTTTCAAGGATTTGTAATTTGTCTCTGCTCAAGACCCAAGGATAGAAGGACCTGAAATTGAATTCAGGAGACAGCTGAACCATGTTGAGCTAAAGCTGAGTCGGTCTGCCATCGTGCCGGGGACACCGCCTGTGCAATGCTATAATTTCCAGGTTCTTGGCCGTGTAGCATCGTGATGACGTGATCATGTGGACCAGACGGGTGAGACTGAAGTTCGACCTATATTGGATCAATGAAAACGGTGGTGATTACGGATGGACAATTGGGAGAGCCCAGTGCAGCGGTCATGGTCACGTGCAGAAATGTTGACATAATCCTTAGTGTCAAGGGCGCCTTTTCAAGGAAGATTCTTGCTTCGCGTGTCGCACGGGTCGCGGTGTAACAGGCCATATTATTGGAAGATTGCGCAAGCAAAAACATGGAGAAGTCTCACAGTGCGTCTCAGGAGCGAGGCGGCGTTGTCTGAAGCCAATTCTCGTCGTGATGCCCTTGGGCGCTGATCCTGACTTTGAGTTTAATTCTCTTTGCTGACAATCTAAGCGCTTGGGCAGGAGGTCGGGGCATGGAAGGATGTGCATAAGGAGAGCAGCGAAACGCGAGCATGGCAGGTGCTCTTTCTTCGAGAGGCCCAAACTGGAATGTCCGAGTTCGGAGGTCATAAGGCGGAGCCGGTGTTAATGAATATTGTACAATGATCTGGAGGAAGGCTGGCCCACTGGCCGTGAGGTGTAAATCTCGTCGCCACTCGTGGATGGAGGTTGTTGCTCAGATTAAATGAAAGACATCTACTCGGATACTTGGGAGGTAAGTCGGAGGGTAGGTTTCCCGGGCTTCCGCATCCGGTCCCGTGCTCTCCATCAATTACACATCTTGCGAGACTCAATCTCACGCTCGTGAATAATTGAGTCTATATCCTTCATTACCTCGCAGAATGACCAGTTGGCGTCGTTGAGGGAGACTGATGTGCACCGTTGGCCCATTGCTTGTCTAATTCACCTGAAAGCTCGCCGAGATCGCAGCTCACCACCACTTCCATCATGGCTGCTACTACCAAAGCCGTGATCCCACTCCTGGTCGGAATGATGCTCCTCACTGGCTGTGCCAACACGATCCTCACCAAGTTCCAAGACCAGCAATGTGTTCGTGGCTGTGAAGACAATGATCCCCGTCAACATAAGACGTTTGAACAGCCCGTCATTCAAACGTGAGTGCATTCCCCGCCGGGACACATGGTTCGAGAAGATAACAAATGCAGGGTGCAGATGTTCATTGGGGAAACGGGCTGCTGGCTGGTGGTCTTCGGCTTCTACCTCTACCGCATAATCATCCTCCGAACCAGGAATGACACGCCATTGCTCTATCAGGCCGTCAGCGGCGAAGAGGGGGATGAAGAGGACAATACAATTCTCCCTCTCCCGACGTCACGGTCTCTTTCAAGTCCGGCTTTGAAGCCCCTGGTGCCCAACGCTGAGGATCGTGCTCCTCTTGTCGGATGGAGGGTGGTCTTGCTGGGACTGCCTGCCTGCTGCGACATCGCCGGCACCACCCTGATGAATGTCGGCCTGCTTTTCGTGGCCGCGTCGATATACCAGATGACCAGAGGCGCACTTGTCCTTTTCGTGGGTCTGTTTAGCGTCGTCTTCCTCAAGCGGAAGCTCTATGCGTACCACTGGCTATCGCTCGTGATCGTGGTTGTCGGAGTCGGGCTGGTGGGGCTCGCCGGTGCCATCTATTCGGGGGATAAGAACTCTCAGTCTTCGCCAGAGGACAACGCGGAGTTGGTGCGCATCCTGCTGCGCAGTGCTCGAGACCTTGCCGCTCAGGCGGCTGCGCCAGCCGTGTTGCACACCATCCTCGGCATATTCCTCATCGCGTTTGCCCAAGTCTTCACCGCGACACAATTTTGCTTCGAGGAGTGGATTCTCGAGAATTATGCGTTGGAGCCGTTGAAAGTGGTGAGCTGGGAAGGCCTGTTCGGTTTCATCGTCACCGTCCTTATTCAAATCATTCTGCACTTTACCGTGGGCATTTCAAAGAATGGCAAGTTGGGGTATTTCGACGCCGCAGAAGGATATCGACAGGTCTTGGATAACCGAGCGATTGGCATTTCCAGTTTGTTGATCATGGTGTCCATCGGCGGATTCAACTTTTTTGGTCTCTCGGTGACTAGAAGCATTTCTGCCACGTCCCGCTCCATCATCGATACCTGTCGGACGTTATTTATTTGGATCATTTCGCTGGGGTTAGGCTGGGAGACATTTAAGTGGTTGCAAGTGGTCGGGTTTGCTCTGGTAAGTTGATACCGCACATTCAGATCCGCCATTTCCTGTTGCTCCGGCTGACCATGTCTGTTTGCAGCTGGTGTATGGGACTTTCATGTTTAACGACCTCGTCAAACCACCTATCAAAGCTTTGCTGCCCCCCCGGCAGCAGGTCGAAGAACATGATGGACTCCTCCCAGAAGAGCCCATTGAACATATATAGAGACCGGACAGACACCGATCGAACGGAACTGGTTTCCACATGGTTTGATGATACGGACCAGCTGGGTTTCCTTATGCATTTCAAAGCTCACTGCCTGACTTGTGTGCACTTTCAATAAAAGGGTTGTGTATCGGGATCTCAGTCTCCAAGCTATATTGACCTGGCAGAGTTGCATTGCCGCTGCCACATAACGGAAATGAACCTTAGGCATCTGTCTGGACTCTATCTAGACCTGCAGATACCCAAAGTTATGGTTCCGAATTGGTCAGAACTTCTGCCGTCAACAGACACGGATCTATTCGATGGCGTATGGCAGCCTGTTGAATGCTGCCTTGTTGAGGACGGACCATGTCATGTAATGTTGCCGTGGTCTCACCGAGGAGTTTAGAGACGGGTGGCCTTGATAGGAATAAACTATATTAGGTGTCTATTCGAATTGTGTCTTGCACCATGGCTACGCGTTCGACCTGCCATACCTTTTTGGCTTCTTCAGGCTGTGCAAATTCGTCCTTGAAGACGTTATTGTCCGCAGCAGCTGCTGTACGGAACATGTGAACAAATTGGTCGATCCTGGCACGGCAATCTGTCGTAGCAGAAACTTCACGCCTGGGGTATTGCGACACCAGCTATTGCCGCAGGACAGACGAGAAGCACACTTGATGAGACTCATCCGCAAGAGCTCGTCTGGTTGAGCATTTGATCACTCCAACGGGATGAACCTCGGTTAAGGTGCATCAGCGTTATTTCCGTGGTGGCTGAAACGTTACTTCCTTTGAGTTCAGACCAGCCAACATGTCTCCCTGAGATGACGTCCCAGTCATAGGATCTGACGGTTGTCCAGACGTACGAGGGCCAATTTTTGTCGAGTCTCAAGTGCGATGGGGATATGATGGACCAATTCCGCTTTTTGACCATGGTCAGAGGCCGACCTCATCCTTCATGATATCGTCTGACTGCTTTCAGAGAAAGCACGACAGTCCGAGGTTGAACACCTCTTGGCCACCGCGTTGTTTCCTTCAAGTCGACTTGCGTTTTCCAGCTCTTTCAAAAAATTCAACTCGGAAGTCGATGAGTCGACGCCATCGAGACCTCTGAAGCCTTCTTCAACAACCCACCTCTGCCCATGACTGGGTTGGTGCAAAACCTCGCATGCCGCCCCGAGGACGAGCAGACCAGGCGGTCGGGAGCCTTCTTCTTCGACAGCCTGGCAGACATGCTCCAGTGTGGAGTGAATGACTCTTTGATCAGGACAGCTCGCCCTTTCCACCACAGCACATGGCGTCATCTTCGGCCACAAGGTTCTCCTCTTTGCACATTCCACCCCATCTTCCGGTTGTTCTATTAGGCTTTTTACTAAGCTCTCCAACCGATGCAAAGCCATCAAGAAGATGACAGTCTTGCTCTTCCGATACGATGGTGGTTCGGGCGCGGCTCCCTTCCTCCCCGTACCAGTGCATATGACGACCTGATCCGCCACCGCACGATGCGTCACCGGGATGCCAGCAAAGAGAGGTGCTGACAAGGCACTCGTGATGCCAGGCACGACGCGGACGTCGAATCCACGGTCACGGAAAAAGGTGACCTCCTCAGCACCACGGCCGTAAAGATACGGGTCGCCCTGCTTCAGGCGAAGGACATCATGGCCTGCTTTCAGCGCTGCAAGGCCAAGTTGGAGCAATTCTTCTTGTGCCGCATCTGCATTTCCGGGGAACTTTCGGGCGATGTGGACTGGAGTTCGTCGTGGTATAAGAGCGAGAATCTCGGGGGGCACCAGCTTGTCGGCGAGAATGAAATGCGCATTTTGAATGGCGAAATGTGTGGCGAGGGTTAGGAGTGACGGGTGTCCTGGTCCCGACCCCGCTAATGTGATCGTGCCCTTGCGTTGTACGAGCCCGGGGGAGGATGTGAGATCCTTCATCTCCCATCCCGGCGCAGGAGTGCATGCGGTCGAAGTGTAAGCATCAAGAATGGCGGAAATATCGGCGTCGGTGATGGCAGCTAGACGACTCAACGGCCAGTACTCGCATATTTGGGAGAGCCATCTCATGCGACGAGTTCGTAACACGGCAGGATCTTGGTCATCCTCGCGCACCAGCGTGTTGAACGTGTACTTCTGTGTCGTGGCCTCCTCATCCTCTCCTTCTATTTCCACCGCTGGTGCACCAGGAGCGGACTGTGCCTTGTAGTCTTCTTCCCATATTCTCCTCCGCACGGTCCCGAGTCTCTCCACGGCGTCGCCGAACTTGGGCGGTAAGCTCGCGGCAATCTCTCGCCGGATTCGAGAGGACAGTTTGCAGCCACGTCCTGAGGTCGTAATCCCAATTTGCAGAGGGCCATCGGAGTGAGTGGATAAGAGCGTAAAGGTGCACAGGCTGGGTGCGTCGACCACGTTCACGGGAATGCGCAGTCGTTTGCACAGGTTCGAGATGTTGGCGCTCAATGGATCTTTGGCGCCCGTGGTGACGAAGACAGCGTCAACAAAGTGGCCCACCTCTGCTCGACCAAGTGTCCTCAGATCCTGCTCTTCAAAGGCACGTCTCGTCCACTGGACCTTCCCTTCCGCAATAGAATGGGCCAGCGTAAAGTGGAGGTCTGCATCCTCGGGGGCAGCGAGAACTGGCCGGGCAGCAACGTCCAGCGACTTTGCGCATCTTGAAGCTGCCAAAGGTCCCGAGCCAATGATCAGGTGGACATGGTCGGTACAGTTGTGCGCCGTCAGCAAGGCAGGGCTAGCCATGGGATGCAGAGGAGAACTTGACGGGAAGGGACCAACGCCATACGATGCACAGAATATAAAAGACCAGCCTAAGGATCAAAGAGCAGAGATAGGAAATATACAGACAAATTTAGGAGGCAAGTCGGACGTCACATCATTCTGCGCGCCCCGTGCTCGGAGAAGCAAGCCTTGAGCATCTTTTTCCGCGCAGTGACCGTGGAAAAATCTAACCCAATTTGCCCCGCGCTTTATCGCTATCTCTCTGGCTTGGCATCTCAAGCAGCACTAATGAATAGGTTTGGCATTCTGACCCTCCTTCCGACACACTGCCCTGGAGGGTCACTGTCCTAGGTGATTACGATCATGACAGAGGAACGATATGATCATATTTTTATCATTTATATTTTGTATACCCGAGAATAGCCTGCGAGGAGGGCAGATTTACTCTCCTTGGCAAGGCTCTGCCGTCTTTGTGATTTCTTGCTTGCTTCAAGGATGGTCCAGCAACTTTAGCTGTGGTGGCATTGTCAGTTGGCAAGTATGCTCACTAGGTCATTATAATTCTTCCTCGGCTCTGTGGACATCCGTATCCACGCTCGGTGCTCTACATGCTTTGAGTAGATCGTACTTTGTTGGTACATACAGTATATACACTTGCAGAATAGTCCTGGACATCGAAATTGAGGACACAACTTTTCAAAGCACAGCTGAAAATATCCCCCTGCCGAAGAAGTCGGGATTTGCAGCTCGAGTCATCATAGGGCCAGTCGACATCACAAACCCGTGCTGTGCCGCGCTGGGAGCTGCTCGCCATCACAATACCGACCGCTCAATCGTCCCGACGGGCCTTCCAACATACTCCATCAATCCCTCGATCACACTCTGCCTTGCCGGCTCACTACTGACGGTCTTTCCGGCCAGATAATTCAACCATAATAGCCGAGCCAATCTCTCGTCTTCCACAGCACCCATCTTGACCCTGTTGCTTTTCTTATCTTCATACCATAACGCGAGTCGGCCCTGCCCATCCCGTGCCAACAGTAGCGTCTCGCCTTTGGGGAGCTTCTTGGTGGCCCCACCGCCAAAGGCAACCTTGAAGTCATTAACGGTCCGGCCGAACGTGTCATCGGAAAACGATGGGTCGCCTTTCTCTTTGGCAAAATGCGCTGAACGCGCCGTGACATTACGCACAAAGCTGTCGCGCAGGTGCATAAAGTCCGTGTTGCGCGTGGGCACGATCCGGAATGCCATTCTCACACCGCCGTCCTTGAGGATTTGATTCCAGATGTCTTCTCCTTGCTCAGGGTCGAGCAAAAGATCCTTGAGCTTGGCCTTTTCCCCCGGAACAAGCGTGGTAGCGACCGGGTCAGCCACCACGTGGACCAACTGTTGTTGTATTGTGGCAATGTCCGGAATGGCAATGTACAGACCAACAACATACACTTGAATCCCCAGGAAGGAGACGGTCCGTACACCGAAACCGACAAGTTGGTACTCGACGTTGTCGCCGCCGTCCTTCGCACCCGCTGGCGCTGACGAGGGAGTTGAGACGTGGATGGTTTGGGGGAAGGTCGGGACTGCTGATATCCCGGTCGGCACTTGTTGTTCCACCTCTTTCACACCCGCTATGCCCGTCGTTGCGGGCGGCGCATCCAAAACCGTCACGCGGCCCGTCGGGAATTGCTCTTTCTGCCCGCTTTTCTCTTGTTTGAGGTCAGGGGAGAAATACACCGTCCCCAAAATGGCCAGGGAGCACAGAGCAATTCCGTAGGCGGACCAGCGCATGCGCTTGACGATGCGCGCTCGCTCGGCCTTTTCATCCTTGACAGAAGATGGCGTCGGACGGTATCTCCGCTTCAGCATTTCCGCCGAGCCATAGGTCGGCACCGGAGAAGAGTATTGTCCGTGACTGCGCCGGTTCGTCGACAGAAGTCGAGCGATGATGATTGATCGGCGAGTCGGTTGAATAGGTCTGCAAAGGCACGTGTGCCGCGAGATGAAGTTCCTGAGAGGTGAAGGGTTCATTATGATTTAGATTCGCCCTGCCTCATACACGTACAGGTCGAGTACGATGGACATGGTCATAATGAACCCCGGCTTTGGAGGTTCACAAAGTGCCAAGTCCGGAGATCAAACCGCCGAGATTCAGCCTTGCACTCTTGGGAGTGGGAGGGCTTTTTCCAACACCTCGCAACCACGCGATGAGGACGGTGTCCTCATATAGGTATAAATAATACCCTTGGACTGGGCGTCTATGTGGGAGTCGCTTCGACCTCGTGCTTCTCTGCTCACACTGGAAGACACTCTCCGAGAGGCACGAGAGAGAAGGCTGAGGCAATCCATCTCCAACTTGCGAAGATTGTCCCCCGGTGGTTGTTTGTTGTTTGCGTGCGCGGTCTATCTAGATCGTCTGAAGCGCATGCCTTCATTATGCCCTTTTCATGCCACCCCAATCAACTTGATCATTGACCAATATCCATGCTCTCTCCACCACCGGTCGCCTGGCCACCGGCGGCAACGGTGGCGAAATATCGTACATCCACGTCTTCGTCTTGCTGCAGCTTTTCCAAATTGGGCAGGATCTGTGTGGTGATCAAATCTTGACCTTTGGACGACGGTGGCGCGTTGGAGCCGCTTTCTTCGAGTTGCTGGATGGTGCCGTCTGCGGGGAGACGGCCCAGGGTATCAATCAGCACCGCATATGATTTGGCGACGTTGAAGCGGATGTTGGGGATGGGATCCGAGACAAGGCGATCCATCATCGGGAGGACCGAGTCCTCAATGATGTCGAGGGTGATGACGGGTGCCAGGGTCTAGCAGAGTTAGCACAGCGGGGCCTGGGACAGAGACAGGATGGTCGCCGATCTTACCGTCACCGCAAAGCACGTCGTCATTCGGTAGAGATAATTTTGTTGTTGACTCATGGCGATGACCTTGGGAATGATGGCTCGATTTGCCCATTCGACGCCGAAGACTTCGGTCAGCTTCTTCAGATTGGCCGTGGCCGCTTCTCGGATCGAGAAGACCGTGTCGCCAAGCCAGCCCATACACAAGGAACTGAGTTGCTCGTCAAAGAACTTGACCCCCAGCTGCTTGGCGAGAAGCGGGATGTACTCGATGATCGCGAGTCGGACGCGCCACTGTTTGTCCTCGGCGAGCTGCACAATGGCCGGAAGCAGAGATTGGGAGAGTAAGTCGATGCCGATGACGTTGTTCACCAGTTCGAGCTTCGAAATGATGTGCAATCGCACGTCTGGAAATTCGTCCTTCAACATCTGCAAGAACATGGGGAGCAGATGCGAAATGGTTTCTTCTTTGCCCAGGATAGGCGCCAGTCCGCTGAGCTGGGTGCCGAGAGCCGCTCGCACGTGCTGGGATGGATCGGAGACCAGATCCTCGATGCTGGTCATGATCTCATTGAGCAGGATCTCGCGGTCGAGCAGGCCACAGAATCCGGGAATCTGGCTGGCAATCGCCGTCCTGACTTCGGCTTCACTGTCCTTCAGGAGCCGGACGAAAGCGGGAACCAAGTCACGGGTGACGACTTCCTCGTTGACGGCCCGGGCAATCTTCTCGAATTTCTCGGCGACCATGTAGCGGACCCGCCAGCTCTTGTCTTCGAAAAGATTTCTCAGGGCCGTCAGCAGGACGCCATGACTCGGCTGCTGCTCTTTGGGGATCACTTCGGCAATCGAGATCAGCACTTCGACGGTGAGCAAGCGAACGCTGTCTTGATCATCTCCCGCCAGGTGCTGAAACATGGGGATCATCTCATCGATCACCACCGGCACGGGCACCTCCTTGACGAACTTGGCCAGATTGTTGGCCGCTTGTCGCCGGACCATGGGCGTCTCATCATGGACGAGGTGACCAAATTGTTGTCTCAGCGCCTGCTGCGACGCCGGAGACGCCTTCCGGTATGGGGCGACGTAAAGGCCGGTGGCCGAAATCTTGGACGTGAACCAGTCCGCTTTCGACAGGCGGATGGTCAGGGGGATAAAGTACTCCTCGACCTGCCGCTCCGACAGTTCCTCACAAATCTTGTTGAGCGACTCGACGGCCTAACACAGTCAGATCCAAGCGATTGACCACCGATGGTCGGCCAGCGCACCTTGTCTCGCACAAGCGGCTCCTCAATCGCAGCAAGATTCTCCAGCGGCGCCAAAAGCACGTGCCCATATTCAGGACCGCCAACATACTCAATAAAGCTGCCCAGTTCCTCGGCCAGCGCCGTCAGGACCTCGTCCTCATCTTCCACCGAGTCTGCAATCGTCTGTCAGTGTCTCTGGACGGGACGGACAATCGCGGCCATGTTTCCCACCGTCAAGAAATGGGATCAGTTCGTCTCTTGTCCGCTCAGGACCCAGCGCGAGAGCAATCGTAGAAAGTCGATGTATAGCGTTAAGTCGGAGGAGAACGTCGTCATGCTGCTCAACGGGTCAACCCAGAGTTTTCAGTGCAGTCCACTTCCAGCCGCACCTTGAGCTCGTCGATCAGGACGGCGATCGGGTAGAGCTCGTCATTGTCCCCTTGGCCCTCCATTGTAACCTCTTTCCGGTGGTGTGTGGTTTATTTAAAGGTCTCTAAAATGTTCTCAAAAAAAGGGGGGGAAGACAACAGCTATAAAGTGATTGATGGGTCGTGGGTCGTGGTGCAGCGCAGGAACGGTCGCGGCTCGTCGTGATGCAGCTGGGGGCCTAAGTCGAAGCCCAATTCATTGCTGACTGACGGAATGTTAGCAGGAATGCTCTTGACCTGCTCAGAGCGCTGAGGTGTTTCCGCGCCAAAGTCATCTGCGGTTGACACACGGCTGGGCGGGAGGAAGGCTGACCTACCGGGAGTAATCAACTCTGCAAATGTCGGGACGAGGTCGTCTCAAGAGATAGATACCCTGCTAGCCAGGAGCGCTGTCTTTTTTTTTCTGCAGGGACTTGGTCACTCAGGAGTTTGAGGTCGATTCCTCCTGTAGCATCAAAGTCCGTCATAGGTATCCCGACGGGCTGTGGCTTTGTTGTTTGTGGCACAGCAGTTTGCAGAGCCGGGCTTGTCGCCAAGACCTCCATTATGACTGGTAGCAACCTTTTTTTGACCAAAATTATGCTACGAAAACGACGCGACGCTCTTTGCGCTTGAGGAGGAGCGACGGGCAGAGAGTGCACCTGTCTCGACATTACCCCCTGCGTGGTCTATGATCAGGCCGCGATCCAGCAACACCCTCTGACCGGCGCTGCACAATGCCCACCATTGCGGTGGACAAGGCGGCCCTGTTCCAGGCACTGGGGCGGGAATACACGACGGATGAATTTGACGAACTCTGTTTTGACTTTGGAATAGAACTTGATGAGGATACATCACTGACAGAGAGGCCGATAGTCAATGGCCAGCAAGAAGCACCACAGCTCAAAATCGAAGTCCCGGCGAATCGGTATGACCTCCTCTGTTTTGAGGGCATTCAGCTGGCGCTCAACATTTTCAATGGACGAGTGCCAGCGCCCAAGTACTCGCTGAAACCGCCGGCGAACGGTGAATTTGAGACAATCACCATCTCCCGCGAATGTTCCCGGATACGGCCATATTTCTCGGGCGCCATCTTGAGAAATATCAAGTTGGATGAGGCGCGATATGAGTCTTTTATCGACTTACAGGATAAACTTCACCAAAACCTGGCTCGACAGCGGACGTTGGTCGCGATCGGGACACATGACCTTGACACGGTCCAAGGCCCGTTCACCTACGAAGCCTTACCGCCCAAGGATATCAACTTTGTGCCCCTGAATCAGACCAAGTCCATGGACGGGGAACAGCTGATGAAATTCTATGAAAAAGACAAGCACATCGGCCGGTACCTTCACATCATCCGGGACTCGCCGGTGTATCCCGTCATCTATGATTCCAACCGGGTGGTCTGCTCACTTCCTCCCATCATCAATGGCAACCATACCAAGATCACGGTCAACACGAGGAACGTGTTCATCGACTGCACGGCCACCGACAAGACCAAAGTAGAGATTGTCATCAACATCCTGGTCACCATGTTCTCGCAGTACACGTCAGAAAAGTTCACCGTGGAGCCGATCAAGATCATCTCGGAGCACAACGGCGAGACGCGCATTGCACCCGATCTCAAGCCACGGTCGACGCAAGCCGAAGTACCATACATCAATTCTTGCACCGGCGTGGACCTGCGTGCCCCGGACATCTGCAAACTGCTCACTCGCATGTCTTACTCGGCTCGACCATCCCCGTCGAGATCCGATCTGATCGACGTGGACATTCCGCCCACCCGTGCCGACGTGCTCCACCAGGCCGATATCATGGAAGACGTCTGCATCGCCTATGGCTTCAACAAACTGCCTCGCGCGTTCCCCAAAGTGGGTGCCACGATCGCTCAGCCCCTCGCGATCAACAAGCTCGGAGACATCCTGCGCCACGAGGCTGCCATGGCCGGCTGGGCCGAGGTGCTGCCGCTGATATTGTGCTCGCACGACGAGAACTTTGGCTGGTTGAACCGAAAAGACGACGGGAAGACGGCGGTCCGACTGGCCAACCCAAAGACGGCGGAATACCAGGTGGTGAGAACGACGTTGCTGCCCGGCCTGCTCAAAACGATCCGTGAGAACAAGCATCACTCGCTCCCCATCAAAATCTTCGAGGTCAGCGACGTGGCTTTCAAGGCGCCCGAGCTCGAGCGCAAAAGCCGAAACGAGCGACATTTTGCCGCGGCCTGGTATGGCAAAACGTCCGGCTTTGAAATCGTGCACGGTCTGCTGGACCGGCTGATGGCCATGCTCAAGACCGCGTTCATCGCGAGAGAAGAAGGGCTGGAGTTGAAAAACAACGGAAAAGGCATGGAGTATTGGATTGAAGAGGTCGCCGACCCCACATTCTTCCCTGGCCATGCCGCCAGCATCCACCTGAAGATCGGGACCACGGAGAGTGTGATTGGTGTCTTTGGCATCTTGCATCCGACCGTGCTGGAAAAGTTTGAGCTCAAGTATCCCGTCAGCACGTTGGAGATGAATATCGAGGTGTTTTTGTGACATGACGTATAGAACAGACGGGCTTGCGGGTGAGACTTGCACACTGGGCCAGTTGACCTCTGCTGAGGTTGGTCCATCTCGGGCCCGGTCTAAGAAGGGCAAGACAGGCAAAAGAGTCTAAACTAGAGCATACGCTTGTTTCATCATAGAAGCAATCACGATTGGTCTTTTTCTGCTTCCAAAATGCCGCTGATATCGTTCATCCCAGTCGACGCAGCATCTTGCGCTTGACTGCAACACATATCGGTCCTCCGTTCTCAAGGATGCAATCTCGATACGCCGTTTATGGTTGCATGTGGGAACCCCTCCCACACACTCACCACTCAGTCAGACCACAATGCAATTCCAGTGGGACTCCTGCCATACTACTCGGCGACCACGCCGTCTTCCTGACCCTCTGCGGCCCGGGCATCCTGGGCGGCCTGCTGGGCGGCCAAAGCCTTTGCACCGTAGTCCTGCGACATGGGCTGCACCACCGGTTGCTCCTCCTTTGGTTCGATGATCGTGACCGAGTCCGGCAAGGACTTCTGTGGGCCCGCCTTGCCTTCCGGATCGCTGCCGCGCATGATCTTGACCTTGATGCCGAGCACACCTTGTCTGAGGAGGACGTGACGGGTGGCGTGGTCGATAAACTCCTTGGCCGGTTGACCTGAGTGAATCATGAAGCCATCCTGCAACCGCGGCCGTGTCAGTGTTGCAACGAGTGAGAAATGGATGGGATTGATCTCACGGTGAACTTCATGCTCTTTGCACGCGCCGCCCTCAGCTTGCCGCTGACAACCACCTCGCAGCCTTTGGCACCGCTCTCCATGATGAACCTCAGAACACCGTAGCATGCTCGTCGCACGGCCAGGCCGTTGAGAAGCTTATATCTGAGGGATTCGCATTGAGCGACGGCGGAGAGACCGCGGTTCTGGACTTTGGCCGCATAGAGAGACACACTGTTTTCGGGGAACTTGAACCGCTTCTGGATGAGGGAGGTGAGCTCGCGAATTCGTCGGCCTTGCTCGCCGAGGACTTCTTGAGTGTGCGTGGCCCGGATGACTGTCCCATGCTGGTCAGAACTGTGCATTAGAGGCTAGATGGAGCGGCATACTGATGTCGGTGACGGTGGGAGTTACTCGCACTTCGACGCCAGAGTAACCCTCCTCGGCGAGTTCCCTCTGGAAGAGTTCATTGAGTTCTGCATAGAAGACGCCGTCGGCGACGAACTTGCGCCGCTTCGAGATAGCACCTTGCTGCGTCGTCATGGCTGTCGCGGTTGAATGAAGCGGCGAGGTAGCATTCCTGAATTCAATCACTGCAATAGTGGGATGTGCGATTTCGAAAATCTTGGCGAAGTTCTGCCCGGTGTGGTCACGTGATCCACTTGGCATCAGGAACTCCAAGACCATGGACGAGAGAGTCCATTGAACTTTTCACAATGCCCGTTGTAGATGTAAACCTTTGCGATGACCGGCTTAGAAGCCCCGTTTTATAGCCAACGCGTGACAACTTCGATCATTCCCCCGTGCACGCTTCAATTCGTCACTCGGCAGGCCTTCTTTAGAAGACGGCGCATTCACGGCCTGGGTCAAAATTTACGGCTTGTACCCGGTGGCTTCGTCGGCTCTCGCCATACACTGCTCTAGTACTGTCCAAAATGTGTCTAAATCCAGTGACCTCGGAATAATGACACCGTGCTTGGCTGGAGCAATGACTGTTCTCCCAATCTGCTCGCCTTCCAAGACCACGTTGACGTCCCATCGCTCGCCGCCATGATCGCTAAAATCAATGCTCACCGCAGGATCTTCGTGTCTGGACAGAAGAACGGCGACGGCGAGCGGATCATGCAACGGTGGCCCTTCGGTCAAGTGAAACACCTCGGCGTAGGTATGAGCAAAGAACATCAGCAGTTCGTTGAACATTCTCCGCAGCCGAGACGGGCCCTGCTCGCCATGAAGGAGCATGCCTTGGATTTTGCTGGTCGCGTAGGCCTGGTGCGTCAGATCAAGGGGAATGAGGACGGTCTTGTCGTGAAGCACGGGATTCCGTAGCACACTCTGCGCCGATTCGGGATCGCACCAGATATTAAACTCGGCAAATGGGGTCCGGTTGCCACTTCGAGGATGCAATTTGCCGTCTCCGTCCATGTAAGGCGGTCCCATGGACACGGAGGTGAAGCCGTGACCGACCGCACCACCCATGATACTGAGGCCTTTGATATGGTGCGCGACTTCGGGAAATGTCGCAAATAAAAGTGCCACATTGGTCAACGGGCCACTCGCTACCAGCCAAGCCGTGTTTTCCGGGCATGACAGCAGTGCTTCACGCATCTCCGAGATGGCATTGCAATGGGTCAAGGCTGATCGTACCGGTTGAGGCAGCAGGTCGGTGCCGGCCAATCCACTGGCGCCTGGTCACTCAGCAAGACGCTGTGATGTTCAAGAGTTGGCCATACCATGGATGTCCGGCGCCGTGTGGACTTTTCGACAAAATGGCTCCGACGCGCCTGGGACCACAGGAATGTCGGCTTTTCCAATGGCTTCGAGGACACTCAAGGCGTTGTAGGTCGTCTTCGTGAGGCCCGCATTGCCATGGACCGTACTGACACCGAGAACCTCCAGAGATGGGTGGTATGTGGAAAGGAGCAGAGCGCAAGCGTCCTAAGCCAGAAGTGAGACAGCTCGTCCAGTTTCTGGAAAAGGGCCACTCACATCATGGCCTGCACGTCATGAGCATATATCCGGCTTAGGCCATCTGCAGAAACATACCAGGGTCGCAATCCAACCAGAGCGGTATTCGTGGTGTTGGCACCGCGGCGTCCCCCATGACTGTTACTGGCGTCGACTGGCGAGCGGGCATGCAAATCTCATCGTACGGGCAGACTGCAGGAGCAGTATGGATGTGTACACCGTCAGATAAAAAGTATGTCGAGGAGTTGGCAGTATGGCCGTTTGCTTATCGATTAAGTGCAGCAGGTTTCAGGCGTGCCGCCGTCCACTCTAACGCGCCAACGTCGGCCCTGGGCTTCTTTCTTTCCACCCCATGGCCACAGCCTCAAACAAAATCGCCGCGGCCAATCAGGCATTGCCACACCTGCCCATGCACTCTGAACCAGTGTAAGAAGCGACAGCACGCGCGCCGACATTGCCAGCGTGGCCAGCTCGTACAAAAGCACTCTGAGCGCTCTTCATGATGTCCTGAGATGACCGCCGCTTCTTTAACCGCGCCGCCCTCCCAGACCGTGCAAAAACCGGCACACACGGTTCTGTCGTTTCGACCCGACGGTGTGGCAAGCAGCAGTATCAGCACCAGCACCAAACCCTTGATCTCGTCGCATTCGCCTTCTCCTGCTCGCGCCATCAAGGCCCGTCATGAGGCTGGCTCTGTCGACTTTCTTTCTGACAAGGCCACGGCCTCCTTGATCCGAAAGGTCCTCGTGGCGGACAGCGGGCATGGAACGGATGCGAGAGCGTCGCCAGGGCCTGTCCAGGACATCTTACCTCCGCTCACCAGCTCCAACGAGGTTGATCGACAGCTCTATGCCATCGTCGCCATCATCGTCAAAGACGCGGTCAATTCGTGGTACGCGAAGATCACGCCCGATCATGCCTTTGTGGACGAAGTGATCCAAATTCTGGCCCACTGTAGTCGAGCGGTCGAACAAAGGCTGCGGCAGCTGGACATGACGGAGCTGATCTTGGACGAACTGCCCATCCTGGTGGAACGCCATGTTCTCGGTGAGTTGGGCCATCGATCAATGGCGCGCCGGCTTTGTTGTTCCTGTTGCTGTCATTGTCGTCGCTTGCGCTGACAATTTGTAGCCTACAGAACGGCCACCACGGCACAAGCTGCTCTGCAGTATGGCGAGAGCCCGCAGCGGATCTATCACGCGTTGAACCCTCACCCTGCCCTGCCCACCTCGACTCCGTCCGACGAGCAACAGGCAGACGAGTCGGCCTACCGGCAGCTCCTCGTCCAAGGCGCCCTAGCCGTCCTGTTGCCCACCGAGGACCTTGCCAATGGATGTCTCCGGACACTGGTGAGCGACATTATCGCCGACCTCATCCTCGGCAATGCGCTCGGGCAGAGGGTGTGTGAGGCGTGGTTCCTGTACGATGCTATCTCCAACCTGGTCGCCACGGCCACGTCGCGGCCGCATCCGCCGGCGGCCGAACAGAAAAAGCGTCTCGACCGGAGGAGCCGACTCGAAAAGTTTGGCCTATTAACTTCGGAATCTCAGGATGAGAAGGTTCATTCGTCCGGCCACCACCAATCACCGATTAGCGTGTGGTTTTGGAGAGTCCTACAGTGCGGCTACATCGCATATCAATTTTTTCGATTCATCCTCGTCGGCTTGTCGCATGCACGCCAACTCCCCAACAGGGGCCGTAGTCGGGAAGCCGTCCCCCCTCGGACCGTATCAAAGCAATCATCTGACTCTCTGCATGTTGTGCCGGTCGCGGCAGACGACCGATCACCTCGCAGTGTGTTGACCTACACTATTTTCTCCTGCGTCTCCACCACGCTTGATCTGTCCATCCGCATGCCGTGGCTGGGGAGCACTCTGAGTTTCTGGCAGCACGTTTTGTCTTCAGGCCCCGGTCGCCTCGGGGGCCCCGACTCTATTTTGGACAAGTAAGTATGGCTTTGACATTCTGTTTTCTTTTTTAGGCCCGTTATTCCATTGAGCTTCTGTCTTCCTGTCGACTCCGCTTCCACTAAATTCCCAGAGTTGTGGTCAGCGTTTTTGCTTTTATCGACGACCACGCATGACGGTCAGATCATATGACAAGATCCAGGAGCGCACGGAACCAATGATTCTTCAGAAGGGCCTCTGAAGCATGTGCAGCTATATTGGTCCGATTCGTCATTCTCTCGATGCGATCAAGGAGGTGTGGACCTCGATATGTCCTGTCAATACGGACCAGTCGCCACCGATACCTGTCCTGACAATACGACTGCGGTATTTTTGGTATTGTCATGATGGCCGTTCAAGCACCTAATTGGACACACTCCAACTTGGCGCCATACCTAATCCAGACTGACCTCGTCTCTTGATGTCTGGATTATTGCTACGCCATCGCTCAGGTTGCCCATGTGGGGTTAGCTGAAGGTTCAGGGCCATCAGCATACCATCACCGTCGGTGTTGGACCCTCGGACCGATGTCTCATTGTCCTCAATTCGCAAGGACCTACTGGCTGGGTCAGCCGGAGAAAAAGCACGATATGCCGCCAATCAGCATCCCAGCAGACGATGAATTATCTGAGTTGACGGTGCGGAACCCGACCAAGGACCTTGCTTCCTGGCTTGGTTGCTTGCTCGACATGGATCGGCCCCGCCCTCGCGTCCTTTCTCCCTTCCTTCCTCCCTCCCTTCCTCCTGCCGTCGCCGTTCACACAGAGTCAATCTGGCCCAATGAGCGTCAGACGAGGCCTCTCATCATCATTCCGGCCTTGGGGCCCTGGCTCCTGGAAGAGCTCATGGGTCCAACCGAGCGACATTTCAGGCTTTTCAGAGTCATTTTTTGGCCTGTAGTCCAATCAGACACTCGGCACCGTGGCATTTTGGCCAAATTCTTGCTTTTCACCACGCCATTGGTCACTTTCGGATTTTCACCATCAACTAGTCTGCCGACTCGGTGACTGGAAATGGCACGCTCTGTCAGCAGATATTTTCGGCAACTCTTCGGCCTCCTGCGGGCAGCATTGCTGCAGTGATATGTCCAATAATCTTTTTACGTCACAAATGCACCGGGCGAGCCAAAGCATCCACTCCCCACTTGGCCGTTATCTGTCAAGGAATTCTGGATTGTGCTCGACAGCGAGTGTGCTCCCGTGTTACTAAGGGGACGGACGGGTCGAGCAAGACCACCACCATCGCCTACGCCAGTTTCTTGTCCCGTCATCTGCAAATTTACCAGTGGCGCTTCGAAAGGCCTCGCGACTCGTCCACCTGAGGCCACCACCACTCCCTAGACCTGCATGTTAGCCTGAGGTCTCGGGCCCTGATCCTAGCTGGTTCATGCCTCTCTCCGCACTAAAGTTGCTGAGTTCGCGCGCCCATTCTGCTTTGCACTTTCGAGACGGCCATCCCACGCTGACAGGAGCAATGGCCGCCGCAGTTTCAACGGACGACCACGGCCAGTCTCTACGCAAATATCGATCACATGGTCCCGTGTCGTTTTGACGTTGCTTCGAGAGCGCACAGCAGCGGGCCTCATGTGCGCAGAGCCGGATTTCCCTGGAGTTGTTGATCCCAATTCATCTACATGCATTACACCAGCTGCATCCTGCTGCATACTCCGCACACTGCCTGCAGTTGGTGCACATTCCTGTATAGCGAAACCAGACGTCGCAATTAGCAGGACGGGCGTGGTGTCTTCTGGACTCCTATCGCCCGTAATCGTCGCTGTCACCCTCCTGGCGTGTTGTTGCATTCGTTCATGTGGTGTTTTCCTCGAGCTTTATCACCCAACGGAGTATACACGTTGCTAATTGGTGGAATATGCAGATTTCTTCATTATACGCTCGACACACGTGTTTTCTCCCCTTCTTTGCTCCCACCGCTCTTGCTCAATGTCCGGGCCATATTGTTTCCGGGGAATGCCATGGGACCGCCGCCGCCGCCTCCTCCGTCGGCCGAAGAGGTCCTCAAGATCCGTCGTCAGGCTGCCCGGGATATCCTCAGTCTCGTCCCCGTACCTATCTCGAGGACTTTTTTCTCGACGGATGACCACGAGGAGATGGTCGCCCAGGTCGAGGAGACCATCCTGGACGTATTCGGGGATGCGTACATGAACAAACATTTGATCTACGGTATCTTGGAGTTACTGATGGTAAGGCTGGCGCCGGAAATGCTTGAGAAGACACCAATGGAATTGCTTGCTGAGAGGGGGTTAGTCTTTGAGATTGGGGCTGAAGGGAAAGGAGTGTGATGGCCATGTGAGTTCTGTATTATACACAGATATAGAGATGTAGGAGACGGGAATGAGCTGCTCCTTCACTGCGGCCAAGTTCTAACCTCGACTACATGCTCTGGGTTGCCGCCTGGAGATTGAACCATTTTGTCGGATGTGATTTCAATATAATCGGTCTTCAAGGGCTTGACTTTGATCGGGTCACCTCTGGTTGATTCTGGTTCAGATCGAAATGAGGCCGTGAAGGACACTCGATCTCGAACTCTCAACACCACGGCAAAGGCGATTGTAACCCACATTGCTCAAAATAAGATCCCTTTAAAAGATGATCTCATTTATCTTGGTTGGATTCTCTTTTTCAAGTCTATGGCCAACGACGGTGATCCACTTGATCTCTGGACATGCTGTCAAGTACCTCGAGCAGTACATACCCACCAAGTAAATCCCTTTTCTCTCCTCCAAAATCGTAGGGTCCTAGAATCATTGTTATTGTGACGGTTGTGACTGGGTACTCTGCCTGGCGCTCCCTGTGCTGGTTGTAATGTCTCTCCAATGACCCGCTCTTGCTGCTTCCGCTGCGATTCAAACCAACCCTTATTCCACTGCTTCCTCCATCTATTTTCCTTTTGTCACTCTATCTGCATTTTCCGACGGCAGACCTAGACAGAAGGTAAAACTTAAAGACACTGACAGAAAAGGCATCCACCCCTCTTCGCACTGGGGCCTCTATTCTCCTCCGTCTGCTCTCGGTTTTCCCCCTGAGTTGCCTGTTTCATACGACCGAGAGTCCTGCGCCCCACGCGACATTCTTCGTCTACCACAAGGTGCCACAGCGGACCGTAAGACTCTGTCTTGGATAAGAGAAGGAGATACAAAGAATTCGTCCATGTAGTCTCGAGTATGTCGATCGGGTGAACGAGATGAAACCGTGGAGACAATCACCTTTGTCTTTCTTCGCCTGGGCACTCCTGTCCAGCAGAAGGCAAATATAAAAGAGGTTGAAATAGTCCGGTCCCTGGTAGAGAAATCTCTCATCCATCCACCGTGGAAAATTGAAATACAACGTCCAACTCTTACTCGTGCTTTGGTTAAAGGCCAGGACTCTACTAGATGCATGATACCAATGCCCTGTCAAGAACACACCTGCAGCGGTAATAATTCTGGCAAATAGCTGTCCTTGGGTGACTGAGGCGGGGGAATCTCAGGGAGAGGTGTGGCACACAAAAGGCAGCGGATTACATGGACAGAAGAGAAACGGTCAACATGCCTGTGGCCTGTGACAACACTTCAAAGTGTGGATTGGTTGCAATAGCTGCATTCTGCCCGTGGCCATGACGTAGAGAGAGACTATTGGAAAAGAATAAATCCCCCTTGGTTGAAGAAGTGTGCCCAATATCCATACCTCCTCATGCCGGAGACAAGAAGAGATGGGTATTGGTTCTGATGCCGGCATGATAAATGGAAAGGAAAAAAAAGAGAAGTGAAAATCCGGAGCTGCGCGCGCGCTAAGTCTCTCCTACTTTTCCCCGTACTCGTCTGTGTCACTGATAATTGTGCTATACCGTCAGAAATAAGGAGATGTCCTTGTAGCCTTGCTGCGCCTCTCTTTCCATCTTCACTCCTGGCTAGAGGATAGCCCTGAGGCTGGGGTATGTCTAGACCGGTGACTGTTTCGTTGCCACTGTGGTTTGCAAGTGTCGAGCTGGTTTCGCTCCATGCGTAGCCGTTTCTCAAGCTATGCTTACCCGAAAAGGGAAAAAAAGAGAAGAGAAAAGAGAAAAGAAACTCCTGGGTCATGCTGTTCCCTTGGTATCGTCACTCTTCTGCCAATGTCCATAAGTCCCCAGTTCCAATCCGTTGTAGGTCCCCCGTGCTCCCCGCTAATCGTGTCAAAGGATTGTGTATGGTATCATGCTCACACGCAGTGCTATGCTGAAAGGATCGTATGATAACAACTGCTCACACGTCAAGAAACTCATCGCTCGTCGCGAGACGGATAGGTGGTCTGGGCAAATATTGTGAATTAGGTCGATATGCCCAGGATGGTCCTCTTCTTCGAAATCCGAGGACTTTCGAGGATGTCCACTGGATGCATGCCGCCAGGCAGCGTCGGGGTCGTGCTCGGGCTGCGGAGCAGTTTCAACTTGGACATCAGCTTTCCAATGGCCAGGTAGTCATCAGGTTCGGCGACGTTGGGGTGTTGTTGCAGCAGCTTCTTGATGGCATGCAGCGCTCTGATGTTGTCGTCTTCCGCAAGATGGCCAGGGTTGCTGATTGGCGACGTCTCGGCCGACTTGGGGAGAGGAGGGGGCTGCATGGAGGAGAAGCGCACGGGGTCGGTGTCATGAATGTCGGGCACACTCTTGTGGCGCTTCATCATCTGCCGAGGATCGATCGCCGTCGGACGCGGCTCAATGGCATTGCTGGTCATCGACCGGACCGGGATCGCCGGCGTCTTGCGGCCCGCCGACGGCGGACGGGAGCTGGTGCCCACGTGGAAGGTCTGGCTTCTCTGGCGACTGGAGCTGCTGGCAGAGTCCGCGGACACATCTTCCAGGCCTCCTTCGACCGGGTGGCCGAGATGCTCGTCACGACCGGCCCCCGGTGACATGGGTGAGAGGATCGCGTGGGACAGAGACTGGTCGAGATCTGGGCCCAAGACGGCATCCATGGCTGGCGCTTGACTGTAGGCGTCTTTCTCTTCAAAGTTGAAGTACTCTTCTTCCGGCCCGCCCTCCCCGTCGTCGTCCTCATCGTCCCTCATGACCATTGCTCCGGGGCCCAGCTCGTCCATCGCTGATATCGGCGGCGACACCAAGCCATTGGAAGAGATCGGGGAGTCGTCCATGGGCGTTTCCGAGAGTGAGGTGGCGCTCGAATCGACCAGCGTGGCATCCCCGTTCTCCAGGCCATTGGCCTGCGGAATGAGATGATTCTTTTGCTTGAATTTCTCTAGCCAGGTCGCGCTGGACAGTAAAGCTTGATCACTCCGGCTGAAAGAAAAGACTTGAGCTTGCTTCCGCAGCTCTTCGTCCGTGACCGGGAGGCCTTTCTTCTGCTGGTTCCTCACCCAGTTCGTGAGCGTCTTTTCGAAATCGGGCAGTTTGGCTTTCGACTTTTTGCTCGGGCTGCTGGTTTCCTCTTTCGGCGCCTGATTCATGTACTTGTCGCGCTGGCGAAGGATCTTGGACACGGTACTGCCAGGAATTTAGCTCGTCGACGGGGATCACCCCACCGAGTTGTGGTACATACCTCCTCTCGACGTTGAACTTGGCTACCGAGAAGTCAGGACACGGGTTGGGTCAGTCAGCACGGCGACATACCTCCGATCTGAGTCTGCTTCATGTTCGGATTCTGCTCGGCCTCGATACACATCTGCCGTCGTTCGTCGTCGGTGAGTTTCCGACGCGACGTCGTCGTTTTGGCGCTGGTCGGCGTCACATCCGAGCCTGTGCCCGCCGACACCGGGGTCTGAATGGGTCCTGCCGGAAGAATGGGCGTCTGGTACGTCGGACGTGCTTGACTGGCCAACATACTCGGCCACATGGCGTTGTGTGGCATGATCAAGGGCGGCGGCAGCTGGGGATGAGTCGCCGCATACGGCGGTGGGCGAGGCATGCTGTACGCCGGCTCCATGGGGATCGGTGTCTGGTGATAGTCGAAGCCAGGAAAGTCCTGCATGGGCGACATGGACGGCTGATGGCCCGCCTGGGAGTAACCGCCCATGCCCATCCAGTTGCTCTGGTTGTAGCCGGACGGTTGCGACTCTTGATGGTCCAGCGGCATGGTCACCAAGACTTGCATTGATCGAAGCCGATGCGGCAGCAGTCGTGGCAGTGGTAACGGTCGTGGTGCTGGTATTGCTCGTGGTCCAGGCGACTGAGTGCTAGACCGGGCGTCGATCTGGTCCGGCACTGCATCCCACGGTACCGCAGCGACCAACCACGCACGTACCCGGCTGGTCTAAACTCTGATTGTGGGGGCCCAGAACGGCCAGGCTTGCTCAACAGCTGGGCCGTCTGAATGAGCTGGATATGCAGCGGCCGGCGGGCATGAAACGTGGCGACCTCAAGCAGGAGTATGGAGGGAGCGACGGTGCATATGAAGAGCTCGCTGGAGTGGGTGTGAGGGTTGCAGGACGGCGCGCTGCGGGACTGGAAGAAGACTAGGACGCTAGAGGAGGACGACGACAAAAGGCCGCCCTGCCTGCTACCTTCTTGTCGTGCAGGACCACGAGCCGGGGGGGACGAAGCAGACGTGCAGTCGTGCAGTCGTGCAATGGGCGCAGCGG
>Ga0255336_100148_pt1 | contig 155616 bp, 159 predicted proteins | sample MeOH1_35cm_T3_17_FD_189102 | JGI IMG/M metagenome (GOLD analysis project Ga0255336, IMG submission 189102) | Sandy soil microbial communities from University of British Columbia, Vancouver, Canada - MeOH1_35cm_T3_179 | ecosystem: Engineered > Artificial ecosystem > Sand microcosm > Unclassified... | reverse complement strand
AGTTTGACTACGCAATGGCATCTACATTCCCTCCCCCTGCGGTCCCGTCACCCTGCCTATAAACATAGCTGCCGCCTTCGCGGCAAGAAACCTCACAGCTATTCCAGCTCAACAAAGTAACCTCTTGCGACGGTCTTCACAATATTTGCCTACGCTTCATCAGTCATCGGCAATCCCGTCAAATCATCCTATACATACCAAACAGCCATCATGCCTCCCAGCAACCGCGCTTCATGGCTCATGGCCAAACAGGTGCCCGTCAACGTTGTGGATTCGGCACCATACACTTCTCCCTCAGTCAGCGAAATCGTCATCAAAACCAAAGCTATAGCCCTGAACCCAGCTGATGTTGCTGTCCAGAAACTTGGAATTCTCTTCGAGGATTACCCAGCAATTCTGGGCTGCGATGTTGCCGGTGAGGTTGTGGAAATTCACCCCTCTCTGGCTGATGTCTACCGCATCGGTGATCGTGTCATTGGTGCAGCCCGATGTTTGGATCGGAAAGGCGGCACGTACTGTTACTCGGCCTTTCAAGAGTATGTGGTTCTGAAGTTGCCCTACATTGCCAAAATTCCGAAAGAGGTGGCATATGAGGATGCCGCGGTGTTGCCACTGGGGATAAATACCGCCGCCAGCTGTTTATTCATGGACGAGACCCTGGGTCTCAAAGCGCCATCCATTGATGGCACAAAAGCCACTCACGGCAAGACGCTCTTGGTGTGGGGTGCCAGTAGCAGTGTCGGCTCTTGTGGCGTGCAAATGGCCACTCAAGCCGGATACGAGGTTGTGGGTGTGGCGAGTAAGAGAAATCATGAAATGGTCAAAGGCTTGGGGGCGAGCGTGTGCTTTGATCAGAGTGATCCAACTCTTGTTGATGATATTGTGACATACCTGGGTGGTCAAGAGGTGGTGGGGGCATACGATGCCATTCCGAGTGACTCAACTTTGAATGCCATTTGCGAGATCCTAGCCAGAAGCGGCGGAAGGAAATCGGTCGTGTCGGTGATGCCAGGTGCAGAAAAGAAGGCAACGAAAGGAGTGAAAATCATAACAAACTTTGCCGCCACGAACATGGCTCGCAATGAGGTTGGGAAGGCCATTTGGGAATGGCTTAACAAAGCCGTGGAGGAGAACAGGATAAAATATATGCCACAGTCAGAGGTCGTTGGAAAAGGACTGGAGCATGTCCAGCAGGCTGTTGATCTGTTGGCCAAAGGAGTCAGTGCGAAGAAGCTGGTCGTGTCCATGTGAGCTTCCTTATTATATTCTGCAATTGGAATTAACAGAGACTCCCAGTGGTACAAGCAATGCTCACACGAAGCACTTGAAAGGAAACGAAAGTCAACATGCACCCACCTTGTATGCTCTCCCACAGCGCTGATTACATGCCCTTCTTGTCGAGGTCTGTGATGGATTTGGTGTCGACGGAAAGGTCATGGTTTTCTGACCAATGAGCAAAAATAGGCCATCCACTGTGCAGACGAGGCAAGTCCTGGATTCGTCCACAGTGAGAGCGAGTGCCAGCACGGGCCCTGCCATGGAGTATACTGTGGCCAACGGGGCTCGGTCGGCGGGAGAATCGACAGGCGCTCAACGGACCGCCGAGACCAACGAGGAATGGCAACATGAAAGCTCGCAGAGTGATATAAGGTCAGGAACGACACTAACATCGACCACCGACCTTGATAACATGGACCTTGACTCGATCTCGGAAGGGTTGCCAAGATCCTGTAAACAGGAGCCCGACACCGTGACAAATCAAGGTTGCGCCCTCTGTGCACAGCATTGTACAGAGTTTACAATGATCTCTAGCGGAAATGGGGATGACTTGGTGGCGAGAGTTCGGTTGCCCGGCATGTGGTGGCCTTGGTTGTGATTCTGCTCAGGCATTGACTGCCTCTGCTGACTGATCCTCCTTCGACTTTGTTCTAACTTTCGCTCTCTCAATCCGATCAGCGGCATCGCCTTAGCACTAACCAAACAGTCCAAGGTCTGGATAGTGGTAGTAAACTGAGCCATGGAGTCGTAGAGTGAAAAGACCAGAGTGAACTATCATTATGTGAACACCCACCCGTGTTTGGCTCAAAAATTTCCTCAAACCACTCTCTCCATTCGTTCGACCTCTTCCCTCTTCCAACCACAATCCGAATAGCTGAGTCAACATCTACAAAGCCCTGATCTTCCGAAAGAACCGATCTAAGTTCGTTTCACTCCTTATTAAGAAGATGGCAAGTACCTCTAAATCTCCTGATCTGTGAGAGCAAGCTGACATAGCCTTCAGTCCAGCAATCCACAACGTTTATCCCACAAGGCCCCTCTTCCTGCTCAGACAGCCCAGGGACATCCTTCAAGCCGAGCTGCTCGCCTCGGCAAATCTCATCCCCCGGCCGGACGTGTATCACGATATCGTTGATCTCACAATCGAGAGCCCTCCCATTTCGCCCATGCTCGCTGCTCAACCTGGGAGTGAAAGCGACAACGACTTGTCCATTGTGAAAGAACAGTGCGTCATACCCTGCTCGTCGTTATTCTTCTTCGTATTCTCCTGTGCTCGTTGCTCCAACAATTTGACCACTTCAATATGGCCGTTCTGAGCCGCTGCATGGAGTGGTGTCAACCCGTCATTGGTTTTCACATTCACCTCTGCTTGTTGCTCCACCAACAACTTGACCACTTCAATGTGGCCATTCTCAGCCGCTGCATGGAGTGGCGTCACTCCCTTCTCATCCTTCGCATTCACCTCTGCTTGTTGCTCCACCAGCAACTTGACCACTTCAATATGGCCGTTCTCAGCCGCTCCATGGAGTGGCGTCACTCCCTCCCCATTCTTCGCATTCACCTCTGCTTGTTGCTCCACCAGCAGCTTGACCACCTCAATATGGCCATCCTGAGCCGCTTCATGGAGTGGTGTCCACCCATGATTGTCTCTCGCATTCACCTCTGCTTGTTGCTCCACCAACAACTTGACCACTTCAATATGGCCATGTCGAGCCGCTCCATGGAGTGGCGTCACTCCCTCCTCATTCTTCGCATTCACCTCTGCATGTTGCTCCACCAACAACTTGACCACTTCAATATGGCCATTCCAAGCCGCTAGATGGAGTGGTGTCCACTCATCATTGTCTTTCGCATTCACCTCTGCTTGCTGCTCCACCAACAACTTGACCACTTCAATATGGCCATGTCGAGCCGCTCCATGGAGTGGTGTCCACCCATGATTGTCTCTCGCATTCACCTCTGCTTGTTGCTCCACCAACAACTTGACCACTTCAATATGGCCATGTCGAGCGGCTCCATGGAGTGGCGTCACTCCCTCCTCATTCTTCGCATTCACCTCTGCTTGTTGCTCCACCAACAGCTTGACCACTTCAATATGGCCATCCTCAGCCGCTGGATGGAGTGGTGTCCACCCGTCATGGTCTTTCGCATTGACCTCTGCTTGTTGCTCCACCAACGACTTGACCACTTCAATATGGCCATTCAGAGCCGCTAGATGGAGTGGTGTCCACTCATCATTGCTCTTCGCATTCACCTCTGCTCGTTGCCCTACCAACAACTTGACCACTTCAATATTGCCATTGTGAGCCGCCAGATGGAGTGGCGTCAGTCCTATCTCATTCTTCGCATTCACCTCTGCTTGTTGCTCCACCAACAACTTGACCACCTCAATATTGCCATTGTGAGCCGCCAGATGGAGTGGCGTCAGTCCCATCTCATTCTTCGCATTCACCTCTGCTTGTTGCTCCACCAACAACTTGACCACTTCAATATTGCCATTGTGAGCCGCCAGATGGAGTGGCGTCAGTCCCATCTCATTCTTCGCATTCACCTCTGCTTGTTGCTTCACCAACAACTTGACCACTTCAATATGGCCATTCAGAGCCGCTTGATGGAGTGGTGTCCACCCATGATTGTCTCTCGCATTCACCTCTGCTTGCTGCTCCACCAACAACTTGACCACTTCAATATGGCCGTCCCGAGCCGCCACATAGAGTGGTGTCCACCCGTCATGGTCTTTCGCATTCACCTCTGCTTGCTGCTCCACCAACAACTTGACCACTTCAATATGGCCGTCCCGAGCCGCCACATAGAGTGGTGTCCACCCGTCATGGTCTTTCGCATTCACCTCTGCTTGCTGCTCCACCAACAACTTGACCACTTCAATATGGCCATCCGCAGCCGCATCGTGGAGTGGTGTCACTCCCTCCTCATTCTTTGCATTCGCCTCTGCTTGTTGCTCCACCAGCAACTTGACCACTTCAATATGGCCATTCCCAGCCGCTAGGTGGAGTGGTGTCCACCCATCATTGTGTCTCACATTCACCTCTGCTTGTTGCTCCACCAAAAACTTGACCACTTCAATATGGCCATTCTGAGCTGCTTCATGGAGTGGCGTCACTCCCTTCTCATTCTTCGCATTCACCTCTGCTTGTTGCTCCACCAACAACTTGACCACTTCAATACGATCATTCCGAGCCGCTCCATGGAGTGGTGTCCACCCGCTATTGCTTTTCGAATTCACCTCTGCTTGTTGCTCCACCAAAAACTTGGCCACTTCAATATGGCCATCCAGAGCCGCTTCATGGAGTGGTGTCCACCCGTCATTGCGTCTCGCATTCACCTCTGCTTGCTGCTCCACCAACAGCTTGACCACTTCAATATGGCCATTCCCAGCCGCTAGGTGGAGTGGTGTCCACCCATCATTGTGTCTCACATTCACCTCTGCTTGTTGCTCCACCAAAAACTTGACCACTTCAATATGGCCATCCTGAGCCACTCCATGGAGTGGTGTCCACCCGTCATTGTCTTTCGCATTCACCTCTGCTTGGTGCCTCACTAACAACTTGACCACTTCAATATGGCCATTCAGAGCCGCTGGATGGAGTGGTGTCCACCCGTCATTGGTCTTCGCATTCACCTCTGCTTGTTGCTCCACCAACAACTTGACCACTTCAATATGGCCATTCTCAGCCGCTAGATGGAGTGGCGTCAGTCCCTCCTCATTCTTCACATTAACTGCCGCTTGGTTTTCAATCAGGAACTCGACCACATTCGTAGAACCACTGATTGCAGCTGCATGCAAGGGGCTGTCGCCTGAGTTTCCTTTTACATTGCAATCGAATCCCGGCTGCTGTAGGTGAAGTAGAGGACATATAAATCCGAGCAACGAAACGTAATAAAGTGGAGATGTATTTGCTGGCTGATTATTGACTGACGCCATATTCTTCTTTTGCCGAGGTTTTGTTTGCTCGAATATTGCAGACCAAAGAATCCATTTATTGGTATGTGGCTCGAAAAATCTGTTGGTAAGATTACTGAGTTTTTGAGACCAATCTGCACTATTTCTTGCGTGCATATGCCAATAGTTAGCGGCGTACTCCAGAAATTTGTATTCATTCATCTTTTGTTGTACAACATCTTCTGTGAAAGGCGGTTGGCCTGTTATCTCGTCGTAAGACATGTAGCGCAGGCAAATCTGTGCGAGAAGATCGTTTTCTCCAGCGGTGTCTGAGAGGTAGAGACTTCCGAGGGACGGTATGTTGATTGCCGTTGATCGTGAAATGTATTCACGAATGGAGACATGGACGAAGTGAACAGTTTGATCCTGCGGCGAGCGAACAGTTTGGTCCTGCGGCAAGCGTTGCTCGTCCCCACCTCGAAGCTCTATGAGTGATCCGCAAAGTCTTCGAATGTCATCATTCACTTCATCTTCTCCCCATGTATCTGGCAGGTCGTCCTTGGGATAGGCACCATCATCGTTATCCACATCGACAACCAGGGCTTCTGTAAGCTCTCGTACGGTCAGTGGTCTCAGGGCAACCAGGGTCCAGCGCAATATGGCAATAGCGCGATCCCTTTCGCCACCCAAGTTCAAAATGTACCTTAGATCCTTCTCATAGGTGCTCTCCAGTCCCGTTGGCATGTCATTAACCATCTGACGTAGCTGTTTTGCGTTTTTGCTCGGATTCAGACGATTTCCAAGCAGTCGAATCCATAAAAACATACCTTGACACCGTTGACTTGCTTTTTCCGCAATCTCATCTCTCAGGGTACTTGGCTTTTTGGGCAGGTTGTCGGCCATGACGCTGGTTGAGAATGACTTGACATCGTTTTGAGTATCATCCACTGAGATTTCGTAATCATTGAAGTAGTTTCCAGGGGAACCTGCCAGTGTGCGGAAATGAAAACGTATGTCGGCATCTTCTCGACTCACCAACAAGATCCGGCTTGGAGCATCTCTCGTCATGCCAGTGAGCCCTCGCAAAAAATCCAGGCCCTCGCTCTTTGACGGAATTTTCACAGTCTGGTCGATCTTGACGCATTCGTCAAACCCATCGATTACAAAAAAGCAATTCGGTATCCGTTGACAGATCCTTCGAAAAAGCTGCCAAATGTCGGACGTGGTCGCCAGAAGGCCATCTTTTCCGTGGTACACTTCCCGTGCCGCTCCGAGAGCTTCTTTATTCTGACGTACCATCTGAGCAACCCAGGAACGAACAATTCCAAGGGGTTGCCGCTTCGCCTGATCTTCTGAAAGGCAAAAGAAGTAAGCAACTCGGCCAGGGTTCTCATGCTGGAGATGTTCCACGATGCTGGCGCAGAGTACTGTCTTGCCAAAGCCCGCGGGGCCACGTATCCATAGAATTTTCATAGCGTCGACTTCCGTGGCTGGTGATGCCCATGTCTGGAAGCGAGATCGTTGTCGAATCCAATCACAAGTTCCTGGCGTCCTTGAATTCAAAGCTTTTTCGTATTCATCGACAGTGAAGACGGCGTTGAGCCAGACCAACAGCCGGTCAAGCCCCACGTCTGGCTTCGACAGGTGCGTATCGAAGCTCAACTGGACTCTTTCAATTCGATGGTCCAATCCGTCAAGCCGACCATGGAGTCCTTGAAAACCACCGTGCAAGAATGCGGCCATTTCGCGCGTGACTAGCCAGACGTTAGTCGGATGGTGACAAGAAGAAGAGAAGCCTACAGTCTGTGTCGATAAGACGGGCTATCTCATCAACTTTCTTCTCCTTTTCCGATATAGCATTCAGGTGTTTCTCCACGCCTGACGAGCTCTGCACAATGCTTCTCGCCATGCGCACTAGATACCCATGTCAGCTGAGAGCTGATGAGGAATGAATACTGGAAAGTCACCTGCTGTTCGTCGATCATAGTACTCTCTTGCCTTTGAAAGGTACGTCAATATAGCAACGTACAATTCGGTTATGCACTGTTCAAGCTCGCCCTGCTGAGGCAGCTCTTCCCGAACATATAGTTCTTCAACCTTGGCATATTTAGCGATAAGTCTTGAAACCAACTCGAGCCCTTCGATCATTGCACCGTAGGTTTGAATGTCATTTATCGTAATCTAATCAATGACATGACCGTAAGCAACTGGATAGAAAAGCTCCAAGGGTGTCTTCACCTGTAGAAGAAATCGTACGGCTGCCCATGGGAGCGCCGCATGAGTCGGGTCGTACTGAATAGCCACATCTCCGACATCTCGAAATCTTTTGATCCATTCGACCACTTTGTTTAGCGAGTCGCGTATACTCACAACTTCTCCATTCCGTCTGGTGTAAGTCCACTGGCGTTCCTCGCTAAGCCGCTTCTTTTCCTCCACGGCGTCGAGAAGGTCATAAAGTGTGGCTCTTTTGTCCATTTGGTGGAAGTCGACGGGTGGAACATTCAGCCTTTGCACGGCTCTCTCCCATAGCCTCTGTGATGATAGCCTGTTCAAGAAAAGAAGTATCAGTATTTTACCTTCAATGTCAGGCTACGTCGAACTTACGCCCGAGTTGTGCGATTCGGGATACCAACATATAAGCTATCATCCATGCTGGAAGATCTGCTAAGCTATGATTCAGTCGGTGCAAAGAGAAAATGATGGGGGATAACTTGGTCAGAGGTTGCAGAGAGGAAGGCCCAGTGAACCTGAAGTCGGCTGAAGAGCAGATTGCTCAGCCGCAATGTGAATAACATGCTGTCACGTGCCAAAGTACTCAGGGTCACCCGGCTGGTGTTTCTGTATGAACACTGAGGAATAGATATCACCGGACAGTCAAGTCATGTCATACGGACCACCGCCCCTTTGTCTACTTTGAGCTATCTGGACCTGTCTATAGACTGTCCACAGCTCTCTGAGGTATTCCAATTCGAGTGATATCCAGCAGGCAGCAGTCGTCTGCTGGAAAGGCTGGAACCAAGCCCTGGACCATTCCCGAACAAGCGTGCCGCCTAATTAAACCAGGCGGATTTCCGGGTCAACGATTTTACGACAGGTCTCCTCACCACCTTCCGCCTTTCAGTAATCACCTCCTGACAGCGACTTGGCGTTTCTTACCCGGATCAGCAGGATACTCGGACGGCCTGCCTCGGACAACACCAGAGCATCCACTCTTACGATTATCCCTTCGACCTCGGATCAGTCTACATGGTCCTCACCCTCCCGTATGACCCTGCCACCGGATGAATATGCCTGCACTTTTCAACACAACGAGGCCTGCATTGACTCGCAGCCGCTGGAGATTACGAGTTTGGTGGAGCGGTCGTGCTCCATATGGTCGTCGAGAGCCTTGACTCGGCTGGATGGATCCAATAGCAGGAATACCTCACCAAATGGCCTGAGATGGCGGGACAGTCGACATGGAAAGCCATCGACGATCTGACCACTCCGATGGCGGAAGAGACTTCCACACGTCCTCGAATTGCGGCTGTGAGAGCAACAAGAACGATTCTGCCTTGGCGGCATATTTGGTTGACATCGAGGATCGATGAGGTTATTTTGGCCCGGCAGTGAAGCCGTCAACAGAAGTGATGCCACGAGCACGAGGACGCCTTCGCAGGCTTGACAAGTGCGAGCAGACTGCTGAGCAACTTCCACTGCCAAATCGACAGCAGTGAACAAGCGACCTAAGAATTTCAATATGGCGGGAAACATGTTGCGATCCTGGGTGCAGACAGCTGGCACTCTGCCAGCAGGCGCGATGTGGACGGTGACATCTCATTGAGACAACATATGTGACGTGAGTTGGATGTTATTCTGGTTCTACTGAGAGATCGGGGTTGGGTAAGAGCGAAGCGACAAGATGCCGAACTCTCCGCCACAGGAGACATAAAGGTAATGACAAGCGAAGAAGAGGTGGAGAATGAGACGAGACAATGGGGAGGGTGGCCAGCAAGGCCTGCATTGCTACCGCTGCTTAGGCGCACTGCCCCTTCAACGGCATCGTCATCACCGACAGAGACCAAGCCAGCAGGCACCATCGGCTTACTTGACCCTCGCATGCTGCCCGCCCTCCTCCTTTCTCAACTTCCTTTCTCATTTCTCCTTACCAGGTCCCGCATCCGGACTGTAGATCACGCCAGCGCTTGGAAGACTATACCGGGGATCAGCGCATTGATGAGGTCTGCCTGCTCGCGACCAATGAAGACCTTGCCTCCTCTTGGAGGTTCACGCTCTCAACCCGGTTGAATTCACGGGTCCCCGGCGACCCTTCTGAGTCACCACCATACCTCAAAAATGTCGCCGTCGTGCAACACTCACTAGCCAACAGAACCAAATCACATCTCTTAAAGCCAAACTGGAGAGCTGACTGATCACTGCTCCTTTGACTTTTCCTCTCGCTTTCGCTCTTTTGCTCAAGCCTTCTATTTCTCTCGGCCAGTAATGCTTTCAATCCCCTCCCTGCTTCCGCCATGGACCGGCAACGGCAGAGATCACACCCAAAGCATCATCCTCACTGTGAGATAGGCTGTGCTGGAACACTATTGACTGTGCAGTCGATCACACTATATTACCGTACACGCTACGTTACGCGAGATCGTTCTGCCCATAGCTCTGGATGGACAGGGTTACTATTGCTCGGGCAGGTCAGCACCCATCGAGGATTGAATGGTCGAAGAAAACGTCTACATGACGGCTTTTTATCTCACTGTAGACTCAAAGGATTCACACCCAGATGACAGTCTTCTCAGTTTTCACAATGTCTGGAATTCGGAGGGCACTGCTGACTACACCAGGCGCTGTGCTGGCGATCGCACTATTTGACGAGGGCGGATGCTATCAAAGATGTGGTTCGATTTCAATGTCTAACACAATTAACCAGCCAGAATACACATTGTATTGTGTATGTGGGGCACAGCGATGTCAAACCTTTCTGAGACAAACGCAAGGTTTTAAGCCCGAAATCGACGGTTGTAGCGGATGAGCCTGTCAAATGGGGCTGTCCAGAGGCACCTCCTTCCGGACAGAACTTGAATCCATTTCTCCCAGTCATTGCACCGATCTTTCACCGGCAGTGACGCGGAGGCTGAACTTCAGCGAAATCAGCAACCTGGAAATCCCCATTCTTTCTCATTTACAGCGGCTATATAGCTTATTATATAGACACTGGACTGCTGTGATCTAGCAGGCATCAGCTATCTGCCTCGTAGAAGCAAGCTACGTGACTCATATATCCTTGACCAAAACCAATTCTACAAGACAGAGTTAATCGAAAGCGCCAACACACAGAGGTCTTATTTCAACTCCAGGTCATCATACACGGCCAGATTTACACACCCGAGTCATCCTGCACCACATCATCCTCTGCCGTGTACGTATCCCATGCCGCACAGGTCGAATTCAGGACGGATGTGTCGATGAGATTGACAAGCTCTGATTCCCGTTCCAGGATCTGCACCGCCAGACCCTCACTGGTGTGCCAGGCGATATGACAGTGCATTAACCAAGCCTATGAAAAGGGTCACGTCAGACAGCTATCCTTTTGAAGGGGGGAAAGGGACAAATGAACTCACCCCCGGGTTATCGGTATAGAACGCGATGACCACGTACCCGCTGCCGGGCAGCATCACGACATCGCGTCGTGGCGAATTTGTGAGCGTCAGGTTGGCCGTCGTCGGGTCATAGGTACCCGTTCCCTGGCCAAGCACCCAGAAGTCGTGCCCATGCAGGTGCATGGGGTGCGGCTGGCCGTTGGCCGTCTGGATCACCCAGTACACCCACACATTTGCGTCTGGAAAGGCGTACACATTCTGAGCGCTGCCCCAGGTGTCGTTGCCCTCCCAGGCTTGGAGCACGGTCGGGTAGTCCCACTGGTTGACAAAGGAGGTGTCGGTCATCTCCCATAGCACGCCGTTACCACCAATGGTGATGGCGACTTCGAAGTCATCCTCATCTTCTGGCGAGTCTGAGGCGGTGATGGCGAGATAGGGGACAAGAAGCGACATATCTTCGTCGTCACAGTCGTCATCCGAGGCGTCGGCCCAGGCCGTTGAGGTCGGGTCATCGGTCGAGGTATTGTCGTACCGCACAATGCCCTTGATATTGTCCGGGTTGGCATTATCGCTGCAAGCCGTCTGCGCAATCGCTCGCATCCAGTAGTTATCGGCCGTCGCATTCGCCGTGACAATGATATCGTAGCGCTGGCCCATGCCGACGGAGACGATATCCGTTACAAACGGCACGATAGGCACAAAGTCGGTAGCAATCACCTCCATAGTGTGGTTGTCAATGGTGAACTTGAAGTGCGTGTCGGCGGCCGCATTGACGAGCCGAAGACGATACCGCGTTCCAGAGACAAAGGCGGTCTCGAAGCGCGAGCCAACGACGGTGCCAGAGTCATTGTATACATTGGTGCCGTTGATCAGCCCGTTGTCGAGAGTCGGCGGCCCTGAAACCAGCGCCCTGAGGACTTCGACGTCGGCCGTATCGTGCGACCAGTCGTTGAGGAACAGCACGCCGAGGTCGTCATCGTAGTCGGCGGTGGCTGGCCCGTTGATCTGGATGCCGCCGAACACGCCGTCCCATGCCTGCACGTAGTAATGAGAATGGTACCATGAGGAGCCGTATTGCGTTGCTTTCCAAGTATAGGTGTAATTGTCGCCTGGTGCAAGGGGACATTGTGTTATGGAAGGCACACCGTCCATCTGGACAGTATAATTCTGGCGCACGCCGTGGAAGTGGATGCCGGTTCCATTGTTCTCCAAAGAATTTGTGACGTGGACCACTGCGATGAGTAAGCGAGTTGCGTGGAGCTGGGTCCTGATTGAGATGTAAGGTGAGGGAAGTGGTCAGAGCAGGGAACGAACCAACCGTGTCGCCCCAGTCGGCGATGATAGTAGGGCCAGGGATGGAACCGTTGACGGAAAGAACGACACGCTCAATACCATCCGGGGCAGCGGTGGTGTTGACGATGTCGAACCAATATTCGCGGACCACGCCGGTGTCGGGAGCTTCATCGTAATAGTTGGAAGAGAGGTCGTAGTCTCCCCAACAGCTGCGGTCATTCGCGTCGTTCGTGCATCTTTTCTGGAGGGAGGGAGCCGTGAATTTGGGAGCTGCCACGGCGCCCGAGATGAGGACGATTAACGTTAAGAAATGCATATAGTTGAAAGGGGGGCGAAGTTTGAAAAGAGGTCAAAGAGCGACGACCTAGACTGGGTTATTGGTTGTCAAACAGGAGATGCTGAGCTTATATCACGGTGTCGCCGTCGTCAGACATTGAAGACTCAGGGAGGACTTGGAAGCCATTACCGACGATATCGACCTGGTATCGTCATCAGATGCCGACCTTGTTTGAATTGCTCTTCTCCACCCAACAAAGCGACCAGAGTACGCGTCTGTCTTCTGAGTCTTTGGGGCCTAGGCAGGAGACGGACATGGCATCATCCGGATGTGAATTACCTAGAAAGGACTGGGTCGTTGCGCAAGCAAACCTCGATGAGAAAGATGCTAAGCCTTGCATGACTAGTTAGATGTATCCCAAAGATAACGACTCAACGAGGCGTGTGGCTTTTTGGTTGTGTCCGACATGCATAGACTGTTGTGAGACGTAACAAAGTTCGTTCTTAAGACACTGTTACACTACATTGGGCTGGCTAAAGCGGGGCAGCAGGGCAAACCCTGGTAAGCTGTCCTACGTAATCGTTTTCGGAAGGTTGTTCATCCACGGAAATACCTCCAAACGAGATGAGTTAAGGTGACCGCGAGGCTGAATCGCTTGCAGCTTGGTGACTGTGGGTAGGGGGCAGAGCGGTACCTCCTTTGTGTGGTCTAATGTCGATTTCGGCATCAACGAAGCGGACGAGGATGGTTTGGATTTGGAGATAGTGGTGTTGACGTGCATGGCCGGCTTGTCCGATACCAACTCGGTGCTCCTGCACGGGGCACCCGTACCTGATCGATCTACGTGGCCAACTATGCCCTGTGCCTGCATTTGATTACGCATTAAATCCCCCTTTTGTGAGGTCAACGGGAGCTGCCGCTTAGAGCCCGAAGGCCGGGGGACCCCATCTAGCGTGGCCAACTAATTAACTGGATAAGTTAATCTCGCTTATAATTAGAAGTGAGCCACGTGATTATACTGTATATTCCTTTCGACCAATAATGTAAAGCCTCTTTAGGGGATTTGCCCATCTGACCCACTGATCCGCCGGAGATCTGCAAACCCGTTACTGGTTAGGTTGACAAGCCGAAATGGCCCATAAAAAAGTCATCTTCATGCTGTATATTTCCTGTTTTGAGGTCGGACGTGCGGGACTGTTTGCGTGGCTCGATAGGGGCAGCCATCGACATGTAGATGGTGACGAATGCCTAAGCAAGGGGATCGCGGACAGCTACGTGGTTGTTGAAGCAGGAAAGCTGCGTCAGCCGTACTGGTTATGCTCGTGATCTATCAAAGTCCTTGTCAGCCCTTGAAATGGTGTTCTTCATTCCTCTGCGATATCTTGATATCATTTTCACTTGCTTCAGGTCAGCCTCCATCTCGCCATCGACCATCAGCGACATAAATTCGCCATGCATTTCAAGACTGTGGCCCCTCTGGTTTCGCTACTCGTTGTCGCGGCCGCAGCGATCCCTCATGTCAGGCGCGACACCATCAGCGGCAACAAAATCTACGCCTACGGCACTGGCATCTCTGGCCTGCCTGTCTACGCAGACGCAAGCGGTACAATCTCTCCCCCAAATTCACCTACTCTGCAGGGTATAAGAGCTCACCCAACCCAGGAATTGCTTATATCTCGTCCTCCAACACTTCCGACCTTTCGAGTGTCACCTGTAAGTCGCCCTTTCTCGATTCTCCCGATAGATCACCTCAGAATCGGTTGAGCTGAGTCCTCGACTTCCAATACACAGGGACCATCGCCACTGGACCAACAGTGCCGTGGAATGTGACACTCCACCCTGACAACTCGACCTCTTCAATTTCCGGCTACAAATTCTTCATCGTCACAACTGCGAATTCCTACTCGTCCGCCGGTTTCGTGTCTTCCAATGACACGGCGCCACAGGGTGCCCAGACCACGGGCTTCACACTGTACGGCTCTGACATCATGTTCATCTCCAACTCGACCTACCTGTCGCAGTTCTGGGCCCATGAGACTGGTGTTGATGGTGTCTGGGCACTCATGTGGAACGTGAATGGTACGCGTCAGGACGACAGTGAGCCTGTTGTCCTGAAGACGACGGCGCCGGCTTCTGTAGGTTCTTAAGAGCCGATGGTGAAAGAGAGGAGGGAAGGGGGCAAACTGTGAGGGCTTGGACCCTGTATTAGTCTTGGAGGCTCTCGCGACAAGCAGTTCATCTCATCACTGACGTTGCCGTCGGTGCACGGGAGAAGATGCCCACAGCTGATAACTGGATATCCAGCTCCTCGAGCGGGGACGATCATGGATGAGGGGAGGTGATGCTATGGTTTAGCACAAAGTCCTGTGCTTCAGGGTAGAGAAAGAGAATGGAAGGGAAAGCGGCAGACCCTGTAATATTCATACCTTCTTGGAGTAGCCACGGCATCGGAATCGGGCCGCAACTTTCGATCAGGAACCGTACAATCTTTCTGGCCTGCAATCTTCCCAGTCCCGTGAGTTTGAGAACCAGTATGGCTCTGGATAATAGGCTCAGGATGTAGACTTGTGCCCTGGGATTCGGCTGAAGATCTATACCCAGGATGGGGCAAGGTAGCATGCTAAAAGTGGCACGTGTATTGTCTTGGCAATGGTACGTATTTATGAACCCGAGCACTCACTCTCAACTCAACCATCCATCGACCTCTAGCACGGCTCTCCTGAAAGCTGCTTTAACGCCCACCCTTCGAACCTTAATGGCTACAATTTCTGGATTCAGCGACGTCCTCCCTTCCTGTATACCCATGTCAAGATCATCATCCTCAGACAACTACATCAACCGAGACCATGCCAGCGGAGAGCTCATCACCGGACATGTCGCCCTTGGGGGGTTTAGCAGACATTCAGATCTATCACTACAAAAAGATTCAAGATCTAAGAGAGCGTGTCGACTCGCAGTCTGCTGCGTTGATGGACGGTAGGACGAATCAGCAGTATCTCGTCTTCATAGGTGTCACGAAAGGCGACCTCGAAAAGATTGACCGTCAACGTGCCAGCATAGGGAGGCATACGCGTTTGAGTCATTACACCGATGGTAATTTATTGGTTATCAAACTCATGCCCTCAGCGAAACACGAAGGTGCACACCTCACACTATCCCGGAAGCTTGATCGCAGATTTGCCAGCATGGGCCTGCCAGAAGACTGCTTATATCCTGTTGGCAGTACAAGATACGAACGCCCTAACTCTTCCAAAGAGGGTGATGCTGGATATCGCCCTCTCCCGGCCCGAGAACGGGAGACCGACTGGCCAAGGATTGTTTTCGAGTCCGGGTTCTCTGAAACGCTTCCTCGTCTGCGACACGACGCAGGATGGTGGATTATTCATTCTAAGGGTGATGTCAAGATTGCCATCATCATCTCGATAAAGCCAAGACAGAAGACGTTGGTGGTCGAAAAATGGTGCCCTTCTCCGCCTCCGGCATCTAGACCAGCTGCAAGAGCACAAGTGATTACTATCACCCAGAACCCCACTCCACGACGAGATAACATCGCTCAGCAAGTTGTCACTGTCCAGTCAGGCACTGGCTCAACATATGGCGTTGTTAGGGCGCCTTTGATCTTGGAATTTGATAAAATAATGCTCAGAGCCCCTGTGCCGCCCAATGAAAGCGATATCATTTTTACTGCAGATGATCTTGCGCTCTGGGCGGATTATTTCTGGAAGGGCCTCAAGTAGAGCGTTATGATAAGATCAAGGGACACATTGTGGAACTGGCAGCGGTAATGGTAACAGGCTCTGTTCTTCGCTGCTGTACAGCTTACAGGACGACGGAATGCCATCCTCCCAAAGGGCTCTCCAAATCAAAGCGCCATAGCCTTCGAGTGTATTGATAAGGATGTCGCGGGTAGAGCTGTCAAGAAAGGGAAGTGGGTTCAAGCCAAAGTAGACATCTTCACTTCCATTCCTGAGTGGTTTTTGTTCAAACTTCCCAGCTATTGCTCAGCCCTTTCATCAGCTCCTTTAGTCATCAACATCATACAACAATAACCTCCTTCCATCTTCAATCATTCGTTTCCTTGCCAACAGTCTCAACCTCCACCTCGATCTCCTGCACGTCATCGTCTCCTATCGCATTGAACTTGTTTGCCGATCAATGACCGTCTTGACAGCTGACAACCCAGTCGCCAACGCATACATCCTTCTCAAGGGCAGCTTTCCACGCATCTTTGCGCTTACCCTCAAACACGACGTATATGGCCTTCAAAAAATACTCTGGTCTTTGGGCGATCCAATCGTTGATCTCACAATAACCGTGATCGCCCAAGCCACAAAAGCTGACTGCTTCCTCCCTCTCCCCCCCGTCTGGAATAGTCTTTGTCTACTTGACGGCAGGCATCTCCGACAAACCAGCCACCTGTTTAATCACCGCAGGCGTGTCCAACGGAGCTTGAAGAATGATCAGATGGATGCGTGGGGGGCGTGGCTCATGAAACCGCCTAGCAGCTTCTTCCCGGTCCCGTGAGTTTAAGAACCAGTATGGCTCTGGATAATAGGCTCAGGATGTGGACTTGGTTGATTTGCCACGGGATTCGGGTAAAGATCTATACCCAGGATGAGGCAAGGTAGCATGATCATTGCAAAAACAGCAGCGACGGTGTTTTGTTATTACTATTAATAGAGTGTTGTCGAGGCACCGCCAGGACTACCTGGCATCTAGTCCCGCGATTGTGTGTACATATTTTGGCTTATTGATGCCCATGAGGCCAATCTCAAGGTGTGTGACCCACCACATCCCGTCGTCTGGCACCCGCCATGATATTGTCGACCTCACGACGGACAACCCTTCTAATTCACCCACACTCGCTTCTCAACCTCAAAGGGCCAGCAGCAATGACATATCCATTGTTAGGGTACAACCTGTCATCTCACCGGCGCATGATCTGTTTGGTCGGCCCTGAGCCTAGCCCCGCCCAACCTGGCCCATTTCGGAGTCTACATCCTTGAATTCCCCTAGCAAGGACAAAAGCAGAAATCAGGACATGCGGAGGAAGTCAGGGGCTCCTATCTTCGCCCTCCCTACCTTAGTGTTCGACTCGAATTTCAATGGGCGCCTCTTCCTCACCCTTCCCCCCTTCTTGCGGCTCTGGCGTCTCGTGACAAAGTAGACTCCAAGCGTCCAGAAGAAGTAGACCGGCTGCAAGATGAGCTGTGTTAAAAACCCCTTGTGGAATCGAGGGGCATCGACTGTTTTGAATGTCAGGAGAGGAACCCAGACGTTGAATGCGGTCCCGATCGCGAGCATTGAGCTGACGACAAAGGCTCTTTCTTCTGCGTCTCCCGCGCAGATGAGATTCGCCCATGAATAAACGACGGGAGAAAGCGAAACCTCCATGTATCCAGTGGCGACGGCGAACCTGGGACTGTGTGAGTGATGACCGGGTAGCCGGAAGCCGAGACATACCATTTCCAAGAGAACGAAGACTTGTCGTACAGCACGAACGCAAGGTAGCCGATGAACATGACGATCGAGGAGAGACCGGTGCACCAAACCCCAGCCTTGTTGCTGTATTTGTCGGCCAGCCAGGCGAAAGAGAAGATGGAGACAATGCCCACGCCCGGATTTACGGCCTAGGGTCGACACGGTCCAGATATGGGGATAGCCCACCGTCAAGTTGTTCACTTCGGGTGTCGAGTACTGTTTGTTGCTCTTCAGCCAGAGCGTGCACGCCCCTTGGCCAGTACTCATGTAGCCGAGCAGCCATAGAATGTTCCAAGGGATCAGTATCCAGAAGTGCCATCGTCCCAAGAACCGCTTGATGGTGCGAAGGCTGAAGTTCAGTCCCTGTGGCTCTTTGCGACCGACTAATCTCATGCGTTCTTTCGCGAGCTCATATTCTTCGTCCGTGAAATACCACCTTTTACCGGTGCTGGGTGCACCAGGAAAGAAGATAAAGCCATAGGCCGCCACTGGTAGGGTGATGACCGCGGTGATGATGTACATCCACCTCCAACCTGGATGGCCCAGATGGCCATCGAGGGTTTGAATGATTCGAGCGGCGAGCAGACCGGTGGTCATGGCCCCAACGCTCGAAGAAATGTAAAAGATCCCCGCCCGACGAACGAGCTCATCCGGTCGATACCTGCGGAGCGGAATAAGTCAGATAGCCGTGGCCGATGAGCAAGGCACCATACCAGCTTCCCAGCACGTAGTAGATAGAACAGAAAAAGGGCCCTATTCCACGTCAATCGTGCATTATCCCCTGTCGGTGGACATACCTATGAACAAGCCCACCAAAAATCGATAGCCGCAAAGCTCCGAAAACGAGGCTGCGCGATAACCGAGGAGAGTAAACAGACCCCACAGCGTCATGATGGAAGGTACGACAATCTATGCCGGAAATCCAGTGATGGACAGCGTAAAGGGTATCATAGATCTGCGGTCTCGAATTAGTGGGCTCGAAGAGGAAGAGTCGTCAGCGTGCATACACGGCATATCCGACATTGTACACGGTAGTTAATTGCACGGGCTGATTGCCACAAAACTTCAGGTCTTAGACGACGTCAGCGTTGCTCTCTCTCATCTTGCATGATCCCTTACCTTCTTTCATCCTACTGACGTAGGCATTTTGAAGGATACCACGGTCGATGGACAGAACCTAGACTGTTGGCGGTGGAAACCTCAACTCAGGAACGAGATACCCAGAACCCGATGCAAGCATAGGAAAGAACAAAGACGTCAAGCTTCGCAATGAGACGCCTTTCCACCGGGCCATCATTGCGTCAAACCAATGGAAAACCCCTCGGTCTTTGGCAATATTGGTATTCGCCCTTGCTCGGTCGTCGAGAGCAGAAATGTCGGTGCCACTCTCTTCTGCGGCCACGACAATGCCCGCCCTGTCGGCCATTGTCCAGTGATGGAGAGCCCATGATTAATGGTCGGTCCTCCGACAGGGTGCCATTTCTCTCTCGGGGTATTTATAGGCAGGCCAGTGCAACCCGACCGAATGGAGGAGCTGCAGAATTTTCAGGCATGTTCGACTCCAGACCTGATTGAGACCCTTCTTGCGTGATTTGGTATTGTGAGCTCGTCAACGGACGGGACTCGTCGTTCAAACTTCCAGACCGGTATAATTTGCGCAGGAAGTCCTCTGGTTACCAACAGACGTCTAACGGGAAGTATGACTGGATCCACTTGTGGTAGCCCCCATAGAGGACAACAGGTGAGGTTCAGATGAACTGTCCATGCGAGGTCATCCATCATCTGACAGGGTAGGGTTGCTTCCTATTCGCCAGCAGAACCGACTGGATATCTGAGAAAAGACCGTCTGCCTGCCGCCCAGGAGAGCCATGCACGCGATGAACTCCGCCAAGTCCGCTTGGGTAACGTTTACATTTGCTTCCAGTCCTTGCACATCCTGTCACAGCACTGGCACTCCGAACCCCGCAAGTGTGCGCTGGCATCCTTGGACTTAAGGGTCGTCCCACGTGCCTTTCACGAGGATAACCACACAAATTGCCTGCATCAAAGCAACCACGCCGCGTCATCTGCGGGTGAGACAGTAGCCATCTGTACCTGACAATGCGTCCATCGCTTTTCGTGGAAGAGGCCTTGAAGGGTCGAATTTAGGAGTCCCCAAGTTCCAGAATGCTGTCCAGGCAGCAGTGTTGAGCTCATTGGCCTGTAGGCCCGAGCAACCCAAACTGGCCTCCCACCAGAAGTCGTGGATGTATTTTTCAAGGTCAAACGCATGAGGAAATTGCGTACGCCCTCACAAACAGGGCCCCAGAATCTTCCAAAAGTTGTAGCACACTTGGCAGGATCAAGTGAATTCGACTGGTATCGGTCCTTGATCGGGGAGGGCCATTTGGTACAAGGCATGGCATTGTTGATGGTCCTTGCGGGCTCCATGACTGAGTCCACGAGACTCATTAGGAGTACTAAAGGCAACTTGCAGCGGTGGAGAAGGAAATGGGCCCATTTCGCACAGAAAAACAGATGGCCTCTGTCCGAGCTGAGGGAAAGGCGCTTGGGAATGTGCTTCAGAATTCTCCGTTTGACTCGGTACCTCCGGGTTCACTTGCACAACCGAGGGAATCCCGGCATGATAGGCCAAACCCGGTGTCGGCAAGAAGAAACCTCTGAGTTCTGGATCTTGAAGGCGGATGGAAACTTATAGCATCCAAGTCAGAGGTCGGATGCTGAGCCTTGCTGGAAGGGGTGGAGCGGCGCCAACCCCGACAGGGCAGGCGGTCAGAGGGCTGGGCGGTACCTTGCCGGACAGGGCAACAGTCAACTGCAGCCGAGCCGTTGGCCGCGAAAAATTTCCCCAGAACTAATCGAGAAATTTTGGAAAAGTTGGAGTCTACAACTTCCTCGTCACTGAACGTTATTGACAATGGGGCCGGGGCGGCGCATGAAGAAACAAGGGCCTCCAGCCTCTCTAGAAGAGCTGGGCATCAATCTCAAAAGAAAACCCGCCGAAGGACCTGCACGGAACGGACCCCCGCAGAAGCGAAGAAGATCGGACCCAGAGCCCGCGAACAAACTGGTCCAGATTGATCATGCCCTGAGGCATGAGAAGGCCAAAAAGCAGGCGGCGACAAATCACAAATCCAAGAGCCACAAGCTCTTAAACAACGATGCCCAAATCACAGTGCCGCCTCTCATCGCGAGCGCACAACAAGCGGAAGACGAGGAAGAGGTGGATGATGATGATGATGACGACGACGTCGCAGAGATCGCTCTCAATGATGTAGAGTTGAGCGAGGTTTCCTTGTCTGAACTCGAAGGAGACGAGTTGGCCCAAGCAGAACTGGACGCAGAAATCTCGGACGATTCCGTCTTTGACTCGGATCAGGATGATCAACCCAAAGCTATGTTCTCCGAAGACGAAGACGAGTCGGACGCAGAAGCCAAGCTGACAGCGGCAAATATCGAGGGGTTGTCACGGAAGTTGGATCAAGAACAAGCGCAGATGGAAGCAGAAGCGCAGCAAGAGTTGGAAGACGCTGCCTTGCAGACGAACATTGCCAAAGACGACGGTGTCCTCGACTCGGCCGCCGTGACTACCCAGGGACTGGCGCCAGACTTGCAAGTTGTGCGATCTCGTATGACCGAAACTATACGGATTCTCGGGAATTTCTCTCAACTCGCCGACCAAAACAAGTCGCGCACTGATTACACGACTCAGTTGCTCTCGGACGTCTGCACATACTATGGCTATACCCCCTACCTGGCCGAGAAGCTTTTCTCACTATTCACGCCCGCAGAAGCATTTGCATTCTTTGAAGCGAACGAAACACCTCGACCTACTGTCCTGAGAACAAATACCCTGCGGACCAATCGCCGTACCCTCGCCCAAGCACTCATCAATCGTGGCGTTGTCCTCGAGCCTGTCGGTAAATGGTCTAAAGTGGGCCTCCAGGTCTTTGAATCGCCCGTACCACTAGGTGCCACTCCGGAATATCTAGCGGGCCACTATATCCTTCAAGCGGCGTCCTCATTTCTTCCGGTCATGGCGTTGGCTCCCCAACCGAACGAGAGAATCCTCGACATGGCAGCAGCCCCCGGCGGTAAAACCACATACATTTCTGCGCTGATGCGCAATACCGGAGCCATCTTCGCCAACGACGCCAACAGGCAGCGTGCCAAAGGTCTCATTGGTAATATACATCGGCTGGGCTGCAAAAATACCATTGTCTGCCACTACGACGCCCAGAAGGCTTTCCCAAAGGTCCTTGGCGGCTTTGACCGAGTGCTACTGGACGCCCCCTGTTCAGGCACAGGCGTCATTGGCAAGGATCCGAGCGTCAAGACTTCCAAAAATGAAAGAGACTTTCTGGCTCTTCCTCACATGCAGAAGCAGCTGCTTCTAGCGGCGATCGACTCGACCGATCACAGCAGCAAGACCGGCGGCTACATTGTGTACTCGACATGTTCAGTGACGGTGGAAGAGAACGAGGGCGTTGTGCAGTATGTCCTGCGCAAGAGACCGAATGTCCGCATCGTGGACACCGGTCTCGGCTCGTTCGGGTCCGAGGGCTTCAAAAGTTACATGGGCAAGCGGTTCGATGACAGGATGACGCTGGCCAGACGCTACTTTCCGCACCGGGAAAACGTGGACGGCTTCTTTGTGTGTAAGTTGAAGAAGACGGGTCCGACGCCGACGAAGATAGTAGTGACGAATGGCAACACTGCTGTAGATGATCGCAAGGTGGACGCAACTGCGGGTTCGTCGACGACGGCCGTGGATGGCGCAGACGGCGATAGCAACGGCGCAGACGACTTTAGCGGGTTTGACGAGGAACAGGACCGAGCGTTCATCGAACGCGCGGAAAAGAAGTGGCTGAAGGCTCGAGGGATTGATCCGCGGGCGGTGGAGAGGAAGGGGGGAGGGAAGGAGAGGGGGGGACGAAAGGAGAGGGGGGGACGAAAGGAGACGACGGGAGGAGAGGAGACAGGAGGAAGGAAGGAGACGACGGGACATAAAGATAAAGATAAACCTATGGAAAGGGCCAAGGGCAAGGAAAGGCAGAAGCATCAAGAAAAGAGAGTGGATGGCAATGGTGTCATTGAGGTGACAAGGCATTAATAAGGGTGGAATGAGATGAGAATGGGATGGATATCCATCAGAGTTCTGCGAGATTCAATTCTAATTCCAATCCAGGCCTGTCTTGTCTCATCTTGTGCCTCCGATCTGACGTGAGAGGTATAATGGGACATATTGCAATAAATGGTGTGTTGTTGCATGATCAGCATGCCAGCCCTGTAGAGGCCAATTCATGGTCTTTCGTTCCACGCCATTTAGGTCGGAGCTCGCGAGTGTAGATTAGATTCATATTTACATTTGCGATCTCGTCGTGCTCGGCTAGAGTTGGTTTAGCTTAGCCTACTGAGACACTCCACAGATCCATCCCGTAATCACAGATATTGCACCTCCGCTTCACATAATCTAACCCATCTCATCTGGTGTCCGGTCCCTTGGGGCGACTAAGCCCCAGACACTCGGCCATGCCGAAGAAGATGTCCACATTACCGTACACGCCGCCAAAGAGGTCCTGACACGGGCCTTGGGCGAAAACAGGGACATCGGTAAGAGAATGGACTGTACGGTTGAAGCCCCGGGCCTGTGGTTAGTTTTTATTTTGAGAGAGGTAGCAGGTCAACGATAACGAAGACGACAGGAGAATGGAAGACAATTTATTCCTATTGCTTTGGAAGGTACAACATGGTGAAAACCATCCATGTTGCAGTCCATCATTGCGTTGAAGAGTAATAGGAAAAGGGCTAACGTACCGCCTTGGTCTAAGCTCACGGGCAAGGTGCCATTTATCAAGAAACCAGTCACTGCGTCGACGTAGTTGACGTAAAAGTCTTCGTTGCTGAAACCAGTGATGTTGAGTGCCGGCAGCCGCGGTCCGTTCTTGTGCACTTGAAAGTTCTCGCGGTGATCCGGATTGGCAGCCAAGCCTTGATACAGCGTATACCGGGGGTCCCAGTTAGTAGGGAAGTTGACCCCAGACCCGTACACCAGGTTCTGGTCAGAGCCGATGGGCGCGGACCGGTTCGCGACGAGATACTGTGAGAGGCCGGACATCTGGTAGGTGCCGACGGCATTGCGCTTGTGGCGGTCGCCGGTTTGGGTGTTGAGGTATTTTGTGTCCACGGAGCCGGCGACATCGAAGCCATGGCCGTGGTCTGCGGTCACGAGGACGAGGGTATTGTGGAGTTCGCCGATGGACTGGAGATAGGCCAGGGTGGCTTTGATGGTGTCATCCAGCTCGAGGAGCTCGCCCAGAGCACGGTCGTAGTCGAGCGTGTGCATCTGCTTGTCGATCGACGCCGCTTCAGACATGAGGAAGAAGCCGTCCTTGGGATGCCGGGTGTGAAGGATCTCGAGTGCTTTCAGGGTCATTTCTTTCAGGCCTGGTTGGTCCGTGGCCGAGGCATTGCTGCCATCTGGCGCGGTCTTGGGGATGTTGAGGTTCTTTTTATACACGTTGCGATCCAGCCATTTAGCCATGTTATTGACGGAGAAGATGCCTAGAGTCTTGGTGCTGTTCGAGCTGGTTTGAAGGGCGGTGTTATTGAACACGACCGAATAGTTGCGTTTCGCAAATTCGGCGTAGTAGTCTTTCCCTTGGAAGGAGGCTTTATTAGGGTAGAATTGCTCGGCACCGCCACCAAACAGGACGTCAGGGCCGGTCCAATTCGTCCATGTGTAATTGGTGATTCCATTCAAGTACGAGTCGATCACTTCGCCATATCGACCGCGGTCTCGGGTGTGTGCTGTCAAGGCGGCCGGCGTTGCATCGGCGATGAAAGCGGTCGAGACGATACCCACACCTCCGTTCCAGATCCTGCGGAAGATTTCGGCAATGCTTTCGACCTTGGGGTCGTCGAAAGGGCTGGACGAACTATCGCGATAGCAGCCGAGAGCGTTGACGGTGCTCTTATGGCCGCTGTACAACGCGGTCGCCGAATTGGCACTGTCGGTGATGAATGAGTCGAGTGAATGGGTCATCTGGTGCCCGAGGACGGGAAACTGGTCCATGGCCATCGTGCTCTGATATTTGCCGTTGACGCTCTGGTGTGCAATTAAACGGCCCGCTGGGATGGTCAGGAGACGTGTCAGCACTGACGGATTTGGGAGGTCTGGATGTCACGCTCACCCGTGATCATGTTTGTCGTCATTCCGTCCCCGATGAACAAGACCACATTCTTGGCCTTTCTGGCAGGGACAATGTCGCGGACAGTCCAATTGGCATAGGTGATGGAACCATTTTGGTACGTCAAAGTCGCAATGTACTGGCCGGGCTCGTATAAAGCGACGTGCCGGTATGCCTTGGCCGCGACCTTGACCAGGGAGGGGGTGTGAGCGGCCTGTGCAAAGAGATCTTCATACCACGTAAAGTTCCACTGTTCCAGCTTCGGTTCCGAGACATTGAAAAATGAGGCGGCCGACTGAGGGACAGCTTTGCTCCCCTCCTTCGCGACGGTCAACGTGAACCCGGTGTCAGGCGAGGTGTAGCCCGGCACAACCTCACTGCCGTTGATGGGCGCATGAACCTCAACCCGGATGTCAAAGTATTGACCCGGAAGGAAGTCGACTTGGTCAGGCGGGAAAATGCAACCCAGTTTGGGGCACGCTCCGAGACGCTGAAACGTCTGCGCACCGCACTGGGTGCAGAGCAAGCCGAAGGCCAGGAAATGGCTTGACGCGGTCACAAACTTCATCTTTCGACAAGGGAGAATGAGGACGGGGCCTGAAGTGAGAGAATATGCACCACAGGTCCTCTGAAAGAGATGGGGCAAAGGGACGTGAGAGACAAGCACGGCCGAGCCTTTTTGTACCCGAGCTTGATCGAACTTTACCCCATATCATCAGCAAATATGTCTGCTTCTCTTTTGTTCCATGGCCATAGGCACATTTGAGGTAGTATTCCAAGCCTGGGCATGCTTGCAGGAGTGCAATGGCGACCGCGGACGCCAAACCGCTTCTGGCGGGAGGAGTCTGCCAAGACCAGCGGGAAGTATGCCAAGGCCACTCTCCGCTTAGAAGGCCCTCCTTGCCAATCAAGCAGAACACGTTGCTGGAGGCAGCATTGTGGAGCTGGCCTGATGCCAAGCAGGTGGAGCAGGCCAAGAGAGAGGGGGACTGTCCACAAGAGAAAGTTCAATCCACTGCCGGCGCCGGTGGAGGGGTCTGCTTCCCGTGCGGCAGCATGCCTTTGTCATTGGCGAAAAACCGAGCTGGAGGCTGGTGGGTAAAGACATCAGCACTTGAGCCAGAGAACCGTCGACCGCGAGCTGGCGATGTCGGCCTTGAAGCTTGCAAGCCAAAGGTGACATCCGCAATCGCCTGAGCTGCCAAAACTGCCGACGCAGGATCCAGCCATAGACACTCGGGTCTGATGGACAGACTTCTGGCATCAACCTGGTCGACCATACAAAACTGACGTGTCCAAGTCCAAACATCAGAAGAGGGTTGAGGATTGCGTCGGCCGCTTGGATTCTTTAAATAGACGAAAGCTTGTGTCCATGCCAAGCTTCGTCCACGTGCTTAGCACAAAGCTTTTGCCAGGCCTGTAGATGTGAGGCCGGCAAGAGATCAAGGTCCGGCAGGATTCAGAGACTGGGTGTACTAGATTTTCACCTCTCGTGATGAGTCTTTGTTTGTGTGGATCAGATGCTGGGGCTGGCACAATTCCTGGAGCAAAGCACATCATCCGTAACAGGCCTTGGCACGACCTCTCTTGGACCAGCAGACAGTGCAAAGCAAGCAAGGTTGCAATGCCATTCGTTGGGCGCGTCGCAATGTGACCCTCTGCAGAAGCGCTGTCCTTTGGTGGCGAGAAATTTTTTCTGCTGGTGGGAGGGGATGAGCCAAATCGACTGCAATAGTGGAAAGAGGATAATAGCAGACGAGATCAGAGGGAATTAGAAAGCCAGACATGTCGTGTCTGTCCAGCGGTCTGTAGTCATTGTTGGGGCCGTCGTGAAGACTGCCGGTTGTAGGAAAAGTCAGGCATAGATTGTATTCTTCCATCATTCCGGAGTCAATAGCAAGTGTCGTATTGCAGTCTTCACGCTAGCTCCCGCGGCTTAGCTTTCTTATTCATTTCATCTACTGAGCAAATCGGCCTCCTAGTGCTACCCACAAAGAGCCGCCACACATCGATCGAGAACTTTCCAGTTCGCCAGGCTGTGCTAGCGCCGCAATGGCTGACCTCGTGTCTACCAATCGCCGTACGAGAGTATGACATACTTCTGCGCTCGGATGGCGCTGCTGGAGGTCTGGATTTCCACAGAATGCTCATTACCAGAGTCTTCGCACCATGGATGCCGGCAATCCCACTCACTCGGCTAAGCCATGGAAATTGCTGGAGGGGGACCATTGTTGCCAGGCGGCGACATCACCCCGTTGACGCCCAACAAGGGTTACTTCCAGCGTCCTTCTCGTCGGCGGCCGTTCCTCGCGATGGTCCTCGCCTCTCTTGTTGCGTTGGCTGGTCTCGCATTTGTGCTTGCGTCTCCTTTGATATCACGATCCCCGAATGGCCCCGTCATTGCGACCAATTTTCAAGATCCTGGCGTTCTCGAGGTCGACAGAAATTATTGGGCCTTCGCCGGAGTGAATGGGAATCCCCAGGCCGTCAACGTCCTGGTTGCGACGTCTCCCGACTTTTCAAGTTGGAGCGTTCACTTTGGATATGACGCCCTCCCTAGGCTAGGATCGTGGGCGGCCTCTCCCGGTCACGTTTGGGCTCCGGACGTTGTGCAACTGGTAAGAGCGGGGAGGAGTCCCTCGCACCTGATCTCCGCCGGCGAACTCGGTATAGTAATTCTCGGGTTAGGAAAATGGAAAATTCGTTCTGTACTACTCGGCTTCCGTGGCCACTGCACCAAATAAACACTGCGTGGGAGCCGCCACGGCGTCCAACCCTGAAGGGCCTTACATACCAGAAGAAGAGCCGCTGTTTTGCGACTTGGGCGCAGGGGGGGCCATAGATGCCGACGGTTTCAACGACCCCCAGACCAACAGGCAGTACGTGGTGTACAAGGTGGACGGGAATTCCGTTGGGCACGGCGGAGCGTGCGCCAATACCGTTGATCCCATCGCACCGACCCCGCTTATCCTACAGGAAGTGAGCCCGGACGACGGATATTCGCTCATTGGTTCCCCCGTCGAGGTGTTGTTGAACGAACCAAGCGATGGACCAAACATCGAAGCGCCGTCACTGACCTACGACTCCTCTTCCCGGCGATATATTTTGTTCTATAGCTCGAGATGCTTTGCCACCGACGCCTATCAAGTTCGCTATGCGACGAGTACGAGCATCACAGGGCCGTACACGAAGCATCCGGAACCCTTCCTCCAGACTGGAACCAGCCCAGTGAACCTCTATGCTCCTGGTGGGCTCGACCTGACCAAAGACGGGCGCAAGGCTGTTTTTCACGGAGACTTGAATATGGGCTGGTTCCACAACGACGGAACCAAGCGGGTGCGAGCAATGTATGCGATTGATCTTGCCATATCTTCAACAGCCGTGCAGCCAGGAGAATTTTACTGAGAAGAACCGGGTAGAGCGGTGTAACTATGAAGGCAACGCGCAAATAACCGTCAAAGTCTTAGCGGGCTAAAGGGAGTGGTCTCCCGTCTCTAGAACATATGCAAAGAACGATCAGCGGGACTTATAAGGGAGTGGGTTCTGCAACGCGAGACTTCTGAACCTCCGAACCCACGGTATGGGAGATGATCCCGAATCGATCAGATCGTATAATAAATCCAAAGTCGATACAGCTCCTGGAAAGGGTACCTAGCAGATCTGGCGAGCAATGATACCGCTCTTACTCAGCTATGGATTGAGAAGGTCACAGAGGATGAACCACTGAAAGAGGGATTGTGCCGTGGTACTTGGAGAACCAGGGAAAAGTATCGCGGGCCCTAGCGACGTAAGTGTACGGTGGTTGTCTTCCCTTTACCCACAGTCGCTGCACAGTTCAAGACGGATAGTAAGAACTTCGAAACCAGGCGCCTCCGGCCTAAATCCAATCGTCAAGGGGATGCCAATAGGCTCGATAGGCTAAATAAAGCTTTAAACGCGGTCTTCGATATCACTACCTCCCCCTTACTTCATCTCTCGACATAAAACGCCAAATCTACGCCATCCTGCATCTCCAACTCGGTGAATCCGTTGCCCATGAATCGGAAACGGTTCTTACTGCGGTATTCGATGTCAAAGTCCTCGGGGCGCAAGTGCTCGATCATCTGGCGGTAGAGCAGGGCGGAGCCGGGCCAGGTGGCGGTGACCCGGCCGTCACGGCGGTGATTCTTGTACCAGGAGGAACAGCCGGCCGTCCAGGTCAGCGTTTTTAGGATCTCGTCCCCGTACCGGACGAATTCGTCGGTCGCGGACTGTTTGGGCGCGACAGACTTGATGTCTTCAGAGGCGATCTTGCGGAGCCATTTAATCATGTAATTCGCGGTCCATTGCATAGAAGTGATCAGTGTGCCGTGGCCAACGGTCGCGTTCGGACCCGTGAAGATGAAATAATTGGGCATGTCTGGGCACGCAACGCTGAGATAGGATTCGGGCTCGTCTTTCCATTTCTCAGCCAAGGTCACACCATGCCGGCCGGTGACGGGGTAGTGTGGGATGTGCGAGACGTCGAAGCCGGTGGCACAGACAATCACATCGACCTCGTCGTGAGCGCCGTCTTGCGTGTTGACGCCGGTAGCGTCGATGGACGTGATGGGGCTGTTGGTCAGGCGGACGGTAGGGAGCAGGAAGGATTCCAGATAGCCTTCACCCGGGGTGAGACGGCGGCAGCCCAGTGTCCAGTCGGGAATCAGTTTCGCGCAAAGTTCCTCATTGTAATTGAGTGCTTGACGCATGCGTTCGACCGTGGTTTGGGTCGATTGAGCGTTTTGCTCCGAGCCTTTGCGGAACTTTCAACGATCCTTAGCCTGAGACCAAAAGGGGGGACCTTGACCAGGAAGGCTGAGATGAGAACATACCAATTGGAACCCTCTGTTCATCCCATGCTGCAGCATTTTTCGGTAAGCCTTGTGCTTCTCGGGATCATGGAAGTTACGCTTATCCTTCCTCGTGTATCTTGGATTGAACTTGCTCCCGACCTCCTCATCCGACTCGCTGGCTCCGGCCATATCGACGCCTACACTGTCGCCCTCCAGTGGCGGGTCTGGCTCTTCCTGGCTGACACCGAGAGCCTCGCCCAGACTGGGTGTGATCCACGTCGCACCACGTTGGAAGCTCACGACTTGCGTGCCGTTGAGCTTCGCCAGCTGAGGCAGGATCTGGATGGCCGAAGAACCATTGCCGATAATGGCGATCCGCTTGTTCGAGTAGTCGTACGAGTGGTCCCATGCCGCAGAGTGGACCTTGTGTCCGTTGAAATCATGGATGCCGGGGATATCGGGCCATTTCCATTGACTATGCCCAAGGCTTTAGCCATGCTCCCTCACAGTTTGGACTCTTCTCGGATTCCGGTGGTGTCGACATACCTCAAGAATCCTTGAGCGGAGATGACGACGTCGGCGAGCTCTTCGCGCTCTTCCTTGTCATTGACCCTCAGCTGAATCTTCCACTTCCCCTCTTCATCCAGCCAGTCCAGGGCGACGACTTTCGTGTTAAACCGGATGTCACGCTTGAGATCCCACTTGTCACAGATTCGGTTTATATAATCGAGGATCTCACCACCTTCGGCGTAAAATTTGGACCAATTGGGGTTCGGGTCGAATGGAAAGGCCTGTTGTATAAGCGGTGATGAAACTCAGCCTGGGCAGGATGGTCTCACGTAGATATGTGCTGGCACGTCACATTGCACCCCGGGGTAGATGTTGACCTTCCAGGTGCCTCCAATACCGTCGTTGGCCTCGAAGATGACATGATCGATGAACTCTTGCAAGTCGGGCTGCTCATGTTGTATTTTGTGCGCAAACTGCAGGCCAGAGAAACCGGCACCGATGGTGGCGACGCGTAATTTCCGCTTTTTATATGCGACTTCATCTACCATAGGTATGCACATATCTGACAACTGCTGAACAGAAGGCATGGCTGAAATATAACAGAGCAAGGACAGGTTAGGAGACAAGCAACACAATCAATGTTCGATCGAGGATTGATACGAGAGATGGAAGTGAAGGCCACCTGCTTCCTCCTGTCCTCGATATCTATTGCAGTAGGAAATGTCGGAGAAGCAAGTTTGCCTCGGGTAGTAGTCAGTCCGCAATGACCCCCGGTCCTGAGGATCCCCGCATCGGTTTTCCTGCGGTTATGGAGGGTGGGGATTCACAGCAATCCAACAGACAGGCTCGTCGTTCGCTGCAGGCCCTGGTTGATGATTCCGGCATCCAGATATGTCAGCGAGGAACCCCCGTTGATGTAGTCGGGTTTTGTTTTGTGGCGTCGGTTTCCAAACTGGGTCGGTGCGGACAATGTGCAAAAAGGATCTATTTCTTGATATCTTCCTGGCAGCCTATACGTACTTGTACGGATTCATGATGCCATTCGGGTCGTAAAGAGACTTGATCTGCTTCATCAGTTTGACCATGGTCTCACTCCGACTGTAGCCAATATACTTCTTCTTTGCAATACCCAGGCCGTGTTCGGCACTGATGCTGCCATTTCTCTTCTGAATCCATTCGTACACCCACGGCTCCAGCGCGTCTTCGACTTCTTTGGTGTATTGTCGCACGGGCACATTGAGGTGGAGATTCGCGTCGCCCATATGTCCATAGCCTACGACGTCAATGGCGGGATGCGAGTCGTCATCTCCGATCAGTCCTTTCGAGGTAAGCCGTTCGCGGGTCTCTTCCACCAGCTGGTAGAGTTCCTGAATCGGGATCGACAGATCATACTTGTAAGTCCCGCCAAAGTGTCCGATGGCCTCCGTGATGCCTTCTCGCCAGGCCCAGAGTGACCGGACTTGGGTCTCGTCTTGGGCGAGCACGCCGTCCGAGACGATCTCTTCGCCCAGGACATGCTCCAAGAACTTTTCCAATTTGGCCGTGTCGTGGTCGGGATTGGATCCACTGGTCTCGATTAAGCAGTAAAACGGGTGATCACCTTCCAGCGGCTGCTTGTTGCCCGTGACTCGGTGTACAAACCCTTGGCTCTCGGCGTCCATCAGCTCAAAAGCCGACAAGATCTCTCCCAGCTGGACTTTGGCCTCCTTGAACGCTTTCTGCACATTCTCAAACGAGGGGAGGCCGAGGTACGCGACATTGACGGCCTTGCACCGCTGAGGGCAGAATATCGACACCGCCGTGACGATGCCAATCGTTCCTTCGCCGCCAATGAACAGCTGCTTCAGGTCGTACCCGGTATTGTTCTTGCGAAGCTTGGATAAATCGTCAATGATGGTGCCATCAGGAAGGACGGCTTCGATGCCGAGGACATTGCCGTGCAGTGACCCGTATCGAAGTAAGCGCAGTCCTCCCGCATTTGTGGATATATTGCCTCCAATCTGGCAGGATCCTTTTGCTCCCAGGTCGAGCGGAAAGAGATATCCATGTTGGGCCAGGAAGTTGTCGGCAACCTCCAGGATGACACCGGCGTCCGCGACCAGGATTCCACTGATATCGTCAAAGCTTCGAATCTGGTTCATGCGCCCCAACTGGATGACAATCTCGTCAAACACCGGCACGCTGCCACCGACCAAGCCCGAGTTGCCTCCCTGCGGCACCACGGCCAGCTTGTTCTCATTGCAGTATCTCAGCACTTGGCTGACCTCTTCCGTGCTCTTGGGTTTGAGAACCAGCTTTGTATGGCCCCGATATTTGTTCATCCAATCTCGGTTGAATGGTTCAATGTCATCCGCGGCATCATCTTTTGTGACTCCATCAATCACTGCGGCCTCGTCGCCTAGCACAGACTTGAAGAACGCGACGTGATCCGGTGTGATGTCTGAATACTTTGGGTCACGCTTCAGCCCCGGGTACATATTCGTGGTGTATTTGACCGTGCGGCCCGTGCCATCTTCTCTCCGCCAACAGGTTTGGCTAAAGGGCTGGATTCGCTCGTAGGCAGCCCGACTAATGCGTGGCTGTCTGGATCGTACATATGGTCTTTTCGTCTGCCTCAGCAGGCGCGCCAACCCTTTTGCCGAGGTGTTGGACATCCTGCCACGGAGCGGCAGTCGTGTCGAGGTCCGAGAGGGATTATGTGCAGAGTTTGCAGTGAGAAGGGGCTTTCCCCGTTCTCATATAGACTGACAATGTCAGAGTTTCAACTTAATTAGCACCAACATCAAGGAGGGCATTCATCATTGAAGTGACCAAACGCTTCCGATCCGTCGGACTAGCACTTGCTTTGCCGTGCAGAATTTGCGGGGCCACATTGGCGATCGAGTTAGTTCCGACGGGTTGAAATGGCCACTCGGGAAAATGCCATGGCTTCCTCCATGGGAATGCTTGGACATACCGCCCGAGGTCTCTAGGTCTTCGCGGAGCTATGGCTCAGATATATTGACGACCGCAATATCGGAAATCGCTTCCAAGGTAATCTGTGAATGTTGTTGGGGTGAGATGGACCTCCTCGAAAGGCTAATTATGGTAACCCACGCACGCTCCTCTGTGCTGATGTCCAAGCTCAGGAATGGATTATATCCAACAATCAAGACTGAGCATCGCAACATCCTGCTCACGGGCTCAGACCAAGGACATTCGAATATGACTTGAGCTACAACCGCTTTATGATTAACATATGGTGAGTGAATGCTTCCGCAAGACCACTACATCATAGACGTTTATTTTGCTGTCACAGCTCTGGATGTTAGAATCAGCCGTAGGGGATCCAATGTAGGTGCCCCAACGAATCACATCTGCCATTAATGCTAAGATCATCGGAGATGCGAAGGCGGTGGCACTAGGTCCGGGCGAGCTGCTGGTCGGTCATTCCAACAAAACTGCGAAGACAACCGAGTTGCGAGACTATGCAGGGAAGCCATCCTTCTTTTCGGCCTAGAGAATTTTGAAAGCTGTCGTAGAGATGGATTGTACATCTTTGGGCATTGAGCCGTTGTTTCACAGTATTCATGGTGAGTCTAAACAGGTTTTGAAAGATTAATCTTATTGGTCTGCCGGCCGTAAATGCAGCCCAGTATAAACAGTGGAGTGGGCATAGTCGATCCACAAGATGCAGGTCGTTATAGCTTTCTGGGCATTCAGTGTGGAAATATCAGGTTATGCCATTGGATGAATACTCTGCTTGGCTTTGACTTGTAAGGGTGCCGTTTAATTATGACCTTGATTCGTGTTAGAAAGAGTGAATGTTGGGAACACAGGCAGTGTATTCACTCAGTGAGCGCTTGGCCTCTGCCACTCCTACAACACCATCGTAGGCAGCATCTTGGATAGTGTCAATCAACCATCTCATCGTGCTTGGTTCATCAGTAAAGACTGGCATGTCCTGTGGAGAAACCCAACAATCAAATGGCAATCTTGAATCGCGGCTGGAATATTAATCCGAGATGTGGAGCATGGTCCCCACGTGATACTGCAACACGCTTCAACCCGCGAGTCCATACAAAGTAAACCGGCCATCGCTCTCCACCACAGGCGGCAGCTCTCCACCAAAGGCGGCAGAATTTCAAAATGACATTGTGCGCTTAACGACATGGTCGATCCTCAAAGCGCGTTCAGGCCAGCCAACCCGACAGAACAATCGGGTCGGACCATCTTCCCAAAAGGACCCGTCTTCAGCCTCGACAACTTCTCGAGTCGCGATTTCATCGTCAAAGATTTCATCGAATCTCTCACAGAGAGTGCGCAGCCTTCTAGTCGTCGGTCACAGGCGGCGAAAGTACCGTTTGATCCGAAACCCCTTATTCGGGCCTTCGAGCAGGCATCACGTCGTCTGCAGGAACTCTCGGGCGAGCTCGAGCAGAAGGAGAATGAATTGTCAGCGGCGGTCAGAAGAGCGGAAGCACAGCATGCGGCAAACACGGAAACATTGGGCAGAAAGCTCAACCAGGCCATCGAAAGCTTCCAGAAACTAGACACCTCTCTCAAGTCTGATCGAGGAGAGAAATGGGGCGGAAATGTCGCGGTGGAGACCGGCCGCAAGTTGGAAGAGTTGGACCGGCAGAGAAGGCGAGCGATGGATGCGCATTTTTTGATCGAATGTTGGGATGAAGTCAGTAACCGAGGGGAGGTGACCATGCTGGAGAACCTGCGACGGTCTGGGACCGGCGAAGGCAAAATCCGATCGGCCAGCATCGCCCGACAGCTCTTGCGCATCAGTCAGCGACTGGATCCAAAGAGTCATGGGCAGGCCAACGGCATCACCAATGGTGTGAACGGGGCCAGCCGAAATTTCAACACGCGAGAGATCATTGAAAAGTTTATCGAGACTCTCGAGAACGACATGCTGAAGCTCTTTGACGATTTTTACAGACGACAGAACTTTGAGGAGATGAAGAATTGTGCCATTGTACTGCAGGACTTCAACGGCGGCGCCTCTGTGCAAGCTGCCTTTGTGAACCAGCACCAGTTTTTCATCGATCGAAGCAATTTGGTGACCGAGGAGATTGGGGGCGACCAGGAAACGTGGATGCGCCTTTCCGACCCTGACGCAGAATTGCCCGGCGTCGAACCCGGCCTTCAATCGCTGATCGACGAGGTGAAGGTGGTCGTGCAGGAAGAGTCGGCCATCATCAAACGGGCCTTTCCCTACCCGGAACAAGTTCTCGGGAAATTCCTTCAGAGGGTGTTTCAGCAATCCATCCAGCAACGATTAGAACTGGTCCTGGAGAAAGCCGAATCCGAGTCGACCCTGGCCTATCTCCGGTCTTTGCAGGCGGCACGCAGCTACATCAGCGGCCTCGTGGAGGACCTCAAGGCGCACGGCCTGACAGAGCACCCCGATACGGTCACGTCACAGACCAGCCAACTGCTCGATCAGCAGCTGGACGAACTGTTCACCCCGTATTTTGGAGGTTCGGCGTATATCGACAAAGAAAAGCATAATTTAGAGGAGTTGTACATGTCGCTCCTGTTCAAGTTTGAACTGTTTCATTCACGCCGACAAAAGGAGCCCAAAACTTATCTGGCCTCCTTGCGCAACCGGGGTCAAGAACTGCTGGCGTCGGCACGGGAAGCCACGGATGCATACGTCAAGAGCTTGGATCTTGAAAAGATGTCTCCCACCCAGAAGAGAATCTTGTTCTCCGTGGCAGGTCTGAAGAACACGGACAAAGCACAGCCTGAAGCCGAACTGTCGGAAGAAGACGGAAGGCTGGATTTTACCTGTGCCAAACGCATGCTGAAATGGCTTGCCGAGGGGGTCAGAAGAGGCCTGGAGCTGGCTGGAGGGTCCGAAACGCCCAAGGACGTGGCGGCGCTGCTCAGCCTCATTTTGAAGAACATGAGCGAGAACTACGTGGACGTCGCGCTCGACGCGGCCGCCGAGTCCGCTTCCGCGGCCGAGAACGTGAAGAGGGAGCCGGATCTGTCTTATCTCGGCCAGCTACGGACGGCGGTCAGCATCATGTACCTGCTCCAAAGCTGCATCAACACGCTCCTGATCCCACTCGCCAGCTCCAGCCTCACGACGCGCAGGGAGATGGAGAAGAGCACTCGGGCTGCCATTGTTCGCATGGAAGACCAGATCAGTACGATTGAACAGCAGACCATCGAAGCCGTCCTGAATTGGACGTCACGCCTCTTGTCCAGTCAGTCCCGCCTCGACTTCCGGCCGAGACAGGAGGCCGAAGGCACAGCACTTGAGCAGGCTCAGACCGCCACCTGCGACAGCGTCTGTAAGTTTCTGACCGCTTTTCAGGAGACTGCTGCTCAGGCGTTGGATGGCACAAACCTCAACGTCTTTTTGACCGAGATCGGCGTCGGCTTCCGCTCCCAACTTCTGGACCATTGCAAGAAGTGGCAGGTGAATCGGGTCGGCGGTGTCATGCTGGCTCGGGACATGAGCAGATATGTGCAACTGTTACGCTCGTGGAACCTTGATCCCACATTTACCGCCAGTCTGGAAGTTTTGACTGAGCTGGCCAGTCTTTTCGTCCTCCACCCCGATGCGCTGAAGGAGCGGCTCCGGGGACCAGTTCTAGGCAGCATCGGGAAGGAGACTTTGAGACCATACCTGTTGAAACGGGACGACTATTTGGAAGTGGGCATGCAGAGTTTGCTGCACACTTTGTGATGACCACGCACGGCGAACCGAAGGCCTGGCGGAGTGGTGGAGTTTTGGCGGCATCTCTGGGAATCGAGGTAGATTGGGACGGGAGGTGATGGCGCCTCCAAAAGCATGAGTTGAGAACCTCGCAGCATACATTGCACTCTATATACCCATCCGTTCCAGCATGTATTGTACAGCGAACTGAATCCAATGCAATATGATGCCACCATCTTTGAGATCCATGGTGCTTTTCGATCTAACACACGCCTAATGCTATGCTTCTGCCATGTCCACGGCAGCCGGCGGTGCTATATCTTGAACCCATATCCGGCCATGCAGTCTTTGTATTTCGTGACCAAGCTCTTGCAGTCTTCCTGCGGATCGTCGGATCGCGAAAAGAGCATGCAATCGTCGCGTTGGGATTTCTCGTCTTTGCAGACACAGCATGGCTAGAGAATTGGATCGTCAGGCCACGTTCGGAATTTACAACCGGACAGAGAGTGAACAAGTGACCAACCTTGACCTTTTCAGTCGCGGCCGGCTTGAGATCGGCAGCTGGCTGCGTGACTGGGAAGTTCTGCGTGAGCAACTGACAACCTGGAGAACTAAGGGATCCTACTAACCTGGCGCAGGCTGTGTAGGTACCGGCGATGAGCTGAACCAACCCATTTTGAGTGTGACTTCTTGTGTAGAGAAGATGGCGCAAGTCTAGCTTGAGATGTCTTGATGAGAAATCCCATTTCTTGAATGATGACGTGCCAACCGGGAGCGGAAGGTGTGCCGATTGCACCTTGTCTCCAGGGTTTGTGAGCGCACTTGAACCATTTCTACCGACTATTTCAGGATGACAATGTATTCGATGCCTCTTTTTGAAGCGCAAATTGCCTTCCCTACAAGCCATAAGCCCCAGTCTGCTGAAGTCTCGCCATGGGAGACAGAAGGCTTTGAGGGCAGTAGTTGTTAGGTCCTGAATTTGGAGTTTCACCGTCACACAACCAAGCTCTATATCCGACCGGATGAGGCAGCAAACTTCTCACTATATCTTGGTTATCATCAGGTATACGCATCTCGAATCCACGAGGGAGTTGATCTTGCCACCCCACGTTTCCACAGTAACACCGTTGAAAGGGCGGCCAGATCTTTCATGCCGGGGCAAGCTGTTGTGATTGCCATATCTGCTTTCAACCGATTCACACTGACTGCAAAGAATCGATATCTACTCATGCTCAATCGACAAAGTCTTGACCTCTGACTCCATTTACCTCCCCTGCATCCTCCGCCCGTCTGTACTGCATTCTCTCTTAAGATTGCTGTGCAATATTACAACGGCGCGAGATCAAGATGGCAACATCCTTGACTGCCCGGACCATGATCCGCATCAGTTGTTCCGGGTGCCACTCTGAACTGACCTTACAATTTTCAGCTCTGAATGCAAATATCTCTAATCATATCTCAATCACGCTTGGGTAGGTCAAGATCTAAGAATCCAAGGTCCAAGAAAGGAAAGCTCTTCAGGTGTCGCCATTTGCGACCATGGTTCCTCATGTCCGTGCGCTATTTCATATTCTTTGCAAGGTATACCGTGACAAAAGCCTCGACGTGTACCAGCCAGTGCGCTCGAGGCTGGACCTCATCGAACAAGAACAGGGATGCTCAACTGATCCTGCAGACATAGCTTCCGTCACGAACTTGGGACTTCAGGGGTACACCTTACGGCACCGAATTTACCATCTCCATTCTTGGAATTGCCATCCTGTTTGGCTATACGCAAGATAACCTATCATAGTAGGAAAGTATGCACGGCTCTACGAGTTTTGACGAAGAGAGAGAATGCTGACATTCCATAGAAATGGCATTGCGAGACCCTCCTGGACCTATGGTCGTGAACAGCAACATTCAACCCAGATTTGCCCATTTGGGCCTGAGATTCTCGAGTCAGGCCCCATCTATTCTCATTCTCTACGTAACAGGTCATAGAGGATAGAAGATGTCTCATGCATTTACCGCGTCAACATTCAAGAGGGGTACGGACGTGTCTGTGACCAACATTGGAGAACTTTACGTGCGGGGAAGTCGATGGCAAACTGCTTGATCAATCTTCTGAAGATACTTGATGCGGCATCCCATTGGCAACAACTGAACCGAATTGCTGTCACTTGGTCAATGAGAGGCCTGCGCTATTCGCCTGGAGACAGCCGATTTCGAAGAACCTGCATACTCGTCCTTGTCCGACCAAAAGCCGAGGATGCAGCCCCCGCATTCGTCACTGTCCCCGACCAGGCCGCGCTAGAGATATCTGAAGCCTTGTTCTCTGCTTGTTGACACAACATCCCTATTTTACGTCCCTGTCGTGAACAGAACGAAGCGACCACCTCATTGTGTCTGCGGAGACCTCAGAAATCACACGCACATCGATCCTATTTTACGACCTCTGCCATGGTAAGAGGCCAACACTGGGTCTGAGAAGATGCAAACAATGCCAGAGTGTCTCCAAATTCCACCCTTCCCATCCGACCTTCCGTTGCCGACATTGCCACCATCGACTTCGACCGCCTCTCCCAAGGTGACCCCTCTCAAGCTCGACTCCTCCTCCACTCATGCCAGAACTATGGTTTCTTCTACTTGAGCAATCACCATGTCGACTCCCGCTTCATGTTTACCCTTGCCGATGCCGTCTTCTCCTTGCCGCTGGATGAGAAGCTCCAGTACGACATGGGCACCACCGGCCACTACTACGGCTACGAACGCTCTGGTGCCATGTTCGTGGATGAAAAAGGCACCCGTGACCAGACTGAGTTCTACAACATTTCCAAAGACGAAGCCCTTCGTGTTCCACAAGCAGATGGCCGGCGGTGGCCGGCCACCCCGCACCCACCAGTTGTGCTGGCCCGGTTCAGCGAGCTTCAAACTTTCATTCAGTCCTGCCACCGCATCGTCCACACCATCACCGCTTCCCTCGGCAAATCTCTCGGGCTGCCTTCCGGCCTACTTGAGTCTCTCCACGGACTGGACCAACCATCTTGCGATCAAGCTCGCGTCACTCATGCAAGCCCGGTTCGGGCATCAACCACCATCACGGTCGGCGAGCACACCGACTTTGGCAGTGTGACCGTGCTCTTCAACCAGCTGGGTGGCTTCAAGTGCTCGCTCCCAACAAGCGCGACTGGGAATACATGCGGCCTCGACCTGAGTGCGCGGTCATCAATCTCGGCGACAGCCTGATCAAGCTCCTCGACTCCAAACTCTACAGTGCCCTGCACCGGGTGGTCGGCCCACCGGGCGACCAAGGGGCGTGCGAACGCCACAGCGTCGTATATTTCTCACGGCCGAACTCGAGCGTCAAGTTGCGGAGTCTGTTCGAGTATCCATTCCCCGAGGACGTCGCGCGGTTGGAGAAGTCGTCTGGCAAAAAATTGTTGAACGCCGACGAGTGGGTCAAGCATCGAGCCTACGCCTGGAACACGGCGCAGTATAAGGGCAAGGAGTCGTATAAGTTGAGCCGCGGGACTGAGCACAACTGGGACAAGGCTCTGCCAACGCTGGAGAAAGCGACCAAGGAGGTAGAGGCTGTTTAGGGATCCAGACCAGACGAAGCCGAGCTTTTTCTTTTAATTTCCCATGTCCTCATGGTAGGAATGATTGGCATTATTTTGCGATTGAAAAAAGTTTACTGGTCAATGCCACCTCGTCCCACTGGATATTTTAAATGTTATTATCCTAGCTCTCATTGCCATTTGAAGAGCTCGATACGACAGTGACAACCCAGTTTGAATGAGGCGGGCCATGTAAAGCTCCAACCCAATACCACGAACCCCGCACATCTGCACTCAGGTCGTCCCATTAGGTTCTCTGCTAATGCCAGACCGTAGCTGCAAGGCCATAAAATGCGTAGCCTAGGATACATGCTTTGAGATTCGTTAACTTTATCGACGGGTCCCCACTGAAAAGTCATTGGGAGACAACTGTTGTGCAGTCTCATCATGCTCGCGGCTTTAAAGTATTATAAGTACACTGATTTCTCTCGCACTTTGATGACCAGACAGGTCGAACAGCTTCCATCGCCAGGCAATGCCATGTCCACCTCTCCTGCACATGGCACAAGCGTCCGAAACGTGCAAAGCATAGCTTTCTCAAAGCAACCACAATACTGATACAGCAGCCGACTAGGCTGAAAGAAATATCGACGGCAACGCTGCTAATAATAGCGGCTCAAAACACATCATACATACACTAGAGCGATTGCATCGTGCTTCGAAGGCTTGAACATATGCTGAATCATGGCCGTTGTCTGTGGTGCATCTCATTACCGAATGTAAGGCTTTTGGTGATTTCCCTCCACGCTCCTGATCCCCCACCTTTCACGTACTCGATCTTGCACAGCTCGCTGTCTTGGTATCTATCCTGGGTCATGAAGCACCATTAATGCCCCCGATCATCGGTACAGGAGAATGAAGACCAGAGCTCTTCTTGAACTTCAGGGTCAAGGGGTACGCATAGTCATCTGGCTCTTCCTCCTCACTAGTGTTGATGTTAGCATAGGCACAATGACGCGAGATGGGTGGCTTACGGCAGTCTCCATGCGATGTAATCTTCCGTGCTGAGACCTTCCTTGCCTTCTTGAAGCGACGCGAAGTCACCCGGAGTCATCATACCCGACCGATCCCTGGGCGACCCGGGTACGGACAACGGCCGTGAGATCTTCTGTTCGGTGCCACCAATGACCTCCTCGAAATCTTCGACGTCTTGGAAGGAGGCGGGGTAGGCCCGACGGAGAGCCAGCTGACGAGCTTTCACATATTCCATTCCCATCCGCTTCCAGTCAAGGAGATCGCTGAGCCGCTCCGTACGATTGCGCTGGTTGATTCGTTGTCGCCGACTCTTGTTGGTAAAGTCGACCATATAGTCGGTGAGCTGGTTCACGGAATCGTCGACGCCCTTGGCGCGTCGATCGACAATGTAGATGCCGTAGTCGGAAGAGTTCTCGATGAGCTCTTCCATGTAGCATCCAAAGCCGGAGAGATTGGTGGTGATCGAGGGCACGCCCATGACCGTGCATTCGGCCGGGGTGTAACCCCAAGGCTCATAGTACGAGGGGAAAACACCCAGATGTGTGCCGCGCACAAAGTCATCGTAGTCCAGCGACAGGACTGGATTGGCCGAGTTCAAGAATTCCGGGTGGAAGACGACTTTGACGCGGTCCGAGGAGTGGTTGAACAGCTGGACCCGTCGTAACTGGTTCAACACGGGATCCTCGGCATCGTTGACCATGTTGTGTGTGACGATCGGCGGGAGGGTGTGTCGTTTCATGGCGAAGAGTCGGCGTCGCAACATGACCCGGTCGGCCGGAGTGATCAGCTCCTTCTCATCCGGCATCGGGTCGCCCTCTCGCCAATGAACGGATCGCTCAAAGAGTCTTTTGCCAATGCCATTCTGGATGTTTTGGACCGTGTCGGCGAGAGCCTTGGTGACGGCTTGTCCTTTCAGCGAGTCGACGGAGAGGGAGTGCGTCTGCGCGGGCATGATCAAGAACGCCACCACCGTCGTTCGCGCCCCCGAGACCTTCAGTCGGTGGTTCAAGCGGGCCAACGACTCGATAAACATGTCGACCCCTTTATTTCGATATTCGTAGCGGCCCGCGGTGAAGAAGTAGAGAGTGTTGTCGAGGTCGAAATCGAGATGGCCGTAGAAATGCCCTCGGACGAACTCGTGAATCTTCTCCTTCTGGACCGAGTGCAGATTCTGGAACTCGTGCACCGCCGAGAATTTCTTGACGTTCAGCCCGTTAGGCAGGACCCCGTCGGGCTTCCGCTTGAGCAGATGTTCGCTTTCAAAGGCGGTAATGTGTGAGACGGTGGTAAAGACGTCGGCCGAGTGCGCCGCGGCGCGTTCGATGCAATATCTGTGGTAAATCCCCCTCTTGCCAGCTTCGGCATCGACGTTAAAGTACTGAAGATTGTTGTAAAAGTCCACCGAGCCGGCACACAAATACCGACCAAGGAGGGTGGCATGGGTCGTGAAGATGGTCGTCAGATCCATCTGGCGTTTCTTTGTCAATGGGAGGGCGACGCCGGCGAGCCATTCGTGGAAATGCGCAATGACCGCTCGGCCCGTTTCTCTCGCGATAAACTCACACCGTCAGCACGCGGTATCATGAATTCGGATGCGGGGTGGCCTTACTTCACCCAAAAACCACGCGACCAGGTATCCAAAGACAATGGCCTCGTTGGTTTCGTGATCTCCGGATGGTGAGGGTATTCCCGCGGCCGTCCAAAGATCTCCTTTCCACTCGTCCAGCCAGCGATACCCGGTGCCAGTGTTGATGAGTAAAACTCTCGGAGCTCCTTCTATGAGCCATCGACCATACATCAGCTCAATCCCCCTCTCTTGCATGGATTGTATCGTCTCTCGGAATGGGCCTGCGGCGGGCTCCAGCTCTTCGACTTCGACGGCCGCCTATCACCGCATTAGTATGACATGGCGTAGATTGATGCTTTGAGTGAGCAGACACACCGAACTCTTGTTGAGAGGTCCAATGAGCGTATATCTCTCCCCATACTCGGCCGTGGTGACAGGGGCCTTGGACTTGAGCACCGAGTAGATCCCGCCAACTAGTCACAGTCAGTTACGATGAGCTCGAGTGGTCGCGGCGAGCCATATCCACCTCGATTGGCAACCTCGGTAGCGACCTCAAACAAGAGGTGATTCTTGATGTCGCGCTTTTCCGCGTCGCCATTCATCTTGACCGTGGTGTCCTGTTGCCAAAGAGAATCTCGAGCTCGGATGACAATCACTTTCACCTCAGAGAAGAAGCGGTGGACCTGAGCACGTTCTGAACAATTCCTTCCCCACACACGGGCGGAACTTGCAGGAATGAATTATTCCTGCGTAATCAGGCTTGAGTTGTTGGCAGTCCCGAAACGGCGAAGCACCACTCTGTGCGCCAGCTAATCGGTCAAAACAAAAGTGGTGGAGAGTCACTGAACAAGCCGGCATGGAAAGAGGGAAAACTGATCTGGCAGTCTGGGCCGATGGAGAGGCTTTGGGGCTGTTGGTTCTGGGGCAGAGGCGGCGATATTCACAGGATCCACCGATCCGCCACGCGGTGGCCCCAGCAGCAGGAGCACCAACGCCAACACCAGCTCCGAGCAGCTGCACAACCCTGGACCTGGTTTTCCTTTTTCAATTGTTGTTGTTGAGTGCCGTTTGGGTCTCAAATATAAGAGAGCCCGGCCGACCCGATTGGTCTCCCCTGCCCGCGACCGTTATGGTGGAAAGACCGAGATTTCTGATGCCACTGGACTCTTGTGCAGAGGCGACAACAGGGCACTATTTACATGGAAGATGACGGCATACTGCGCAGATGCACAATGATGCCACGCTGCTTTGTTGTGACGCGGGCAGACTGTTTAGCAGCCTGTTAGCGCTCGCTTTGGGGGGGGTTGTCAAGGCCGTGCCCCCGCATTGGTCTCCGGCCTGTTTACTCAAGGCTCAAACGAAGAGCAGTGGCATGGACTTTGAGTTTTGCGAGACTCATTAGCCCGTCCCTTCTTGCTCATGGCATGTGACAGTTCCATTGAAATCCGTACTGTGACCAGCCTCCACTTTACGGTAATAATGTCATGCCACCACAACTTCCTCTTTGGTCATCCAAGATCCGGCTGGCCGCCCTCTGAAGAGATCTGCCCTGACTCTCGCGAGACTCTGAGTACGTCACAACTTCGGCGGGCGGCTCTATCGACACCATTTAATGCTTGCGCACCTACACGGCCATCCATCTATTTGTTCCTCTTGTATATCTTGGCGAGGAAGGTCTCAAAGACACCTTTCTGGAGACCCTCACTTTCATCGACCGCGGCGATCTTTTGCCGGATTTCGGCCACCCTCTTTTCTTCGTACTCCTGGTACCGCTTTTCCAGCTGCAGGTCGTTGTAGAGCTGCTTCACTTGGGCCTCTTTGGCATCGTCCTTTTGGCCGTAGTTGTCATCCAGCAATTTTCTCTGCTCAGGGGTGCAGATCAGCAGGGCTTGGTTGATCAACCACCCACATTTATTGTCCTTGATGTCTGTTCCAATCTTGCCGATCACCGACGGGTCTCCAAAGGCATCCAGGTAATCGTCCTGGATCTGGAAGTATTCGCCTAGCGGAATGAGAATGTCGTGTGCTTGCTGGAGGTTGAGAGGAGTCGCGAGCTGCAGGTAATGGAGTGCCAGGGCCACCGGTAGGTAGAAGGAGTAATATGCGGTCTTGTACACGACAATGAACGTGTACTTGGTCATGCTGAAGTTGTTCAGATCGACGTGGTCCTCGGGCGCCGTAATCAAGTCACACAGTTGTCCCAGCTCGGTCTGAAAGGTCACTTCATGGAAGAGTTCGATGAGGTCGAGGTATGACGGGTGCGACCGGAAGTGTTTCTTGAGCGTGAGGTATATGGACGACTCCAGCATGAAGGCGTCGTTAATGGCAACCATGCCCACTCCTTCTTGCCGGTACCAGCAAGGCTCGCCTCGGCGGGTGATGCTGGCGTCCATAATATCGTCGCTGACGAGGAAGAAAGCTTGGAGCAGCTCCGTGAGCCATCCCAAGATGGACAACAATCGAAATTCGTCGGGCGACAAGGGTCGTTGGAGCAGCTGCAGCGCCGTGTCGGGAACGGACAGGCCTCTGTTGAGCTTGCCTCCTGGAGTGTTGGCATTCAGAGACTACAAGAATACATCGCGTTAACGTGTCCATCACCGGTCGCGGGAAGTCGAGGCTCTGGACATACCCTTTGAAACCATTCCAGCGCGTTGGGCGGAAGATTGTACTTGCGCGCATCGTCTAGAATATCTTCGGCCAGAGACGGGAATATTTTCTCAAAGTCTGCGCGGGAAGTCTTCAGCGCCATTGTTTACCTCTCTGAGTCAACGTTGGTAGACCGCAGCTTGTGAAGCCTTGTCCCAATTGTTGATTGAACTTTGGCCTGCGAAAACCGGAGCGCTTTGGCCCGAGGTGGCGCGCCAAGCATGAACGAACGCGGCTCGCCTTGACCCGCGGCTTCTCCTAGCAATGAACTTGTCTTCACTCCTCAAAATGGCCTCTCCGAGACCTTTGACGCCTCCCAGGACAGATGCGCGGGCAGATGTCCCGAATGGTTCTCCTCTCACCCCCGAGCAGGTGCGGAGGATGGAGATCAATCGGCTCAAAGCGAAAGCGCTGCGCGAACAAAGAGATGCGGAATCCGGCCAGGATCCATCGGATGCTTCGATCGCCGGCCAGAAGCGCAGTTTTGCTGAGTTTTCTAAAGTGCCGGCGACCATCCGGGATGCCAGGACTGATGCCCGGCCCGATCGTCCGCTCGAGGCGATTCAGCCGGCTCGAAATTTCGCCAAATACGTCGAGTATGACTTTAGTAAGATGACAGACACAAAGGGAGGCTTCCTCACGGCCGATGACGACCCGTACAACAAGGCCATGCGCGAGGAGGGAGAGGCCAAGCCGCCGAATATGACCCAGCAAGAGTGGGAGAGGCAGCAGCTGCTCCGCTCTTTACGGAACCAGAAAGCCGGCCCGTTCGAGCCCGGGATCAGCGCGGCGAGAGACCGGACGACCAGGTCGTGTCGGGAATGTGGGACCTTGGAGGTCGACTGGAAATGGGTGGACGTCTTCGACGTGGCGGTCTGCAGCGCTTGCAAAGAGAAGTTCCCCGAGAAATACAGTCTTCTCACCAAGACGGAAGCGAAAGAGGATTACCTCTTGACAGATCCCGAATTGAAGGATGAACACCTCCTTCCGCACCTGGAGCGTCCCAACCCGCACAAGTCCACGTGGCACAACATGTTCTTGTACTTGCGATGTCAAGTCGAGGATTATGCTTTCTCTGACAAACGATGGGGTTCGGCAGAGGCGCTGGACGCCGAGTTTGCCAAACGAGAGGTCGAGAAAAAGAGGAGGAAGGAGAACAAGTTCAAGTCCAAACTCGCCGACTTGAAGAAACGCACGCGAGTAGAAGCACACCAACGGAGGCAGAAAGGCGCCAACGGCAACTTTGGAGACGATTTGAGCGATGGACAGCATGTCCACGAATTTGGTAGGCCGCTGGATAATCCAAACACCGGCTTGCCCGTGAAAAAATGCCTGGTATGCGGACTGGAGGTGGAAGAGTTGGAGCTCTGAGAGGGCACATTTTTCCAGGCTCGGCGGGAAAGTCGGCGGTGAAGACCATATGTACCGTTTATAATTCGTATGAGTGATGAATGATGCTGGAATGAATGCATTTACGATCCAACGTGCCGCTGGTGTATTCAAAGGAAATGACAAGTGGACCTGGCCAAAGAGGCTTTCCAACTGGTCGGGCGCGGCGCTAACGGTCACAGCACCCGCTCTCTAACCGGCAACCTTGCCATCCAGCAAACCGAACGCGATCGTCCAAACTTTGAGCGATTGCGTCCTTCTCGAACTCTTTTGACCACTCGATCGAGCTCCGATTCCGTTCAAACGTGTCCGGTGTTCGCACGATCCCACTCGCTCCTCTGGCCGTCGAGGAACCACAGGTGACGGCCCGAACCTTGTCCTCTCGACGTCAGACCCTGCAGCATGGCTAGATGAGAGACCGAGGAGCACACGAGCGCCAGAAAGCGCATCATGGCGTGGCAGTCCGGGGCTGGTGGCAACGGTGTCGGAGGGACGGCCGCCGGAGAATCCAACGGGGTTCAAGCGTATACACTGCAAGGTAGTGAGCCGCGAAAGATTCCTGGAGACGGGCTCACGCAGGGGTAGGGGTCATGCGCTTTTTACAGACCGAATGGCATCGCCATGAACGAGACAGAAATGCGTGGGAGATCGAACGCGAAGAGATGAAGAAGCGCATTGCCGGACTCGAAGGAGAGTGCAGGACGAGCAAAGGCCTCCGCGGCGCGCTGGAGAAACACGTCAAGATCCTCGAGCTGGCGCTGAAAAGAGAACGAGAAAAGGTGAAAAGCCTGACCAAGGGTGAGGTCGTCGACACGCAGAAAGATCCCAAAGAGCTGGCGCGCGAGGAATTAAAAGCTCTGGGGAAAGGTAGGGCGCGGTTGCGGGTTGATGTGAGCGCCGGCTAAGAGTCTCCAGAACCATTACCCAAGGTGATCAGTCACTTTGATACAGTGATTGACCCCGACGACCACCTCGCGCAAGGGATACGGCAAGAGAAGGAACGAGACAAGTCGAAAAGTTATCTGGGCAAATGTTCTTCAGAGATCACCTATCATGTGCTGCCCACAACTCATGTCCCTCCAGAACTGACGGACCCGATTCCGACCAATAATGTTTTTGCCGGGCGGCAACCGACACAACAGGAACTGCAAGAAGCATACCTCCAGCTACAACAACAGAAACAACAGCAGCACCGAAATAATATGGCCATGGTCAGAGAAAATGCCGTCCCCAATCACCAGCTGCCCGCGCCGTCTTACACCGATCCCGCACCGCTCAGCCGGTCCGTGACGCAAATCAACCTGGGAGACGTGCGAGCGAGAGAATTGGGAGAAAGAAAGCTATCAGATCTGTCGGCGGCGCCGTCGGCAACGGCCATGGACCCTCGGAAATCCTTCTATCCCGAACGCGTGCCTCTCGTCGAAGATCAAGTCGAAGCCGTGTCTCACCGCTACGATGCCTATGGACGACAACTATCACCCACCCATGACGAGGCCGAAGTTGGGATCGCCGTGGAAGATCCAAAGTCCGATGTTGCGGACGGATGGGACTTTGACGACGCTCCACCGCCGTCGCCGCAGGAGATGGCTCCTGAGATGCCGGTCCCGCACCGGCCCGATACAGAAATCTTTCCCAGTGCCAGTCTGATCCCCTCCAAATCTCCTCCTCGAGGTCCGGGATCATACCGCAGAAAGAGTTCAGGGGCGCGGCGGCGGAGCGAGGGCAGTCATGACGCGCGAGAGCTCGCGAGCAGTATGAAAGCGGACGCGAGTCAGTTCAAGGTCCGGTTTGCCATGCGAGGCCACCTGGATGTGGTCAGAGCAGTCATCTTTACCGGTGGAGGCAGTCCTTCGGAGCCGGAATTCTGTACCGCCAGTGACGACGGAGGCGTCAAAAGGTGGCACATCCCGGCTTCGTACGGCCACAATGTTGCTCTGGGCGACGACCTTGATCGAACCGCACACTTTACGCATCGTGGACACGTCGGCGCCGTCTGCTCCCTCGCGTCGTGCCCCAGTCCTGCGAGCTTCTCCAACGGCGGACGAGCGGCGGGGGATGGCTGGATCTTCTCCGGAGGAGAAGATGCGACGGTGAGGGTATGGGAGCGCGGCCGCGTCGACGCCAAAGCGACGCTCGAGGGCCACAAGGACGCCGTGTGGGCCCTGTGCGTGCTCCCAGGCACGGCCGGCAATATTTTGGGAGAGAGATGCTCGCAATACGGTGGCTCCGATCGGGTGCTGCTCGTCGCTGGCGGAGCCGATGGGACCATTCTGATCTGGACGGTCAGCACCCCACCACAGCTGAGTTCGCCGTCCGGAGGATCCAACCGTGGCGCCCGGGGGAGCAGAAGAGCGAATTCGATTTCGGCCGGCTCAAATTTCCCCACATCGCCGCAACCAAACGTGGCGAGCAACACGCCATTCCATTACAGCCTCGTTCATCGAATCGAACGAGCCGATCACCCGAGTCCGACCACGATATCACCGCTCAGTCCAAACGGAGAAAGTTTCGTCGTCGGTTACAGCGACGCTAGTGTCCTGATCTTCGACACGAGAACCGGTGAGGAAATTGTCGGCATGGCCAGTCAAGAGACGTACGACGGGACCCCCAATACCGGGGTCAACGCCATCGTGGCAAGCAGCACCGGCTTTGACACCAGAGACTCGGTCGTGCCGGGTCGGCGCGGGTCCATGGGCGAGGACGACGTCGTCCATGGCGCCACCGGCTCCGACGGCGGCGTTGAAGGCGTCGTCATTGCCGGATATGAGGACCGGTATATCCGCTTCTTCGACGCCAATAGTGGTATGTTGAGATCTTCCGATGAATTTGTATGTCCACTGACCGTCACCAAGGACAATGCACCTACACGATGCTCGCTCACCCGAGCGCCATTTCATCTTTATCACTGTCCCCTGACGGCAAAGAACTGGTGTCCGGAGGTCACGACGCCAGCCTGAGATTCTGGTCCCTGGAGAAAAGGAGCTGCACGCAAGAAATCACCAGTCACCGCATCATGCGGGGTGAGGGAGTATGCAGCGTCGTCTGGAGTCCCGACGGGAGATGGGTCATTAGTTGTGGCGGTGACGGAGCAGTCAAAGTTTTCTCCAGGTCTTGAACCTTGGACTTGGTCAGGACATTGGCCGGTAGTGGCTGTGGGCGCGGAAGCACCAACGACGGGGACAAATGAAATCCACCAGATTGCATTGCAGGAAGTTCAGGAGATGACTATATTGACCAGCATGGAACCGGGGAAAACGAATGTGGATATGGCATGGCTGGATACGGCAACGCATGGCATGCACGTTGATTCACTCGAGCAGCGGACGATGAGGTGTATGCATTGACATTAGCAATGGCAATGGCATCACTGACGCAGTGTGATGGGTGGGGGAACGAGAAGTCGTGATCTCCATGTGAGAGACGACATAAGAAAGGCCAGTTAAAGGCGCGACAGTTGACAAGTTTAAGTTTCTCTAGTTCTCTTTATGTACGAGCCAGAAGAGCCTTTTCCAAATTTTCATACACCTGGTACAGGCACGATCGTAATGGGATTAAATCTCGAGTCTCACATTGGGATATTCCTTTGTTCCGTACTGCTGAGCCTAGATTCAGTTATCATAGCGTTGATTGCTAGGATTACGGAGCAGCGCTCCCGCTTCTCCAAGCCCTCTCAAACAGCCCTCTCAGACTAAGGGCCTCATGCGGATCCTGTATTCGCTGCTCCAGAAATCCTTGTAAATCATCCCAGAACTGGGTCGATTCCAGCACGTCCGTCCCACTGACCTCGGCCGCCGCTTTCTCCAGCCCTTCCATCGGCGTCACCTCCGACTCTGTCGCTTCCACTGGACCCTGCTCTCCCTTGGAGGCTGCGGCCAAAGGCTGTCCTCCTGCAGGTTCACGAGGCTGTGGCTGTACTTGAGCCGGCGCCGGGAGGGGAGGATCAGGGGCGCCACCCATGACCATGACACCCAAGTCGAGATTGCTGGCTTTCTCGCCCAGCATGTCGGCGACCATCCTTTTCGACGGCGGAATCGGTTTCTTGTTCAACAGGACTTTGATCTTGTCGACATTCACCACGGAGGGCCCACCGAGGTGTGACTGTATCTGCTCTTTCAGTGACTGGATCGTCGTGGTAGCGGGATTCACCCCGTCCAATGTGAGCGACATCGCCGGGTTCCGGGCAGATTGCAGTGAGATGGAGATGGTAGCAGTCGCAGATTCCGAGCCGGGGGGGTGGGCCGTGGCAGGAGTTGATTTCGGCGGCAGTGGGTGCGGCGGGTGACTGAGCTTGGGCAGTGTGTACTGGCCTCCACGTTAGTTCATCGGACTTGATATAGGACGGTAGGAAGCGTACAGGGACCCGCATGGGGAAAGTCTTGGGATCAAAGACATGATCGGCTGGGTATTTTGTAGGCTTGTCATCGAGAGTGTTTAGAAACTGCTTCGCGAATTGTAGTTCACTCATGTTGGCCTGTCGCTCTTCCTCCAGCCGACGCAAAGCTTGTGCAAACACGAACGCGGCCAGCTTGCTGTAGTATGCGGACTGGGCGCGACATGGGCAGACTAATGGGGTTCGTAACGGCCGCTATGAGTTGAACATATTTGACCAGGAAGATCTCAAACCCTCGTGATTATGGCTCACAACGAAAACTGTCAGGTTGTATAGGCAGGGTGAGGGGGTACAGCAGCGTCATCCCAGGCTTGGCAGGAACTAAAGTGTTCAGGCTGGACTGCTAAGATTCTTATAGCAACATCTCTCACTATGTCCTGGCCCATGTGAATAAGGCCAAAGAGCCTATTGTCACTGCTGACCTGAATGCAACCTATTGGAGACTTCAGACTTCCGCAAAGCTAACGCCGGTTGTGACCCTGGACCTTCCATTCCGAGATTCTGAGGGTTCAGGACAGCCAATCCTCTGTATAAAGCACGTCAGCGCTCCTTTTATCCACCGTTGCCGAGTTGCCGATAGTGGGAGTCATTCTATAGGTCACCACACTTTGTATCATTGCCAAGATGAGTAAGAGCAGCTACATCACCTTCGTTTAAGATGACGACATCCACTCGCTGCTGCCTTCAGACCCACGGAGACGAGAGCGACGAAAGTACAACGAGTTATCTAAGGAGATACAGCGGTAAGTGCATTAATTCGTCACCCATCCCCGCTCGCACGTTATCGCAGGTTTCTTCGTGCATGTCCGAACAGTGTCAGTGGTTCTCTGGAAGCAGATACGTCCACAGGATGCACGGTATAACTATTCCTTTGTCCTGGGCATTGAGACCGTTTTCTCGATCAGTCCAATTTCCCAGAAACTCGTTTTGACCTCCCACCCCCTTCATTGTTTCGTTCTTGATGGCTCCTCGTTTTCGCCGGGTGGCCGTGATAGGTACTGGCCCCTCCGGGTTAGCTGCCGTCCATGCTTTGGCACAAGAAAAGAGTTTCGACACGATTCGTGTGTTTGAGAGACGGGATCGAGTTGGTGGGTTGTGGTATGTATTAGACTCGGTCCATCAATACTCGCCCGGTTTTCTCCCGTCTCCATCGCTTCCGCTCAACCGTTTCTGTCAGGCATTATGATCCTCAGCCGGACATCTTTCCTTCCTCCCTCCACAAGCCTCGCACCGTCACCATTCCCGATTCCCTCCCCAGCTTCAACGACCCGGCCGAACCCGACCCGACCGCGCGAACGGCCATCTACGATGGTCTTGATAGCAATGTTGGCGCCTCGGTCATGTCCTTTACGCATACGCCCTTTCCACTGGTCAACTCTGCCCTCTCGGTGAGCAGATTCGGACCTCAGAACCCCACGCGTCCCTTTGCGGTGATCTCGGATTGGATTGAGGACCTGTTTCAGCCGTATCTGAGCTTGACTTCGCTGAGCACGACCGTTGAAAAGGTCGAGAAGAAAGGTGACGAGTGGGTCTTGACACTGCGCAAGTCGGACCAGTTTTATCGTGGCCAGCCCAAGGACTATTGGTGGCAAGAGACGTTTGATGCTGTCGTGGCCGCCCCTGGTCATTATAATGTTGCCAATATTCCGAATATCCCCGGTCTTGATGAGACGGTCAAGGCTTTCCCGCAGAGATTTGAACATTCAAAGGCTTATCGCAGACCGGACAAGTATGTGAACAAGGTGAGTTACTCCAAATCAACGACCAGACCGATCATGAGACTGATCCAATGCTCCAGAAAGTTCTGGTGGTCGGTGCCAACATTTCGGCTGCCGACCTGATCTCTGATCTCCATCCGATTGTCAAAGGGCCGCTGTACCTGTCCATACGTGGTCGAAACGAAAAGCTCGAGTCTGTATATCACCTCCCGAACGTTGAAGAGAAGCCGGCGGTGGAATCGATATCTCCCAGCGACGGCATCACGGTCAAGTTCAGTGACGGCAGTAGCATCCAAGGTCTCGATCATATCCTCTTTGCTACCGGCTTCCGCCTTTCATACCCATTCCTCATTCCTAATCCCGTCACCGCCAAGAACAGACTCTCACGATTCTACCAACATATCTTCAACATTGACAATCCATCATTGGCCGTGGTGGGCCAGGTCAGGGCAGCCCTTTCATTCCGAGCATATGAGTATCAGGCTGTTGCGATTGCACGATACTTTGCAGGGCATGAAAATGGAAGATTACCAAGTGCCGAGGAGCAGAAAGAATGGGAAGCGAAACGGCTTGAGTACAAGGGTGACACGGACCGATTTCATGAGGTCGCCCCAGATTTTGCCGAGTATTTCAACTGGCTCCAAGAATTTGCGGGCAAACCAGCAATAGGAACCAGTGCGTATGAACTTCCCAGATGGGACCCGAAGTGGGAAGAGCAAGGTCTTGGGATCCTGCTCCTTAAAGACAAATACTTCCAGGAACTGGCCAAGAGAGAGCAGCCGATCCGAGCAAAGCTGTAGACTGTTTCATCAGATCATAGGGAATCAGACAGAGTACCCAAGCAAGACGATTACCTCGAAGGTGACTATTGGACGTTAAGACACATGAACAAACTATTGATCGGCTATTTAAACTCATTCTTTGACCCTATGGAGCACATCAGAGTCCAAAGGCGTGAACTTGGGTCTGTGTCACGTGCCTGGCCACGCTCCCAGGCTCTTCCCCGTTTTCCCGGACTAGATAGAACCAATCATACATACGGTCTACAAGTAACCCTTCTTGCGTGTTACAGCCCGGATCATATTGTTCGTGCGGAGGACAGTTGTCTCTGCAAACGGCGCCGCAGGACCTTTCCTTCCGCCTCCAGATTTGGCATAATCTCGGTGGAAGCCACTAACCGCTGACATGACTTGTTGCCTACTTCACCGCGATGTACGCTATAAGCTGGAATGATGTTAACCTGCTCTTTCTGAGATCACCAGACAGTACACTGCTGTCTCCAGAGATACGGATAATATCGATTCCACAAAGCGGCGCGGCCACAGAGGTGGAGGCCACTGTTGAACATGTTTCTTTGGCCGAACAACCCAGGTATCACGCCCTGTCTTGTGCTTGGAGACATTCGTCTGACACACATCCCCAATCGACCCAATGGCACTTCTCTCTCGGTCACCAAGAACCTTGCACCGCTCTTCGACGCTTGTGGGATGAGAGAGTGTCCGTCATCTCGGTCACCTTTGATTGAAGCTTACTGTACAGTAAATTTTGCCCTCCAGACGCTGACTAAAGTACAGACAAACACGTTCACAAAGAAAATGTGGCCAGACCATTTGACCCGTATTCAGAAGCATCATGAAGCTCCCTCTGATGTGTCACTTTGTTTTAATGCAATTTCCCTCGTGGTGATATAAACAGATTCAACAAGTTTAGACCACCACTTCCATCATTTCATCCATCTACTCTTTCCTCTCCTCCAAGCCGTCCACAAACTCCAGCGCCTCTTCGACGATCTCGTCCGTGACCCCGGGCACCGTGACGTCGGGCAGGTACTTGCTGTGGCTCTCACGCCGGGTGGCGGTCGATTCCCAGAACCGGTGAGCCTTGACCGTCAGTTCATCCGTCAATCCGGGCGAGTGTGGCGAGTGTGCGTCTGACAGCCGACGGATGGACGAGTGCAGGAACTCGTGGGCGGACTGCGCCGCCTCGTCGGAGATGCCACTGCTGGAGCGACGGCGTAGGGGGTCGGCCACCCTTGTGGTAGCTGTCGTGGCTGTCGTTGCTGTCGTCGTCGCTGTGGCTGTTGCCACTGGAGGCGCAGAGGCCGAGGTCGGGACGGCGGCCGACTCCGAGGCGTGCTGGCTAGCCATCTTGTGGTACCTCAGTTGGGCCTACACGTCCGATGAGGTTTCTCGTGAAAGGAGGAGATGTTGCTGAATAGATATATCGGCTCAACACCCAGAGAGCCTTTTGAGACGTTTCAGAGCATAAACTCGTGGCGAGTTCCATTCCAGCGCCCCAGAGGTCGTGTGCTCATGTTATACTGTTAGTTTCAGGAGGGGTCGACGAATAGTGGTCTGTGGGCAGGAGCGGGGTCAACACCTTTGCAGGGATTATTAGTTGTCGATGTTTGAATGGAGTGACTAATTGACATGACGTGTGTGAGAGCATATTGTGTTTGATTTGCCAAATGCGATTTTGAGAAATAGCTACCCAGACGTGCGAGGGAGAGAATACTGGAGAGTCTTGAATATAAATGTGAGCCTATGGCGGCAACTTTACCCGACGAGGCTGACGGTGCTAGAGCTTGCACTGGTTGGGAACACAGACAGTGTTCACTTCATGAGCGCTTGGCCTCCGGCACTCCTCCATGACCACCGCGGACAGCATCTTAGATAGCATCAATCAACCATTCACTTGGTGCTTGGTTCATCAGCACTTTCTATCCGGCTGGTCCTGCCTTCCCAGACCATGGTTCCCCGAAGAGATTTGGGTAATTTGATGAATTCATCAATTAATCTCTAATTACACTGCACCCGTACGTGCTTCACTATAATTATACCAAATTGATATCGTTGGCAAAGGTCAGATTCAGAACAGGTCAGTCATGCGCTTCATTAAGAGAACTGGTCGGACAACGCTCCAATCAAATCAAACCGGTCAGGAAAAGCGAATCAAAAGACAGGGACAGTGTCACCGCTGGCTCCTTCCAACGCCATGTCGCTCCGGTACCAGTTATGATGAACGGTTTTCAAGCTGTTGAGCCGCTTCAAGCTCGTCGATCGGCTCAAGCTGTTGAGTCTTGAAACACCGCCTCTCAAGCTCTTGAACCGGGTAATGCCTCCCCCTTGCTGTAGATACTCGTCGGAGTCGGGCACCGTGAGCAGACCCGGCTCTGTTGTCTCATCCGAGGCGACCTGCTGGGATCCTCTGTGGACATTGCGATCCGCGGTCTCGTCGATTGCGACCGGAAAAGAGGCTGACGGTGAGTTTCGAAGGTCGTGCGTCGGAGTCTGGAGTGCCTCCTTTACGCTGTCTTTGTCTTTCTTGTCTTGGCTCTGTTCCTGGTCGCGAAGATCGACCATCTCAAAAGCGTCTTCTTCGTCAGGCCCACCGATGAAGGAGAACGGGCTCTTTGGCCGGTCGACCGGCTCCTCGATCTCGAGTTTGGAGTACTGGGCCTCCTTCCCACTCGGGCTGCCTTCTCGAATGGCATTGTTGATCATGTTGATCAGTCTCCCCGCACTCTGCTCACCAGATTCCATCCCATGGCCACCGAATTGCTGGCTCGGCAGAGGCGATGATACCGTCCTCTCCCGCTTGCTGAGCCGGCGTGACAAAGACCGCGCGAGAGAGGAGTTTCGGAACAGTTTGAACTCGGACTTGGTGGCCTTTCCGACGAGCGGCGAGTCGTCGGTGTGACTGGTGAAAGGCGAGTTGACTGGATGGTAGGTGGATGCTGACGGGGGAATCACGTCGATTTCAGGATATCCTGGTCGTCCATTCGTTCCTGCCATCGCGACTTGGAGGGACAACCCGGCCTGATGCACTCGGGTCAAGGGATCGTTCCGAAGGGGTGCAGATCGACGCTGAACAGTCTGGAGCCTGGGTTGCTGGGATGGCATCTGCTGTATGGGCAAGGAACTGGGACGTTTGTGTTTGCCGCATTTGTGGCACGTCCGGAGCTGAGCCGGCTGTCCTGATGGAGCTGTGGTGGTGGTGCTGCTGCCACCGACAGATGAGGATATTCCCCTGCTGGTACCTTCTGATACGGTTGGAGGGACTCTGCCGGAGATGTCGCCGCCCGGTGTGCTGGTCTTGCGCTTGCCACACCTGGTACAATTCGGTCCATGTTCATGGTCGGCCTTCTTCTTCCCACATTTCCCGCAGTCGTGACCGTGGGTGCCTGGTGCACTCGCCGCTAGGGCCTGGGTCACCACGGCCGGGTCGATCGTGTCTGAGGCTTGCCTCTTGTATACAGGGGGCAGGGCACCGTCGTGCATGTCTTTGGCGACCTTGACGGTCTTGCCGTGGTGCGGGGTGGTCGAGCCTGGATAGGGCTTTCCATCGAGGCGGCGCAGGTCGACGGACGTTTGGTTCTCAGAGGTCAGTCTGTGCGGGCGTGACCCCTGCATGTTCATCGGGAGCTGTGGTGTCGTCTGGGACACCGAATTCACATCCACCAGTGGAGAGACGGGCGAAAGGACGGTTTGCTCAGGTCGCACTCGGCCGGCAGTGTCCTCCAACGGCGACCAGTCGGGTCGACTGGCTCTCTGCGGTGAGAAAGAATGAATGATGGAAGATGGGTCATTGGAGATCAAAGTCACCGGCACGGGCTGGTGCGTGGCCTGGGGCAAGCTCTCATAGGGGATAGCGGGAATGCTGGTGTCGAGCACGGGATAGGTAGGCGGAGCGCGCTTTTGCAATTTCGTCATTGTGCTGTAAATCGATGCTGGAGGATCAAATTGGATACGACGATAACGACAGTCAGGCAGACGCACAAAGACGAGACTACCACGGTGGAGTCCTCAGAAGCAACGAAATGCTCGAGGAGTGAAATTGAGACAAGTCTACGTCTGCCAGGCGCACACCGGTCTACATAATAATGTCGGTTGGGCAGGTTTCGGACCTGCAGGCTTGCAGGGGCAGGCCTCAAAACCGGTTCTCGGTTACTATACTTGCATGCTGTCTTAGCCACGGGTGGTTGGCGAAGCTATCCACGGCAGTCTCCAAGGTGTAAGAGTTCGAGAATATCGTGGCCATGCCAGATGCTGCGGCATCCTGATCCTCACCCGTCGCTCAGGGGATATATTTGGGGGTTGGGTCGACAAACTAGCGTGTTGATCGAGGCTTTTAAGGCCCGTCGCATGGCATAGCGTGGGCGATGACTGCGGGAATGAGGTGGGAGCATGGTTGACAGCCAGTCATGGGCCTCTCAGGCAGCGGCGATTGGCCGTTGTGGTAAAAGGGGGGTAGGACGCCCAGACGCCTCAAACAAGCCCCAAAAGCCCGGCCTTGACGGCTGTGGATTGGTGTGACTACAACTTGTGATGCTGCGCCCCTGCCAAGCTAAGAGGTCTATTCTTTTGCAGTGCCAATGTTGATACGTCCTGGTTGCCACGTGACGTATAGGTCGGATTCAGAACCCGCCATTCAGCAGCCAGCATCAGCATCCAGCTGCAACATCACACAAGTCGCACGAACCTGCACCACAACCTACACGTTCAATTCAACCATCCCACGGCATCTTCGTACTCGCTGTCGTGTAAACAGGAAATGGGACTGTAACACGACTGAATCAGCTGTCTGAACAGTAACATCCTGGCGAACAGCCTGAAGACCGCCTGAAGACCGCTGAAGACCGCCGAAGACCGCCTGATGTTACAGTATCTTCAACAGCGAATTTCCGTGGATCGTGCAGCACAGCTCTGGCCATATCCGCCAATAGGCTCCTCACCTGTGGTTTCGAGATCCGCGCCGGTGACTGTCAGTGCTGTCAGAGTGTCTAACCGATGCTGTGCAGACAACAATCGACTGATACAAAACAAGCTAACACGCTTGGTCCATGGGATTCCCGCCAAATATCACCAATCGCCGTGCCGACTTGTCCGAGTGTGTCCAACTCCTGGATGTTCTGCGTTGGAGGACTGCCCGAGCTCTGGAAGTCACTATTGATTCTGAGATGGTTGCCGGCCCAACTGGCCACCCCAGGGATACCATACCATCGTGCCTGTTTCAGTATCTGCTCAGACGTGACTCTGGGAGTCCTGTTCCACCGTCCGACAGCGCTTTGAATTTGTCTCGACAGGCTGCATGTGTGTCGAGGAATTCGGTTGCCACCAGACCCGTCCCTCACGGTCAGCAGAACAAGGGCTCTCGGTGTCAGTTTCCGTCAACAATCGAAACACTATGCATGATGCCTAGAGTCCGTGACTTAGGCAGTCACTGCGGGCACCACTTCCGGGGCGTTATACGCCCGCTTAGTTAAAGCCTGGTCAGTTTCTTAGGTGCACTCCCCTTGGAAGAGGTCGTGCCAAGAATTTTGGTAGTCCTGTCAACCCAGAAATGCGCTAGCTGCCTCTTTGGGTGCTGTAAACAAACAATTTCATCCGCCTGCGCCACCACACCACACTCTCTTCCGCTCCATCCCTCGACAAGGCAAAAGCCCCATAATAAAATAGGCACGCGCTGTGTCCCACCATGGCACAACCACAACCAAACATTGCCAACATAAATGCTGCCATCAACGGAACGACGGTTGAAGAAAACAATATCACCCAGGCATGCAATGCTCATCGGCAGCAGTTCACTACTGAGCTGTCACGGTGTGTCAACTACCCTGTCAACCAGATACAGCAACAACTTGCCGCTATCCAGCAGGAGACGCAGGATTCGGGCTGAGTAAGTCTTTATGAGCCCTTGCGTTATTCAGAGATGTTGCTAAAATTTACTCTCACGCAGCATTTGGAATTTGAACGCTCGAATGGAGAACTCAAAAGTACACCAGGCCACAGGAGCTTTGGTGGTTATGCGAGCGTCGAACAAGGGGCCAACCCTCAAGTTCCGATCGGTCAGGCCATCCCAAACTTTCCAGGAACCCCTAATCATATCTCGCGACTAAACGGTATTCAGTGCTTCCCCCTTTTTCTTCCAAACACGTTGAATTAATAAATGTTCTACGCAGTGGCCCAATGTCGCAGCCTCCTGACATTTCTCGACTGGCCTATTCCTCCGGGTCAAGTTGGACTGGTGGAGCTCCGAACAGCTGTGCGAGGGGCGGTCGGACATTCAGCTATCTAGAACCCGACATAAAACTCGACTTCGATGGGAGATTCATGCAACTGTTCAAAATCAGCCGTTTGGACATCCTCATTCCTTCTCATCTGTGGCGACTATCTGGCTCTTTATACAGACACCTGGTGTGCTGTGACCTAGCAGGCATCCATCAGCTGTCTAGGAGGCACCAGTAGACCGAAGTAGTGATGTGATATGTCACTTGGCTCAATCCTTGACATCTTCCCTCTCAACCGACCATACTCTTGACAAAACGCAAAAATGACGGCTGAAGGAAACACGATCGCACAGAGTGTCCAACCGTACAACGGTCATCAGCAGCTACTCACTATTGATCTGCCGCTGTGTAAGGAACGATCTGTATAGTCCACATGATTCAGGCTAACCTTCCTGGAAGAAAACTAACCGCACATCGACAACACCGAAGGGCCTGAAGAGATGATGCCAGCTGAAGAACTCAGCTGATGAGCTGGTGGCAAAGATGATGTTTTCACGACGTATAAGAGGCTGGTCCTCGAACATCAGGAAGTAGAGACCGTCCTCTCAATGTTTTTGGCTCCAGCGAACCCGAAACAATTCCCTGTCGGAATTCTCGCCAAGAGTTGACTTTTTTGAGGCAGAACGCACCAGCTGGTCTAAACCGTCTCTAATGGTGTTCCCGAGCTTGCGCTGAGGACGGCCTGAGCCGGCCCTGAGTAAGGCGGCGACGGGTGGCGTGCATGACTGAGATGGAAAAGACAACATCTACGGCATTAGACGTCTCTGTATGGAGCTTCAGGCAGACCACGACCACGGATGGCTGTCGGACCTTCTCCAGCTGACTGAAGGACATTCAAATCCAGAGCTGGTGAGGCTGAAGCCTTGCAGCCCCGGCCTCCCTGGCGGCCTCGGCGTGCTCTGCTGACCATGGGGTCCTTCGGTCGCCGCGAGTTGACGTGGGACTCCGGCAAATATCCGGTTGCCATGGACGGAGGCTGAAGGGGGGTCAGTCACCACGATGTGACATTTCCAAGCGAGAAGACCAGCTAACGTTAGCGGGATACCGCTGCAGGTGAGTGGCCTGAGCGAGCGGAGTTGGCACAGAGACTAAAAAGGACAAGCACCGGATCCTGGGCCGCGGAGAAAAGCATTTGTCAATCCAGTCTCGTGCTGACGCTGACTGTAGGGTATGTCTTCTCATGATATGCCGGCGAAAGCGTGTAATTCTGAGCCGGAACATCCATAGTCATTCCCACTGGGATGGCATCAAGTCGCGAACCGCCAAGGAAAGAGGAACTGCTAGACCTGGACTCTCGTTCTTATCGATTGGCAGCAGCACGCTTTGATCGGGAGAGGCGTCTGCATAGCTTCCGGATTGGCGAAGATCGTGCGGACTGTTTGTTGACCAGCAGGGCTTAGTGGTATCATGACCAGTAGCGCGATCGTATCCACGCGCGAGGCGCCGAACCGGGCGGGTGGAAGATTAGCCACTGCGGTATCAGGAGCTTTTTGGTTGGCAATGGTTTCAGCAATAATCATTGCACCTCAGAAGGGGGGCAAATATACAGCCGAGATAAGCACAGGGGTCTCTCTGTCTTAAGATGAGACTATACGACAAGTGTGTTTGGTCGCCTGCATCTAGAACCGCGCAGGGCAGACAGGGGGTGGGAATCGCCCGGCGTGACGACAGAGAGCTAAGATAGTGATCTACTACTAATCATTTGTGCATTGCCATCCTTTTGGACATTGCGAGGTGAAAATCGCTCGCTCCCTGCCCACGTTGCGCCCCTGTTTCGCAGATCCGGCGATAAGCCGCAGGGGGCGTGGCCGACGACGGATCAAGATTGGGAGATGATACCAACCGGACGGATGTGAATTGAAAGTCGCTGTCATTGCCGACCGGGACGAGCTGACGGGCGGGCCAGCACACAACCCAGAGCCGGAGAAGGCAGCGATTGACCTTGGATGACAGCGGATGGAAGACGGAATAGAAGCGCTGCAGGCGTCCTGTTGTCCTGGACATGGTGAAAGCGACCTCGATGGTGATACGCTGTTTACACGAGGTGAGCATGCTTGGCGTTTTGAAGATGGGCGAGTGGGTGCGCTGCCAAAATTAGATGCACAGGGGTAGCAACAGAAGCAGGGGCAATGTTCACTAGACTGGGAATGGCTTAGTGAACGCACCATGCGGAAGTTAGAGGGCTCGCCAGGAAATCCTTGGCCCGCCCCCTTTCAACAGCCCGCTCGCCCACTGGTTCCAAACTCCGCCCTCGAAGGCGGTCCGGTGAAATTAGCCAGGCTGGGTATCCGCTGGGATCTGATCTCCTGGATTCCTCGCTCGCTCACCAGCTGGCCTGGATGCCGTATCGTCTCCACGATGGCGAAAACTCCTATTCCTTCCCCTCGTCCGACTCCTCCTTCTCGGTTCGCAGACCCTGACGGCCAGCTGGGTTGTGGCACGGGCCTCGCACAGACTCCTCGAGCGCATGGGACGTCATTCAGGCCTCCATTTGGCTCTGATGCGGACCCCCGGAATCCACAATCAGCTCGTGCTCCAATCTCCTTGCCGCCAGCAAGGAGCTTTCTCAGCCTCAGCCGAGCGGACCCAGGGGGCCTGGCCCCATACGGAGGTGTCAGTATGACCAACATGATGGCGGCATCGCAACGTCATTACAATACAGGGACATTTTCCCGAAGGGCATCGGTTTCCGGCCATTGGTCAGGAAGACAGCCAGCCTCCGGAGTGTCCAACCAACCGTGATTGGCGCAGCAAGCCGGTCTCCTCGTTCAAAATATGGGTAATATGATTTCCGTCGACGTGGGCGATGTTTGTGCATTGCTCCTCGGGCTCTCAATCAACAGCTTCTCGTGTCTCGTCCACACGACAACGCGCTGGTGCTGTGGTGCCGTGCTAGGTCGTCGCAGGTTGCCGAGTGGCCAATCCGCAGGTAGAAATTCACACTCCCCCGATACCGCAAAGAGCTAGACTCATCAGTAGTAGGATGAATTCCAAGCCTCGTATCTAAAACCTGACCGCGCCTCGCCCCAGCCTCCGTCGGGCCTGATACGGCGGCTGAGCTCCACGACAACACAGCGGCCGTTGGCGGAGTGGCAGGTCTGCGGGTGTAAAATTACCGTGGCCCAGCACTGGAAGCCGTGTACAATGATGTCTCATATCGATCGGCGGCCCCCCCTCGATTGCCGGATTCGGGCGCCGAAAAAAGCCACTAAGGCCTTGCAGCAATGGGCCAGCATGGTGGAGCCCTTTTTTCCTGGACCGCGACACCCAGGCCCTCTCCAGATTTGGACACTGCTTGCCATGCTCTTGATTTCCAGCGCAGATCTTGGGCATTCCTCCTCGACCCACAGCCGAACCACTGTCACTCCTGCGACTGGCCGCTGTTCTATTTTCATGCTGGCGTGCTGGCCAGCGGGCGGTCCCCTTTTCTTATATGATAGCTGACCACCCCCAATCCATGACCGCCTTTCCCCTCCTGCCCAGCACAGCTCACTGAAGCACCTCCACTCCTCACCGACAACAACATGGAGGAGGTCTATGTCTTCGGTGACCAGACGGCCGACTGCCGGTCATTCTTCACCAAAGTCTTCACCCGCAAGGACGACGTCCTGCTGCAGAGTTTCCTCGAGAGGGCGGGTCAAGTCGTCCGATATGAGAACGTTCATCGAGCGTACCCGGCCCCCGGCGTCCCGAGTTTCACGACCATCCAAGAACTCGTCGATCGTTATTACCGAGGAGAGGCCAAGGATGCCGCCATCGAGAGCGCCCTGGTCTGTATATCACAATTCGTTCATTTCATCGGGTGGGTGCCTTTTCCCTGTCGTATGTGCCACGCTGACCGGAAACAGTGCCTTTGAAGAGAGGACGCCGACCTATATTTCGCCCCATGCGGATGCCAGATTAGTCGGCCTTTGCACGGGTTTAATCGCTGCCGCAGCCGTCGCTTCGGCCGATTCGTTGACCGCGTTGGTCCCCCTGGCCGTGGAGTCGGTCCGCATTGCTTTCAGAATCGGAGCCCACGTCGGACGGGTGGCCCAACAGATCGAGTGTGAGCCGCGAGCACAGTCGTGGTCGACCCTCGTCGCGGCCGACGAGAAATCAGCCCAAGCCGCTCTGGACGCGTTCCACAAAGAGAAGGGCATTTCTCCCACCAACAAACTGTGGATCAGCGCTTCTTCAGCCACCTCCGTCACGGTCAGTGGCCCCCCGTCGACCAAGGCCCGTCTCCTAGAAGATTCAGAGTTCTTTCGCACCCACAAGAATGCGGCCGTGTCGATATACGCCCCATATCACGCGTCTCATCTCCATTCGGCCGCGGACATTGAGAAAATCCTGCGACCGCAGACCGAGACCATCTTCAGCCATGCGGTGGCCCGGTTTCCGGTGTGCTCCAGCGTCACCGGCAAGCCCATTGCCGGGAAGACGGGCTACGACCTATTGAAAGAGGTCCTGAAGGAGATCGTCATCGAGCCGTTGAGATGGGACAAGGTCCTCAAGTATTGTGCCTCGGGCAGCGCCAGCGAGGCCAAGGTGTGGGCCGTCGGGCCCACCAATCTCGCCAGCAGTGTGGTCTCCGCGCTCAAGGCCTCCACGCCCAAAGTCTCTCTCGAAGACGTGTCGAGCTGGACGACCGTGGCCCCCGCCGGGACTAAGCAATCGAAGCGTGAAGCCGACATCGCTATTGTCGGCTTCTCCGGTCGTTTCCCCGATGCTGCCAGCAACGAGCTGTTTTGGCAACTCCTGGAGAAGGGCCTGGACGTGCACCGACCCGTTCCACCGGACAGGTTTCCCGTGGAATCGCACACGGACCCGACGGCGAAGAAGAAGAACACCTCGCACACGCCGTTTGGCAACTTCATCGAGAAGCCCGGCCTCTTCGACGCGCGGTTTTTCAACATGTCGCCACGTGAGGCCGCTCAAACCGACCCGATGCAGCGATTGATGCTGGTCACGGGCTACGAAGCCATGGAGATGGGCGGTATCGTGCCGGGCCGAACACCCTCGACCAGGCACGACAGAATCGGTACCTTTTACGGTCAGACGTCGGACGATTGGCGTGAAGTGAACGCGTCTCAGGACATCGATACCTACTTCATTTCGGGCGGTGTCAGGGCCTTTGGGCCGGGCCGCATCAATTATTTCTTCAAGTTCAGCGGCCCCAGCTTCTCCGTCGACACGGCCTGCTCGTCCAGTTTCGCGGCCATCAACGTCGCCATCACGTCTCTCCGGGCGGGGGAGTGTGATACCGCCTTCACCGGCGGCGCGAACGTGCTCACCAACTCGGACATTTTCTCCGGTCTGAGTCGTGGCCATTTCTTGAGCAAGACCGGCTCTTGCAAGACCTGGGACAACGATGCCGACGGCTACTGTCGAGGCGATGGTGTCTGTACCGTCATCATGAAGCGGATGGAGGACGCCGTGGCCGACCGCGACCCCATCCTGGGCGTCATCCGTGGCATTGGCACCAACCATTCGGCCGAAGCCGTGTCCATCACGCACCCGTGTGCCGAAAACCAGGCCTTCTTGTTCGACAAGGTGATGAAGGAGTGCAACGTCCACTGCAACGATGTCAACTACGTCGAAATGCATGGCACCGGCACCCAGGCGGGCGATGGCATTGAGATGGAGTCGGTCACGTCCGTCTTTGCGCCGCGCACCAACCGCCGACGGCCCGATCAGCCTCTGTATGTCGGAGCGGTCAAGTCCAACATCGGTCACGGTGAAGCCGTGTCGGGAGTGTCGGCCCTGGTCAAGGTGCTGCTGATGTTGCAGAAGAGCAAGATCCCGCCTCACACCGGTATCAAGAAGCAGATGAACAAAAACTTTTCCCCCGATCTCAAAGAGCGTAATGTCAACATTGCATTCCAAACGACGCCATTCCCCCGACCTCCTGGTGGCAAGCGGATTGTCTTTGTCAACAATTTCAGCGCCGCGGGCGGCAACACCGCCATGCTCTTGGAGGACGGGCCTGAGAAACCGGCTGACCCCACGTCGGATCCACGAAGCTCTCAGGTGGTGACGGTGTCGGCCAAGTCTCTGGCAGCCTTCAAGAACTCGCTCGCCCGACTCGAGTCTTTTGTGAATGACCACCCTGGCGTCGGACTGGCGGACCTGGCATACACCACGACTGCTCGCCGAGCCCACTACAACTACCGCGCCGCGTTTCCCGTGCAGTCGGTGGCACAGCTGTCGGCCTCGCTGAAGGCCATCCAGGATCAGACTCACAACCCCATTCCCTTGGCTCAGCCACAGATTGCCTTTGCCTTTACGGGACAGGGCTCTCAATACAGTGGCATGGGCAAGCGCTTGTTCGAGACGTCTCGTCAGTTCCGGAGTGACATTGAGGAGTTCAACGAGATCGCTCTCCGCCAGGGCCTGCCGTCGATCATGCCCCTGATCGACGGTTCGGTCGAGGTACAGCATTTGCCGCCCACCGTCGTGCAGCTGGGCATGTGCTGCATCCAGATGGCTCTCACTCGACTCTGGTCGACGTGGGGCGTGAACCCCAGCGTGGTCATTGGCCACTCCCTGGGCGAGTACGCCGCGCTCCAGGCCGCTGGTGTCCTTTCGGTGGCCGACACCATTTACCTCGTCGGCAAGCGCGCACAGCTCCTGGAGAAGAAGTGCACCGCCGGCACGCACGCCATGCTGGCCGTCCGGTCTCCCGTCGCCGGCCTGCAAGACGTCGTCGCCAACAGCCAAGGCAAGATTGAGATTGCCTGCATCAACGGCGTCTCCGACACCGTCCTTTCCGGCACGATGGCGGACATTGATACCGTGGCCCAGAAGCTGGCGGATGCTGGCCAGAAGTGCACCAAGCTCAAGCTGCCATTTGCTTTCCACTCCTCTCAGGTCGACCCGATCCTGGCTGATTTCGAGAAGCTGGCGGCGTCCATCAAGTACCATGCTCCCCGCGTGCCGGTCATTTCTCCCTTGTTGAGCGACGTCGTCAGCGTGGGGGGAGTGTTTGACGCCTTCTACTTGAGCCGCCATTGTCGGAAGACGGTCGACTTTGTCGGTGGTCTGTCCGCCGGTATGTCCACCGCCACCATCAGTGACACGTCTCTCTGGCTGGAGGTAGGTGGCCATCCCCTTTGTGCCAGCATGATCAAGTCGTGCCTGTCGGCACCGACATTGCCGACCATGCGTCGCGATGAAGATCCGTGGAAGATCATCTCCACCTCGATGGCCGGCCTGTATACCGCGGGCAAACCATTGAACTGGACCGCTTTCCACAAAGAGAACGAGTCGCTCCAGGTCTTGAGTGATCTCCCCTTCTACGGGTTTGATGAGAAGAACTATTGGCTTCAGTACAAGGGTGATTGGCTGTTGTACAAGGGCGACTATCCCAAGGTCGCCGCGCCCGCTGCCGTCGCCGCTTCGACCACGCCCATCAAAGCCCGGAAGTATCTCTCGACGGCCGTCCAAGGGATCGTGTCGGAGGAGGTCAAGGGCAAGACCGCGACCGTCGTGGCCGAGTCGAACCTGGCCGATCCGAAGCTCTTCCGCGTCGTGGCGGGACATCTGGTCAACGGGTCCGGGCTGTGTCCGTCGACCCTGTATGCGGACATGGCCTACACCTTGTGCGACTACACGTACAAGCTGTTGAAGCCCGGTGAGAAGGTCGACATCAACATCGGCGCCATGGACAACCCGGCGGCATTGCTCCTCAAAAATATCAACCAACCAGAGGACCAGATTGTACGGATGACCATCAAGGTCGATCTTGACGCCCGAAAGGCCGACTTCACCGTCACCACGAACAACGGCAAGAAAGACGTCATCCACGCCAAGTCGGTCATCCGATTTGAGGATGCGGCAGCCTGGAAAGAAGAGTGGAACCGAACGTCGTACCTGGTCCAATCCCGAATCGATCTGCTCAAGCACAAGATGGAGAATGGCGAGGCGGACAAAGTGAGCCGGGCCATGGCCTACAAGCTTTTCGGAGCCTTGGTCGACTACTCGGATACCTTCCAGGGCATGCAGAGTGTCGTTTTTGACGGCCCGGAGTTCGAGGCCACCAGCACGGTCAAGTTCCGCGCGGGCCCCCATGATGGAGACTTTGTCTTCAGCCCGTACTTCATCGACAGTGTCTGCCATCTCTCCGGCTTTACCGTGAACGCGACGGTCAATCCTCAGGAAGAGTGCTACATCTCCCATGGGTGGTCTAGTCTTCGCTTCCTCGCCCCGCTGGAGCACGACAAGCAGTATTATGCCTATGTCAAGATGCAGCCGGTGGTCGGGAGCAAGATGAGGTCGGGGGATGTCTACGTGTTCAATTCCAACAAGGAAGTCGTCGGTCTTGCGGGGGGCATCCGCTTCCAGTGCATTCCGAGAAAGCTGATGGATGTGATGATGCCCAAGCCCAAGTCTGCGGGCAAAGCGACCGCATCCGCTTCCGAAGTCAAAGTCGTTGCAAAGGCACCCTCCCCCGCCCCCACACACATCGACGTGCCGGCGCCGAAAGCGCCCAAGGTCAAGAAGCCCGTCAAGGCGCCGAAGCAAAAGACTCCTCCGGCGCCCAAGCCTTCCGCTGGCGGCAGCCTCGTGGCGAAGGCCTTTGACATCATCGCCAAAGAGATTGACGTCGATCAGTCGGAGCTCAATGACAACGTCCAGTGGGCCGACATGGGCGTGGACAGTCTGATGTCGCTGACCATCTCCGGCAAGTTCCGCGAGGAACTGGAGCTCGAAGTGGAGAGCACGCTGTTCACCGACTACTCCTCCGTGGGTGCCCTTCGCAAGCATCTGGGTGGAATGTCGTTGCCAGAATCTGCTGCCGCCGCTGGGGGCGACTCCAGCTCGGTCGAGTCGACTGATTCGGGCTCGGAGAGCGACGAAGAGTCGGTCGAATCGGGCATCACCACTCCGGACACAGAGGACTTCCCCGTCAAACACGAGCCAGCCAAGTCGGCGGCCGTTGAAGCGGTGGCTCAGCCCCCGACCGCGGGGGGCGACGACATGATCGAGACCATCCGCGTCGTCATTGCTCAGGAGATGGAGATGGACCTCGCCGAGATCACCGAAACCACCGATCTCAGCAACTTGGGAATGGACTCGCTGATGGCGCTGACCGTCTTGGGCAAGCTGCGTGAAGACCACGAGATCGACTTGGATCCCACCATTTTGGCAGACAACCCATCGCTCGGTCACTTGCGCAAGGCCTTGGGTTTGGAGAAGCCCAAGCCGGCCCCGGCCCCGGCGCCGACTCAGAAGCACGAAGCTCGACCCGCTGCCGCGGTCACCGTTGCTCCTGCTGCTCCACCGGTGGAGGTGGTGGTGCAAATGCCGCCGGCGACCTCGGTGTTGTTGCAAGGGAATCCCAAGACCGCCACCAAGAACTTCTTCTTGTTCCCCGACGGTTCCGGGTCGGCGACCTCGTACGTGTCGATCCCGGCCATTGACAGCAAGAACTTGGCCGTGTACGGACTCAACTGCCCGTTCATGAAGGACCCCACGAACTACACCTGCGGCATCGAGGGCGTGTCGAAGCTGTACCTCGAAGAGGTCATGCGACGACAGCCCCAGGGCCCATACATCCTGGGTGGTTGGTCCGCAGGAGGGGTGGTGGCGTATGAAGTCACTCGTCAACTGAATGACCTGCAAAACCTGCACCCGGACAAGAACTATTCGGTTGAGAAGCTGGTCCTGATCGACTCGCCCTGCCCGATCAGACTCGAACCCCTGCCTGCACGGCTGCACCACTTCTTCGACGAGATCGGGCTGCTGGGTACCGGCACGGGCAAGACGCCCAACTGGCTGCTGCCTCACTTCGAATACAGCATCAAAGCGCTCACGGCGTACCGTCCAGAGCTGAAGTCGACGCGTGACTTCAAGGCACCACCGACCCTGTTGATCTGGGCCACCGAAGGTGTCTGCGGGAAGCCCGGTGATCCACGGCCACCGCCACAAGCCGACGACCCGAAGAGCATGAAATGGCTCTTGGAGAACCGAACTGAATTTGGCCCCAATGGCTGGGACAAACTCCTCGGTGCCGAGAATTGCACCATGGTGAAGGTGGTCGGCAACCATTTCACGATGATGAAGCCTCCAGTGGTAAGGACCTCTCGCTCCGGTCTTGCCCACTTGCATTTTGCTAACAGACTGTCTCAGGCCAAGGGTGTCGGCCAGTACATCCGCGACTCTCTGCTGAACTAGAAGCACGTTCTGTACTAGCGGCCTTTCAGATCGACCTCAACGAGCACGAGATAGACCTTTTGGATTAGCATTGGATATAGAGACCACCTTGACGACCGACTTGTTTTCTCAACCCGTTTTACAGCATTGGTACATATGGGGGTGTCTGATATGTGGAACCCGTTCATGGACGCATTTCTAGAAGCGTTGGGGGATGTTTTCATTTCCCGACGGGCATGCTACTGTTCGGTTCAAGGTGGAGGAGTTGCAGGATTGGGAAGCACGTTGTTTACAGGGCTTTGTATTTTGATCGCTCTTCAGCATGGTGCGCACACGCCATTGCCGCTTGGGATTATTTTGGAGCGAGTTGGAGAAAAGAATCCAGTCTAATTTAATGACCATACAATTATCGACATCATACTTCTATGGACTGTTGCCTCTGGTTGAAGTGTAGATATACTTTACCAGACCATACTTTTTACCTTGGCAGACCTCCGGAGGTGTCTCTAGCCGGCGGCTACAAGGTCCGCCTTCACAACAGGCATCTAAAGGCGCGTCAACGAGTACCGGTGAGCCGACATAACTGTGCCTGAGCAGCGCTGCTCTTCCGGCAAGAGGAGATTGGGTCCCACATGTTGGTCTGTCTGCCAGACGGAGATGACAGCTACTTGCCTCGTCAAGGACACGCAGATCTCTGGTGTGAGGTGGCGATCGAGCCCTGTCAATACACGCCCAGACATGAAGCATGCATGACTTGGCTGGCGACACCGCACGAACCGAGGAGAGCAGTGGGCTTCGCAGGAGGTCTGCTGACCTCATTGCCCTCTCACACGCGGCATAATGACTGCCTCTTATCAAAATATAGTGCGAGAGTATGTGCAAAAGGCACTCAGAGGACGCCAGTGGGAGGCGCCGGCCTATGGCGCAACCGTGATCCAGCCACAAAATTGGGGCCAGTTGACAACAGCAGCTGCATGTCTCACATACTCAACCGCGGACCCAGCTTGATGCACTCACATTAGCGCACGGTACATTAGCCTCCTCCTAGTCGTATCCAGCCATCAGGTTTCCGGTACTCGAGGCCGCCAGCACCCGCCCCTCATTACGAGGTATATTCTTGCGTCTGACAAGCGGACCTCCGTGCACTGGTACCGCAGAGCTGGCCGTGCAAGGCCAGGATGCAAGGATATTCAAGGCCGAAGATGGAGTGGAGTGCAGCCAGGATCCTGTCAGAGTCCAGCGCAGCACTGGATGCCACTTACCAACCTCACAAGTACGCGCACAGCAGTGATGGAAGACTCCGAGATCAACTCGACCTGATGCTACACTCCTTGATCCTTCAGCATTTGGCCCTCCATTATCACGGCTTGGCGCATCTGTTTCTATTCTGGTGGGGCAAGCGAGTACGCCTGTTGGCCTAAGCACTCAACTTAGCTCTCCGTTTGGTGGCAGAACTTCCACCTCCGACTTTGACTTCTACCCGCCGTCAACTTATTACCACTCTAAGATTGACCGGCGTCATTGTGGCTTTCGCTCCCGGTACTGGAATAGACAACCCAGGATCACGTGCATGTCGACAGAGGCCGTGCCAAGATATAGAAACTCAGATCTGGGACATATCGCACGTGATCAAAACTCGGCGAGTAACACATTCTCCTTTGTTCCATCTTCCAAGTCGCGAATAATCAATCAAATACCCAAGTCAAGCAAACTGAGGCATCTCTACAAGAACAAATGGCGAACAAACTAACTCTCCGCTTTGCAGTCCTGGGTACTGCGTCCTTACTGTGCCTCTGCAATCTTGGTGGCTGTACCAAAACATGTGTGTAGGTCAGTCCTGGCAGTTCAGGCACATACTCGGCGACGAGATATTACCACAGGGCCAGGCTAGGAGGTAGGTGTTTCAAGCAGAAGCTGGGGCAACATTCCCAGCACCAATCAGCACTCACTTGACGACCTCCACTGTTAATCATCCAGAGTTGATTTCTGAACCACGTGATCAAGGACGATAAGGGACCTGATTGGACTGGATACCTTATCTTTCTCATGGTCGAGTACTTGTAGCAACGCAAAGACTCAAGACTCAACCCCTCATCATTTTCCCTTGCTGTTTCGACGTATGATGCATTAGGCCCGATGGCGACAGTCACGACTTGTTTACCGGCCGTCGCTCAGAAGAAACTTTTAGGGGCCAAGCGAACGAATTCACTGGGATGGGCCAAGTCCGACTGCCACAAGTGCTCCTCTCTCCAACGCGTGTGTGATCGTCGGAGGCCACGCTGTACACCTTGTATCTCAGATGGGATCGTTTGTTCCGGCTATGTGCAGGAACTCAATTGGGAAAGAGGATCGTTTCGTTTGGCCACTCTCCCCGACCTCGCATCGTCGGGCCCGACGGGAGGAAAGTCCGGGTCGGCGGAGAGTCAACTGGCCAAACCGTCCCAATTCATCTTCGTGGACCAAATAGGAGCGCAACGGAGACAGAAGAGAAGAAGCAGTCGAACGCAGCAGATGGTCGGCAAAACATGCAGTCCAAAGCAGGAGTCTCCACTCGCAACCCACGTGACAGATCCCTCCAGCCTCGACGGGGACGAGATATCTTTTCTCAGATCACCAGTGTCGATGTCCACGAAACTGGACTTTCGAGACCTGTGTTCGGCGCACGGGACATTGACACCAACCGAAGTCCTCTTCCCCCTCTACCCCTCGGTCAGCCGTCGCCCGGGGGACATTGAAGAATCGTTGTCATTTTACCATGGTTGTTTCTCCCTCACCACTCTGACCTATGACGTGGAGGTCAACCCGTGGCAGGCGGCACTCCCCATGGTTCGCCATGATGTGCCTTGCTTGTTGTACGTCGTCCTCGCGCTGGTCCAGCGCCAACGCGCTCACCTCGAGCGGCGCCCGGAAAGTCTGGCGGTGCTGGAACTGAAAAATCGGGCGTTGGCCGCCTTTGCCATGCGTTTGAACGAGCTCTCATGTGAATTGGCCGTGAGCACGTCGCTCCTGCTGATCGCCCTGGACTACGCGGAAACGGGTTATTCCAACTGGGTCGTGCACCTTCAGGGAGCGTACCGCATGCTGGAAGCCCAAGGAGGCATCTCTATCGCCGTCTCCCGCACGAACCTGCGAAGCCAGATCGCCATGCTGCTTTGGTACGACATGACCGCCGCTCTCTTCTCGCGCCGCGGTCCCATCTTTCCTCGATCCTACGCCCAAGCCCTGATGGTGTGGCGGCTCGAGACCGAGTGGAGTATCTTGGCCCTCAACGGGTGTCCGGACAGCTTGGTCCTCGACATGTACGACATTGCCGCTGCTGCCGCTGGAGCGGACGCCGTTTCGGCCGAGGACGTGGCGGCACTGGAGATGCGCCTATGGAACGCCAAGTTAGATGTCCAAGGCGACAAGGACCTCGCCGCGCTAGCCGACTGCTGGCGGCTAGGGCTGTTGCTGTACTGCGGGAGAGTATTTCATGGACGGTCGGGGCGGCGATCCAGTTCCAGTTCTGGCCCTGAATTCGATTCCAGTTCTGACTGCAGCTCCGAATTTGGATTCCACTCTGATTTCGAACATGAATCTCGACACATGATGTCGGCGACAACAGCAACCAATCCCAGGACCATGATCATAAACACGGCCGATGATGATGACGACGACGATGACGACGACGACGCCGCCCCGGCACATCTCACCCTCCTGGGCGAAGAAATCCTCCGCCTGGTCTTGGATCTCCCGCCCGACAGCAACGTGCAGAAACAGTGCCTGCTGCCCGTGATCCTGGCCGGTTGCGAGATGGAGGCTCACGGCCTCGACGGGGACCGGGTCCCCTTCCGACGTGTGGCGACAGACTTCTGCGAGCGCTGGAAGACCATCACTGGCCTATGGATCTTTAATTCCGCGCTCGAGCTGATGACGCGGGTGTGGGCGCTGATGGACCGGGAGGCGAGCGAGCAGAGCAAAAAGGGAAGCAGGAGCGCCAAGCGTAAGCAAAAGGGCCCCAGCCTCAAGGTCGGGTGGGTGGATGTAATACCGCGGGGGGCGTCGCAAGGATACCTGTTTGGGTGAGTTGGAAGATATTCGAAATCATGCCCCGGAGAGAGGAAGTGTGGTGCAGATTTCTTTCCTGTTTCCATCCAGTTCCTCTTCTCATGACGAAAACACATGGCACTCACGAAATAACGCAGAGGGAGGGATGTGGGTGGTAGGCGTCTGGAACTTCTTGTTCTTGTCGTTCTTCACACACTCGTTCTCATTCTCATTCTCAATCTCGTTCTGATCCTCGTCCTGATCCTCGTCCTTCTGAGAAGGTGAATTCACAAACAACACCCGTTCGCAGAATTCATCAAACTCTCGCTCCCCAACCGTCCACGGCCCGCCCCTCATCCTCGCCGCTCAGCACGAACGGCTTCTTAGCGACCCGAGATCTACCACAGATCCGCGTACTGCTCCTTGTCCGGATGCAAGACCAACATGGGATTCGACAAATTGACCCAGCCGAGGAACGGCCTGCTCAGGCCGTAACCGACGCGCTCCTGCAGCCATTCGGGCAGTTTCTTGATGTCCTCGATGTCGTTGGACAGATACTGGTTTTCTTCCTGACGCATCCAGCTGTACGGGTCCAGGAGAGAACATGTCAGTCACGAGTCCAAAAGTCGTCTCATCTATCCCGCCGCATCGCTTCTCGATTGTCGTGATCGGGGACAAGAGGGGAAATAGACAAAGACGATGACACACTTACCCGCGTGTGGAAAAGGTCGAATACACCAGTCTCTCCTCATTCTCCGTCTTATTGGCCGACCCGCCATGGAAACAGCCGGACAGGACCATCAGACCATCGCCGGGCTCGAGCTCGGCGTAGAAGGTCTGGTCCTCGCGCGGCGGGCCTTCGGCGTAGTCCCAGAGGTGCGATCCGGGAATGAACCGCGTCGCACCATTCTGTTTCGTCGTTTTCTTACCCGCGACGAAGAAACCGATGCCCGCGTCGCGGCCCATCTGGTGCTCCGCGACGGCGGGATAGTCACGGTGGTGGATGGCATCGTCGCGGTGCAGAACCTGGTCGCGGGCGCCGGGGCCGATACTGAAGACGATGGTGTTGTTGAGTTGCGGCTTGGAGATCGAGACTTCATTCTTGTCGCCGACCTGGTCGGACGAGGGAGATTAGCAGGCGATCGTCGTCCTGTTCGCGAGGTAATATGAAGCTTTTCCCTTCCCATTCCCCTTCCGGAACGCCCAGTGGAAACGTACCCAATTGTGCTTGAGTTCACTGGTCAAAAGAGCTTCGGTCACTTCGATCCAGAGTGGATGGCCCACAATGCGCTCGGCGAATGTTGGAGACTTGCCAATCAGACCAAACGCTCTCCTCGTCTCGGGAGGGAAAAAATCGCCTTTTTCGACATTTGTCGTCCTCCCGTCAGCTCGTTTGTTCCCATCACCCTCCCTGGACGAGAGGAGGTGACATGGAACCCTGCTTACCGTTCGTCCACGGCTTGTCCTTATCCAGCCACGGCCGGACGTCCCTCTCTATCCGGTCCAGCTCATCCTGGTTGAGCATGCCACGGATCACGCAGCCGCCGGCGACCTTGAGAGCGTCGACAACTTCGGTGCTCGACACGCTCGCCGCGTCAAAAATTGGCACGGCAGGCAGGGGAGAACTGGAGCTCTTGAGCTCTTTGGCGACGCTGGAAACCGATTTGGGGATCGGGGTGGGAATGTCGACTTCGACGGCGCTGGGAGCCATGGTGTAGGTTTGGTTGAACGTGTCAAGCGGTCAGGCCGGTGTTGTATCTTTCTCAGTAGTATGGAAAAGGCCTCTAGCTACGGGGATGGTATATGTACTTCATTAGAGGTCATCCCGAGGTGTAATAGTCAGGCCCCACATTGCCATCAAGTCGCTTGCCATACAAAGAGGGGTCGCTTGTCTCCCTCGCAGTCCAGGTGTGAGCACGAGGAGAAATGGCACGCTTTTGGAAAGAGAGCGTTATCGATTTTTCTGATCCTTATCGTAGAGAGAACGATTGGATCGGAGTAGGACGGTTCACAAGTTGGTCCACTACCAATGATGTCGCGGCATTAAGATCTGCGTGCATATCCGTATCAGGAAAGAGAGAAAAAGGAGAAAATAGCCACTTATAGAAGGGTTAACTGGTGGAGTGACGGGCGCGATTTGCGACTATTCTGCACGCCTATATTGAGGAGTATTGCTAAAGAGAGTTGTTACTGAATTGCGTCCATGCACTGGTGGTTCCCCGTACAAATGCTTGGACTTGGCCTAGCTAGGTTCCCTCACAAGGACCACATCTATTACTTGTCGTTGCCGCTGGGCGGTATGGCTTCGGTGGCGTGACCCAAATCTTCCTTCAGACGTTGGCCTCCGACAAGGAGAGGCTGACAATCCTGTAACACGAATACTATCCGGGCCCAATCGGTCTCGCTCGCATTGCGCCACGCATGCATCGTCGCGCGTTGCACGGCCACGTCCCCTCGATGCAATTGCACCTTTTCACCTGAATCGAGCTCCATGATGACGCTACCTTCGAGCACAATCCCGTAATCCAGACTTTGTGTCCGGTGCATCAGCGGCGTGCTTCCGGGCTTGAAATCGACCATCCGGCAGATGGTGCCGTTGGGATTGACGAGACCGAGTTTCCGGGACGCCACGACGGATTCGTGTTGCTTGATATCGACTTCATCGGTGAGTTGGGCCGGGAATTCTGACGTGGTATAGATAAGGTTGAAAGCGACATCGGCACCCGGTGGACTGATCCAGCTGGCCGCCGATTGGGAGTGGATGATTGCTGTGCCTGTGGACGGATCGTGGGTTGTGCTGTATACCAGTGAATGCTTAGTGGAGGTGACTTTGGGACCAGAAGGGAAAGGAGATAAAGAATGCTTAATGAATGGTAGAGGGTGGTTGAGGACGACGATTCTTTCGGTTCCGGTTGGCATAAAGCAGGTGATTACCATGCGTATCGTTGAATATCTTTATCCAGTCTTAAGGAGCGCAGTCCAGAGAGCCTTACATGAAGCGCTTGACGTGAGGAAGGCCAGCTGAAATTTGACCGTCATCAGCGGTGGCAGCATCTGCGTTTGAGGCCATCTTCAGCTAATGGCTTCCTGCTAACGGTGAGGAGAGCTGAGTTGAAGTTGACAGCTAGCCTAGGGCCCGTTTTAATGGCGACTGGTGTCTTATTCTGCAAGACGCTGTCCGAGAGTTGAAATGTGAAGCCGTGAATAGCGGAGAAGGATCACGAAAGGCATCATCCAACCCCCCACCTCGGCTTCTCACCGCGCGGTCCTGTCGTTCAGTATTAACGGCTGATCTGTTGCGTAATCTCACCTGGCAGCCTAAGAATAACTTTGCTTTACGTCACGAAAGTGTCCCGGCATGATTTTTCTGTTCGGTGATTTTCCCTTCCAGAAAGGACCGAATCTGGCGAGGTTCTGCGAGAGTCAACAACAGATCGTGCTCAATGTACAGACCAATGAACAGAACAAAGTCGCCGAACCTGCAATAGTTCATGCCAACACGTTCCGGGGCCGAGCCTAGGTCCGGAGTAAGGTCCAAGCTTATACCAACGTCCGTCAATCGGTCCGGTTTGAGGCATTAGTCCAAAACGGAGACTTTGACTTGACCTATCAATGCCCCAGGACTATAAAGTGGGCAGTATTCACCAACTTTGGTTGCACCTACAGACCTGCCCATCACGTCACCACAGCGTTACTCTTATGCTCGACCTCGACGGCCTCTCACCTTGGTCATGCTTTCCTGCCTACTCTTGTGCTCGACCTCGTCCGGCCTCTCACCTTGGTCATGCACTCCTGCCTATTCTCGTGCTCGACCTCGACCGACCTCTCACCTTGGTCATGAATTCCTGCCTACTCCTGTGCTCGACCTCATCCGGCCTCTCACCTTGGTCATGCATCCTTATCCACTCTCGTGCTCGACCTCTGTTGGGTGGACGGCAGTCAAATCCTTCTCGTCACCCCGAAAAGCCATTTCTTTTGCGGCGAGCTGCTCTTTCAAGCGCTCTTTCTCAATTTCCTCAGACGTGGCAAGCCCTTCGATCACGGCTCTCTCCTCCCACTTGTGCGGAACGATGACATTTTCTTCCAGGAAATAGTTCGTGTCTTTGATGCAGAACCAGATGATGCCGATCAAAAAGACTAATCCGACGGCGTACAGAGTGAACTGAACGATCAACTGGTCCATGTACGACACGTTCTTGGAGTCGAGCACAAAGGAGATACACATGCCGAGAGAAGTCGTGCCTTTGAACAGCCCCGCGTACCGGGCACACTGGACCGGGTCGTTGGAGAGGGCGCCCAGGGTCCATTGAACGACAATTTGATAGCTGGCGTAGATGATACCTGAAGATGGGTCAGCCAGGTGACATGGTGTCACGCCGCGCGCCACACACCGGAGAAAAGGTAGAGAACGAAGCCAGCACCAAAGGCACTATCGGTCCAGTCGACGCTCGGCGGAGTGTTGGTCTGTCGGTTGACGTCGTTATACTTGATCCAAGCGGCAAGACCGGCGTTGGTCCCCAGGCAGACGGATCCCACTATTGTAGAGGTCAGTCTCTCATCCTTGGTCTCGTCAACGTCACAGCGGATCTGCCACTAGACTATGCACGACTCACTGATGACAGCACCCAGGATCCCCCGGAGCCGTCGAGATTTGATGGGAGTTTTATCCATGATGTAAGCTAACGCTAGGGGACATGGGATCATGATGAATTGGAAGAGGACGTTGTTGAGCGATCGGGTCCGAAGGTTGAAGTAGTAGCCGTTGATACTCGAGAGCAGCGCCAGGTCCATCTCGGCCACGAAGATGCCCGGGATGAGGCAGATCACTTTCCAATCAGTGAAGAGCTTGATCAGACCTTTGATCTCCTCCATGACGCTGGATTTCTTGAAGATGGCGATATGCGTTCCGTCATCCCGGACCACCCTTTTCGGATCGATGATCAGAACAAAGGCCAGGACGATGGCCATGCACATGATCACGATGCTGCCCACGGTCAGCCTGGGACGTGGGAGAATGCCAGGGTAACGCACAACACGATGTAGACGGCGTTAGACACACCCGTCGATTCGGTCTGCCTGAAGTTGACGCCGAACGCAACGAGCGAGCCCACGGTGCCGCCGAAGGAAGTCATAATCCACTGCCAGGTAATGAACAGCGCCTTTTCGTCTTCTTGGGCGTAGGCAAACTGGATAAATCCCGCGGCGGTCCAGAGGCAGCCCGCCGTGCATCCGAGGATGGCACCGGCGAAATAGGGAAACCAGGCATGCCCGACTCGATCAAAGTACCACAGACCTCCGACGTAAAGGGGATAGCCGATCGCTCCGATCATGATGGTGATTTTGGGCTTCAGCAGGTTCAAGATGGCGCCACCAATCCAGCCAAACAACGTGAAGAGGCCATACAGCACGGCATTCGTGGTGGACGCCACTGTTTGGGAGGAAGGACGCCCACCACCCGCTCCGAGTCCCGTCAGGGCCAAGTAGATGCCTGGGAGACAGAAGAGAATGCTATTTGGGCCGCCCGTCAGTCATCGGGCCCTCACATCGGGCCAAACACGGGGGACATACCAGCCCACGATAAAGTTCTGGTTGAAAGGTCGGTTCAGGCGAAGCTTTCCCTTCCCATTCGGGAGTCGCACTCCTAAATCTCCTATGCCCATGTTGGATGAGGGACGGCCTTGATGTCTCGATGCTTGGGAACGGCTTTGCGTGGGTAATGAAGCGATTGGAAACGACGAGAGAAGGAACAAGTCCACTCACTGATGGACATATTTATAGAGGTCCTGTCTTCCCGTGGTTGTCCAGCGGTATCTAGCCACCGCACGCTGATAGAGCAAATGAACAACCGCTGAAAATGGCATAGGTAGGAACCTCATTATCGTAGCTATCAACAAATAGCAGGGCATGGGCCTGGAGATGTGGAGGTTCTTAGGCTCCTGCGACGGCCTTTGAGATGAGCAAAGATGGCAGTTCTGCACCCGGCTCTCTGCCGCTGGAGATATGATCGCCGTCCATGTCAGCACTCTTGTCAGCTCTCTTTCCTAATGAGGCCGTGCTGCTGCCTGCTATGCAGGTCCTCCTTGGTACACGCGCTGATCCATGGTGGCAGATACGCGCTGATCCATGGTGGTAGATACCAAGGCCTAGCTTGCAGGACTTTGGCCGGGGAGTCTATTGAATGACCGGGGGATCGTCGGGCACGACAGAATTCCCAGCTCTCTTTCCTGAATCGGGCTGACACCGCGCAAGAAGGGATCAGCAACGATGGCGTCGATTTGCCAGGCACGCAGTATGAAGTCGTTTAGCCGCACCCTGATCCCTGAGGTCATTAGACCAACCGCTTGTCTTGGCGCGGATATGGGCGTCCGACCTTGTTTCCACTTCTCTCGTAGATAAAGCAGAACCATCTGTCCAATCTCCACGGCCGTCCAGGCCGTTCTAGAGACCTGCCGCTGCCGAACGGTAGGCATTCCTCGGCCATGGATCTGACGTGATAGGCAGGAAAGAAGATCGCTCTCCTCTCCACTCTTATCTCGCGAGACAATGGTAGGATATAACGACGTGGGAAGCACTCCCTTGTTGGCCATCATCGCCGCTTGAGGACCTCGCACTCACTCGCAACCATGATTCAAAAGGATAACGTCACACTCCTGCCCTGGGAAGAGAAGGCCAAAAGCGCACGGGATCATCGTGACGCGACGCTGAGCAAAGTGGAACCTGCCCTTGCGCCTTTGCCTGATCCACTTCCATTATGCTCTCAAGACCTGCCCCAGCAGTATTTGACCCCCCGAGAGTATGAACTTACACAGGATTATGACGCCATTGAACTCTTGGAGTTGCTTCGGACCAAAAAGCTTTCTTCAGAGGAGTTGACCAGAGCCTTCCTCCGGCGAGCAGCGCTCGCACAGTATGCGGTCAGTGGACCGGGGAGCCTTGCTGTCTATTCGGCTGACATTGGCCTGGCCATCTAGGTGAACTGCGTGACGGAACTGATGTGGGATGAAGCGATTGAGCGGGCGAAATATCTTGATTCTCTGCCGGAACCCATCGGACCGCTCCATGGATTGCCGATCTCCGTCAGTGTGCTTGTGAGAACCGGGCCGAATAATCGAGCTGACCGGGACAGGTGAAAGAACATCATGGGATGAACGGCAAGACCAACCATGCCTGTTATACTGCGTGGGTCGGACAGCCGTCTGATCCCAATCCCATCAATGACACCCTCTACAAAGCTGGCTGTGTATACTACGTGCGCACCACGGAGCCGCAAACCTTGATGCATCTCGAATGTAGAAACAACATCTACGGCCGGACCGTCAATCCCTGGAATCGCAACTTGACCAGCGGCGGCAGCAGTGGCGGAGAAGGGGCTTTGGTGGCGTTCCGAGGAAGTGTCTGGGTATGTCGTCCTCCACGCCGATGGGAATTTCAAACACCGTGACTGATCTGACGACTTGTCCCAAAGGGTCTGGGAGGCGATATTGGCGGGAGCGTCCGAGCACCATCCAGCAATAATGGCGTCTACGGATTCAAGCCGACCAGCAAAAGAATTCCGCTCAAGGGTATGAAGCATGTGATGGATGGCAAGGACTCGGTATTGGCCACGTTTGGTCCCATCGCTCAGAGCCGTGAGACCCTCAACCTGTTTATGAAAGTGATCCTTGACGAAGAGCCGTGGCGGTATGATCCGTCGCTGACGGTGAAGCCGTGGACGCCCGAGACGTTCACCGAACCCCTCAAGATCGCCATTGAATGGTCCGACGGTGTGGTCAAGCCCCACCCACCGACCATCCGCGGCCTCCAGATGGTGGCCGACGCTTGTAAAAAGGCCGGCATGGAGGTCGTCGACTGGGATCCGTTTGACCACGCCAAAGGCTGGGAGATCGTCTCGGGTCTCTACTTCCCCGACGGTGGTGAAGCAATCCTGGCGCCGCTGGTGGAGATCGGTGAGCCCATCCTGCCGCTCACCGACTTCATCACCAAGGAGCAGCCCAACGTCAAGAACCGCAGCATACATGAGTACTGGGACCTGTGTGCCCAGCGGGACGCGTACCGCGAAGCGTACGCCCAGCACTGGACCAAGACGGCTGACAGCGGCAAGGAAGTCGATGTGATTGTGTGTCCGACGACACCGGGCGTCGCCCCGCTGCACGAGACGGCGCGCTACTGGCCGTATACGAGCCATTGGAATCTGCTGGACTATCCTGCGGCCGTGTTTCCCGTCACCTTTGTCGACCAAGAGTTGGACAAGAAGGAGGAGGGTTATGTGCCGCTCAACGAGCAAGACAAGTACAACTATGAGCTGTACGGTCCCGAGAAGTATGCCGGAGCGCCGGTAAGCCTGACGGTTGTGGGCAGGCGATACATGGACGAAAAGGTCATGGCCGCGTTGGCCGCCATTGAGCACGCCCTTGGGAGAAAGTAGCGAGAAGGGACTGCTTGTAGCTATGTTCATCGTCGGTTCTAGCGACCCTGATGCCCTCGGCAATCCATCCATTGAAAGATGATGGCTGCCGCAAGTAGACTGCTGGTGTGCATTTTGTTCCAATGAACATCATCCCGTACGGCCATGTGATGCCCTAAATCTCCATGCTACAACAGAAGCTCGTCATTCTAAGCTCGTCATCCTAAGCTCATATCGTCATTTGAAGCTCATCTCATCATCTGCTGACCAATTCGACCGACAGCAGCCGTCCGAGGGAGATTTTACCAGGCATAACCAGAAGACGTCGGCACCTCGTTTCTGCCCGTCCATTCTTCGTCATCGCTCGGCTCATCGTCGAGGAAATCATCCTCGTGATACTGCTCTTGCGACGGGCGCTGGTCTGATATGACGAGATTGACCACGTCGCAGCGACCTTGCCGCGTGACAGCCGGAGGAAGTGAACTGGAACTGTGTGACGCGCTGTCACTGTCATCGGCGGAAATCGTCAATCTTCTAAGATTGTGATTGGCGATTCGCGTGCTCTGGCGCTGAGATGGGGTGAACGACTCTTTGGCGGGCCTCTTCGACGGGGCCACGGGAGTCGCGTTGTTGAGAAAGACGGCTTCGAGTTTGGGGAGCCACTTCTTCCGTATCTCGGCACGGTCTCGCCAACTGGCGTCCTTGAGAATGGCTTTGATGTTCAAGACTTTGAGGAACGGTAAATCTTCCGAGGCGCTGACCAGGGAGGCGAAGAAATCTTCGGCCTCACTCGCGGAGAGCTGGCGCAGATTCTCGATTGAGATCTGTTCGAGTTGCGGCGGCCACGTGGGCGGCCCGTCAGGCAAAAGCTCGTCATACAACGGCTCTCGATCTCGGTACGAAGTCGGGTCCGTGTAGGACAGATCGATATCCACGACTCGCAGCTGCGGACAGAATGTTTTCAGCGAAGCCAAGAATCCGAGGGACATTGATTGATTTCCGCGCAGGGTCAGAGTTCTCAGGCTGGTGCCTCCCACGGTCAAGTATTGCTCAAGTGCGGAAGATGTCACGCTCTGACAATTCCCCAATTCGAGATGCTGCAAATTGGTGGGCAGATGGGGCAACGTTAATTCATCAATGACCCCGCAGTTCCGGAAGGCGAGCCGGCGCAACGAGGGCAGCTTCTGCAGGGCAGCGGTCAGCAGAGTCCGCGCACTTTCTACGTCCTCATCGGTGGCCTTCTCTGAAAGCGTCAGGTTCATGCATGACAACTCCCGCAACTGGCTGAAAGAGGGCCTGGAGTGGACCTCGAGCATGGTGTGCAACACATCCATGGGCCGGGGGAAGCGCCCGTTCCACTCGAAGCTTTTGAGCACCAGGTGGTGGTGGTCGAGGCTCTCGAAGAGCTGTGCGGGATAGGCCCACCGGTCTTTTGATGCAGACGGCTGCGCCCAAATCAGAGTCCCAAAGTCGTCGTGATTGTGATACAGCCTCAGTCGTTCAAGAAGTGGCGTGTAGGTGAGCAGGTCAGACAGATCGATCCCACTCTTTCTGATGAGCAGATGTTTGACTTCGACGTCCAGACATTTGATCTTATTTCGATAGTTGGTCGTCAACGAGTCCTGGTCTCTTCGCAACAGCATGAGCAGGCCGTGCGCTCTGTGCGAAGGATACAGGGGAGGAGAGTACAAGAGTGCAGCAAGGCAGGCTTCGTGAAAAGACCGACACAGCGTTGACGTGGCGCAAAGCCAGCTGATGGAGGGTGTACTGCGCGACGCCTTTTCGTAGAGAGGATAGGCAGCATATTTCACGACGCTGGCTAGAATGTGGTATGGAAGCGTTTGCCATGGAGGAATGCGCCCGTGGGGCACAACAGGAGAGACCCTGAGCGGAGACGGTTTCTGCTTGAGCCGTGCATTCTGCGCCGAGGATACTTTCCGTCTCTTGAACGATGCGAATGTGGGAGCTGGTCTTGCCGGTGCCGCCTTTCGTTTCCGCGTTTGGGTCGTCGTACCCAGAGCCGCCGTCCCATGGGTGCGGTGGAGCGTCTGCCGCAACGCTTCCCTGGCGGACAGATCCGAGTCTGAATTGGGATCGGTCTCGACCTCGGATGACGAATCCTCAGCGTGGTCGTCGCTTTCTTCGCGATACGACTGCACTCGGCGAGTGGCGCGGGCCGGCTGTGATCGCTGCTTCGGGAGCAATTCCTCTTCCGTGTCACTGTAGGCGTAACGGACTCTGACGGCACGGCGTGGTCGAGATCGAGTCCTGGAAAGTTCTTCCGGTTGAGCCATGTGGATGGGTGGCGACTATGCCGAATTGCCCCACGAGTGGTATCAAAGCGTCCCCAGATATATGAGGATGGCACCAAAGTTTATGCAATCGCCATGGATGGATTCCAGCGAAAGGTGTGCGATAGAGAGTGTACATGCAAATGCATGGTGTCTCTGCGGCGACATCATCTACAGGCCACAGATATTGCAGCCAACTAGCGCCGGTTCGACCCGCGTCCAGCCACTGGCGATCAGAACACCTGACCCAGGTCAGCTTCATTCTAACATCGATTCATACTCGGATGGGATATATATTCTAACGTCGACATGTCTGACATTATGTTTAGTCAATTCGAACCATTCCAGATGAGCGCGCGACCGACGGGCGCATACGCACAGTCTGTCTTGCATTGGATGGACTTTTCGAGATACAAGATTAGACGAGGAAAGCAGCTAATTGGTATCCCACTTGTCATCGGCATGAGAGTGCGCTGACAAGTTCAATGTTGAAGATCGTGCGCGATAGAACGACGTCTTCAAGCTTCCCTCTGAAGAATCCATCCCGGTGACAACGAGTCTCTTCAATCGATCAACTCCATGGAGGTGCCGGGCCTTTGTCTCTGGAGCGCTGGAAGTACTGGGCACGAGACTCTGCAGATTCAAAGTCAGACCATCCCTACGCCGTAATTGACACACTTTGGGTGTTTGCATTCTCCGAAATCGTCGACGTTTTTCAGTGTCATTAGGCCGGTGAGATCGTGAAAGCTGGCTTCTGCACAGGTTCAGCGGTACAACTCAGACACGCACGACGACAGCAAAAGACCAGCTGTCCGGTCCACGGAGGATGACATGTTTCTTTGGTGGTCATCGGCTGCGGATTGTTGGTTCCTGAAGATCATCCTGGTTACTTGGCTGGCGCAATCTACCGGGCCCAACTTGTCAGATTTAAGCAAAGTGGAACATCTAGCCTGCTTTGGGGGACGAAACGCACTTGCAGGGAAGCACCAAGGGCCACAGCTGTGCCTTGGGCGGTGCACTCCGCCCTGACTGGCTTTCTTGCTCAACCCTGCTCTCTTAGGTCGCAACCGTCTGCCAGGGCCGTGGCTGGGCTATCTCCCTCTCGATCCTCTCATGTTGGTCGCGAAGCCTTCCCAAAAAAGCCCAGGTCTCAATTTCCGCTATCCTTGCTTCACTGCTCTCTTCAGCCCATGTTCCCAGCCAATCTCTTTTGCCCAGTCACTCACCATCTTTCGCTGCTGCTCCCACCTGTGGCCTTTGCGCAGCTACACTTGTGCTTCACCCATCACCATCCTCTAGAATCCACTGTTATTGCGACCTCTTTACTTCGTCCTTTCTGCGACAAGGGGTTCTACGAGCCCGGAACTAGTCTCCGCCGGCCTCCAGGTCTCCCTGCCAACTTTTCCGTTCCCTGCAGGTCGCCAATCCTGCAGGTGAGTGCTGCTATTTTCGCTCACTCACCACCACCGCCGACCCCGAACCTATTTGCCGGCGCATGCAGCGACACCTCCGTTCACAGTTGGTGGATTGAAGAGAAGACGGCCGTTGCATGGTCGTCCAAAAGCTGTGGCTGACCATCGACGGACGAGTATACTGAGACCCTATCGCGATGGGTTCGACACAATTTGGGAATTTTCACGTCAGTATCCACGCATTGGCACCTCTGGTACAGTTCTGACATGGGGGATTTTTAGGATTTCTGTCGCGACTCGACCCTTCCTATCTGTAATGTATATACCACGAACGACACCTCGTCCGTCCGCCCCATCTGACTCGACTAGATTTTGACCAGCAACAACCAGCCACCAGGGATCGGTTATGGTGGATGCGTGCTGCGAGGGATCAGCTTAAGCGGAAACAGAAATCTTGCCAACCTCGGTTCGATCCTGCTCTGCGGCATCGCCATCCTCGTTACCGTGTTCTTGCTGTGGCGCGCCGACCGCAAAGCCGCTGCCGTCGGTCGGCGCGAGATACAGCTCTTCCTGCTGGGTTACATTGTCATCGAAATATGCGAAATCTTCACCGTCGGCGGCTTCCCCTTGGATAATACGGTCCGGAAGGCATTCACGGCCATACATCTAGCCGCCATCACTGCCACACTGTGGATTCTCCTTTTGAATGCCGTGGTGGGCTTCCAATTCCTGGACGATGGCACGCCCCTGTCCGTGGGCTTGATTCTTGGGAGTGCGCTGGCGTTGTTCATCGGGACGGGTTACATCGCTCTGGATACGGCCTTTTCCTGGACCGGCTATTGGGACGCCTCGTTGCACCCTCCGAACCGCAACATTGCGCTGTATGTGCTGTATCAGCTGATCCCACTCGTCTTCTTATTCCTGTATTTTGTCTTGGAGTCCATTCTGGTCATCCACGTTCTGGGGGAGAGAAGACCAATGATCTACTTGATCGCAGCAACGCTCCTGTTCGCCATTGGCCAAATTTTCAACTATGTCATCTCCGTTCACATATGCAACCCGACGCATGGCAAGATCGACGGGGCCTTTTTCGAGACTCTTTTCACCCTCCTCAGTGTCGTCGCCGTTTTCATATTCTGGTCATCCATTACAGAGGACGATTGGCCAATCCAATGACAATGAAGAGAGGGAGTGCTGGGGATATTTTTGTCATGAGAGTGGAGAATGGAAACCAATAATAAAGTGTGTCGACTACTTGACCGGCCATGTTGTCGGCCCGGCGCACGGTGGAGTATGACGGGGAGATCCGCTGGCAGGACTGATAGCATCCACCGGGGAAGGTTGCCATGTCTCCTGACTTCGAGATGGCCTCTTCTGAACTTGATGACTGACGCAGCGATTGGCGTTTGGAGATTGTCTGGTCGCGAGTATGCTCGCAGATACGTGTTGCGGTATTACATGAACCGAGAGTCCTACATTTTGTTGGGCCTGAGCGTATCACGCCCCTCATCGCAGGTAGAATAGAATATAGTGAGAGAGCGAATCAAATACGGTTGCCTTCAGACATCTTGCCTGAAAAACTGGAACTCGCTCTATTTGAACCAAGTGGAACATCCAGACGCCATTCTCGATTCTCCCTCCCCCCATCTAGATGACAATTTTTATCCCGACACAAGGCAAAGTCCATTCTGATCGTCCTAGCAGACTCCGGATCCATGGCGTACCAATTCCACTCTCCGCGAGAGATGACGCGGCCACCTCTGGCGAAGACGAGATCTTCCCCCAAAGGCTCGAAGTTGAATCTTTCATGGCCGAAGCCAATCCGGAAACCGTCGTGCTCGTAATCTCTGCAAGGAAATCGGTCATGTCTGAGGTCGCATTTGACGGTCGTGTTGGCGTGCTGCATACGGGCGTGGTGTACAAGCGTGGAATGAACCATGTCGCTAGAGCGCTGGTCTCGTCACCGTGCTGACTCAGGTCGAAGAAACAGCGATTTGACCAATAGCATGAACTGGCGAAGAGGACGATCAGGAGAAAGGAGCAGTATATGCATGGCCGGTTGAACATGTACGTGAGAGCGATGAGCAGGGCAAAGTGCGCCGGTGAGAGGGAGAGTGGCAGCGGTAGGAGGAGCAGAGGCAAATAGCTAACATCCCAAGTCAGCCTGGTTCGAGAAGATCCAACACCATGGGTACCTTCGCAGGCAATACATCATTGCAATCCAATCTCGGTGCTGAGACGGGACCTGTACTATGCCGTGCAGCAAGTGACATGAGAGGCGTAAAGCCCGAAAGGTCAGGAATCAAGACAGGTTACTCCTCGATAGATGAGATGGCACAGGACGATCAAGATTTCCTTTTCCCGATGATTATTGAGCGGGAGTACTGGGCCGGCCGCCGCAGATGGAGTTGCGTCTGCCAAGCCATTGATTCGGTGATCGCGATCTGGAGAAAGTTTTTGGGCCGGCCTGCAAAGGACCTCTTGACGAGCTCAATCCATCCTACAACAAATAACGCTGCCGCTGTCGGCGAAATCGCCCAACTCGACCCCTCCCCAGCGCGCTCTTGTCGTGCATCCTTTCTTTCTTCCCCTCGTGCTCTTGTCCTAGTTGTGACATCCTAGGCCAAGATCGCTGCGCTATCGGATCTCTCGCGCTTGACCTCATCACCAGTTTGGCGCCACGCTTCTCGGACGTTGGACTCGGCTGAAAAATGTCGACCAGCGATCTCCAAGCTCTTTTCGCAAACCTGAGGCCCAAGTCTCGCGATCTCTCTGCGACTTCGCAGACGTCCCACGTCGCGAGTCGTTCAGCATCCACCGGACTTTCATCCCAGGCTCCCGGAGCTCTCCCTTTGCCTTCGAGTCCAGCGCCTCCGTTCTCGTCAGGCGCAAGCAACGGAGCCGTTGGCACCATGACATCTACACCGGCATCGGCCACGTCTGCCACCGCGCAGTCTCTCTTGAACCTCCTCAATTTTGGCTCCTCGGCGACTCCACCGGTGACCTCTGCTGAAGACCAGAGAAAAGCAGTGACGGATAAGAGTGCTGCGGCAGATACAGAGACAGCGCGGCCCGCGCCAGCACTGTCGGCTTCCGACCTGGTTGCGAGGATCATGAACCCTTCTGTATCGGGCGCTCATCGTGTCCAGAGCCATTCCTCCCTCAATCTGGAGGATCAAGGCGGCGGGGGCGAACGTTCAACTTCGACGCCAGGTGTCGAAGCTTCTCAAGACGCCCTTCTCAAGCTTCTGAACAAGGCACATCCGACCTCTTCCCATGGGGGACGCACACCCTCCGCCGAGCGAGTCGGACAAGCCACCGCTGGTGATGAGCGCTCTTCACCGGCAGGGGCAGACGGAAAACCGGCCTCTGGTCCTGTACCGACCACATCGGACGCAGATTCTTCTATGCGTCTTTTTGGGTCCGCTGCAAGTCGTGAAACGACCCCCTTTGAGCATCGGACGGCCGAAGGCGCACCATCGCAGGAGAGCAAGCCAATCTTCACATACACAAATCCGTTTGAGGCTCTCAATGCATCGCGGACACAGACACCACAAGCCCAGACTCCCACTTCTGCTCCCGTTGCCGGCACGCCGCATCCTTCGAATAATGCTGATATCCCTCGCCAGAGTGTGGAAGAGGATGATGCTCAGCCTTGGGAGGGCACACCGCCTGCGGCCACTGCTGCCCAAGCTGCCAAGAGGAAGATCCTCACACCCAGAGGGCGGTCGGGAAAAAGCGCTCCTCTCAATGGCGAGCCATCTGTTCCGTCCACTCCAGAAGACCAGGCCGCGAGCGAGATCCAGGCCGCGAGCGAGATCCAGGCCGCGGCGCCTCAAGAAACGTCAGGCGCGACATCAAGTGCCGAGGCAGCCACGGACGGAGCCACTCCTGAAGACAATACCAAGCTTGGCCCATCTGGAGGACAGGAAATCGAAGAGCACAGCGCAGCAGCAGCAGCAGCGGCAGCAGCAGCAACAACAACAGCAGCAGCAACAACAACAGCAGCAGCAGCAACAACAGCAGCAACAACAACAGCAGCAACAACAACAGCGGCAAAAACAACACCACCACCAGCTGACACGCAGGTCAACCTGCAAGACCCCCAGGACGAATGGGAGGATGCTGAAAATTCGGCGGACAAAGAGTCGCCAGCAAGAGTCGTTCCCGTCTACAACTTTCCCATCAAACCATTTGTGTCAATTATCCTTCAGCTGGGATCAAGGTCAGATGTGGGCCTTCGCGAGGATGGAGTTATTGAGATCTCGCGGTTCAAAAAAGATTTTGATCAGTTGGACCGCTCCCTGGCGGCAGCGACGACGAAATACATCACATATGCTCTCGTTAAGAACGGTGGGATGCGCATCATCCGGCAGGATGACGGGAGTGACCGACAAGTCTTTAAGCATTCTCACGACCGGGTCTTCAATGTCTCTTTTTGCACCACGGCCACCAGTGCTCCGGCTTCAGATGATCAGGCCGTCCTCGGAACGGGAGTGAGCGGTGCCGTCTATTACGCGACTGTGTCCAAAACCGGAGATGATCTGTTTGAGAAAAACACGCTCGAGTCGGAAAGTCTCATCTTTCCTCCTTATCCCCCGGCGGACGAAAACTCGCCCGGTGGCGTGCTCAAGACCCGTGCGAAGAGAAGCTCGCGTCATCCGGCATTCTTTGCCATTGGGCGAGGTAAGGCTATCCACCTGGTGTGGCCCGCGACGGCAATGACTCCCAGGTACGGCGTCAGTGATGGGGACCGACGCGTCGACGTGGACAAGTTCTTCCACGAACGCGCCTTGCACATCTCGACGGGCAAAGCTGGGAAGGACTTTACGTTTAGTGAGGACGATAGTCTGATTGTCTCTCTGGACAAAACCGGGAGGTTGCGCTTCTGGGATATTCGGAAGCTCATCGATGAGGAAAACGCCACGGCAGCACATCCGATCGGGATCACGATTGACACACCGTTATTGTCCCTGTCGACGGCATCGCCGGTGGAGAAGTCGTGGCCGACCTCGGTGCTGTTTGTGGATAAATTACGTCCGTACGTCAAAGGCGGCGCGTTGCGCTATGTCCTCGTTGGACTCCGTCAAAACCACACCCTTCAACTCTGGGATATCGCGCTGGGGAAAGCGATTCAAGAACTCCATTTTCCGCACGAAAACGAGACCGATGCTGTTTGCAGCGTCCACTATCACGCCGGCAGTGGCATCATCGTGGTCGGACACCCGACCCGAAACTCGCTCTTCTTCATCCACCTCTCTGCTCCCCGGTACGCGTTGAGTTCGTCCATGTCGCAAGCCGGTTATGTTCAGCGCATCGCGGCCAAGGATCCTGACATTCCGAAGCCCGAGTCCACGGCCTGCATGAGCGGCATCCGCGAGATTTCGTTCGCTGAGAAAGGGCAACTGCGGAGCGTGGAACTCTTACCCATCCACAAGCCCAAGGTATCGGATGACAAGACGGCCTTGTTTGAGTTGTACGTCGTCCATTCCAAGGGAGTCACATGTCTCAGCATTACCAAGGAAGATCTTGGTTGGAATGCTGAAAATAAGGTGGTCCATCCGGTCGATGCGCAAAAAGAAGGTCTCGTGAGCCTGAAGGAACTCAAACTCGGCAGTGTGGTCGATGAAGCTCCTCGTAACAAGAGCCCATCCGAGGAGGTTCCGCAACCGGCGAAGACGTCCAAGAAGAAGCCCAAGAAGCCTGCCGAGGCGGCTGCTGCGGTTGCTGCTGCGGTTCCTGCTGCGGTTCCTGCTGTTCCACCAGCAGACATCGTCCCTGCCAAGATCCCGGCCCAGCCTCTCACCAATGGATCCGAGTCGTTGACCGAGGGGCCAAATGGAGAGGCCCCGTCGGCCAAAGAGGGGAAGAAGAAGAAAAAGAAGCATGCTCAGACTGTGGATCGACCCGTTCTCGCTCCGTCTCCCCCCTGGCCTGCCTCGAAAGAAGCACCTCCGACGGTCGACCAGGGTGTTGAGAAGGCGGAGACCGAATCCATCAAGCCCATCGTTGCTTCGCTTCCGGATGAAGATGGTCTGAACAAATCTGAGGCTGTCACGGTTGGCATCTCTGGTGACTGGCTGGATAAAGAGCTCAAGAAAATTGAACGGGGCGTGTCCACTGAATTCCGAAAGGAACTCAGCACCCTGTATCAAAACATCCAGAACGATCGTGTCGTTCAAGACTCCTCTGCCGTCGCCCGCCAGGAGGCCGTCCTTCGCTTGGTTTCCACCACCTTGACCAACAATGTCGAAAAGAGCTTGTCACGCATCCTGGCCGCGCAGATGCAGCAGGTCGTGGTCCCCGCAATCACGGGCTTAACGGTGCAAGCGGTGACCAGCCAAGTCGGGGATGCTGTTGCAAAGGTGCTGCATCAGATGGTACCGCACGAATTAGGCGTTCAGCTGCCTGCTGCCATCAATGCCGCTCTGCAGAGTCCGCAAATGAGCCGGACGGTAGCTGAGATGGTGTCGCAAAAGATCGCCAAGCATACAGAGTCACAACTCAACGAGATTCTGCAAAAGACTGTCATACCCTCTTTCAAGACTCACGTACTGGCTGCGGCCGAGAAGTCCGCGTCGGAAGTCGAGGGACGATTGAGAGCTGAATTGCGTCAGCTCGACGACGGTCGACTCCACGACAGGGCCCGCATCGAGGAACTCAGTCAAATTCTGCAAGGGGTGGCCGGCACCCTCCAAACCGTGTCCGACACTCAGCTTGCTCTTCAAGGGCAGATACTCCGGGATCCTCGTCAGCTGGCCATGATGGGAGAATCGAGCTTGATGAGCCCGTCTCACCAGGTGTCGACTGCACGGATGACGCCGTCTCCGGCCGCCGCGGCCCGACTGACCAAGCCCAAGTCCAAGGAGGAACTGGAGCTGGAAGAAATCACACAGTTGATGAACGAGGGCAATTACGAGGAAGGGTCGATCAAGTGGCTGCAGTCGACGCAGCCCGTGGAGCTTTTTGACAATCTCTTTGTTCGCTTTACTCCCGAATACCTGGCCACCGACGTTTCGCCCCTGGTTGCATTTTCTATCGCCATCACTGTCGCCAATTATTTGGCGACGAACACTGCTCAGCGTCTTGACTGGATCGCCGCCGCCTTTAACGCGGTGGACCTCCGGGTTTGTTGGATCTCCTCCTGGCCTGACATTGACACTAACGGGTTGCTAGGACCCTGAAATTGCTGACCTCTCGCAACATGCCCCCGCGCTCCTCGGCACTCTGGTGCAGAAGCTTGAAAGCCTCTACATGAACATTGCCGAGCGTAACCCGGGAGATCCTGTTCTGAAAATGATACCACCGATTGCGAAGAAGGCAAAGGACATGAGGGCAGCTCTACTCGGTGTGGGAACTCTGTTATGACTCGTCTGCTTGTAGTCCATACCCTACCATCTAGTTGACGTACAAACCACGGGTGATGTGACGTTGATGTATTGCGGACAGATCACCCTCGACCAACTTTCTCGGGACAAGAGTGAAAGCCGGGGATTGAGTATGAGATAGGTGTATCCATGCATAGATCCACTGGTATTGAAGTTCGTCTCCGAGGCACCTTCTGAATTAGCGATCTTTTGCCAGCCATCATCCGTCCTCGCCAAAGCTACAGACTTTAAGAAGCTAGGATAGCAGAAGTGCGAGAACAGGTGTGTAGAAGTGGCATAGGTGGCGTGGCTTGTATGATCCGACAGCACAGAACTGGCACGCCTGGCGCTGGGGGACGGCCACCGTGTGGGCTCGGTCAAGCAAGAGCAAAAACCCTGGACCAAAGGGTGGAAAGGTCGCTGTAGTGACAACCCGTATGAAAGACTCATTGAGAGTCCTCACCACAGCCGTGTTCTCAGACGGAGGCAGGCAAGATAAACTGTTGACGGAGATGTGGGACTATCAGTCTGAAGCGTGGATGGTCCAGAGTTCAAGCCCAGGCTGCCCTCAAGGTATCGGCCGAGTTCACGTAGCATGAATGTAGAGTGCTCGGCTTTGGACTGGCAAACCATGACTTGTCAGAGATGAGGCGTATAAGCTTGGAGAATTCAGTTTTGATGCATGTCGGCTCCTGGAAGGCTTCAAAATTGCCCACCATACGATTCAAGATCTCTACTCCCGTCGCTTTCGATACTGCTCACGCTCCCGGTCCGCTTCAGCAAGTCGTCCACCGAGATTTTTTCGCCGCGTTCGAGAGCCTTTTTGAGCTGGCGACGTTTATGCCGGCTGAGCTTGCAGTTGGCGACGTAGGTACACTTGCGCTTCTCTTCAGCGCAGAAGCCACCGCTCCAAAAGCGGTCGCCTTCGCAGGAGTTGCCGAATAGGTCGAGAAAGAGCACGAAGATGACGAGCGCGGTGGTGATGGAGACGAGGGACAGAGAAGACAGCGAGTCTGCGAGCGGCAGGCAGATGATGATGGCGGCGACGCAGACACGGATGACGAGTCGAGGCCGTTTGCGCAGTCGCGGCTTGTTGAGACGCTTGTGGACATGGGAGAGAGAGATGATGGACATGCTGATGAGGGCGACGCCGAGACCGCCGCAATAGAACCAGCGCAGGGCCCGGGAGACGTGTTCGGCGCTCTCCTCGACGTACTTGGAGCCCAGCGTCTCTGGGTCGGCGTTGGCACAGTCGTGCGCGAGGACGAGCTGGGACAGCGTGGCGGCCGCGAGGATGTAGGCCATGATGAAGGGCAGGTGAGCGTTGATCCACATCAGGCTGCTGAACCAGTGGCGACGGATGGCATGCACGTGTACGTTGTACGCGTCGATCTCAAAGTAGATCCAATTGAAAGCAAAAGCTTGAATGAGGCCGAGCACGCCCTTGCCGAAGAACGCGTTGATGCCGAAGGAGGAACGTGATTGGAACAGGATCGTCAGGACCGAGTATCCAAAGACCTAGATGGTCCAGGTTAGTCAACACTGACACCACAAACTCGAGATTGTACGGACCAGGGACACGAAAGCATTGGTGCGCTCGACGCGATGCTCAATGTTGATGGCAGGATAGAATTCAAAGTGCCGCTTGAGGAAGCGCCTCCAAGGCCGGTCGTCTCCCATGCTCTTCATCATCCAGATCGGCACCAAACTACCAAAGAGGTCAACCATCAGTCCAAGAAAGATGAGGGCCAGCTGGTCGGGCCAGTCGACGTGGATGCTCCCGATCCAAAAGGCGGACGAGATGGCGACGAGAATCGAGTGGGTCACCATTGTTCCTCGGATGTTGGGGAGGAAATATCCCACCCCCAGGCACCACACTGCGCTAAAGAGCCGCTGAGTGACGTAAAAGGCGACACCGGACGTATATGTCGATTCAAAGAAGTAAGCGATGTTGGTCGTAAAGCCGAAGAGACAGACGAGATAAAAGACGACACTGAAGCGCTGGAAAACGTCGTCGATTTCAAACTGTGTCCAATCAGCCGTGGGCATAGGCATCAGTGGAATTCGTACCCAATTGATCAGCATGGTCAAGTCAGACCATATCTTCCACCCTGCATCCGTATGAGCAGGCACTCGGCCAGAGCACACGTAGAATACCTACCGATACAGAAGACAATAACAAACTGTAGCAATGACAGACCGTCGGGGTCTTCGAGAGCTTTCTCGCCGATGATGTCGATGACGCCGACGTAGATCAGGTCAATAAAGAGTTCAAAGGACGCGACTTCGCCACTCTCGGAGGACCTCCACAGAAGGCCTTTGTGGAAGTATTGTCGGATCGTGGGTCTCCGGAAGAACTTCAACGCTTCCACTGATCGGTCCAGATGTTTCCCAACATCATGTTCGCTGTGCCGCGAGGCCGTCTCTGAGTCGTCGTCTTTTGTCCTCAGATGGGCCGAGTACCTGCATGTGTGACCGTCGGCACAGAACTTGAGCGGAGAACGGTACATACCCAAACTTGTCAAAACTCGCATCCAACGCGACAGCGTGATTGGTCAGGTGATGCAATTCGGCAGATAATGCATCCAACTCGGATTTGACGTGCTCGACATCGGTATAGATGTTGCCATGTCGTGCCTTCAACTCATCCCTCTTTGACTCATGATGGGCGTGAAGGTCTCGCAGAGCTTGTAAATGATCCGGCGAACCATGCAAAATCACATCGAACTCCTCATGGGACTTCTCGCGCAGCAATTCGGTGCGCCTTTTCTCTGCACAAGGTTGGCGCAGGGCGGTAAATCGGGGCTGCGATGTCTACTTACCAACCTCTTCAGGAGATGGGCATATGTGGAGGGTCTTGCCGGTGTGTGGATGCACAAACTGGAGCAGCCGCCGGCCATGTTCACGAGCCAGCGCGAACGAGTGTAAATAGTGATGTTCAGGCGTTGGCGCGCCCTCCTTGAGCTCGGACTCGGACGTTGAGGACATCGAGACAAGATGGACAGAACAACGGGCTAGAAGTTACCGGACTTGATCTGAAGACAGGTGAAGAGAAGGCAGACGGCACTTTGCGCGTCCGCATTATGAGAACAAATGGACTGAACAATCTTTCCTTGGGAGTCTGCTGATTAGTCGATACCGAATTGGGAATACAGCCTTATCTAATCACATCTTGGCAGTCTTGGTATTTCTGGGCGACAGTCTTCACTGGCTGCTTCCATTGTGCCATGCCCTGTCAACCCCTCAACTCCCCCCTTAATTGGCATCGTCTACGTAAACTGGAACTGAGCTAGCGGCCTCAGACTTCTCGCACACTCTGGCCCAAACCCAGATTCAATGACTCCATGCCGTTCCCGCCTACCATTTGAGGGTATCATACATGCCTCTACGGCGATCATCATAAATAGCGCGCCTGAACGCTTCATTGAATAGAACTCTCACCTGCGACCTCTGCGCTTGCTCACTGATGTCTGGATGTCGTCGTCATCGTCGTCGTCTTCTTCGACCTCCTGTTGTTGATGGCTTTCCCCATCGACAGTTCGTTTTCTCTTCTTTCCATTCTGGCCGTTGAGGCTGGGTTTGGGGTCGGTCGTTTCCGTGGTCCTGCCAGGGACGCCAGAATGGGGTGTGCCTGTCTTGTCGGTTCCTTGAGAAGCAATGTCCCCATTCATTGTCCTCGATCTGGAGGCCGGTTCAGACTGGACGTACTGAGAAAGCAGTGCCGTGTCTTGGTTGGCGGACAGAACAAGTGGTTCCGCGGAACTCGCCGCCTCGGTCCTCCTCTCAGAGCGAGTTTCAGACTGGCGAGCACTGTCTGCATCCGGAAGGATCATTCTCTGAAGAGCTTCCACGTTCTCATTTGAGAGTCGGTAGGCCTTGTGGGCGGCCCTGAGTTCATCGACGTGGCCCACAATGGCGGTGTGCTCTTGCTTGAGCTCTTGGAGCAGCGCGCCGTGTTTGTGGACACTCGCCTCCAGTTGGCCAATCCGCTGAGCATGGTCCGTGTCGGTCTCGGCATTCTTGTTGTGAATTTCGTGGCACTCGTCATACTTTGTCTGTAATTCTTTGACCGTCCCGTCGAATTTGGCCAATTGCTGGTGGACCCCCACGGGGTAAGGCTGGAGAACGTCCAGCATCTGTCGGCATAGTTGCTCACTTGTCAGATTGGTATATCGATTGTTCAGCGACCAGATGGAATGGTCGTTCCTCAAAGTCGAGACCTTCAGATCCTGGACCGTCTGACTGAGGGACTCCACCTGCTGTTTGACGTCATCAATTCTGGTTCGGTCCTCACTGGAGAGCTGCGCGAACGTCGGCAGTTGTGGTCGTGGCAGTTGGGGGGGAGATGTCTTTTTCATGATGGCGAGATCGGATTGTAGCGCTCGCACATCCTCGTCCAAAGCGGCCGCCCTCTGTAGCGCAGGCTCGACCACGTTTTGGTACCTGTCTTCGAGCTTGGTGATGTCTTCGGTGAGGACGTCGTCTCGCACGTCGTTGTTGGCGTCTATTTGCCGACGCTGCTCGGTCAAGTCTCGCACACACCTCTCGCGGTCTTCCTTCTGGCCGTCCGCAAGACCTTGTAATGTCATTTCAATGCCGCGAAGCTTCTGCTCGGTCCGGTCTCTGAACGCGTTGTATACTCTGACGTATTCGTTCAGACTTGGCATCTGTGGTGTCTCGGTCGTCGATTGTGATATGCCTTCCATCTTCTCGTCCAGTCGGTCGACTCGTTGAGATAGGCCGGCCATCCCGCCGTCGCGCAACGCCGCAATTTCCAATCTCAGAGCCGAAATCTCGGATGGAATGGTCCCGAGGCTGGGGTCGGCGGTCAAAGAGGATCCATCTTTGATGGACCGAACCATTTCACGCAAGCCTCGGATTTCTTCCGTCTGTCGCTGCACCTGCTCCGCCAGCGTGGCATACGACTCGATCTGGGTCCTATCTTGTCGGACCTCTTGACTGAGATCCATGTAAGATTTCTTCAAGTCGGAAACCTTCTGGCCGAGGCTCGGGTTGTGCTCAAGGAAATCGCGAAGCTCTTCAGCGCTGGCTATCGCCGGTTTCACGTCGTCCTCGACCTGCGCCACCCGCTTCTGGAGGAGTTCCGCGGCATCTCTGGCTTTGGCAGCCTCCCCTTGCGCCATGCGGGCCGCATCTTCTGCCAACTTGATGTCAGCCACGTGCACATGTTGAACCTGGAGCTTCTCATCGCAGAGGCGAATGACGACCGCGCTCAGTTTGGACGCCCACTCATTACGCAAGGCACATTCGGCGGACAGACGCTCCCTGAACGCCGCCAGCTTGGACTCAAGTTTTTGCTTCCTTTCTTCGGTTTGCTGGAGAATGACCGCGTGGCCCTTCATCGTCTTGAGGAGCCGTTCTTTCTCCGCCGAGGCGGCCGCAAGTTGATTCTGCAGATCTTCACACTTGTGTCGTGTTCTCCCCGCAGCGACGGCACTCGAGGCGAAGCACGCGAACGCTTCAGACAGAGTGCCTACCGTGTCTTGCCCGAACTCTGTCTGATCATCAAAGGTGGAATCCTGCCGCACAGGTGCCTTTGCTCGAAGTCTCGGATCCTTGGATTGGTGATGGCCCTCTGATGACACCATCGATGTCATTTCAGCCGATTGTGCTCTTCGACTTGTGGGCACGCCAGACGGGCTGAACGTTGGTCCCGTCGGGGCGACCGTACCCGTCTTGGGACGTACGGGCGAGCTGGAACGGCAATATGCTGTATTGTACGTATGTCGCTGCTGCAATCTCGGACGGTCGCCGCCGCTCGGTTGTGTCGGTGTGTGCATCCTATTCCCTGGGGCAGGGCCAGCCCCGCCCGACACCTCCCTCCTCTTCGCCGTTGTTTCCTCGGTGGCCCCGTCAAAGGATCGAGGACCGCGTCCCCGGTCGTGGCGGTCTGATCGGTAAAAGTCATTCAGACCCGCTCGTGAACCATCAGGCTCGTGTGATCGAGGTGACGTGCACCTCTGCCGGCCGTCCTCATAATTAGGTCGATAGTCGTTCCACCGTGAATCGACAGAGGCTCTCCTCAACCCGTCCATGGTGACCATGTCCTCGCCCTCTTCATCATGCGGCCGAAGGACGTTTCCTCATATCACGGTCTTCTGCAAGAATGACTTGGGAGCAAGGATAACGCCTGCGTCGGGGGATTCAAGGTGCCGATTTTTGTGGCCGGCGACGAACATGAAAGACCGCGCAGACGCCCATTCGGGGGCACGGTGCCGCAGATGTTGAATGTCGTCGTGTACGTTTAGCAAGAAATCTGACCAGAGAAAGCGAGGAGCATGAACAGAAATACTTTTGGTCCAGGAGGAAGACTGTCGGTGAAGGTCCGGTACTGCATTCAATGAATTGATGTGACCAGTGCAGGCGCCTGATACGTCCAAACCCCAAACGCGTGAATAACGATCGCCCCAAGCTTGGCGCGGTACCGACCGCGTCGATCAGCCCCATCCACCCCAGGGCGAAACTTTGTTCGGAGAACGTGGGCGATTTTCACTCCTCAGGTGAACGTTTGCAAACGCGACCCGGGCATCGCATCCTCGGTGGAGGCACAATGACAGCAGTAGGTCCTTGCGAGCTCTTTGGTTCCTCACTTCCGCTAACGGTCCCAGCCCATAGCGACCGTGTCCGACAGCCGCGAGGTTCGTGGCCTGAACCTCATCGCGGCCCACTCTCACATCCGTGGCCTCGGTGTCGACCTTGCGACTCTGGAACCTCGCGGCAGTTCCCAAGGTCTTATTGGACAAGAAAAAGCGCGCAAAGCGGCGGCGGTCATCCTGCAGATGGTCAAGGAAGGCAAGATCGCAGGCCGGGCGGTCCTCGTCGCCGGACCACCCAGCACGGGCAAGACGGCGATCGCCATGGGCATGGCACAATCCTTGGGGCCTGACGTACCTTTCACCATGCTTGCCTCTTCCGAGATCTTCTCTCTGGAAATGTCCAAGACCGAAGCTCTGACGCAGGCATTCCGCAAGTCGATCGGCGTCAGGATCAAGGAGGAGAGCGAAATCATCGAGGGAGAAGTGGTGGAGATTCAGATCGACCGCAGCGTGTCGGGAGTACGTTTCGCGTCATGTATGGGGCGAGACTAACCGGAGCAGGGGAACAAGCAAGGCAAGCTGACCATCAAGACAACGGACATGGAGACGGTCTACGACATGGGGACGAAAATGATTGATTCGATGACCAAGGAGAGAGTGATGGCGGGCGATGTGATCTCGATCGACAAGTCGTCCGGCAAGATCACGAAGCTGGGTCGATCGTACACGAGGTCGCGAGATTATGATGCGATGGGCGCCGACACCAAATTCGTGCAGTGCCCCGACGGGGAATTGCAGGTGCGAAAAGAGGTGGTGCACACCGTCAGCCTGCACGAGATTGACGTGATTAACTCGAGGACCCAAGGCTTTCTCGCTCTATTCTCCGGCGACACCGGCGAGATTCGAAGCGAGGTGCGAGACCAAATCAACACCAAGGTGGGAGAGTGGAGAGAAGAAGGAAAGGCGGAGATCATCCCGGGTGTGCTCTTTATCGATGAGGTCCACATGCTGGATATCGAGTGCTTCTCCTACATCAATCGCGCGTTAGAAGCCGATCTCGCCCCGATCGTCATCATGGCCAGCAACAGAGGCAACACCCGCATTCGCGGCACCACATACCGTTCACCACATGGTCTTCCGTTGGACTTTCTGGATCGCGTGGTCATTATCAGCACTCAACCATATTCACGAGAGGAGATCTCTCAGATCATCGCGATCCGCGCACAGGAAGAAGAGGTGGACTTGTCCCCGGACGCGCTGGCCCTCCTCACCAAGATTGGTCAAGAGTCGGGTTTGAGATATGCGAGCAACATCATCACCACGTCCACCCTGCTCAGCCAGAAACGGAGGGCCAAGGAAGTGGGCATCGACGACGTCCAGAGGAGCTATAAGTTATTCTACGACCCCGTACGGTCCGTCAAGCTTGTCCACGAGTTTGAGAAGCAGTTCATCGGCGAAGACGGCCAGGTCAGCTTTACCGTCAACGGCAACACTCAGGATTCTCACGTCGATGCAATGGACACTGCTTAGGTATGATTCTCGGTGGTCTGATCGGATAATACTCAGCCTCGTGTCCGACCGGCACGCGACCACGTCGTGGCGTCCCGTATCCTTGGGCCGAACTTATGGACCGCCAGCCTGCTGCCATTCAAGGGAGTCTTCAAAGACTGCACACATGGAGCATTCGAGCAGCGCGAAAAGCTCCACGAGTTCAATTCACACCCAGACCTGACGGCCAACTGAGCCCGTGCTCAGGCATTGTCCTACCGAGAACTGTGGATGACGCCCATAGGGCAAATGTCACAAAGTTACTGATGGAATGAAGGGTGTGAAGGAATGGTGGAAACTATGAAAGATATCATGCTGTGGCGTCACGCGATTTGTCCGGCATATAGAGACAGTCTACAATTGACATGGGTTTCACGGATGATTCCATCAGGGTAGTACACGACTGGTAACGGCTTGGATATTGTCAGGACTACGAGGCTGAAGCCAAGCGACGCTAGAGCGGCTATATAAAGCGATTGCCGGACATTTTCTGATTCTCTATATCGAATTGTGAAAACGACCCTGATCATTGCTCTCTGCCCAAAGCCTTTAGCTCGTATGCTCATACATCACGGCGCCTGGAATACAGCACCCTAAGTTAGCTCTGAACGGCGTCAGCCACATCTGGACTGACAAACTTGACCTCAGTCATATCTGGATCCGGTAGAGCAATGACATAGACTAGGAGCCACTGAAGAGTTAAATATTACACCACGAAACTCATAATGGTCATTGCAGCAGTAATCACATCCGCGATCGGGTCGTACGATGTTGTCATGACATGTGGTGAACTGGAAAAGGCAGAAATAACCTTGTGGCAGCCTACCCCGGCGCATCACAAACGCAACCGTTTCAACAGATAAACTCATGGTTGTGCACGCAAATTTCTCTGGATCCAAAGTACCGATGATGCTAGGCCTTCACCACGTCTCTCAGAACCTTGCTGTCGCTCGTCAATTGTTTCCTCCTCATCCAGCAGATCGCCGCCAAAGCGCAGCTTGTCTCGACTTTAGACAGGAGAAGATACTTGACGTTTCGGTACAGACTGCGAATAGCCCATGTGGAATCGCCTCCAGTATAGACATCGTCACTCCTGTGAGGGAACTATGTGACGCGCCAGTAGTTGGCAGCCTTTCCGGGTCAGGAAGCAGAATTCCGACAGCAGAATTTATGTACCAATTCGAGCAGCCAGCAGAAAAGAGCTTCCGGCGAGCCTTTGGTCCACATCGTAGACGAACTTCTCCTCGGCTTCTTCTTTGACTTCCATCGTCAAGGCACCATGATCGATAATGGGAGCAAAAAGGGCCTTCGCAATATACTCGACTTGGACCTCGCCGGCGTCAATCACCGAGTTGTGGGCTGGGAAGCTGTTGGGTCCGAAACTGGTGGGCCATGCTAGTTTCATATGCTACAAGCGGTGCCAAACGGCGCACTCTAAGAACACTGACATGATGGCGAAGTTAGGGAAGTTGTGGACCTACGTCCCAAGGTAAGCCTGCGCTCCCGATCCCTGTGCCCTTGATCGGCAAGGCTCTGCCCTTTCCTATGATTTCCATGGGTGTGGGAAAGTTGGTCACCTGGAAGCCTGTGGCTAGAACGACGACATTGAAATCCTCGTGCCTGCCGCTGTCACTGACAATGCCCGTCTCGTCGAATTGCTTGATGCCTTCTGGGATCAGGGTGACATTGCCTGACCCCAAGTAGTTGGGATCAAATATTCTCCGCTTGCAGCCTTCATTCGGAAGTCAGCATTGCCATTTCGTGGCCACCGACGAGATGGAGATTTACCCAAGGGAAACGACGGCACGAGGACCTCGTGTACTTCTTAGGCGTCGTTTGATAGATGTATGCTTTGGCGGGTCAATTGACTTTGGTGATGCCCCGTAAGTGACCACCAGGTTATCGCTTTCGAGGAACAGCCGTAGACGCAACCATCGCTGCAGCAACGGTACGTAGCTGAAGCAGATCTTCTCGAAACGGGCCAAGGTGCGATTAGACCTTTCATGGTACCACTGGGGCTACGAGCAAATCTGCGTCTCGGTCAGTCTGAATCAAAGTGCCTCCTGTCGTATGACTGACTGGGTGAGACGCTTCACTTTGGCACGGACCGCAGGAACAACCTAGGCCGCGCGGTAGCCGTTGCCAATGACGGCCATACGTTTGCCAGTGTAGTCATCGTTGTGGTTCCATCTTGCAGTTTGCAAGATGGCTCCTTTAAAGGTGTCCATGCCAGGGAAATCAATCTTCCGGGGAGGTGAGATACTTCCGACTGCAGAGATGAAGATTGTTGCATGACGAGTGAATTCTCTGCCAGTCGACACATCTTTGAGTCGTACTTCCCTCGGGTTGTCCTTGACCAGCCACCGAGCTCCGAGGCATTCGATGTTAAATCTAAAATGGGGTCGTAAATGAAGCTTGTCGACGGTGTCATTCATGTCTGTGGATCATCAGCTTCTGGTTCTGTAGTGGAAACGTTTTCATACACTCGAGGATCTCTTCTTGATCGCACAGCTCCTTAGACCAGTCCGGGTTGAGGTTGAAACTGAAGGAGTACAAATGAATAGGGACATCACATCCGCGAGTTCACCATAAGCCAAGTGAAAACATAGAGTCCCGACCAGTCCACGTACCATCCCGGGTATCGAAGAATCCATCGCGTTAGTGCCCGCCATTGAGATCACATTGGGTCAAAGATATGCACTTACGTATTTGTTCTCCAAGTGTCACCAACTCCATCGAGCTTCTCAAATATCTATGACCCTGTATAAGACCCGAGACATCACCGATCAAAGGTCAGACATACCTCGAATGCATCATACTTGAGACGATGTTTGAGGGTATGGGCCAGTGCGATCCCCGAAGGACCACCCCGATGATGATGGTGTTCCACTGCGGTGCTGGAGCCATGGTATACGCGAGAAGCAATTGAAGGTCCACGAGAATGGACAGAGGGATTCGGCTCAAGTGGTATCAAGGACCACAATCAATTCAAGAGGCGTGGCCTCTCGCTTTTGTGGTGTAGTTAGTTCTATGCCTGAGCTGAGCCTATGTCATTAGCCTTCAGCAGTGGGCTTGCCCATTCCCTGATCGCTCCAAGAGGTCTCGATTGACTTGGGCAAAGTGCTTTGCTTAATTTCCACGACCCATTATTTAGCGGATGTTGGTCGGTAGGGTCTGTGGGTGTTGCCACGGGAAAGCATTCCCGACTGAGGATTCCATGAAATTGACGCACCGAATTACGGCTGAGAGATCGCGCGTAAACACCAACCAAAAGTCTGGGCCCTTGGGCGGAGCGGAAATCTCTGTATGATGATCCTCATGTTCGACATAGTGTGGCGACCATGAGTGCTTCGCAGAAAGCCTGTTCAGCGTCGTTCATTCAACCACAACGAGCTGTGTGCGGTGTGTGTCCCTGAGGCTACCCTTCGACCCCGCAGTCTGTTCAGCACCCCCAGACGTCCCCGGACCTAGGCAAACCCCGCATTTGGCAGCCCCCGCCCTCTCCTAAACACCCAGTATTTCATTTGGTCACTGTACCTGCTCCTTGTCTGACTCATTTACAATTCTTTTATCCTCGGGGTTTGTTCACGTCCCTGCCTTGCATGATAATCCTTGCCACTGGATACTGGTGTGTCATTCTCACGGTTCAAAAGTTTTTGCATCGTCTGACGCTTCGCAGACACCTTCTTACGTATGGCTGAATCACGGAATGCCGGTGGTAGTATCAACGTCATGGAGAGCCCAAAATCGAGGAAGCCGTGGCCGAAAGTGGCAGTGGCATGTGCACCTTGCAAGCTTCGTCGCATCAAAGTACGTGATGTTGGATATCCACAGAATGAAACCAGATCCACTCACGACATCTTCAGTGCGTTAAGGACTCCGAAGGCGGTAAATGTGAGCAATGCCGTCGCAACAAAGTGGAATGCGTTTTTCGAGAAGACCAACGGCGGCGGTATGCCTATCCCTTCCTTCCCCGACAGGAGAAGCTCATTGAAAGCTGATCTGGCCAAGGCCAGTCTCAAAGTCGGAGGTCAACTCGTTGAGGGAGCGAGTCCAACAGTTGGAAGCGATGTTGGAACGTCAGAGGGGGACCGCCCCTTCTGCTGGCAAATTGTGGCCTTCTCCACGAAATGAAGTACTGGCCCAGGACCGAGCTGTAGAAGCCGACAACCCCAACCCTCAGCAGGTGGCCAGCGGCAATCCGGCAACAATGGACCGTATCGAAGAACCTAGGCAATCACTGTCGCCGAGTACGGGTAATACTTCCTCGCATCACATGGGAGCCTGTCGCAAAAACTCCTCCAGTTCTCCTTTAACTGATTCCATGTCGGAAGGTCCGAGCAAGCACACAGTGGAGCGGCTCATTTCTGCCAGTGCTCAGCTCATGTTTGATAGGTCGAGTGGGAGAGTCCGTTTCTTTGGCCCCGTCACAGCCTTTCACCATTACTTGGAAAAGGGACCTGAGCACAACATCTATGGAAGGGCTCGCGAACAGCGTCGGCGAGTCGAGAGTGTACTGAAAAATCTACTACCGGAGACGCATGATCATCTCATGGACGGTTTCTGGACACACTACTGCCCCATCCTGCAGGTAGTAGACAAAGCTGTGTTCCTGCGTGACAAGGAGTTGGGGGAAGGCCAGTCATATGGGGGCGTCTTGCATATTTGTCTACTCGCCATAGGATTCAAATACGCAGACATGACCAGACCGGACATCCAAAGACTGGCTCTGCCGGGTCGCGAAAGCATTCTACACAAAGAGGCAAAATACTTGATGGAGTTCGAGATGGAAGAGGCCCGTGTGCCGAGTCTATATGCGTTGCTCATCTTGAGCGAGCTGGAAGCAGGCTGTGGCAGAGACACAGCTGGTTGGATGTATGCAGGTACGTATTGTTCTCCTGTGCCTCCTCCTTTGCGTGTATCGGCTCAGCGACGGTATATTGCAGGAATGGCCTTCCGACTAGCCTTTGATCTTGGCCTGGACCTCGATTGCAGCGCTTTAAACCTTTCCTCCTCGGAGCGGCAGGCCCGACACCATGCGCTGCAAAAGTGTATTGCTTATGACAAGTCAGTCAACACCCACGTAACGCTTGGTTCTTCCAAGGGGGCCTGACGGTCTTTGACAGGTATTGGACGATATATCTTGGACGATTCACGTGCATCAAGAGCTCAGATCTCTCATCCCGGGGTCCGCTTTGCCGTTCAATGGATGAACGGGATGTCAATCACGAAAACTCCTTCGAGACAAAGAGACTCGGCGCTCTCTTGTCTCTCCTGGACTTGACCGCCAGGATCGTCGAGCACCTCCATGTCAGGAAGTCATCTCATGTCGACCATCTGTCCATGGCAGGATATGAAAACGAGCTGAAGAACTGGTACCACAGCTTACCACAAGTTCTGTCATGGCAGCCGAACAATATTGAGAATGCACCACTCACATTCTTCCACCTACAGTGCGTATAGCCATCCTGTGCCGCCATGCCTCTTTATCTCCCCCTCACCTTGCCTGACGTCCTGCTTCTCTTCCTCCCGCGTGGACTGAAGGGGCTTTTTCCCCACCCCTTCCTGGCCTCATTCTGCTGAGTTGGCCAAAGCTGACATCCATATAGCCTGCAGTATCATACTTCCGTAATACTCCTACATCGGCCCTTTGCCCTCTATGAAACCCGCTCGCGAGACGGCTCGGGTCTCAACAATGCGGAAACTGTGATGAATCATATTTCCACCATTTCCTGCGCCATTTGCACGGATCATGCTGTTGCAGCAGTAAATACCTTGAGTCATCAAGTTCAAAGATTCGACTCCACGAAACTTCCTTTAACGCAGCTCCAGCACATTGGCACTGCGGCTGCTGTCTTGATCGCAGAAGTGGCCCTGAAAGAAGACAGTAAAGAGCGTGCAGAACATCTCCAATCACTCAGATTTCTCGCCGAGCTGGCAGACCAGACATCACCAATCTATTGGTCAGCAGAGATGATTTCGAACACGTTGAAGGATGTCTTCAAGGTGGACTGGGCGTTGAAGCACCCTCGCGACTGTGAGTGTACGGCAGGGGCCAAAGGTACGCCGACCGAGCCAAAAAGCAAGAATGGAGAGCATTCAGTGGACCTCGAAAATCGAAGACATCGACCATCTACGGCTAGTACTTTGCGTGATCCTGAAATTCCTTCGGGGTTTCCAACAACGTCATCGACAAACACCCATGGGTTATCAATTACAAGCGACCGTCTGGTCGGTTATTCTCGGCCACAATTTGGTGAGGGGCTTTTTGAGGCCCCTGTACGGCTCGATCGGGGATCTGGTACGGTTCCAATGGATTTGGACTCGTTGTCCCAGTGGGAGCTTTCGAGTCTGGATATGAGCGAGAGTCAGCCCCTCGGAAACAACCAGCTCTACTTTTCCGATTTCAGGTCAGACTTGGCAATGTGATGCCAGTTCGACTCGGCTTCACGCATTTGACGTGGACCATTCATGCTCGCCGGTCTCTGGAACTACGGCCATAGCCTCTTTTATGCGCGCTCACTGAGTTCTTTGATTGAGCCAATTTTGCAGGCGTTGCCTAGGCCGTGGAAAACATGACAGGGGTCTAAGAATTAACCTCGATAGCAATCTGTCTATGATCAGGTTACAAAACTTTGCAAGGAGTCGGCCTCTCTAGCTTATTGGACGACCTATGTCTCTTTGGGTCGGTTTGTCTGATATTGCGTTACTCGTGGCCTTAGTTAGCCTGGGGAGGGACTGTTTGATTCAACTCCGGAGCTCTTCGTCATCTGGAAGAGCTCAGACAACATCTTCCACTCCCCTCACTTTTGAGCTCAATTCGAGGAGACCTTTTCTATAAAGTCCACTATATTTTGGAGGAATTTGGCCACCTCGTCGACGAACACGGGGCAGAGATAAAATGCGTGCGGCATTCCAGGATAAACTTCCAATTGAGTTGGAACACTGAACACACGGATCGAGGTTGATTAGCACGTCCTTCTTTGCTCCGGAGATGTCATCGTGGCTAGACATATGGGCTCACCTTGCTGCTTGAAGAGCTTCTGCGTAGGCCAGGCCTTCGTCTCTCAAGGGGTCAAGACCAGCGACCTGAACGACTGTTCAAAGCATGTTGGCCGAAGAAAATCCTTCAGAGGTGGACTTTGGGTATTGAGAGCAGGAAGAGTGGAAGACTTACGTGCTGGAGGCAAACCACGTAGTGATTTTGCAAGCAGTGGGCTAGCGTATTCTTCTGTCGTTGCCTTGTAACAGTCTATTCCAAGACGGTCAGGTCCAGACCCAGGTGTCCCAGGGGAAGTGCTTACCCCAGAACCAGCGCATGATCTTCGCATCAAGAACGGGAGCCTGTGCATTCTGCTCGTAGCTCGTGAATTCATATTTGTCCTGGGGGAAATGATCTGGGTGACAAGCGACAGGCACGTTGACGACTTGGCCTATGATGCCGCTCAGGCCTTCATTTCGCGCCCTCAAAGCAAGCGCAGCAGTCTTGGGGCTATGATCAATGTCGCTGCCGTGGAATGACGGGAGCAGAGTGATGAACGTACGAGATTTCCACCGGCGCTCCCACCGCCCAGGACGACGTTTTCCGGATCAATACCAAGGGCGTCAGCATTGTGCTTGCACTTCAGAGTCTCGTGTTAGCCGGGTGTCCCTCGTGGTACGGTCGAGTCAAATGTTACCCATTTCAAGACATCCCAACAGTCGTTGAATGGTGTCGGGTAAGGAAATTCGGGTGCTCTGGCCATTGGTCAACTTGCGACGCTCGATATCGTGGTGATGTTAGAGGGAAGCCGGACTTACGAGCGAAACAGAACACTGATCACAAGTGCATCATTTCTCCCAGCAACGGCCCGGAGCTGGGCTTCTTCGGCGCCATGGTCTCCGACCACCCATCCTAAATCAGGCGGTTAACCGGCTTGTCCAAATCAATACGACAAGGGCGTTGGAAAGTGCAATACCTCCGCCATGAGAAACATAATATAAAACGGACTTCTTAGATCTGTTGGGCGAGGAGTAGGATCGAATCTCCACTTCTGTGCCATCCGAGACAGGGACCCGGCGATCTTGGATGATGAGATCTTTTGGGCTGTCTTCCGGCAATTGAGGAGGAGTGCTCAGCATTCGGGCGCGCATTTCGGGCAGTGGCAACTTCCATAGTTCATCAAAGCCATCCTGAATCTGTTTCAGGGCAGGCTCATATTTGCTGTCGACATTGGCCAAATGGCCATACTTAGGACCACCAGTGGCAGACATCCTGTATGGCACACCAAGTGGGCAGGTTTAGAGCGGGAAGGAAGGAATTAAGGAAGTGAATGACAACAGCCAAGGCTCTTCACTCCTGAGCGTAATTTTGAAGCACTTCGCTAGACAGGACTGATTTAGAATCGTGGGATGGTCTACTACTAATAGACACTGGCCCACGTCCTCATCAAAAAGACTCTTCCACTACAGGACCTGACACCGAACCCACTCAGGAACGAGAAGTTTGCGCATCATGAGTCCAGCATCAGCATTGAACATCTGAAAGTTGTCGTTGATGGGAGAAGCTACCTCCGGAGAGGCATCCTCTACCGGAACGTCAGGCGTGCCTATACTGCCCCGTCAGTCAGACTGGAAGTCCCAACTTGCAAGGCGGATGCATGAAGCTCAAACGGAGAGCTCGGGTATCGATCCCCATTACAAGGGGGCGCTTATTGGTTTTGCTCGGTATTCAACCTCCGCGACCCATATAGGGCTCCCCACATTGCGGGTAGACGACGCGGTCCACTTGGCTCAGTGTTCACGACTGGGGGAATAGACTAATAAACGGATGTGTGTTCTTCTCCCATAGGCATACTGCTTGTGAATACAAAAGAAAATGCACGAGATGACCCGTCCGTTTTGAGCTGCCCAATGTCAAGGGCGGGTGCTAGTCGTGCACCTATTTTTAGGTCATATGGTGTGCTACTCCGTGCACTCATAAAATGATAGAGAAGACAGCTGCTGAAGACACTGCTGCTGCAGAGAAGACAGCTGTTTTGCACTAGACAGCTGTTGCATGGAGGTCGCTACCAAAAGTTCTTGCCGCCACTCATTAATTCGGAGGATATGCGGTTTCCCTTACCACTTTGAAGGCGGTAAGCAAGGGCCTTTGGTAGCCACGACAGCCTGCTGCTGCCTGCTGCTGCCTGTGCCACGGGGCAGCCAGCCTGTCTATATAAAGGGATAGATAGCTGGTGTAGATTGGAAGAGGGAGAGGATGTCCAGTGACCTGTAGGCTCCTCCAAGGTTTGACACCCAATGATACTAGCAAGCAGCGAGACGTATCTCGACTATTCAAGGCGCTCCAGTTGTATTAGATCTTACACGCCGGGACCCCTTCTTTCTTTCCTACTTTCGAGCATAGTGACAGGCTTGACGAAGTAGAAGGTGCACCCAGATTGCTTGAGGCCTGCCTTGCTCAAGGGAGGAAGGTTTGCTACCTAGTTAATATTTTGGCTTTCGGAGGGAATCGGATTCCGCGTGACAGCCTGCCCAATTGTTCAGACGGCGTAATACGTGCCTGTGTAGAAAAAAAACAGTGGGTCTTCCACCCCACACTCCACGATCTTGCCGATCCACCGCCAGCCACCCCTCATTCCAATATCTGGGGCATCCTAGACCGCACGGCACACTTTTCAGTTCCTCTTCCACGCCTTCTGTCTCCTCTATCTGACCCTCTTCTCCGATTGATCTCAAGCAAGCGAAACAATGGCCGAGGAACATGACCATGAGTCATCAAAGCGCCGAACCCGTGGAGCAGTTGCTTGTTCTTCATGTCGCCGCCGTCGCGTCAAGGTAATCAATCGACGATACCCCCGTTCCCGTTCCCCGCGTTGCAAACTGAACTCCTGCAGTGTGTGAAAATGCCGAATGAGACTTCATGCGAACAATGCCGGCGGAACCGGCTGGAATGCGTGGTTAGACGTGATGAGCGTAAACAGTACGTGGAAAGGCATTCGCTTCCAACATCTCGAAGACTAATTCGACCACCCGTGGTACAGACAAAGCTCGAGAGCATATCTTAACTATTTGAAAGATCGGGTCGATTTTCTCACCACGAGTCTTCAGGAAATTGGAACTCAACCGCCGGCGGCGGGCATGCCGCAACCGCCCGCTGCTTCCGGCACTTCGGATGATAACGGTGCACACCCTATGCCTCGACAACAACCCCAACAGGAGCAGTACCCGATTCCTCTGTCAGACGACACCATTATGTCGGGCTCGGATGATTATCAGTTCGCATTTCAGGAGTGCATGTTTGACCCAATTCTCTTCGCAGCACCTCAGTACCCCGCAGAAGACGAGGTCGATGCCGAATCGCCCAACAGAACCCTGGTCAATGACCTGCTCTCAACTACAGGACACTTGAAGTTCGACCAATCCAATGGTAGATGGCGATATTTCGGTCCGACCACCAACTTCCACCACATCAGCTCAGAAGGCTCCGCTGCTCTGCTCGAACTCCATGAGCCGTTGAAGCAAACCAAGAGGGTCCTGAGAGAACTCTCGCCGGAGACCCACGATCACCTGCTCGAATCATACTGGGTCTATTACAATCCGATTTTTCAGGTGGTCGATCGTGAAGCCTTTCAGGATGACAAGGAAAGTGGTGGAACGCAATATTACAGCGGTTTCTTGCACATTACCATATTGGCCATGGGCTTCAGGTTTGCAGATAAGAGTCGGTCGGACGTCCAAAGGCTCCAGCTTCCGGGGACACGAGAAAGCACCCTACATCGAGAAGCAAAGTATCTATCCGAGTACGAGCTAGAAAGGCCCGGAGGCCTCCCGAGTATCCAGGCCCTGGTCCTTCTGAGCTCCTTGGAAAGTGGTTGCGGGAGAGATAATGCAGGATGGATGTATGCAGGTCAGTCATCGTCGATCGATCACTCTGCTTCAATTTACTGAAAAATAAAACAAGGTATGGGCTTCAGGCTGGCTTTCGATGTCGGCCTGAACCTCGCAGGCAGCAGATTAGGCATTCAGGGAACAAGAGACCTGCGGCTCCGACGCAAACTCTTGAGAAGTTGTGTCCTGTTGGACAGGTAAGCATCTTGAGGAACCCTCTCCATCCAATGGCTGAAACCCGCCCCTAGATATTGGTCCTTATATCTTGGCCGCTGTAATTCCATCAAGTCCTCTGATCTGCCTGTCGAGGACCTCGCGAGTCGAGAATCGCAGCCAGCCGACGGCGATGCACCCGACATTCAAGAACAGATTTTCGAAGCCTTTCTGGTTCTGATGGGCATATGCTGTAACATCACCGATCAACTGGAACGCATCGTTTCGACGGCCGATTGTAACACCTTGTTCGGGGTGGCCGCTCTAGATAGGGAGTTGTGCACATGGCATAGCAGCTTGCCTGAACAGTTGGTGTGGAACGCGGAGAGGGCCACGACGGCACCGCTGAACTACTTCTTGTTGCAGTACGTCAACTCCGCTTTTATGGAAAACCCCTTCTCCAGTCCCGGGGGATGCTTTTGTGGAAGTCTTTGGCTCACGGCGATGCAGTCAGGCTTATCATTGTGCCATGATTTTGCTGTACCGTCCCTTCACACTTTACGAGGTCTCCGCTTCCAGAAACCAAGCCGACTTGGAACGGACCACGACTCAAATGGCGATCATTGCCCGGAAGATATGTTGCGACAACGCCGTCAACTTGGCTCAGATTTTCGGGCATCTCACACAACGGTGCGAGCCTGGCAAAGTGACCCTGTATGCCGTGCAACAGGCCGGCGCTGCGGCCGCGGTCTTGATCGCCGCCCTCAAGGACAACCGAGATGAGCACAAACGGTCCATTTTCCTGCGACACTTGCACTTCTTGGCCGACATCCTTCGGCAGATGGCTGCTACGTACCAGCCCGCCGAGAAGATGTCAATGACGTTGGATCGCATTCTCGAGGATCCTTTGTATCAGCAGAGCCCTCCCACCACTGGCTTTCGGCGATCGAGCAGCAGCACCAGTCATCAAAGACCCCGCTTGATCGATGACTTCTTCGCAGAAGAGACGCTGAACAACAGAGACTACGGTGCCCTGTTTAGTGGATCAGCGGACCTGAGCGACACTTTCGACGCCTTCCTCGAAACTCATCCGTCTTCGCTCGCAGCACTCTCCACGTCGTGTGCACTGCAGCAACAGCAGCACGCAGTCACTCAGTCTCATCCTGGACCGGTCTTGACATCATAGAAATGCCTTGAGGAAGTGCCGATCGCGCGTTGATTTTTTCTGTCTCAGCCGAGACTGGAGGTAGCCTCTGTGCGCAACGTGATGAGGTACACTTGTTCATGAATGGCCGCCTTGTGGCGATATATTGCCCTCTGCCAGCCGTATATATGGGGCTGACTTGCCGACGGTGGAACAGAGGGACGCAAGCCGGCCAAGGTCGTTTAGGTCATAGTGACACAGGAACTACGAGCCGACTGCCCTAGGCCCATAGCTGCTGTCGAGGTGGTGCAGCATGTACTCGAGTTCCGATCACACCGTGGATGTTTCCGGAAAGGCATTCATAATGACACGCTGAAGCTAAAAGTTCTTCAGCACACATCCTCGCAACGTTGATATGAAATAAAAATATGCATGTATGAATTCCTCTAGTCAAAATTTACCACCATTCTGCCCCCGGACAAGTCTCCCTCTCGCATCTTCGTGATCATCGTGTTAATGTCTTCCAGCTTGTAGAAGCTCATAGGCGGGGAGATGTTGTGCTTGGCGGTGAATTCAATCCCTTTGGGCATCTTCCACGGAGGACCTGTCGTCTCGGCCTTGATGCGGTAGATGCCCTGCATAAGATCGTAGGTGCTGACTTGTAGAGGTTTGGGGCAAAGCCCAATCACCATCAGCACCCCGTTGATTCGCAACGTTGTGTGCGCTCCCTCGTACGCCTTTGCCGACGCACTGTACACGATTGTCGCGTCTGCACCGCCGCCTGTGAGTTTTCGCAGTTCCTCAACGTAACTTGGGTTGGTGCGGGAGTTAAAGGTCAAGTCAGCGCCAATCTTGGCGGCCGCGGCGAGGATCTCGTCATTGATATCAATTCCAATCACCTTGAAGCCCATGGCTTTGCAATACATGATGGCCATCTGCCCAAGTCCACCGCAGCCGATGATGGCTACCCAGTCCCCAGGCTTGCACTCACAAGCATTGACGCTGTTGAAGGCGGTCAGCCCCGCGCAGAAGATCGGAGATGCCTTCCGCGCGTCCATATTGGACGGCAGCTGAATGCAGTCTCGGTAGTCGACTGATGCATACTCGGCAAAGAAACCGTCCGTCTTGAAGCCGGCAAGCAACGGATCGCCGTTCTCGCAGTTCAGATTCATGACCTGGCATCCCCGGCAAGTGACTTGAAAATGAATCACGGTCAGCGCCTGGACCAAATCTCACGAGGAGCGTTGCCGAAAGACGGTTCCCAACTCAGATGTCAAACCCTAGATCGACTCTCGATTTTGATCCCTCACAATATCAGGAAATCAATACCCTTTATCTCCAATATCACATGCTACCACTGTCATTTGTCGCGTCGGGGCAAGGTCTCTATCAACAAAGAAGTGGAACGGAGAGAGGATCCAGGGGTTGTGGGAATCGTCTTCCGGCAACACTGCGTGATAGGAATTTTACCCTTAGACTTGGGCAAATTGCGCGGACTTACAGCAGCAGTTTTTGATTGGCAAAAACCCAATCGCATCACCCTTCTCGAAGCCCTTCACATTCGCACCGGTTTCCACAACCCATCCGGCTCCTTCATGACCTAATGTCACGGGGTAATCGGCAGCAGGAAATTCGCCATCGAGTACCATCAAGTCTGAATGACACAGAGAGGCAGATGCGATTTTGACCAGGATCTCGTTGTCATTGATTGCCGGCAGAGGCACTTCTTGGACTCTGACCTTTTTCTCCGCCTGTGAGGATTCGGGATCAGAATTCCCGAATCGTAGTAGAAACGGCAAAAGAGACAACGAATGCTTACTGGGACATATTGGGCAGCCTTGATTGCTTTGGGGGGTGTCAAGTTGCTAGAAGACACCATTGTGAGAAGCTTGACCGTGGGAAAAGAAGACGCTAAAGTCAATTGAAAAGCTGAGTAGAGACGAGCGCAGTGGCGATGCACGGCTGTCAGAGCGGTGAAAGCGTCGACACACCAACAGTTAATCTATTTGTCTAGACTTAGGACGTCGCCGAGGGGGGCATACCCCAAAGTCGGCCGAGGAGGTGCGGGACGCTTCATTCTGCGAACAGATTCGTGGCATCTCTCCCCTCTGTCTCGGGCCTGAGCGCAAGCAGCGGAGTTCGAGAAACGAGTCATGCGCAAAGGAGGATACCATGAGAAGTAAGAATGGAAATGATGTGGTTCGGTGCCCTGCATCGGGAATCAGAGTCGGAGTTGCTTGTCCCGAGCTCGCCCTAGCCACCAAGAAGCGAGGCTAGTGAGACCGACATACCATGTATCCACCTCAGTGACGCCGGGTCATCGTACGCCATTCCCGGGGATCGACCAACGAGGACATCCTGGCTTTCCGGTTTGGACACTGGCACGCGTGCTGTGCGTCATGAAAGGACCTATCCATGCATGGGTCATCCAATGCAGCAGAAGCAAGAAGTGGCCTTGGGTCTGCTCGGGTATTGTGCACGGGTTGTATAGTTAGCGTGTGGAGATGTGCGGAATATTTCATCGCTTCATATAAAACAACAAAGTAGGTGCCCGATGGCTGTCTTTGGCCTGACACCCTCCACCGTCCTCCACTATGTCGGACGGCGCATTTCCCACGAAGGTGGATGCAAAGCAACAGGCACTAAACGAAACCCAGGAGCGGTTGAATCAACCGATTTACTCTGAAAGAAAAGTTCGTGTCATCTGTATCGGAGCCGGCGCCTCTGGCTTGTGCTTTGCATACAAGCTGCAGCGCGATTTTGATAATTTCAACCTGAGTGTCTATGAAAAAGATGCCGATGTCTCCGGCACTTGGTTTGAGAATAACTATCCAGGGTCCGCGCTCCGCTTTCTTTCCCCCCGATCAAGCTCATAGTACTCAGATGTGCGTGTGATGTACCTGCTCACACATATACCTACTCTTTCGAACCCAAGATGGATTGGAAAAGTGTGTACGCGACTTCTGCCGACATCCGCGGGTACTTCAAGAACTTTGCCGAAAAGTACAGCCTGAGGCAGTTCATTCACCTGAGCCATCAGGCCATTGGTGCTAAGTGGTCATCCGAGAAGAATGGGTGGGATGTTGAAATCCGAAACTTGAAGAGCGGTACGGTCATCAACGACTTCTGTCACATCTTGGTCAACGCAGGCGGCATCTTAAATGCGTGGAGATGGCCCGCTATCCCTGGTTTCAATCAATACAAAGGACCAATCTTACATAGCGCGAATTGGGAGGATAGCGTGCAACTAGATGGTAAACATGTGGGCCTGATCGGTAATGGGTGAGTGACAAGACTTCGAGATCCCTTGCTTGAACCGATGCTGACCTCAACCAAAGGTCCTCTGGAATCCAGATTCTTCCAGCAATACATGACAGAGTGAGTGAGCTTACCACTTTTATCAGAGGTCCGACCTGGGTCTCGCCTGTCCAAGGTCTCGAGCAATATGTGTACACTCCAGACGAAAGAGCAAAATTTGAGAACGAACCGGGAGCGCTCCTCAAATATCGTAAAGATACTGAGATGTCGATGAACGCTCTCTTCCCCACATTTATTGCAGACTCGGAGAGTCAGCGGAATACTCGCAACTTCATGATGCAACAGATGAAAGACAAACTTCGGAACCCAGAGTTGGAAGCCAAACTCATCCCCGATTGGGCCCCTGGCTGTCGCAGAATGACCCCGGGCATCAATTACTTGGAGACGCTGGGTTCGAGCAAAGTCAGGGTCGTGTTTGGAGATATCAATGAGATGACCGAGCACGGCTGTGTCGTCAATGGCGAGGAGATCTCTTTAGATGTCTTGGTCTGCGCCACTGGCTTTGATACGTCCTTCCGACCTCGCTTCCCAATCATTAATCACAAGGGCGAGAACTTGCAAGACTTATGGTCACAGGAGGCCAAGTCATATTTCGGTATGGCTGCTGCAGACTTTCCCAACTACCTGATGTTTCTGGGGCCCAATTGCCCGATCGGCAACGGACCCCTATTGCCCGCTATCGGTAAGTCTCTCACCTTAAAAGAACTACGGCGAGACGCGATGCTAACGTATTTGCGGCAGAATCTCAGGCAGATTACATACTCAAACTCATCGATCGTTGGCAGACCGAGAACATCAAGACGTTTTCCCCAAAGGTCTCCGCGGTTGAGGATCTCTTTCATCACACCAACAACTTCATGGAAAAGACCGTCTTCACTCAGAAATGTCGATCCTGGTATAAGAGCAATAGCGTCAGCGGCCGCGTGTCGGCACTTTGGTGTGGGAGCACCCTTCACTATCTCGAAGCCATGGAGGAGCCTCGCTTGCAGGATTGGAACATTGTGTACGACGGCAACATGTTCGCTTGGCTTGGGAACGGGTACAGTCAGACAGAGACTGACAAGTCCGCTGACTGGGCCTATTATGTTCGAGAACATGACGATTCGCCGCCGTTGAGCAAGAAGAAACGGTGGAAGACTATAATGAACAGCGGTTCCCGAGACCCCAACCAAGAAATGGTGACGTTTACGGGTAGTAAGGCTTAGGCGAATGTTAGTGATGTTTTCTCAAAGTGCTGTTTGAAATCTGGCGCAGATGAAGCACAGTAACAAACTACTTTTGACTCCAACAATGTACACGTCGCCAGTCTGAATATAGCCTCTAAGTAGCGCATTGACTCTCCTGAACAAGAGCTTATTGAGGTGGTAGCGCAGACGCAGCAGGTCTTGCGAGGCTTGAACCTAGCTAGATTATATTGATCCACCGATGACCGTCTCGAAGCCAACAACAGATCTTGCCATTTTTTTGGTCGCACAGCGATCTGCACTTGTGTTGACCAAAGTATGGAATGGTCACGTGATTGTTGAGCAGTTGACCTAATGATGCTCTGAGCCAGTTGACCTGAGGATGGATCAGAAGATGAGACGGCCACGTGATGAAGAGCTGGATGACCAAGACAACGCCAAGACAGAGTGGGAGTATGAGGATGTGAGATGGATGAGATTGATGTCTGATGGAGAGAGGGCTGCGACTGAGCAGCAGATATTTATGTGCCTGATGTGCTACGAGTGCTTAGCAGGATCATTCAGAAATGAATGAGACAGCCGTCCAGCGCTGTGATTGGCTGCAGTATTCAAGATCTTGGCGATGGCAAATCTCACAGCCAATCAGAGCGCTTGATTTACAATCTTCCAGAATTCCTGAATCGAGGTGTTCAACAAGAGCTAAACCGTTTTTCTCCTGTCAGCAATTTCATCATGCACTGACGTCTTCAATCTCAGTCACCCTTCCGCAAGGCGCCCCGGTGATCTTGGTATCTGTCCCTAGCTCGAGCCCTCTTTCGGGTGTGCTTGTGCCTTCGCTCTTTTCGTCAATGGGTCTCCCAGCGATGAGGTTGTCAATCTCCCTCAGAGGCAGCTCAGTATGGTCGAGGTCCCTTTGAAAGATGACAACCTGGTCATCGTCTCCAAACAAGGCCGCAATCTCCTCCAGCGGCTTGTGCAGAGTATCAGGGAAGTAGAAAAGCACGATGATGGAACCGATTCCGCATATGACAATGAAGAAGAGGTAGTACTTCCAACCGATATTTCCAATTGCCGTTGGAGCCGCCTGGAGCCAGACGATATTGGTGCAGCAGTAGGTGGTGATGGATATCACCAAGCCTTGAGCTCGCATGTGAGTCGGCCAGATTTCGGCCACGTAGAAAAAGGAAGGCCCATCAAGAAAGAGTGAGAAGCCGGCGCCGATCAGAAAGATCATCGCTACAGCACCTGCGAGCCCAGATTCATTCGTGGTACCCAAGTAGTACTTGGTTAACACAGCTTCCACGATGATGAAGATCATGACCACAGAGAGACCCAATGAGATGAGTTTGTTCCGAGGATAGCGATCGACAATCAGCATCGCCAGTGCGTTGAAGACAAGCTGCGCCAGCGTGGCTCCGCTTTGGAACAGAAGCGTCTTGACTGGGCCATAGCCTAGATTCTTGTATATCATTGCACTGTAGTCTGTTGCCGTGTTAGCAACAGAAAAAGACGTGTCTCGTATGGGGGTGCCCGTACTGTTCAGCACGAGAATTCCCGAGCTCATGATGAAAAAGCAGGTCAAAATACTGATCAAGGCTCGTTTCCGGTAGGTTGGCCTTCGAAGTATCTCCATATATCCAGTGGTCATAGACATGCCAAATTGGGTCTGCTTGTACATCTGGTAGAATTCGCGCTTCGCGAACGCATCGGTAGGGTCATTGGTGTCGGAGTGCAGTTTGTGCGTGACCGCCCAGGCTTCTTGAATTCGACCCTTCATGAGAAGAAACCGAGGTGATTCTGGCAGAAAATAGATTCCACATACGACAATCAACGGTGGTATCATGGACATGCCCAGCGGGCCGCGCCACGCCTTGGAGGACTTCACAAAATAAAAGGCGAGCCCGAGGTATCCCATGAAAACGTAGCCAATATTGACTGACACGGCATGGATATCATTCAGGAGCCCACGATTCTTTGGGGGCACGATTTCTGCCATCCAGAGAGGTACCGTACAGCACACTTGAAAGGCCCTGACCAGCTGGTTAGTATTTGTCCTCTGGAGGATTGACCACGCATAGCGTCCTTACCCCCAGCCTGCAAAGAAACGGAAGACGATGAACATGGCTGGACTGACGGCCCCGGTAAGAAGAGCTTCGGAGACCAAGTTGATCAGACAGGCAGTGAAGATGGACCATTTTCGACCGTATCTGTCTGAAAGCAGACCATGACACACGGCACCAAACACTCCACCAGCGTAGTACAGACTCAGCATGGCACCCTCCAAAGACTCGGCATTTGATCGTGTAGCGAGTTTCATGTACTCGATGAAGGTCGGCTGGGTGAACGTTGTGCCAATGACGGCCCCGGAAGTGCCATAGGACATGGAAGCAAAACCCATAAACAGGCACACGGCGACCGTGTAAGCCTTGTAATGTGCGCTTTTTTCGAACTCATCGGAGCCACTGAGATGTGCCATGACGACGACGGGAGATCAATGTGTTACTCTTCTAAAGTAATGGAAATACAGATGTTGGAGATAAATGTAGAGGAGGCATATATGGCTCAACGTTATATTCTGATGAGAAGGGTGAGCAGGCAATGCGGAGATGTTGATTCTATCGCCGGCCGACATAGCCAAGGCTGAGGAGGAGATACAACACAGTTCAGGGAACTCGAAAGGGCGTCCATGCGGAAAGGTCACAACAATCACTGGCGGAGATCTGGAGGTCGTCCTGAAGATGTGGAGAACACAGCCGGGGTTGTCCTCCAAGCTCAGAAACCTTTGCGGAGGTAGGAACTGGAGAAATCAATATGATTGGTAGAGTAATCCCCGTCTCGAGGAACGACCGCCGTGTGTGCTCGAAGCCGAGGGTTTTCCATTGGCTGGGGTTTGCAACGTAGATCCTTTCAGAGACACCGTTCCGTTCACTGGCGATCGATGAGCGACGGGTCCCTCTTGTTTTTCGGATGCTCAAGACACAGGTAATACAGGTCAATGGCTCTCGCCTTACTGAACCAATGCACCAGTGGCGATGAGATTTTTCTAGTGGAACAGAAAACAGGTGCGAAAGAAGGACCTCTGATAGTGTATTTTTGGTTGCAGACTGAATTCCGAGATCATGATAGCGCGGCGTCACTAGATACAGCTGAACAACATCAATTCGAATCCTCCGCGCCGTATGTCGCGACGTCTAACTCGTGAACCCAGATTTCAGGGCAATGTTTTTTATGACAGGAGCACCAGCCAGAACAAACTCCTCCCCAAACGCGTGAATCAGCTGTGCCATGTGAGGGGTCTTAGAGTGGCTTTCGAAGGCTTCTTGATTGGCATATCTGTCCGAGATACATTAGCACGCCGGAGAATCTCTTGTTTTCGAGACTGCATACTTTTCGATCATGACAACATCTCCAGAGCCATCGACATCACCAACCTCTTTGTGGAGCTGGTAGGAGACGCAGCCAGGCTCCGCAGCCTGGACCTTTTGCGTCATCTCCTCGAGAACCTCAACTAGCTAATGACAAGCCATCAGTCAGTTTCATGAATATCTGTCAGTATCAGTGGCATCCTCACTTTGCCCTGTCTGCCCGGCTTTGGAGTCAAAATGGCAACGGTTGTGATAAGTTCAGCCATGGTCAAGATGATGTGAAGCTGGAAATCAAAGATAAAGATCACACTGAAATCAAAGTGGACTTCATATGCATACCTTGGTTGATTCGGCAAATGCAGGACCGAGCCCGCTCGGCCCCGGCCATTTGTTGGAGAGATCGAAAAAGCTTCCACCGAGATGACCTTCGAGTTCATTGGTGAAACTCACCCCCAACAAGCTCGGGCTATTGTTGGTTGTGTTTGTGGAGAACAAGACGCTGTTGGCTGGGCGCTCGGCTATTGATCAGCGAAACCCCCTATGGCTCCCGGAAAGCCTGAGTCCGCAGCTTGGGAGGGACGAGGCGCGAATGATCGTGGGGATTCGAGGCAGCGAAGTGTGCACGCACAACAGCATGACCTCGACATGCGCTTAGCGGTTCACAATCGATTTTTGCGGTCTGCTCCTCGGCCTCGCTCGCGGAGGAAGGTGTACAATGACGGCACCGTCCGCGACGATGCCACGAAGTGGTATCAGCGAGCGAGGTCCTGGAGCCTACCCTTGCGTCCGCGCGAATGACCGTTGATCTAGCCGTGAGCTTGAGGCTATGAGGAGCTTGCTCCCTCTATCCCGCCAAGATCCACAGTCAATATACTTGGAGATCTTGTCATTGGGAATTTCCAGACTAGGCGGTCGTCTTTTGAACCAAATCTTCGATATTCGCAGAGACGAGCGTTTCGGCGTCTGGTGCTGGCAAGATGATCAGCGTGGCTGCTCCTGGAGGCGTCGTTGGGAAGAGAACGATACCGTGGGTGGTCGATGCATATGCAAATGATGAACCTCAAAAGGTCTACGCGCGTGTACCAGGTCACGACCTCTCACAAGGCTTTCGTGATGTGACATATGGTGAACTGGCACACGCCGTCAACCATGTCGTTTGGTGGCTGAAAGGCTTGGTCACGACCAAAGAGAGATTCCCAGTCATCTCCTACCTTGGAGTCAATGATATTCGGTACACGGTCATTATTCTGGCGGCCATAAAAGCAGGATATGTGGTAAGCAACATTTTCGCTCAACACGAACAACAGCGGGCTCACTTTCCACCAGACCATGGTACCATCGGCCAGAAACTCTGAGTCAAATAACGTGTCCCTGCTTGAAGAGGTCAAGTGCAACTGGTTTTTCTGCTCTTCGGAGTACACTTCAAGAATCCAAGGTTTGAAAGAACGTCGCAAGCCGGACCTGGCCGTATACACGATACCCACGCTCAATGAGATGCTTGCTACGGTCAACAAGCCTTGCGCGTACGAGAAACCATGGGATGAAGTCCGCCGTGATCCAATCCTCATCTGCCACACCTCAGGCACAACAAGTAAGACAACAAATTCGTGACAAAGGTCATACAACCTTTCTAACACTGTCCCAGGTGCTCCCAAGCCGATTACATTGAGACATCAGTATTTTGCTGCGATTGATTTGCAGTCATCTCTGCCCCCAATGGATGGCCGGCGCATGTTCTGTTATATGACATTCACAAGTCCATTCGTCTCGGCCTTTCCGCCCTTCCATGTGGGAGGGATCAAAGGGCTACTGGTGTCATCGATCTTTCGGGGGGTCATCCTTGTGTTGCCGCCCCCGGACAAGCCGGCCAATGGTGAGCTGCTCAATCAAATCTTGGAAATGATAGAGCCACAATCTGTGAATACTCCTCCAACGATATTGGAGCAGCTTGTCGAGGAGCCAGGCGGTTTAGAGCGCCTTTCGAAACTGGACTGGATATCTTCCGGCGGAGGCCAGCTATCTCCGTCTGTCGGGGATCAAGTATCCAAGGTGACGATCCTGGCTCAATTCATCGGATCAACCGAGCTGGGTATCGTGCCAGTCCTGATGCCGGAGCGAGGCGAGTGGAACTATTTCAGCTGGCACCCAGGTTTCAAAGCGGCAATGCAGCACATCGCAGACAACATGTATGAGCTGGTGATACCGAAGGATCCTTCCGTGTCGGATGTCCAATGTATACAATGGGAAGATATTGATGGGGACGTTTGGCGAACCATGGACATTTTTACCGTTCATCCGTCCAAGCCAAATCTTTGGCGCTTTCACGGGCGAACCGACGATGTCATCGTCCTTGGGAATGGCGAGAAGTTCAACCCCGTTTCGATGGAGCAAATTATTCAAGAGCATCCTCTTGTCAGCGGAGCCATCATTGTGGGCCAAGGCAGATTCCAGGCATGTTTGATCGTCGAGCCGAAGGAACACTCCACGGACGGCAACTCCTTTATGGATAAGATCTGGCCGTCTATCGAAGCGGCCAACACGGAAGGCCCAGCCCATGCTCGAATCTTCCCATCTCATGTCATTGTCGCGTCGCCAGAAAAGCCCTTCCCAAGGGTAGGGAAGGGGACCATTGCCCGACGCGCTGCTGAGGAGGAATACAAACCAGAGCTAGAAACACTCTATGCGGAAAACGATACCATTGATGAAATCAGGCCGCCGCTCGAGTCTACCATGGACCTGGACGCCATTAAGCGATTTGTGCGCGCATGTGCCGCATCTTTCATTGCCGGAAATCCTGTGGCAGATGAGGACGATCTTTTCACCCACGGCCTGGACTCGTTGCAGGCTTCGGAAATCGCCAAACAACTCAAACGAGGATTAACTCCGTATATGGACACGTCTTGCATCTCCCCCAAAATAATATACGCCAATCCCCGGGTCGATAGTCTTGCCCGATATGTCAAGAAGCTTCGAGACGCGAGTCAGGACCACGATGGCCATGTCGAATCCCATAGAGAGGCCAGAATGCACGCCATGGTAGAGAAATATACTCAGGACCTCCCTGCAAAGCTGGAACCCAACGGAGTCAAGGGTGTCAACGGCGTGCGGCAGCCCACCTCACTTTGTGTGGTGTTGACGGGGTCGACGGGCAGCCTTGGTACCCATCTGCTGCGAGTTCTCCTGCAAGATCCCAAGATCACCAAAGTCTACTGCTTGAATCGAGCGGCAGACGCACAGAAAAGGCACGAGCAGGTGTTCCGAGGCCAAGGTCGAAGGCATATGCTGAACCCGTCAAAGGTCGAATTCTTCCAAGTAGAGTTTGGACATGCTCACTTTGGCCTTTCGGATCAACGCTTCGACCAGTTGCTTGCGGAAGTGGATGTCATCGTCCACAATGCCTGGATGGTCAACTTCAATCACCCTCTGGAATCCTTCGAGGCGGAGCATGTCCGCAGCACTCGGCACCTTATTGACTGGAGCTTCGCGAGCAAGCGGCATGCCCATATCTTCCTTGTCTCGTCCCTAGGGTCGATTGGCAACTGGGCCCGCGTACACTCGACTCAGCGGCCAGTGGTAGTACCAGAGCGCGAGCTTGATGACTACGCACTAGCCCAGGAGTTCGGATACGGCGAGTCCAAACATGTCGCCGAACGCATCCTGGACGCCGCCAGGGTCCGCTCTGGTGTCCCAGCAACCATATTCCGCGTGGGGCAAGTCGCGGGTCCGACCCAGCTCAATGCTGGGGAGTGGAATCGACATGAGTACATACCTGCACTGGTACAAACTTCACTCAGCATAGGGTGCATCCCAGAGGATTGGAACCACATCGATTGGATTCCCGTTGACGTGATGGCTCAGATTATGGTGGAACTCGTACACACCGAGTACGAGGCCAAAGACGGCGGCCGTGTCAACCATTTGGTAAACCCAAACCGTGTCCATTGGTCGGCCTTTGTCGACGCCGTCCAGAAACACTATTCTCCCTGGTCGATCAAAGCTGTGCCCCTTGCAGAATGGATTCGTGTCCTCAAGAAAGTCGACTCGACCAATCCGGCGGAACTTGTGGCCAAGCCAGCCGTGAAGATCCTTGATTTCTACGAAGACAATGCGAGTGCCGCTGGAACCACGATCCTGGGCGCGCACGTGGAGACCCAAAATTCTGTAGCAGGAAGTGAAACGATGGCGGGCCTGGACGCTGTGAGAAGTGACTGGATGGATATCTGGCTCAGCACGTGGAACTTTCAAGCTAAGAGATGAATACGAGAGCCGTGCTTAGAGGAGTTCATGGGCTTCCCTATATTCTGAAAATCTACGACCAGCGCCGTCAAGCAAACATAGGACACCCTACCGGATAGATGTTGTAGTACCTGTCGAGCTGAACCCCCATGAGGACAATCGTGGCCAACATGAAATTCCTGTCAGTTAGAATGCACAGATATTGTCAGGAGGAAAACGAGGAGTGGTTCACAAATTGGGAAACCTGCAGATTGTGTATTGCGTCTCCTCTACCGATAGCACGGCTGTGGTTGGAAGCAAAATTCTACTCTCTCTCTCCTGGTTTCATAGATGCATTTTTTCCAGCTCGTTGCCCACCATTGCAGAGGTATGAACCAATCCAGTCCACACGGTCAAGAATCAGAGTTGAGGCTTACTACCGTACCTCAGCGGTATCTGCTCTTTTCTTGAGCTTCACGTGTAACTCTGTTTTCGACCAAGTTAAGTACGCCTTCATATTTTTCATTTCACCGTCAGGGTCCCAAAAAGAGGCGTCATCAGCGAGTTCAACGTCGAAGTGCCACAGCAACCGGGCAATGATGATCCGGATCTCGAGGGAGGCAAGGTTGCGACCAATGCAGCCACGAGGACCCAGCGAAAAAGGGTAAATACTTTTCTTCTGATCGGTGTCGTATTCAGGGCTGATCCAACGCTCGGGAATGAACTTGTCAGGATCTCTGAAGTTCCAGGCATCACGACCGGCTGCGTAGCCAGAACAGGAAACGGACGTCTACAACGTGTGGCAAAGTGTGTTAGAATGAAGCGGTCAAAGGGGAAGAAGAATAGAAGGATTTGCAGAGCCTACCCCAGCACCCAGGTAATGTCCATCAATGACGTCTCCCCCTTCTGGTATGATACGCATGAGGCCGAGGGGAACCGGGGGAAAGAGACGAAGGGCCTCCTCGATAGAGGCATTCAAGTACGGCAAGGTGTTGAGCCTGTCATACTTGATCCAGTCTTCGGATTCGAATGCTCCACGGATCTCTGCCACGAGGAGTTTGTAGCTCCGTTTATCGCGCAGAAGGTACGCCATCAAACCCGTCATCAACGTGGCAGTAGTCTCGCTACCAGCGACGCTGGCAGAATGGGTCAGTCAGAAGGCATTGCCAAAAGGACACGGATGACCAGCCTACATGAAAAGTGCCATGTTCACCAGAATCTCGTCGTCAGAAATCTCTGACTTTTGGTCTCTGTGTCGCAGAGTGTACCACATGAAATCTCTGCGGTCGGTGTCGCTCTTGAGCCGTCGCTCGGTCGTCGCCTTGCTGTACTCGAAATGACGGCGACGGCGCTGGCGGAGGTCGCGTGGAATGAGATTCATGAGCAGTCTTTGGAGAGGGTTGGAGACACCTGCAATCCGACGGATGGCCTGTTCCCACGCGCCGGCCCTGATGGTTTCGAAAACTCCCAAAACCCAGAAATGGAAATTCCCTACCGCCTCAGTGAGACATGCTGCCTTCTAGGAGACGGATGCATCAAGCTTTCTGAGACTTACCAGTGTCCAGACAGCCAAAGGGCTCCCCAAATGAGAGGTCTCCGATGACGTCGAAGGTGATAAAATTGAACCAATTGGCAAGGTTGACAACTTCATCCGTTGCTGCAAGCTTTGACAGACCTCTGATAAACTTTGTGACGTATTCCTGTAAGTCTGGTTCTTGTTCTGAGAGAGCTTTCAGTGAAAAGGCGTGCGTGAAACCCCGGCGCAGTCGAGGGTGGTCGGACTTATTAGCCATCGTGAGGGACGTGGCACCTCGTAGAGAAGAAATTGATCCGACGTGGACTGGATCTTTTTCCATGGCGATATGCCCGTTCCTGTGGCCATAGATATCTTCCCACGCCTGTGGGCTGTCAAAGGCAAGCTCGTTTGGACCCACTCGGACAATCCGACCTGTCCACAATCAGGGATGAGCCTCGGGATGATCGTAGGAAAGCACGGCCTTACCATATCTATCATGCAACAGCTTCGCGTCCATCGGCATCCTCCCTCTCAGAAGAGATATCGCTGCAGGAATACCAGATACGGCCCTGATCCTGGGGCCCGGAAACTTGGCCAGGGAGTGAAAATGAAGGCGGTATATCCCCAGACACACAGAGTAGACGACTGCCTATTCCGCGTTAATACCTGGTACGCCGGTGGCACTTCCAACCAGATGACAGCAAACGAGGCTCACCAGTGAAGCCAATAGCCCAAGTAGCACAGTCGTCCGTTGCAAGATATGCTCTATAGTCACCGCCATCTTCGACGATCACTATCAATCTCAGATGTGATGGTCGTGGCCTGACAATAGGACAGTCCATGGTCCTTTTTGATCTGGTTCTTTCCCATGCCTTCCGGAAAATGCTTCTCATGCTGTCCTGAATGCTGCTCGATTACCGGGCAGGAGATTTTGATCAGCAGCTTCGAACATCTGGAAATTCGTCCTTTGCAATATCTCGCTCGTTGATCACCAAGTCCCCGGCAGCAAGAACAGCACACCAACCAGTTCAGGGCCATCTTTGGAAGGCTCGGGAGCGACGACCGAGGGTAGGGGTTTGGCCAAGCTCGAAGGCTCGGGGGCGACGACCGAGGGTAGGGGTTTGGCAAAGCTTAAAGGCTCGGCCAAAGGTTAGCGCTCACCGGGGCTACACCTCCGCAATCGTGGGGTTGGGGGGGAAGAAGTGGACTTTTTGTCTGGTATTGTCTATCGATGCTCATCGTTTACCTTTGTCTCTGATTGGTCCTTTGAGACCGCCTGTCTTGCGGTCGATTACTAGTCTCAAGAACAACTCGGAATATGAAACCCGAATGAACGCATGATCCTCGGAATTTCAGAAGAGATGCTATGCTCCACAAGGTCGGACATCCCTCTCTATTCGCAAGCCCCTATCGACGCAGGGCTCCGAAGGGGGAAAAAGAGGGGGCGGAGCAAAGAACGCCGCGGATCGAGAGGTGTACGCGAAGGGTCTGGAGTACCGGTCGGCACGGGCCCTTTTGGTGTCCTGGTGGTCTCACTATTCTGCAGAGCGTAGGCAGAAACCGGGATAATGATAAAACTATCGTGCCATATTCCAAGTAAGCTTTCTTCTTGTCAGGTATCCCTTAGACCGCGACAGGAACAGCTTGTCCTCCCCAACAACTCCTCTTTCTCAGAATGTCATCGATTGTGCCAAATGGCGTGAATGGCGTCAATGACGTCCATCAGAATGCTGAGCCCAAGGAATTCGAAGTTGTCGTGGTTGGTACGGGATTTGGCGGAATTTATGTGCTTAAACACCTTCGTGACCTAGGCTGGAAAGTCAAAGGTATTGAATCTGGTGAGGGCTTGGGTGGCGTATGGTGGTGGAACTCCTATCCCGGTGCTCGGGTCGACACAAGCGCTCCCTTCTACGAATATTCTGACCCTGAACTTTGGCGTGACTGGAACTGGAAAGAGGCATTTCCAAGCCAAGATGAACTTCTGGCATACTTTCAACATGTTGACAAGAAATGGCAAATAAGCAAGGATGTCCAATTCAACACCACAGTCAAAGCCGCTCAGTGGGACGAAAACGCCAACAAGTGGGCCGTGTCCACAGATAAGGGTGATCTGTACCGATGTCAGCATTTGATTCTAGCGATAGGCTTTGCAGCCCGAACGTTGGTGCCTTTTATCAAAGGGCTCGAGACATTTGAGAGACCGGCGTTCCATACCGCAGAGTGGCCGAAGAAGAAAGAAATCGATTTCCACGGCAAGCGGGTCGGCGTCATCGGTACAGGCGCCAGCGGTGTCCAGGTCATTCAAGAGCTCGCGCCGATCGTGAAACACTTGACCGTTTTTCAACGCACGCCGAACATGGCTCTGCCGATGCGACAAGTTCAGTTGGACCTTGATAAGCAGGAGGCCAGGAAGAAACAAACTTACAAAGACCTCTTCACCGTCCGCCGCAAGACCCATGCAGGATGGGATTACAATCCCCAGGCAGAGAAGACATTCGATGTCACTGCCGAGGACCGCAGGGCGCTCTGGGAGGAATTGTGGGAGAAAGGTGGCTTCTATCCATGGCTCGGTAACTACAGTGATATCTTAGTCAGTCAAGGTGCCAACGACTTGATGTACGACTTCTGGCGAGAGAAGGTCCTGGAACGAATCTCTAGGCCCGAGGTGGCCGAGGACCTCGCGCCTCGACGTCCACCACATGCGTTTGGCGCGAAGCGACCATCTCTGGAGCAACGATATTGGGAAGTCTACAGCCAGTCAAATGTCGAGCTGGTGAACCTGAAGAAGACCCCGATTAAAGAAGTGACCCGGACGTCAGTAATAACCGCGGAAGCCACCGAGGCGGACAAAGAACATCCCCTGGACATCCTTGTTCTCGCAACCGGCTTCGACGCCGGCGTCGGTGGCATCACCAGGATCGACATTCGGGGCGTCAAGAACCAAAGCCTCAAGGACAAGTGGAGTACAGGCACTCGCACTCAGCTCGGCATGGCCGTCGCAGGCTTTCCCAATCTGTTCTTCATGTATGGACCCCAAAGCCCATGTGCCTTTGCTGTCGGCCCGGCAAATTCTGAGATCCAGGGGGACTGGATTATTGACTGCCTGGAAAGCATCAAGAAGCAACACCAGAAGCGAATTGAGGCCTTGCCTGAGGCTGAAGAACAATGGGCGCAACACAGCAATGGTCTGGCGAATGCCACGTTACTAGCCAAGGCGGACTCGTGGTACATGGGTGCCAACGTTCCGGGTAAGGTGCGGGAGTCGGTGAACTATATTGGAGGGCTGCCGGCATACTCAAGTGCTTTGGACGATTCTGCTGGGAATGGATATAAAGGTTTCAAAGTGACTTGAAGGCTGACTTACTTTGAAAGGATAAAAAGAGGTTGTCATGGTGCTTCAGGTTTCTAGGGGTCTGAAGTCCTATATGTTTCTTCGGTCCGATCTGCTTCCATTGTCAATTCGACAGCAATAGCATTGGTATTGTTTTCTTGTCCCTTGAAGGACACTATGCCCATAGTGTCTCCATAAACGAAGCTTGCCAAAAACATGTCTTTTGCAAACTCGGCAAGAATACAAAGTGCGGTCGGAGGAGGGATCGGCGGACGGGGAATCACCAAGCAAGCAATAGAACATTACCCTGGTAACTTCCATTGCTCCACCAAACAGTGTGAGGATGTACGTACTGAGGATCAGAGGAAGTAAGATCTTGAGCGACTATATCAGAGCTGCGTCCAGTCCAGTCTTGAGCAACCAAGAGAGTCAAGGTGTTGACCAAAGTATGGAATGATCACGTGATTGTTGAACAATTGACCTGGTGATGATGCCCTGAGCCAGTTGACCTTGAGGATGTCAGCCAGTTGACCCTGTTAGTGGACCAGTTGACCAAAAGATGAGTGCAGAGCTGGATAACTAAGAAATAGCGCCAAGACAATGCCAAGACAATGCCAAGACAGAGTGGAAGCATGACATTGAGTGAGATGGATGAGATTGATGTCTGAGAGAGCGAGGGCTACGACTGAGCAGCAGATATTTATGTGCCTGTTGTGCCATAAGTGCTTGGCAGGATCATTCACAGAAATGAATGAAGAGGCAGCCGTCCAGCGCTGTGATTGGCTGTGGCATTGGGGGTCTTGGGGACGGCAAGTCTCATAGCCAATCAGAACGCTTGATTGCCAATTCCTCCAGGATTCTCGAAATGAGGTGTTTTGCTGGAGCAGCCAGCAGTACCCGGGTTTGACCGATGCTAACACAAGGAGTTCGTAGTCAAACTCAGATGTCTTTGGATGATAGGCAGCTTTGAGCATCGAATGTCAGGTCTGGTGCTCGGCGTCAATCAGAGACGGATTTCCCAGCAACGACGAGAAATACTCTGCCTTCCAGATCTCGCTGCCATGAACAATGAGGACTTGGCCTTGTCACGTCCTGTCTGTTGGTCGGGCCGGGAAGGCGGTTTGACAGCCACCTACCCGCTCTTGAAACAAATCCAATTTCGACAGGGTCACCTTGATTCCCCACGATATGAAGGCAGCGCTTCGAGTGCCAGGCCCAATTATTGGCCAGGTGTCGATGCCCGGTTTGGACCGACAGAGATGGGGACGAGAGAGTGTTGTGCGCATAGAAGAAGACGAGGAATCTTCAGCCAAAGACCGTCTTTTTACCGACGCTGGGGGGGAGGGTTGACCCCCTGGGTGGTGATGGACCGGGGCAACTCCCGGAGATCATCGCGATCAGTCACACGCTCACGGCAAGTCCGGCTGACGCAACGAAAATGTTGAGCCACGTCAGCACATTGCGTGGCGAGTGAGGTCGAATTCGTCAGGCAGAAATGGTGGCATTAGAGGACTGAAACTCCTCGAGTCGAGAACGTGACGAAGGGAGGGTGGCAGGTCGAGGGGGGGAAAGGGGTGAGTTGGGAAGCCTGAAAATGCAAGGCTTTGACTGCGCCATGCGAAGCAGGGAAAGAGTGCAAGGAGTATGGTGAGAGGAGGATAGAGGAAGAGGTCGACATCGAGGAGATGGGAAGGCCGCTCTTATAGCGACATCAAAAGCAGCGGGCAGCCAGGACCCAGGCTATTCCGAAAAGGAGGCAGATTTCCCAGTCCACGACAACTAAATATTACAGCTCTCCAACAGCTGGACAGCGACATCCAGCAGACTTTCTTGAGGCTCCAACCTGTCATTGTAGTCCAGGCTCCCCTCGACCTTTCCGCCCAGACACATCAGACATACCGAGGTATAGATGTCGCCCATCTTCGTCCGTAGCTTTGACGTCCCGCCCTTGCCTCTACCACTCAGCAGGAACGGTCGCACTTCCGCCAGCTTGCTGAGAGGCACGTTCTCCGCACCGACGTCCACGACGCTGTCCACGAGGTACCGCAGAGCGCGCCACTCGGCGATCTCCAGCATGACTGTGCCGAGCGAATACACGTCCATGAGCGTGCTGAAGCTGAGGGATGGTTCCCCCATGGCACTGGGGTGCCGGTAAATGTCATGCTTAGGATTCCCCGAGGGCTGCTCGGAGATCTCGGTCGGTGAGCTGAAGCGTGCAAAGTTGAAACCGGCGAGGACGGGGTCTGAGATGCTGGTCACCGTGGACACATGGCGCGCTGAGAAGAAAAGGATGTTCTCCGAGCGCAGGCTCTTGTGCAGCCATCCCGACCGATGGAAGTTCTGGACCGTCCGAGCGATCTGTAGAGCGAGCCGGATACGATCTGACAGACTCGGCGGGTCAATGCCGTCCTTCGCGGAGAAGAGGTCTAGAAGCGATCGAGGTTCTTCCGGGCGGCTAGGAATGGGGTGATCAAAGACAAATGAGACTGTGTCATCCTGCTCGACGATCCCTTTGCACGTCAATGACCGAAACGTCTCGTCCTTGGGCACGCTCAGGAGCGCGGCCAGAGTCTCAGCTCGGGGTAAGATCTTGCTCCGAAGGAGAGGATTGATGGGTTTCCATTCCACAAAGACTCTTTGTCCATCGTAGTCAGCCAACCCCATTGTCTCGTGTTTTTTCATCGGCTTGAAATTCGTGAGCTTAAATCGAGAGAGGCGCTCAAGTCTCCGGAGTAAGTCCTGACGCTTCGGAGCCTCGAACTTTGGTTCCAGCGACGGCTCTTGGTCATCATCATCGCCGAGGCCGACCCGTAAAGCCTTGACTTCGGCGGAGACCGCGACTGACTTTAAACTGGCGTGCGGCAGAGGGGGGGCCGTGCCTTGGAGGGCATTGAGGGCTTCGATCAGCGACGTTAGCTGATCGAATCGGTTGTTCAACCTCACCATGTTGGACGCAATCGCCATGGTAGAGTTGGCGAGGTCATCGTGACGCCACGGGTCTAACAGATGCCAGAGCTCACGGACCAGATATTGGACGTCTCCTACCAGCTTCTCAATCTTCTCCTTGTCCACCGCGGCCCACCAAAGTCGTTTAAAGATGTTTTGCCCCTGTGCCACCTTGGCCCGGGTCATGATCTGGCGGCGTGTGTCATCCGAAATGCCGGTAAAGACCTTCTGGCTCTCTGATAAAGTTAGCTGATGCTGGCTGGTCGTCTGCAGGTCAGTCGGCGCTTGCTGGACGAGCTTCAAACCATATCTCTTCTTCAACTGGTCGGTGTCCAGCAACAAATTCTGTAGCTGGAGAAGCGTCTGTTCGACGGCGTGTGCGTTCAGCCGACGATCCAGAACTCCATCGCCGGTCAAGAGGCCCGCCCGTCGCGCCCATTCTGTCAGCTGGATTTCTTGGAGTTCCAGCAAGCAGACAATCGTCGACACATCGTTCCCGAGGTTATGAGCGGTTGATAGGAGAATGAAGCCTTTGATGCAGCCCCCGAGAAGTTGCACCGACAATGAGACCACCCCCACGACGCCTGCTGCCGTACTGAACGGATCTGCCATTGCAAGGCTCCTGAAGGCGATGGTTAGAAATCCGACCAGCGAAACATTTTGCCCAACAGTCCAACATGACAGACGATGACAACACTCTCTCGATCTCAGGGCCCATCAAGTGTGGGGTGCTACAAATGTCGATGTCAGTGGTGGGGCAAAGACACACCGCCATCGCGGGTCCCCGCCATAAAGAACTCCCTTCTGACTGGATACAATAGCAAAGCAGCCCCGGGGCCCCGTCTTCATCCCCACGGGTCCACGGGGAAGTGGTGGACAGGATTCCTACGATGAGTTCCAACCGGCCCGAGACGTCTGTGCCTCAAGCGAGCAGCGAACCGTCTCGCGAAAGCTGTCCTGCATCCTGGCCCGTCGTTACCGTGAAACCTTATGTTCCACATGTTTACGACCTGGTGACCCCAACGCATCGCGCTCGCGACACGGCCAAATTACACATCCCCCCGGCGTTCCTGCAAAGCGAGGCGGTTGATTCCTCGCTCCTCCTCGGTCATGGAGCCTCGTTTACGGTCACACGGCAGGCCTTGCCTCCAGGCCCAACCCAGACGGTCGAACGGACGGATATGGGTGGTTGGACCGTCGAAAAGCTGGTCAAGGCGCCAGAACGGCCCCGGCATGTGGTATACAAGGCTGCCCGAGTGTCGTTCCAGGCCAATGGCGAGCCGGCAATGTCCCAAGACCGCCGTGCTCTCCAGAGCGTCCTCACCGAGTTTCATGCACTTCTGCATCCTCCACTGCTCGCGCACCCCAATATTATCGATTTCCTCGGCTTGGCCTGGGGAAGCAACAGTGCGGAGCCCCTTCATCGCCTGCCCGTCCTCGTGGTCGAGTATGGGGATCTTGGAACCTTGGCTGATGTGCAGCTACGCGGATCTCCTCCTCTGTCCAACGCGCTGAAACGGGACGTCTGTCTGGGAATTGCACGCGGCCTTGACGCTCTTCATCGTCACGGCATCATCCATGGAGATGTCAAACCCGAGAACATCATTATGTGCTCGCACCGGGAGAAGATCCTGGTGCCCAAACTGGCCGACTTTGGTTTTGCCGTCATCGAGTCCACGGAATCGTCCGAGGTCCTGATCGGTGGCACGCGAACCTGGCGCGCTCCCGAATCTTTCTCTCCGATCCCCGTTGCAAAGCTCAAACTCACCGACGTCTATTCGTTCGGTTTGGTGGCATGGTCCATCGCGATCGATGGCACGGACCCGTTCAGCCTGATGCTGTCGGATCCTCGCCTCCAAAGCGAGGACCGCTTTGCCGAGGTCGATCGCCTCAAGTCGCAGGACGACGTTTTGGCGGCGTCCAAGTTCGAGAAGTGGCTTCCAAAGTGGTACCTCCTCGTTGTGCTCGCTTCTCGGTTCCACGATGATTCCACGCCGCTCCTCGACGGTCGTCCGCCGGTGGCCGCGGCGATGGCGCCACTGTTGGGCCCGCAATCTCCATTTGCACAGCAACTCTGGTCGCATGACATGGCCTCGAAGATCTCTCAGACGTTCAGGCAGCAGGACTATTTCAAAGATATCGAATCATTGTTTGCCCATACCTTGAGAAAGAATCCCGATCGGCGGGATCTGACGGCGGCAATCCAATTGCTTGAGGACGGCAGAGGAGTGGAGATAACTCGGTGAGGGAGGAAACGACAACCTTGAACTCGCTCAAGTCTCGCTGACGCATTCCCAGCATGACGTCGTTGACCCTCCAAGAAGAGAACGTGGCCCAAAGTAAGCCCGAACCAGCTTCTCCCACGACCACGTCCGGGTATGCTGGGAGGCAGAATTATCGGATCACGAATACATCATCTGAGGCGAGGCACTTCAAAAGCACCCCGATCCGCCCAACATCTTCTGCATTACCACGTCCAGAGGGCCCAAAGGCTGAAAGGTGTGCCTGCTTCCGGAACGACGTGACGGTGATGCTGATCATAGCGACGTTGTCGTAGTCATCAAGGCCATATCGACTGGTCGGCGCTGGGATTCAAGGTAAGCTGCGCTGCAGCCCCAGGTTACCCCAAGCTCTGATGGTCGTCTTAGGCCCGTCGATTCTCATGGCAGCTCACAAGAGACCTTGAGCCCGCCGTGCAAAACTTTACCGTCAAGACGCTGCTCCACCTGAACGATGGCCCGAGCCGATTTGTGCTTGGTGCCTGCCTCTTGAACGGATACGGAGTCCCTTCCGACGCAGAACGTGGCCTCGAATGTCTGGCTGAAGCCGCTCGCCGAGGTCATCCGATCGCCCAGGCGTATGTGTACAGGATATTTATCGCATGTCAGAAAGAAATTCCTCCAGAGATCCCTGTGCGAGAGTACTTGAAGACGCAAGCTCTCAACGGGTTCCGGCTGGCGTTGCTGGATTTGAAGGAATTGGACCCCCAACGGGCAAAACACACCAGAGAGGTCCTAAAATACGGCTATGGAGGGGTCGGAGCAAATTGGTTCAATGCCGACCAATGGCTCCATGGTCTCACGCAGCCGAAACTCTTGAGCAAAGATTTTGCTCTCGACAGTCTCGGATCGCGGACGGAGCTGCCGGAAGTGGTGGTGAATATGCGTGGAGACCGGATCATTCACGCTGCTGCTGCCGTCGGCGCGTATGGTTTGACGCAAGAGCTGCTGACAGAGATCAAAATCGACGTCAATCAACGGAACGCCAAAGGGGAGACCGCGCTCCTATGCGCGTGCCGGTCGGGCCACCCCGACATCGTCAAGCTGTTGCTCGACTCGGGCGCCCAGGCATCGATCCAATCGTCGAGTGGAGAAAGCCCGCTGCACTGGCTGGTGTCGTTCGACGAGCGTATCAATCCAGTCGCCATCGGCAAGGACTTGATCGAACGAGGAGGGGCCAGCGTGCATGCCTTTACCACACAACGGATCTCCCATTCGGCCTTCCCCGGCTCCATTGACGTCGATTTCCAACTGGAAGGAACGCCATTGACGTGGGCGGTGCACGACAACAAGCCTCGAGTCGTCTCCTTCCTCTTGTCCATGGGGGCAGATCCAAACTGGCGTTTCAAAAACATCGGTCTCTCACCTCTGGACTGGGCCGCTTTTTTCCACCATTCCGAGTGCCTCGAGATGATGATCGATCATTTAGAACGGACGGTCGATACTCCGATCACGACAAAAGGCAACAAGGACTCTCGACACGCCGTTGTGTATGGGCCCCTGGTGCGAGGAGCGGTGCACGCATCTGATAAATTCTCCATGATCCTTCGAAACGGCGCCCATTACCTCAGCCAGTTCAAATCCACTCTCGCCTTCTTGCAAGAGAAGACGAAGCTGATCCGGTTCAGTATGGGCGGTGAAAACGAGACCTTGCTCCACTTCGCCGCCCGCGAGGCCCACGATGACGCCTGTGAGATTATCCTCGAGTCCGGATGGCGGATTGAGGAGCTCAACCAACCTGCAGGACCTGCCCGTTTGACTCCTCTCCTCGAGAGCGTGCGATGGAACCGGCGGGCCTTGTTCCACCTCCTGCGGAAACACGGCGCCGACGCCCATGCGCTCGCGCTCAGCCCGTACGATGAGCATGCCCGGACCTGGTCGGCGCTGCACATCTTCGCGGAGCAGGCGCACAACGACGATCTGGGCCTCGTCGACGACCTGCTCGCCACCGGCCTGCCCGTGGATGGCGACCAGACGCACAATACCGAGACTCCTTTCAACGTCGCGGTGCGCCGCAACGCCTTCCACCTCGCCAATTACCTCCTCCGCCACGGCGCGTCGCTCAACGCGGCCAGCGTGTACTCCTCGCTGATCGTCAGCGCATACCCGCTGACGGGGCTCGGGCATATCGTCGCCTTGAACGCGCGTTATTCGTTCAATGGCCTGCGATATATGCTTGGGCCGCACGACGCCGCGGCGGTGGACTTTATCGTTGAGGCCACACGAGCTCTGAGTGCGCTGCACCTGTGCGCGTTGGTGCCGCACGGCCTTGTGTATGCCGGATCCGGCGAGGCTCTCGCGCCTGGAGATTTTGATTGGGAGACCAATCGTGCCGTTGTGCATGAACTGCTGGAGTGGTTCCATGAACCGGGACAGCTGGATCTGAGATGTCAGATGCAGGGCAAGACCGCGCTACATCTGGCGGCCGAGTACGGCAACGTTGGCGTGGCTGAGGAGCTGGTCAAAGCGGGCGCGGATAAGAGTGTCCGGTGTGAGACGGAAGAGACGCCGGCGGACATCGCGAGGAGGATGTTTGCGCAGGAGAAGAAGATCCTGAGCGAACTGCTCGTCTGGCTGGAGTAGCCCAATCAGCATTTCATCTCATGACTACCGGACGACTGCGGCTTCGATATGCCCAACACAGGACCATTACCAACGCGGAGTCAGCATAGGTAGAAGAATTTGCAAGCTGAGTATAGGCATAGCAAACAATCACAGACATCAAAGAAGTGCAACACAATGTCTGATTGTTCGCACAGGCGCAGCAAGATTCTCTCAAAGACTTTGAAGTTGAGATCCAGCCGGGCGTTTTCTTAGGGCAGAAGAACAATCCGATTGACGCCGTTGGAGCTTATATTCCTGGAGGTCGCTACCCATTGCTCGCATCAGCTCACATGACCATCTTGACGGCGAAGGTTGCTGGAGTCAAGCACGTCTTTGGCTGTACTCCTCCGATCAATGGGAAGATTCCAAACGCCACGGTTGCAGCCATGCATCTAGCGGGAGCCGATGAAGGTTTTATCCTTGGTGGCGTTCAAGCCAATGTATCCGACCTCGCACAACACATTATTGAACTTTGTTTGCATGCACCCCGAGAGCGAATCCGAAGCCGACGACAGCTGGAACACGCAAGCAACGAAGAGCACGCTTCTCGACGTGTACAAGGACTTTGAGCCCGACTCTCTCGCATTACTGGGTAAAGCAGATCCCGAATCCCCAAAATCATGGAAGCTGCTCGACATGCCAGTCCTGCCACTTCGGTGAATCTCGTCTAGTGCTGATTGGCGACGCGGCACATCCGTTCCTCCCACATCAGGGCCAGGGCGCCGGCATCGCGATCGAAGATGCTGCCGCGCTGGCCGTGGTGCTGGAGCGAGGGTTGGCTCGCGAAGAGGTCCCAGAACGTCTCAAGCTCTGGGGAAACATTCGATATGAGCGAGCAAACAAGATCCAGCAGTATTCACGGCTTCCTGGACAGAATATAGAGGATGGAGTCAAGTTAAACAGTAAGGGACCATGCCAGCGACACGGCCATCGAAAGAAAACTGACTGTTCGCAAAGTCATTGAATATACAAACTACAACTTCGGACATGACGAATTTGACAATGCCACCCAGAGGCTGCGCGAGTGGAAATGGGCCCAGAAACCACAAATTTACTGGCGAATGCCGATTGCTTTTGGACCCATGCGGGGCCCCGTCAGAGTCACGCTGGTGTGGTCAGGAACGCTCTCGAATCAACGTTCACCACCCCGTCCATCAAGTTCAAGACATCCCGAACCGTCCTCCAAAACCTTTTCCCACCAGGGAACAAGAAATACGGTTTCAAGTCGCCGGGCACCGTGGCATACTGCTCCTTCTCACAAACTACGCTCGACAAGATGGAATGGCTTGGTGGTTCGGGCTACAATCACCTGGGCCTCTACATCCATGGTATCGAGTACGTCAAGTCGAATGGCGAGGCCCTCAGTGGCACGTACATGCCGATCCTATTCGAATCACTGACCGACCCGATCGTCTCTGGCCGCGAAGAGCTCGGAATGCCGAAACTGTACTCGTCAATCGACGTGTACCGGGGGGCAGAGTCATATCGCATCAATACTGGCAAGGCTCGATGTGGGGCAATTTCCGACTCAAGGGCCCGAAACAGGTCAGTGACGCAGGTGCCAAGACGGGCACGATCAGAGGTGAGAACGACCATGGCATCCTCGTATACCGATACATGCCCAAGGGGGACGAGAAACAAGGGCAAGGCGGCGGATGAGTACCCAGTGTTCGTGCCGTACAAGGAAGATATGCCGCAGCCGCAGACGCAGCGGGTCTGGCAGGCATCGAGAGCGACATTCAAGATTGATGCGCTGGACTGGCATGCGTTACCAACATTGTACCATACAGGAGATCCCGATGTATGAGGTAGTGGGGCGCAAGGTGGCGGAGGGAAGTGGTGTGCCCGATGTCGCGGCCGCGAGAAGGATCGAGTAAGAGTGACAAGTACTTGAATTACCACGACACTTCCACACTTCCAAGTCGACCGAGGACACTTTCTTTGTATGGCCTGACACCTATTGTGTGGACAGTGATGTTGATGACCAACGTGCGCCTCCGCCTATTCAGTGCTAACGCCCTCTTGATCTTATACAAGTCCTATACTAAGCCGATATCGATAGGAGGAGTTCTCACAAATACTGTCGATGGATATCCAGAATACACTCTGATAACGTGGATGATATAGCAATAGCTGAGCAGAAAAGTATATAAGGGTGAGAGCAAGGAGCCAATCAAGCTGATTGTCTAGGCCGAACTAGAATAATGATAGGGTCAATCTACTCCATGGGGTAGTACTGATTTGTCTGTTCAAATCAGGCTTTAGCAAGGAATCAACCCGCCATCCTTGCTACGAATTTGTCGACAACCAGACCTAGTGACCAAACTTGACATTGGTGAGGTTGGACTGGTACTGGTGGTGGATCTTCGAGGCAGTCAGATATTGTGTTGTTGCATTGCATCCTCCCCTTGCAGCTAAAGAGTCGGCTCGTGCCAACTATACTTCCGATTACGCTCTTCAAGGTTGAAAATGTCATCTCCCAATGCCCGTCTGGCCGCGTGTCTACAAGACTCTCCAACGTACCTGCCCTGTCACCTCCAGACCACCTCATCTTTACCGAAACAATCAATTTTCTACGTGCTTGGATGCACCACTGTTGAAGCGGTAGATCTGTGGATATGAAGCTAAATTTTGCGTAAGACCACTTTGCATAACGTAGATCACAAGCTAGTGCGTGTCCTCGAATTGTTCCGGACTCATTGCAGTGCCCACAGCGCCGTTGGCTGGCTGTTGTCCTAATGACTATCCTATCTCATCCCCCTCCTCCTGCTCTTCAATCTGTGATAGTTTTACTTGCTCGGCTGAGAGCAAGCCCCGTTCTTGATATAGGCCTTCTTGGTCATGCGCCGTTCGGAGAGTGCCAACTTGCTACTCTAGGTTGAACAGTCGTTTGGTTTGTTGGACTAAGGGGGGTCCTCCTTTGAGGCTCTTTCGAATGGTGCACGCCTGTAGCTGCATCTGAGAGAGCCTGACGGAGATCCACAGCTCGAGAAATTCGCTCTTATCGAGAGGGTGCTGACCTAGCCTCATGAGCTCTTCTACCTGCTTACCATATGCCTACTCTGGGCATGTATCCACGCAATCATGCTTAATTCCCATTGTACTAACACCTCATCTTCATATTCGGTGAGTTTACGCGTCGCAGCAGGCGTACCGTGCTTTGGGGGTCGTCCTCGATATCGACGGGTGAGGGTGACTGGAGGGACGTCGTACTGGCGCGCTGTAGCTTGAATACTAGTAATTACACTGGTTTTCAATGCTTGGATAGCTAATTGAATCCTTCCTTCTTGATTTGAGTCGATACGAGGCATGGTGGTGGATCTGGCAGGTCGTGGCGCACAAGCTTGGTTGGCTCTGGCAGTCCTTGTTGGCAAAGGCCTCCGTATTTGCAGGTTTCTCGACCCAATTTGGCGGGAAAGAAAGAGCCTTCTTAAGCCAGACATTTTGCTGGTGTCCGCGACGAATACATCCAATGTATCAAATCTGGATATGGTGGCCAATCCAGGCATGTTATCCCTGGTTCAAAGTAGAATTGCTTGCTCATCTCTACTAGCATAGATCGGAGGTTTCAAGCAGTGGATTCGTCTGAGAGGACGTCGTAGAGGTTTTGGTGTATATCTGCCCTGCTCTTCCATACAAGATCGTCCATATCCAGCGGTTCTGGTTCTGGACCAGCGGTCTGGTTGATTGATTGATTGATCGATTTCCTACACCCGTTGCAGGCTGGCGGGTTAACAGCAACCGTAATCGTTGAGCCCCGCGGCTCGCGATTACGTGATTGATTTCGCTGAACGGTCAGTCTCGTCCTTTCTCTCCGGCTGCTTTGAATGCTTCTGACCAGAGCTCTTCCAGCATAGGATACTGTGGGACCGGCTGTTGACCGAGAATATTGAAAGCTGGCTAATCTTGCTCCAGGAGGCACCGTTTCATGAGCACCTATAATCTTGACCTCTCTAAGGAGTTAGCTCATGCCTCTTTTTGCATTGCCACTGATCTCTCCTAGAATGCGTCGTGGTGCCATTGCTGCGGGTTGCAAGTTGGCTGCCTCGTAGAGCGCATCGCGTCAAGCGTGCATCGCTTATTGACACTCGTTGTAGGTTGTCAAGGTGTAAGTGACTATCGCCACTAGCTCTAGTAGCCCATTCTCGGTTCTCTAGAGACTTTAAGTTCTGATCTTGAAGGATGTTCAAGAACTCGGCTGGTCTGGCTGGTCTGGCTGGTCTGTCGACTGCTGGCCTGCTGGCCTCTGGTTGGTCTCCTGACCTGTATGCACTAGGAACAAATATCTGCTTTCAGTCAAGGACTGGACCCAGCAGCGACCAAAAAAGGTATCTTGCTGACTAGAGCCATAGATCTGTGGAAATTTGTGGATCGAATCACGCTGGAGCGTATATATTCGGTGCATCCGTCCTGTTAGATAAGTGGATGCCTACTTGGATGTCAACAATAGAGAGCTGCCTGACCATCGTCGAGCGAGTGTCGCAACAGAAGACGCCTCATGTATAGACGCGTTTTCTTGTGATATATAGGCTGTAGGACATGTACCAGAGTCTTGGCTCTGATAGTATTTCATATCCATCCGTTCTCGGAGGTTTATCGCCAATCTTGGTGTATCGTTCTGAACCAGACTAGTTGAGGTTCTGGCTGGCGAAGATAATAATAGGTGGGGAACGCAGATAATAGCGTCAATAGATTGATCATAGTAGCCCATTCTCGGTTTGATATGTTGGAGTCTTTGATGGTGCAAGAGCGCGAGCATTTAGAGCCGCTGGCAGACTTGTATAAAGTCCACGGTGTAGTCACTTGGAAGTTGTTGTTCGAGGGTTCAATCCGCAATTATATCCTCTTGGAGTCAATGACTGAGCGGCTGCGTGGCTCTCTGTGCGTTCATCTTGACTGGTTTATGGGTGCGTGGTGGATTGCCTTGAGCTGGCAAGTTGGTGGTTGCGGAGCGGTCGTGTTGAGGCATGGATGGCCAAGTGCAATGACGAGCCGTCGCTCACTATTGTCCATTGCCGTCTGGTATCGTAGGCCAACAGTACAAGCGTGTTGGAACATATCCATCCGTCCGGCTGTCATTCTCTTGCCGATTAGGGTCTTGACATCTATAACAATTTCTCCATGAGACTGACGTTGGGATGGGCGACTGAGTCTTTGGTGGATGTCCAGGTGATTGAAGGCTACCAGGCCAATATAGGCTAGAGATAGCGGTCGAGGAATCCTTGAATCAAAGTCGGTCGTTGGAAACTGCGTTCTTATTACGCAGATCCTGCAGCCTCAGGTGAATACCGAGTTCTTGGTCTTTGCGCGATATCCAGGGCTGAGGGCTTGCCTGACATCGATTATACGAGGGCCTGCCGACGAAGGTATAGGTGAGAGTAGTTGCGAGAATTCCTGACATGACCTTTGGCTGTTGGTATCGTGGCCACAGTATGAGGACTGTCCTAGAACTTTGCAGTCGGCCGAGACAAACAAGATCGCTGACTTCATGAAACGGCCCTCTTGAAGATCTCTCTCATTGGCAGGGTCTTCGTGTTTGAGGATCCATATCCTATATTCATTGGATTGTTATACAGGATTCGTCCAATTGTCTACTCGGGAAGTCCTTTCCTCGGCCACAGACCACATCTCGAACTTTCTTCTGCAGGCTAGAGCTGCCAACGCGGGCCGAGTGCAGAGTCCAAAGGGAAGAGACACCAACTCAAGTTGTCCACATCTTCGACGTCCTCGAATTGTTTATTTGTCGACGACTATGCCCCGTATGCCGTTCCAGATTCCTTCCCGAACGTTATCCACGTCGACTCCTCGAGAATGGATGACCAGAACCCAGTCGTGAAACAGCGTGGAGCCGGATTCCATGAAGCAGTGGTCTCCAAGCTGGTCTCGGACATATCGCTCAACGTCATCCTTGGTCACGGCGTGATCGTAGAGCCACAGGATCTCTTGCGGCGAGAGAAGGAGCATGGCTTGAACAATGTACCAGTTCTCGATGTCGCTTCCCCAGCCCGTCATGTGTCTCGCACGAAGCTCAGGAACCGGAACATCGGCAGTCTGCGACAACGGTCCATCGCGGGCACTGTGGAAAAGGTCGCGAACATCGTTCCCGCCGGTCCGGCCGGAATAGTGTGACTTTTCTCCTTCCAGCAGGTGCACGACACGTCCGTCTCGGCCCCATCTCGCCTGGACTTTTCCATCGGCCGGACAGAGCTCTGAGGCGAGGAGTTGTTCCAGCGTCAGACGCAGGTCTTCAAGTTCGACCAGCTCATCCGTGGTCCACGTTCGCAACAAACGACATCTCTCCTCGACAGCGAACGCGTTGAACCGGAGCGTGCGAGGATGTATCTTATGGTGAGATGCCTGTGTGTAGAGCCAGAAGCGGTAGATGGCACGACGGAGCCGATGTGCTTCTTCCCTGTCCAACGTACGACGATGTTCCGAGGCCGCGTCTCCCCATCTCCACCGGGGATACAATGCGACAAACCGTTCCGCGACGCGGCCGACGGCGATGACTTGCATCAGGAATGAGAGTGACAAGGACGGATCTCTCTTGGTGTAGATGGCTTGCGTGTTGTTGAGCGTGAGGAGCTGGAAAACGTCCTCCAGGGGAGAAAACTCGCGTTCTGCGGCTTCGAAGAGAAGGGTGGTCCGCAGTGGCGACCGAGTGAAAAGGTTGTAGAATCGGCGAGACGTGAGGGACAGGCTCACCACATCCCTCACAGACGAAAGGCATTGGAAAATGTGCAGTAATAGTTCCGGGGCGAGGTCGACCAAAGACATCCTTCTGCTGCCATCAGCATGATTCGACAACAGCCGAAAGAGCACACACATTAGAGTCTTGATAAAAAATTTCCTTTGAATCTTCAGCGGCGGCAGGATCACTGCTGCCGGAGCGCACCAGCTCACAGGATCAAAACCCCAGCTTTGGGGCTATCGCTCAAGGTGGTGGTTGTGGCATGTACACATGAATTGAGGAAATGTGAGCAAATGGTGCTCGCACGAGGTCGAGAGCAGCATGATCGCCAGGCCTCCATGGTTGGCGACAGACACAAGGACTAGCGCAGGAAGAGAAGGTTGGTGTTGCAGAGGATTTTGTTTGTTGCACTCTTCCCCTGAGTGAGATCGGCTATTCCTCGGCCGGATATCACGTGTGAGTAGGCGGTGATTGTAGTAGAACACTTTGACCATTGGAATCAACACCACAGCTGCAGAGATATGAGATGGCCTCAGTCTGGCTATAACTGTATTTAACCTAACTCAATGGGTGCCATTGAAGATTACTCTCGTTTTGCTCAGCGGTATCTACCTGATCCACAATGACGGCCTTCTTCCTTGCAGTTGAGAAGCCCCGTTGATCATTTGGCTAACAAGCTCCTAATATCTATCAACATCGTTCTTTACAACCCATCAGACTGTCTGACCAGCGTGGCTGAATTGTTGGCGCGGTTGGAGTCTTTGAGGCCAGAAATGACTGTTGATCTTGACTGTTGATCTTGACTGTTGATCTTGACGTTGATCTTGACCGTTGATCTTGACCGTTGATCTTGCAGCGTTAGGATAAATCCGGCTGCACCATGGCTGCAGACAATCAAAGGTGCAATTGTAGACGACCCTTGTTTCGGCAGTGCCTGCTCCTGTAAGTCGTATGTCCGGAAGAATTCACCACATTGCGTCGCCATGTTGCTGAGGTCGCCATACCACTGCGGTCGCCATATTGCGTCTGGATCGAGAACTTTGACAGGCTCTGGTCGTCTTGCTGACCAGATTGTTCATCTCATCCAAATAACAGAGAATCGTCCAGGCTTGAGATCTTCCTCTTCGTGCCAGTATTCAGTCCCAAAGCCTTCTTCTTGATGACGTGGTCTTCCATGCTTCCTACTCGCCTGGCATATTTTCCCGCGCTGCGGATTCTTGCCTCGCTCCGGAGCTGGTTGGGGCTGACAAACTGTTTGTTCTCATAGATGACCGGTCCCCCAAAACTTCCCTCCAAAATGACGACCGGTGTCAAGACCAAGCGTGGACCGACTTCGACCAGCGATATATCCGTGCCACCGCTCTTCACCGCATTCTCCTTGTCCACTGCTTCTCGGACTTCGTATATGCGGATCCAGATTTTGCCATCAAGACCGTATATGCCAGTAACGCGATCGACAAATGGCTTCATCCCTCGAATCCCTTTTGACGGCACGCAAAACACGCCTCGAAGCATCTCGCGCAGCAACGCTTTGTGTTCGTTACCAGCAATCTCGTCGTCGAAACTTTTGTCGAAAACCACAATCCCTCGGCCACCTTTGAGGCAATTGCCACCGAACCCCAGCTCGCCCATGGTGTGGACGTTGGTGACACCAAACTTGATCGTGGGCCCGTTTGGAGCCTTTGCCAGCCAGAGATACAGATCTTGTCCATGCTTTCGTGCTTCCAGGAAAAAGACGTAGTTGCACGAGTGCAAGTCGGCCAGCGCATTCAGCGCCGTGTTGTAGTTGTTCGACGACTTTGTATCTAGTTTTGTGTCTTTGTAGGTATGCGGCAGGAGAGAATGAAGGTCGGACAACAGATGTCGGTGTCTGTCTGGCAATGAGTACATATTCTGGGCTCAGAAGAATTCCCACCTGTGAGAGACGCCGCGAGAGGTGAGCATCAGGATGCGATTCCTCAGCTCCACCGGCCCCGGCGTGACCTCGCTCTGACTGGCATCAGTGGCCGCACTCTGACTGCTCGTCGAGTCCGAGCGGTCCTCGCCATTCGAGTCGGCGCCGATGGTGTTGCTGCTCTCGTTGGATTCACTGTCGGAATCCGAAGACTCGCCCATGTGCAGCGCTGCTTTATATACCGACGCCATACCGCAAGGACGTAGGAAGGAGAAAACTGCGGAAAATTTAATGGCAGTCGGCTTTTGCGGATATAAGAGCTTGGCATACGTGGGGAAGACCTGGTATATTCTGGCCTGGAATTGCGACTCCGTAGCAAGACACACCGGGCCTGCAAATCCATTCCCTCTCTGGGTATTCCTGAATAGTTGAACGCCATCGATGCATCTATGCCCACGCCCATCTCAGCCAATCTGTCATCGCGGTGTTCCTGAAGCCGTCCCCTTCCCTTTCGCTCTGGTGGACTCGGCATCGCTGTTGCCGCTTCCTGTGCTATCCGTTCCTGCCGCTCGCTTCTTCGCCCGCAGGGTTTGACCTCGACCTTGAAAGTGAGGTTTGACCTCCTCGTCTGGGATGGGCTCGCTATTGGCGTCCTTCTTCCGTAGCGGCTTGACCTCGTAGCCAAAGAATAGCTTGCCGGGTGGGAGCCTCAGAGGCTGTGGTCCGTTGGTACGGCGGAGAGGTCGAGCGTTGGGTGGATTGGTCGACGCTCCGGCCACCGGCGTCGAAGCGGTCGGGGTCGGCGCCTTGGAACCCTTCTTCGAACTCAGTTTGTGTCCGCCCAGGAGAAAGTGGGACGACATCGCTTTCGCTCCGGACGTGGAGGATGGTGCGATGCTCGCATAGTTGATCGACTGCGCCATCGTGCCTTGTACCGGTCCACCCAAAGGTCTTCCCACCGTGCTTCGTGGCGTGCTGGTGCCGCTGGAGCGTTCCGGTGGCTGATAGCCAACGGGGGCGGCAAAATCGACTTCCAGATCCGTCTCCATGGTCACGATGGCATGGTGGTCTGTATCTGGCTTGATTTCCAGGACCGCGATGTCGTACGTTTGGTCATTGTACGCAAAGGTAAAGATGTCGCCCTTGGTCAGGCAGGAAAAGTTTCGGAACGCGTTCTCCAACACCGCCCGCGGATCCGAGATGTCGAGAAAGGCCGGCGATTGCGGTTGCAGTTTGATAAAGCGCCCCGGAGGCAGGTCGGTCGATTTGATCTGAACCAGGTCGCCGGGGTCGAGCTCCAACGTTTTCATCAACTGGGCTCAGTGAGTATCCGACCACACAGCCCGCTATGACCGACGCACCCATTGTGGCAAATATATTCTCCCCTCCTCAGCGATGAATTCTAGAACACCGGCATGCGTCGTCTTGCCGGCATTTCCGTTGATCAGCTCAAACACCATCGGGTAGGCGATGTGAAGTCTGGTCAATTTCTCGAGGGCCGAGGGCGGCAAGAACACCTTTCCTCCGTAGTTGGCATGTTCACGGTCCGGGCCACTCATCATCACCACGGGATAGCACCGGTAATATTCATCGAATCGTCTCGTCGACAGCCCGATGGGGGGGGCGCCTCGCAGGAATGATGGGAAGCCCATCATATCGGAAGTATAGTACGCCTATTCGGTCAGTGTGTCTCAGGAGCAGAATGAATGACGGACCATCACGGCTGTTGAACGGTATCGTGGACGAGGTTAGAATGATACTCTGGCTGACTGCCCAGATGGAGAGTCAAAGGCGCAGGGTAAGTCACTGACAAAACTCCGAGGCTGCTGCGTGACGTAGCGTGTCCAAATTCCAAGCCTGCAGATCTCAAGCTTAACCCCACAGGCAATAATCTCCATTCACTTCTGTCGGTACAATCATCGGTTTACTGTGCCTTGACGATCAGATCATGTCTGCCCGCGCCAAACGGGCCGCTGAAGACTATGCCCGAACTCGGGACATCGACGGCCAACGCTCTAAAAAGCCTCGATTCGACGTGCGAAACCCCTCGGCTCTGGCCCCAGATGCCTTGGAGGACGATGCGTTCTTGGAGGCAGACGTGATTGGTAATCGAGGAGTACAAGTCCGGCGCGGCGCAGTCAACATTGATGGGTACGAGTCTGACTCGGAAAATGACAACTTCAACGCTCGCGCCGAAGCCAGAGCCAAGGAGAATAAGACAAGCAAAGAGGATGAAAATGACATGTTTGCCGCCCTGGCCGAAGACTTTGAGGGCGACGATTCGGAAGGAACGAGCACACAGAAAAAGAAAGCGGTCCGGTTTTTGGACAAGGACGAAATCGAGGGCCAGGTCAAGAGCTCGAAAAGTGGCGGACACGTTTCCGCCAATTTCCGGGTCAACGGCAAGGCCGCGGCCCAGGGCGACGTGGAGAGTAGTAGCGAGAGCGAGGTCGACGACGAGACGAGGGCCAGCACCGCTGGACTCGACCCCGAACTCGGCGCTGGCAGCAAGAAATCGCACGCCCCGAAACTCGACGCGTTCCACATGGACACCGAACTGGATGAGGGGAGGTTCGACGCCGAGGGCAACTACGTCCGCAAGGCCGCCGATCCGGATGCCATCTACGACGTCTGGCTCGAAGGCGTCTCGAAGAAGGAGATGAGGAAAGCGAAAGAGGCGGCCGACAAACGGGACCAGGAAAGGAGGAAGCGCGCGCTGGAGGACGACGCGAAATCGACGGGACAAATCCTCCAGATCATCATTCCCCTCCTGCAGCCGGGCGAAACCATCCTGGAGGCTTTGGCCCGGCTCGGAAAAGGCAAGGAGAAGAAAAAACCCAAATGGCAGACACATCGAAAACGGCCGCTGGGAGAGGAAGCACCCCCGCCCGCACCCGACGGGGATGCCGAGAGGGAGCGACGCGAGAAGATCGAGATCATGACCGGTGCGGCCGATCTTCTGCTCACCAGAGGTCAGACCGAGATCTACGACGCCGAGCGCGAACTGCTGATCCGGCAGTATCGACGCGAGACCGGCCACGACTGGATCGATTCGACGGAGCCGCCGGCCGAAGAGGGACCAGGGGATGATTCGGCGCTGTGGGAATACCGATGGACTGATGCTCGAGACGGGGGCCTCATCAACGGCCCCTTTGACCAGGGCACCATGAAACAGTGGAACGAGGCCGGCTATTTTGGTGAAGGCGTCGAGTTTCGCCAACAGGGTGCCACCAACTGGACGAGAGTGGCCGAATTCACCCGTTGATGGAATGCCATTTCATGCGTGGAACGTCGCTTTCCCTCGTCTTCCCCGTCCGTCCAGATATTCAAACGCCATGACTCTCCAGTTCAGCTCCCGGCGCCAGAACAGGCCGTAGCCCAACGCCGTCTCGCCGGCCTCCGCACAGAGACCACCCGTGCCGGGCATCCTCTGGCCGAACACGCAGGCCCGGAATCGCGAGTGGATCATGGCCATCGCGCAACAGACGCAAGGCTCATGTGTCAGATAGACGTCGAGTCCACTGCAGAGATAGCCATCCGACGGCATCCTCGACCCACCCTCCTCGCCCGCTGACGTGACCGAGGGCGTGTTTCCGAGGTCATGGCGCTGTTCGATCTCTGTCAGAGGCCGGCCCGCGGGACTTTCAGTGCCCGTCATGAATCGCCCGTGAGATCCGCGATCCATCCGTCGCCTGACTTCCTGATTGGCGACCATGGCGACCGCACGCATGAGCGCGTGATGCTCTGGCCTCCCTCCATGACGCGAGTTCTGGTCCGAGGGACGTGCCGGCGTTTCTGACCACCAGCGTGCGTCTCCCGCCACCGCAACAACCTCGTTCGTGTGGGGATCCACGACCACGGCCGCCACAGACATTCCATGGCCGGAGAGCTCTACTTCTGTGGCGGCGGTCCGGGCCAGCCCCATGTACCGGTCTACCGCCGGTGTGTCGAGTGCGGCTTGAACTCGACGGAGCTGATGCAACGGTGGGGCGTCCTGAAGCACCTGCGAGGCCGGATTGAAGATGGTGGGCCAGTATCGCTCTGACCACATCTTTGCTTGCTCCGCGCTCAACGGCGCCTGTCCGGGGACCACGGCCGGAATGCCGCGTGGCAGACCCTCGACATCCATATGGGGTGCCAGCGCCGCGCTGATCCTCTCCCATGGCACCTCGGTCGCGGGCAGCAGAAGAAACACCGTCGGTCGTCCGTGAGAATCGTAGTCGCGCCGCCATAGCAAGTCGACCGGCAAGTGTGTCAGATTGACGAGCCGGCGAAGATGGCTGAACGAGGCATGCTTTCCTCCCACGACCGGTTTGATAATCCTGTCTGATCAGTGTCTTGCATCCCACTGTGATCCCGCCTTACCCGAGTGCTTTACTGGCCGATCTGGCCGGAATCTCAACCACCCAAGCTTCGACTGTAATGGGATGAGCAGAGGTTGGAGAAGAGGTCATGACATAATACCAAACTGCTCGTCCGATCGTGTTTCATGCAGGGTCTTTAACGGCCTAAGCCGCCTCTCTTCTGCCATCGCTCGCCGGAGCATTTACTTCCTGAGGCATGGTGCGGAGATGTGTGATGATTGGCGTCAACGATTTGGCGCAGATGACGTCCTTCCAGCAGGGTATTTGGAAGCACAAGTTGATCAATTCGATCTTGACAGGAAGCGATTCACACATGTCTGAGGAGAGTACTGAAGTCAATTTGTGGTTGTGAGTGCCAAGATATGCAAATTGTAGTCGTCACGTGACCATGGCATTGCAGATTAGAATCTTTCTCTGCCAGATATCACTCCCTCAGCATCCTGCTGCCCGGACCAAGAGCGTATGTGGCCATTCCTCTGGGCTGGGAGCAGCGAATATTCGCACCCTCACTATTATTTGGCGACAGCCAGAAGACAAAATGCAGACTGCTTGGTTAGTTGACTTATCTATTAAAGTAGAAAATGCTCTTTCACAATCGACCATAGGATGAGGAGACCAGGGCTTCCCGTTCGCTCAGCCGTACTTAAGCCTCATGCCGGCCGGTTAGTAGTTGGGTGGGTGACCACCAGCGAATCCCGGCTGTTGATTGTTTTTGTCTTTTTGCCTGTCTTTGCCATTTCACCTATCAACCTGAAAGGAATGCAGGATAATCAGTATTGCGGTGTGATTGCAGTGTAAATGTGGTGACTGAGGAACTAGTTGTATTGTAAAAGCATGTATTGTGTAATAAAACTCTAGGCGCCAAGCTTTGCATCTGCTAAACACAGAAAGTGTGGTTCAGGATTTCTCCAGCCACTCTCAATATCGATCTCAGCTCTCCTCACAATGAGCGATACGACGCCGATCTTCACACCCAGAGTACAATTCTGGCATATCTAAGCTCAGACGTGTCCAGCCATATATTCGGAGAACAATCGACAGCAAGAATCCACTGGAACGTATGGTTGTGGTATTGACGGTTCCGGACGAGGAAAAGTTTGGGCCGCAACACGCCTTGGATGATGCCTTGGATGATGCCATGGATGATGCCATGGATGATGCCTTGGATGATGCCTTGGAGGTGATGCCTTGGAGGTGGTGCCTTGGATGTGATGCCTTGGAGGTAATGCCTTGGAGGTGATGCCTTGGAGGTGATGCCTTGGTGCTGACGCCTTGACTTGGTGCACCAGCCGTACAGTTAGGGACAAGGAGCCCTAAGGGATTGGGACACGTTCTCGGTACAAATCAGACAAATGGTCAATCGACGCCAATATCTGCTCGCCATCAAGTTGTCCGAATTCTTGCACCTTCCAGACAAGGCGTCTGTTCATTGGGCCCGCCAAAATCCGAGTTTCGTCGGCAGATGGTGACGCCGTTCGTGATATCATGCTCGACCGGCTTCAGAGGAAACATGGCATCTCCTTCGAGACCATCGCCCGGGCGGCATATAACAAAGGGCGATCCCACCTCGCGACCACTCTGCTCAACCATGAACCCGGGCGAGAAAACAAGTGCCATTGCTAAAGCAAAGCCATCGAATCCCGGCGTCGTCAAGAAATGCCTACGGCCCGAAGCTGGGAATGGATTTGCTGGTGGTCACTCCAATATTCCAATCACAAGCCGGGAGAACGGGACCCGGGAAATGCTTTCGCTTGTACACTGAAGCTGCTTACGGTCGGAGATGTTGCCCACGACGATTCCCAAATCCAGCATCAGAATCTTCTCATGCCATTCTCATGCTCAAGGCTATGGGGATCAATCATCTGTTGATTTTGACTGTATGGATCCGCCGCTGATGTTGACCGCCTTGGAAGAACTATACGCCCTTTCGGCCCTGGATGAGAGGCTGTTGACACTCCTGGGCCGCTTTTCCAATGGAGCCCGCACTGTCCACAGTACTGATCCTCTGCGGACATAAGCTGCTCTGACGAGATGCTCAGCCAATGGGCTCAGAGGTTTCAACATGATCTTTACGGCAGGAGACATACGCGTGTACCATGACCAGTTTCGGTCAGTCCACCTCAAAGTACAGAGCTTGGTGAGTCAAGAAATGGTAATGGAAAGGTACATTGGGAGTCTCCCGCTCGTCCTGCGCTGGATGTACGGAGAAAGGACGCCGAGAATTTGTCCGAAGCCATGGCCGAAGCTGAGTACTACAATGCACAGCTGGCCAGATTGTCAAGCCAGAGCACGCCGGGCAAAGGGCAAAACACAGGATCAGCAAGACTCTGCACGATGACGGAAGAAAGGGTATGTTACAAGTGCAAGAAAAATGGCACGTCAAGAAAAATGGCACATCAAGAAAAATGGCACGTCAAGAAAAATGGCACATCAAGAAAATGGCACATCAAGAAAAATGGCACATCAAGAAAAATGGCACATCAAGAAAAATGGCACATCAAGAAAAATGGCACATCAAGAAAAATGGCACACCAAGAAAAATGGCACACCAAGAAAAATGGCACACCAAGAAAAATGGCACATCAAGAAAACTGCCCGAAGCAGGAAAAGAGTAGCGGCGTACAATAGGATCGTTATCGAGGTGAAGGCAGGGTCCCAGGACGAGCCGCAGCGTCCGGAGAAGGACTTGATTGAACCAGTCACGGCCGAATCGTACATGATGAGAGTGGACAACACCAGAATGCCGCAAACCCTGGACATGAGAATGATCGGCTAAAGACAAAGGACTTGAAAAGTACTGAGTGGCACCTATGGATGATAAGAGAGGATTCGATTTTGCGAACAAAGGACACCTTCGTGCGACAGGAGATCAGGACCTTGATCAGACGCTTGGACCATGAAGTGCTTTCGGAACGACTGACCTCAAGGCCTTCCACTAAAACGTGGGTGGACCATGGCTTTGACACCAGGACGCCGGCCAGTGAACAGACCTCCGCATGGTCTATCAGTCCTCAGCTTGAAGACCAGGAGAACAAGTTTCGTGCTTTCTGAAGTATGGTCTCATTCGGCCGTCCACATCTTTGTACGGAAGAAATCAGGAGAATGCTGTCTCGGCGTGTTGCTGGAGGCCAAATGCTCACCGCCTGACTCTGGGAATGTCAATACCTGCTTACTGTTCCGATTCACTCAGACACCAGTTCCTCTTCCACGGCCTGGGCCTTGGAACCAGTTTTCTCCGAGCTCTCATCTTGAGGGATGGATGGCCCATTCCAGGATGATCTCTTCAGCGTTGTTGCATGGCGATGTTGACAGAGCGCCTGGACGGTTTTCTTGGGGGTGGTGTTGCAGTCCACTGCCATGAAGGCAACCTACTTGAACAGCACGATCCAGAGTGGACTTGCTGCTACCGTCGCCGCCTTCTTCATTTACGCCTGTTCTTCGAGCTCAGCCTAGATAGTCCTGAATTCTTCGGTCACTCCGAATCTAGCCAACTCACCCAAAACTGAAGGCGTCACTGCTATCCTGAGGGAAACTTCAGCAGGAACCAGCTGAGCCAAGACCAATAATGGCTCACAGCCCAACACAGAAACACCTCAATCATCCAACTCATTCACCACCACCACCACCTCCTCGTTCACCACCACCACCACCA